>Ga0066656_10001165_pt1 | contig 11291 bp, 13 predicted proteins | sample GraSoiAngelo_105_FD_71411 | JGI IMG/M metagenome (GOLD analysis project Ga0066656, IMG submission 71411) | Grasslands soil microbial communities from the Angelo Coastal Reserve, California, USA - 14_0903_05_40cm | ecosystem: Environmental > Terrestrial > Soil > Grasslands | place: USA... | reverse complement strand
GCCGAGCCCGCGACGAGGACGGTCGCGCCCGCCGCGACGATGCGCGCGGTGTTCTCCGGCTTCACGCCGCCATCGACCTCGAGCTCCGCACCAAGACGTTTCTCATCGAGCGCGCCACGGACGCGGCGCAACTTGTCGATCGCGGACTCGATGAACTTCTGGCCGCCGAAGCCGGGATGGACGCTCATGACGAGCAGTAGGTCTACCTCGGCGAGATACGGCAGCACGGCGTCGACGGGCGTCTCCGGGTTGAGCGTCAGGCCGGGACCCGCGCCGCGCTGGCGGATGCGTGCCAGCGTGGCGCGGACGTCCTTGGCCGCCTCGACGTGCACGACCACGAAGGCCGCGCCCGCGTCGATATAGCGGTCGACCCACTCATCCGGGCGCTCGATCATCAGGTGGACGTCGAGCGGCAGGCGGGTCGCGCGATGGAGGTCCGCCACCATCTTCGGCCCAAAGGTGAGGTTGGGCACGAAGTGGCCGTCCATGACGTCGACGTGCACCCAGTCGGCCCCGGCATGCTCGACGGCCCGGACGGCGTCGCCCAGATGTGCGAAATCGGCGGAGAGGATGGACGGGGCCAGCTTCACGCTGGCATCATGCGTCGAGCGCGCGACGAGGAGAAACCGCCCGTGTATCGCCCCCAGAACCTACGGATCCCCGGACCCACGTTCGTCCCGCAGACCGTCCTGTCCGCATCGGCGCGGCCGATGATCAACCACCGCGGACCCGAATTCGCGGCCCTGCTTGCCGCGCTCACACGCGCGCTCCAGGACTTCCTCCGGACGCAGGGCGACGTGTTCCTCCTCACCGCCTCAGGCTCTGGCGGCATGGAGGCGGCCATCGCGAACACGCTCTCCAGCGGCGACAAGGCGATCGTCTTCATCAACGGGGCGTTCGGCGAGCGCTTCTTCTCGATCTGCAAGTCATACGGCGTCGACGCACGGCGTGTCGACGTCCCGCTCGGCCGTCCGGTCGAGCCCGATCTCGTGCGTGAGGAGCTCGCGAAGGAGAAGGGCAAGGACAGCGCGAAGGCGGTCCTGCTCCAGCACAACGAGACCTCCACCGGCGTGCTCAATCCGCTGAAGGAGATCGCCGAAGTCGTCCGCGAGTCCGGGAAGCTCCTCGTCGTCGACAGCGTGTCGGGCGCGGGCGCGTGCGAGCTCGAGATCGACGAGTGGGGCATCGATGTGTGCGTCACCGCGTCGCAGAAGGCATGGGGCGCGCCTCCCGGCATCGCGATGATCACCATGAGCGACAACGCGTGGAAGGCGTACGAGCGCTCGAACCTGCCGAAGGCGTACTTCGACCTCGCGACGTACAAGACCGCGCTCGAGAAGGGCGCGACGCCCGCGACCCCCGCGGTGAGCGTCGTCATTGCCCTGCAAGAGAGCCTGCGGCTCATGGCCGAGGAGGGCCTCGAGGCGATCCTCCGTCGCCACCGGGACATCGCGCGCGCGACGCGCCGCGGGCTCGCTGCCGTGAACCTGTCGCTCTTCGCCGATGAGGCGCACGCGTCGCCGGCGGTGACGTCGTTCCGCCCGCCAACGCGCGTGGACGCGCGCAATCTCATCCGGGTACTGCGCGACGACTACGACACGATCGTCGCAGGCGGGCAGGGCAAGCTCGAAGGACAGCTCGTCCGCGTCGGTCACATGGGCTTCGTGACGATGACCGACATGGTCGCGTTCTTCAGCGCGCTCGAGCTCGCGCTCAAGGATTTCAATCAGCCGGTCGAGCCGGGTCAGGCGATCGCCGCGGCACTCCGTGCGTACGCTGAGACGAGCACGCAACCGGGAAGCCCCGGGGGCAAGGGGATCAGCCGCGCAGCGAGCGTGGCGCGGAATGCCGCGCGGGCCGAGGCTGTTGGGAGCCGTCGCTAGCGCGGACCTCGTCCGGCACGGTCAGAGGCGCAGCCTACCCATCGTGCATGTGGCCGATCCGCTGGCGGAGGACGGGCTCGTCCTCCTGCGAGAGCGGTGCGATGTGCGTGTCACGATCGGGCTGAAGGAACCCGACCTCGCGCCGCTCCTCCGTGACGTCGACGCGCTCATCGTGCGCAGCGAGACGAAGGTGACCGCGTCGCTCATGGATGCCGCGCCGCGGCTCGCCGTCGTCGGACGCGCGGGAGTCGGCGTCGACAACATCGACGTTCCCGCGGCGACGGAGCGCGGCGTGTACGTGGTGAACGCGCCGCTCGGCAACATCGTCGCCGCGGCCGAGCACACGATCGCCCTTGCGCTCGCACTGATGCGGAAGATCCCCGAGGCGGATCGCAGCGTGCGCGCCGGCGACTGGACGCGATCGAAGCTCATCGGCCGCGAGCTGCGCGGCAAGACGCTGGGGCTCGTCGGGATCGGCCGTGTCGGCTCGGAGGTCGCACGGCGAGCCGCCGCCTTCGAGATGAAGGTGATCGCGCACGACCCGTTCGCGACCGAGGCGAGCGCGCGCGCCGCCGGGGCGCAGCTCGTCGAGCTCGATGAGCTCTTCGCGCGCGCCGACGTCATCAGTCTCCACACGCCGCTCACCGACAAGACCCGTGGGCTTATCAACGCGCAATCGCTGGCGAAGATGAAGCCAACAGCCGTGCTCGTGAACGCCTCGCGAGGCGAGGTCGTCGACGCGAAGGCGCTTGCGGAAGCGCTCGCTGCCGGCACGATCGCCGGCGCGGCCCTCGACGTGTTCGCGCCCGAGCCGCTCTCGGCGGATTCGCCGCTGCGCAACGCGCCGCGCACTGTCCTTACGCCGCACATCGCGGGCTCGACGAGCGAGGCGCAGGTGAACGTCGCCGTGGATGTCGTCCGTCAGGTGCTCGACATCATCGACGGCAAACCCGCGCGCTACGCGGTGAACGCCCCACGTCCACCGGCCGATGAGGCGGGCGGCAGCGCGTGGGTGCGTCTCGCTGAGCGCCTCGGGTCGCTCGCGGCGCAGCTCCTCGATGAGCGGCCCGGCGGCATCGAGCTCCACTACGCCGGTCAGCTGCTCGAGATCGACCCTGAGCCACTGCGCGCGGCCGTGGTGAAGGGTCTGCTCGAGACGTTCAGCGAGCAGCGCGTGAACCTCGTGAACGCGCTCGCGATCGCTCGCGCTCGCGGCCTCGACATCAGCGAAGACCGCGAGACCGAATCGGCACGCTTCCGGGCGCTGCTCACGGTGAAGGTCGGCAGCACCGCGGTCGGCGGGACGCTGGTGCAAGGCGAGCCGCGGATCGTGTTCATTGACGGCTTTTGGGTCGACGTTCCGGTCGAGGGTCACCTGCTCCTTACGAAACACCAGGACAAGCCGGGCCTCGTCGGCCGCGTCGGCACGCTGCTCGGCCAGCACGACGTGAACATCTCGTCGATGCAGGTAGGGCGTCTTCACCCGCGCGGCGAGGCGCTGATGATCCTGACGCTCGACGACCCCGTGCCCGACGAGGTGCGCGCGAAGATCGGCGCGTTCGACGACGTCGATCGCGTGAGGACCGCGAAGCTCGGCGTCTAAGTCCGGGCGGTCGCGCCGCGCCGGAGCATCGCGAGCGAGGTCGCCTGCACCAACAAGGTCGCCACGGCGGCGATGACGAACGCGATGAGGCCGAGTGGTGGCAGCAATTCAGCGATCACGAGGAAGAACGTCGTGAAGCCGAAGAGGCCCGCAACGAGCCCGCGGATGACGTCGATCGCTGCGGTGTGACCGCTGTGCCGCTCCGCGAACGCGGCGAGGATGCTCGCGAAGAGCGGAAAGCTCGCGGCTGCCGCACTGCCGTACGGCCCAAGCGCAGGTGCGACCGTCGTGATGATCAGCACGATGCTCGTCGTCACCGCCACTCTCGCGGGTAGATCCCATGCCGGCGGTATCTCTCGCACGTGCACTCGTGCTGCGCCAGATGGCAGTAGCCGTGACGTGATCAACAGCAGCGCCGCCATGAGTGCGGCGAGCGGGAGCGGGTCGAGCGCTACGAACTGCATGACCAGAGCAGCGACGACGTAGCTGACGCTCGCGACGGAGAGAGATAGCGGCCAGCCGCGTCGCACGTGCGCGTAGGACAGCGCGAAGACGCATTCCGCCGCGACCGCTGCGATCGAGCCGCGTGCCGCCGCAGCAGCAAATGCGACACCGTGATCGAGAGCCAGGAAGAACGACACGGGCGCTGACGTCCATGGGAAAGCGATGAGCCATCCCGCGATGGCTTGACCGAAGCGACGCCCGACGAGCGTCGCGAAGGTGATGAGCGCGGGTGTGACGACGAGCTTGAGGAGTGTCGACTCGAGGCCGGTCAACGGCTAATACGTCGCCGTCCCGCGCATGCCCTGCAGTCCCTTTATGTATTCCATCTCCCCGAGGCAACGATTGCCGTGGGTGATCGAGCCGAGAAGGACCTCGCCGACGATCCCGTCCTTACCGAGGAATCCTGAAGCGCGCGTCTCATTGAGCAGCGCGTCATCGAGCTTGTCGGCCGCTTCGTCGCACGCAGCGAACACCGCGCGCACGTACTCGAGCAGCCACTCTTTACCAGGCATGGGCAGCGATGCGGCGCGCTCGTCATCCCAGCCCGTGCCGACGCCCTTCTCGGGATAACCCCACTTGGCGGCGAAGCCGCCGTTCGCCCACACCGTGCCGCGCTGATGCACGTCGTTCTGGAAGCCGTCCTCGGTGCGCGCCATGTGCCACAGCGTGAACGCGATGCTGTGCGCGACCGGGGTGGGACGCCACGCGAGCTGCTCGTCCGTGAGATCACGGACGACATTCATGACGCGCTCGCGCGTCTGCCGTCCGCGAACGCGAAGCCGCTCGAGGAACGCGGACCGGGTCGCCACGCGAGAAGACTAGGTCGCGCTACAGCGCGACGAAGTACGTCTCGCAGGCGAGCTGGACGAGCTCGGGCGAAAGCTCTGGCTTCTTCTCCAGGAACCGCGCGGCCGCGCTCACGTGGCCCATGAGGTCACGTGGCTGGCACGAGCGGAGCGCGATATTGCGCTCGCGCGCGTACTGCGCGATCCACTCCGCGGCCTTCGGGTAGAAGGTGAGCCCGTTCTTCTCGCAGACGCGGCGCATGATCTCCGCGAACTCCGCGTCCGTCGGCGGCTTGACCTCGATCTTGTACTGGATGCGTCGTAGGAACGCCTCGTCGACGAGCGACGACGGCGTACGGTTCGTCGAAAAGATGAGGAGCACGTCGAAGGGCACCTCGATCTTGCGACCGTCGTTCAGCGTGAGGAAGTCGACGTCGCGGTCGAGGGGGACGATCCAGCGGTTCAGGAGGTCCTCCGGCGAGACGCGCTGACGGCCGAAGTCGTCGATGACGAGGATGCCGCCGCTCGCCTTCATCTGGAACGGCGCCTCGTGCACCTTGGTCGCGTCATCGACGACGAAGTCGAGGTCGTCGAGGGTCAGCTCGCCGCCGACCTCGATGAACGGACGTGAGACGGGGACCCAGCGGCGGTCGAAGCGCGCGTCGAGCGCGACGAGCGGGCGGTGACGTGAGACGTCGTACACGCGGATGATCTGCTGGCCGACGAGGATCGCGTACGGCAGCACCATGCCGCCCTGCATGAGCGTCGCGAGCGAGCTCGCGATCGAGGACTTGCCGGTGCCGGGAGGTCCGAACAGGAAGATCGAACGACCGCTGTTGATCGCGGGGCCAAGCTGACGGAGCGTGTGCTCGGGGAGCACGAGGTGCCCGAGCGCCTTGCGGAGGTGCTCCATCGAGATCTGCATGTCGCCCAGCGTCTGGGCACGCACGCGACCGATGTACGCGGGGAGCGTGACCGGCGCGGGGCCGACGTAGCCGTTCCGCGCGAGCGCCTCGCGCGCGCGTTCGGTGCCCTTGGTCGCAAGGACGTAGACGTACGTCGCTGCGGCGACGCCGGACCCGCCCTTCACCTCGACGAGGTGCTCGTTCTTGAGGAAGTCGAAGACGGCCGCGCAGACCTGGGCGAGCGGGAGGCACATCGCGTCGGACAGCTCCTGCGCCGTCGACTGACCCTTCTGGTACAGCAGCTTCAGCGTGAGGTCGGCGATGAACGCCGAGGTGAGGCCGGTCTCCTCTAGGGTCGCCGGCGCCATCGGCGCCGCGGACTCGGGCGGCTTGGGCGCCCAGTGGTGGTCTGCCGCAACGCCCGCCCTCGCCGCGTCTTTTGTGATCGTTATGGACACGTCCCCTTCTCCCGCCGCTGGAGTCTGGCTGCCTACTTTACGTGCCGGACCGCCCCGCTGTACCCCCGACCGAGGGGTTAACCCACCTGTCGGAGACGAGGCAGTACCTTCGCCGCCGCTTCCGTGCCCTTTCGTAGGTCGCCTCCCTGGCCCGGGAACACGAGGAAGTCGCTGTACCCGAGCTTCCGTGACGCTTCGATCTGTTTCAACGCGGCGTCGGCGTCGTCGATGCGGAGGTTGTGCGACAAACGGATCGTCGCGGGATCGCGTTTGGCCTTGGCGCAGTGCTCGGCGAGGACGTCGAGCCGCGCCCGCATCTCCTCGGGGGTCCCGGCCGCCGAGTTCCAGACGTCGGCGTGCCGCGCGACGACGCGCATCGTGCGCTTCGGCCCGGAGCCTCCGATCCAGATGGGCGGATGCGGCTTCTGGATGGGCTTCGGCTCCGCGATCGCCCCAGCGAACTGGTAGAAGCGGCCCTCGAAGGTCGCAAGCGGCTCGGTCCACAGGAGTTTGATCGCGCGGATCGACTCGCTGAGCATCCGGATCCGGTCCGCCGCGCTTGGGAACGGCGTGCCGTGCTGCTTGAACTCGGGCTCGTTCCACGCGGCGCCGATCCCGAAGTCGAGCCGACCGTTCGACAGGTGATCGACCGTGACGGCAATCTTCGCGAGAAGGCCCGGATGGCGGTACAGGTTCCCGGTCACGTTCAAGCCGATGCGCACGCGCTTCGTCGCGAGGGCCATCGCGCCAAGGATGGTCCAGCCGTCGAAGATCGGCTTCGTCGGATCGGGCCCGAGCGCGAAGAGATGGTCGTAGCCCCAGATGTGATCGAACCCCGCGTCCTCGGCCATGCGCCACGCATCGCGGTGGACGTCGATCGGATGGTGCGACTGATTGAGCTTGATGCCGAAGCGGACCGGATACGCCACCGCACCGAGGGTAGCGTGACTAGGATTCGGAGGTGCCCGATGCGGGCGACTGGCTGCGCTCCCTTCCTCCGTCGCTCGCGCGTCAGCGCGCGGTGATGGAGTCATTCCTTACGACGGCGCGCGATGGCGATCGGATCCGCGTCGTCGTGGTCGGCTGCAGCATCGGACGAGGCGTCGGTGACGAGCTCTCGGACATCGACGCGCTCATCGGTGTGCGCGTGGATGCCTGGGAAGCCGCGCTCGCGGACTCACGCCGCTGGATCGAGCGCGCCGGCCCGGTCCTCGACATGCATCAGATGCTCATGCCCGACGGTGCACCACCCGACAAGCAGAACCAGCACAGCTACGTGCAGTACGCAGACGGCGTCGAGATGGACCTGGTCGTCGCGCGCGTGCGCGATGACTGGCGGCGCCGCGCCGACTGGATCGTGCTGTATGACCCCGACGGCGTTGTGCCGCACGAGATCACGCGCTCGACACAGACGGCCGATGATCTGCGCCGCTGGGGCTACGCCGTGTTCACGCGGCTCGGCGCGGTCGCGAAGTACACGACGAGAGGCGCGCTGTGGGAGGCGCACAACGTCCTCGAGCTCGCGCGCGCGGACGTATGGCGCATCTGGGCGGTCGCCGAGGGGGTGCCCGACGCGCAGTACGGCGTCACCGCGGTGTTCGACGACAGCCGCCGACCGAAGCCGGCCGGGATGAGCCGCACGATCGCATCGCTCGAGAAGCGTTCGCTCGTCGCCGCGGCGATCGCGTGCTGCGATATCGCGATCGAGGCGTGGCCGCGCGCGATGGCCGCGATCGGAGCCAGCGATGGCGCGCTGCCACCCTTGGCGTCGCACGTCCGCGCGCGATTGCAGAACGTCACGACCTAGTAGAGTCGCTGCGTGGAAGCCGCGCGCTTCGAGCGCACCGTCCGCACCGAGTCGAGCGAGATCCTCAACATCTACGGCGGCGCGCGGCGCGTCGGCCGCGTCGACCTCCACTACGCGCGGTTCGAGGTCCATGCGACGCTCCTTCTCGACGTCGACCTCGGTGACGACGAGCTTCAACAGCTCATTGACCAGATCGATGAGGAGCTCGTGCAGACGCACGATCCGGAGCGTGAGGATTTCCTCGTGACGGTGTTCAAAGGCGAGGAGCTCGGCTTCTACTCCGATGAGTTCGAGTCCGAGGACGAAGAGGACGAGGAAGAGGAAGAGGACCGCTAGCACAGGTGCCCGCGATCCATCTCGAGACTTCGATCGACGCCCCACCTGACATCGTGTTCGACGCAGCGCGTGACGTGACGGTCCACATCGAGAGCGCGCGTGACACAGGTGAGCGCGCCGTCGCAGGCGTCACGCACGGACCGATGGATCTCGGCGACACGGTGACCTGGGAGGCGCGTCACTTCGGAGTCCCAATGAGACTCACGGTCCGCATCAGCGAACTCGACCGGCCCCGCATGTTCGCGGACGTGATGGTCGAGGGCCCTTTCCGATCGATGCGTCACGTGCACCGCTTCGTGACGTTGCCGACCGGCACACGAATGATCGACGACTTCGAGTACGCGGCGCCGCTTGGTCCCGTCGGATCCATCGCATCGCTGATCCTGACGCCGTACCTGCGGCGCTTCCTCGCGCGGCGCGCGGACGTGCTCAGGCGGTTGGCGGAGTCGAGGGCGCGTAGGTCGCTCTAAGACCATCGGCAAGAGATCGAGGCGCGTAGCCGAGCTCGGCGCGCGCTCGCGCGTCAGTGGCCCAAAAGGTCACGCCCCTGGAGGAGCTGATCACCTCGCGGAGCTGCGGTCGCACCGTCGCCGCGACCTCGAGGACCCGGTACGGCAGCGTCCAGCGCGGCGGCGGGCGCCGTAGGACGCGCGCGAGCGTCGCGTAGATCGCAGCGGTGCGCGCCATCTCGCCGCCCATGACGTAGCCGCGGCCGGGTTGTCCCTTGTCGAGCGCGAGCGCGATGCCGGCGGCGATGTCGTCGACGTAGGTCATGTTCACCCCGAGGTCCGGGAACGGGACGACGGGAAGACGCCCCGCCGCGAAGGCCGCGAGCAGACCGCCGAAGCCGGAGTGATCGCGCGGACCGTAGACCTGACCCGGCTGCACGATCACGACAGGCAGGCCGTCGTTCGCGAAGCCTTCCGCGATCTCGTGCGCTTTGACCTTGGTCTCCTCGTAGTAGGACGTGTACGTCGTATCGGTGCGCCGGAAGGTCTCGTCGACGATCTGCCCGCGCGTGTTGCCGAAGACGGCGATGGTCGAGATGTACACGACGCGACCGACCCCGGCGGACTTCGCGGCCGAGAGGACGTGCGCCGTCCCGAGCACGTTCGCCACATGCATCTTCTCGCGCTGCGCTTTCGTGAGCCCGATCTCGTACATCGCCGCGCCGTGGATCACCGCATCCGCACCATGCGTCCCCACGCGCAGGGCCTCCTCATTCCCGAGGTCGCCCTGGATGAGCTCAGCACCGTCGACACGCGCGCGCGACGGATCGCGCACGAGCGCGCGCACCGTGTTGCCGCGTGCGATGAGCCGGCGCGCGACATTGCCCATGACGAATCCGGTCGCGCCGGTGATGAAGACGCGCATCCCGGGAGCGTAAACGGCGAACGCGTCAGGACGTTCGCAGCTACGTTAGGCCGGTATGCGCGCCATCATCCTCGCGGTCTGCGTCGTTCTGATCGCGACGTCCTGCGGCGGACTCAGTCGGCTGCTGCCCTGCTCAGAGCGCCGCCACGCGAGCGGGATCGCGATCGTCTGCCGCGAGGACATCACGCCGTGGGCAAACGCGACCGAGGATCTGAAGGGCACGCATAGCTTCGCGATGGAGCTAGCACTGGCCTATCCGGATTCGTTCGGCTATCCCGTGCCGGACTTCGAGCAGCGCCAGGTCGTGCTGCGCATCGTGCGGCCCGACGCCGAGACCGTCGCGCGTCGCTGGTTGGCTTCGGGCATCGATCTCCAGGAGGCGTTCGGCAGGTGCGATCACTGCCACGACCGATGGTGCCATTGCGGTTCGAGACCGCGACGCGGAGCGTGAAGCAACTCGAGGGGATCAAGGACGACATCGGCCCAAACCTCAGGGATCTACCGGATGCGGATGCCATCTTTCAGAGCGGACCTGACATCCGACGGAACGCGACACGCTTCACCATCGACCGCGAGAGCGACGCACTTCTGCGCGCGCTCGCGCAGAGGTACGGGACCGAAGCGCTGGTCGTCGAGATCGATCCCGCGAGGCCGGACTTCCGCTAATCGTGCCGATCGTTGACGTGATCACGTGATGTCCGCGACGGTCGCGCCGGAGATCCGCGCGAGTTCTGCGGGCGCGATCGGGAAGACGGCATCGGGCAGACCGCTCGCCGCCCAGACCTCGTCGTGCGCGAGGAGCCCGCGATCGCACACGACCGCGCACTCGGTCGCATGCGCGAACGGCGGCACGCCGCCGATCGCGTAGCCGGTCCAGCGCTTCGCCTCCTCGGCGGTCGCGCGGCGCACGGACGGCACTCCGATCACGGTCGCGAGCCGCGTCTCATCCACGCGCGCCGCGCCCGAACAGAGCGCGACGACCGCGCGCTCGCCCGCGACGAAGACGAGCGACTTCACGATGCGTTCGACGGTCGTCCCGATCTCGCGTGCCGCATCCTGCGCCGTCCGCGTCGTCGCCGGAAAGCGGCGCACCACGAGCGCCACGCCGCGTTCGGACGCGTAGGCGCGCACGCGCGCAACGTTGGGATGCTCGGGGAGCGAAACGGTCAGGACTTGATGCGCGCGACGAACGACACGAGCCGCGCGGGCACGAGGCTCATGAGCGTGCGCGCGAGACGCCGCCACGCCGAAATCGCGCGCGCCTCGTCATCGGCCGTCGCGCCGACCGGCGTGTAGCGATCGCGCACGCGGGACTCGGCGATGTCGAGGATCGCGGTCTTCGCGTCGGGCACGGCGTCGCCGAGCATCGCCGCGTACTCGTACGACGTCTGCGCCGGATGCGGGTGGTAGCCGGCGTACGCGGCGAGCAGCCGCGCCTTGCCCCACGCCGCGTCGATCGGGCGCTGTCCGCGGAAGCGCATCTGGAAGCGCGTCCACGCGCCGAGCATGAGCAGGGCGATGATCAAGAGCACACCGAGCATCGGCTTCGGGTCGAACGGCTCGTCGAGGTCCGACGACGCGCTCTCAAGGCCGGGGTCGAGGTCCGAGCGGCCAAGACCCTCGCTCTCGTCGCGCG
>Ga0066656_10001158_pt1 | contig 11333 bp, 9 predicted proteins | sample GraSoiAngelo_105_FD_71411 | JGI IMG/M metagenome (GOLD analysis project Ga0066656, IMG submission 71411) | Grasslands soil microbial communities from the Angelo Coastal Reserve, California, USA - 14_0903_05_40cm | ecosystem: Environmental > Terrestrial > Soil > Grasslands | place: USA... | reverse complement strand
CGAGCCCGAGATTGCGGAAGTAGTGGTAGTAACCCGCCTCCGCGATCGAATAGAGCAGCGGCGAAATTGCCCGCGGGAAATTCTCGTTGACGTTGGCATTCGACCACAGCACATCGGGCCGACGATTCGGGTCGCCATCTCCCCCGGTGGATGTCGTGATGGGGCGGGTTTGGAGAATCCAGAGCACGCCGTCCTGGTCGATTGCCCACTCGATGTCCTGAGCCGCGCCCAGCTGGGCTTCCAGTCTGAGCGAAAGCCGTGACAGCTCGACGACCTGTTCTGGTGCGAAGGACGCCGTGCTGTCGATTCCGGCGGTCCCGGCGTCGGGCGAGGTCGCGGTTTGAACACTCAGCGTTGTCCGCGAAACAACGAGCCGATACGGATCAACGCGGCCTGAGACCAGGGCATCCCCGAGGCCCGCGCAGTACTCGATGACGAGATCGTCCGGCCCCGATTGCGCGAGGCCTTGCGGCGCTCGCGTGAACAGCACGCCCGATATGCGCGCCGCGATCTGTCGCTCGACGATGACGGCCATGCTGCTGAAGGGCAGTCGGCGCGCCGCCCGGTAGAACAGCGCGCGGTTGGACCAGCACGACGCCCAGCACGCAAGAACAGCGTGGCGGAGCTCGGCCTCGCTCCTCACCCCGAGAATCGAATCGAACTGGCCGGCAAATGACGCCCGCGCGCCGTCTTCGCCACCCGCCGAACTGCGGACCGCGACTTCTTGATGAAGGGGCAGTCGTCCGGCGATGGCGTGGAGCTCGTCCTGAACGGGGGCTGGGAGCGTCGCCGTCATCACGAGGGTTCGGATGGCCTCAGCTGTGCGCCGCAGCCGTTCCGGCTCGTTCGGATCGAGAGCTCGCGTCAGACGCTCGAGCCGATCGGTCAACCTGTTGTGGGCGATGAATTCATCAAAAGCTGCCCGCGTCAGCACTGTTCCCTCGGGAACCGGCGCCCCGAGGGCGATCAATCGGGCCAGGTTCTGCGCCTTGCCGCCGACCTCGGCCTCGTTGGTGGCATCAGCAAGCGCGATCCCGAACGTCATGCGGCACGCGCCTTTCCGCCGAGTTGAAACAGGAGCAAGCTGAAAGACGCATGGAGAAGCGGGCCGACGATCAGAACATACGCCCAGGTGAGCCAGGACACCGGCGCCACGATCGTCAGCGCGACCAGCATTCCGAGAATCGAGTCGATTCGGTCGAAGACGCCGAAGAGCCGGCGCGCGTAGACAGCGTCCGCAGCCTGGCCGGGCGCGATCCCAAGCTGGCGTTTCACGAACGAGTTCGGCAGCTCGCCGAGCATGAACCCCATGCCGGCCCACATGCCCAGGAGCCCGTAGTCTGCTGACGCTCCGGGCCATAGTCCCGTCCGGCCGGACGGCGATCCCTCGAGCAGGCCCGCGAGTGCTGCAAATGAGAGCCCGGTGGCCGGCACCATGATCACGAAGCCCCGCAGGGTCTTGTTCGCGCCGAAGATTCGTCGTCCGCGAAATGTCCTCCCTCCATCCAGCGGGATGGCAAAACGGCGGGAGAGGGGCAGCGCCAACCACGCGGTCTGTGAGACGCCCGCCAGCGTGAACGCGCCCACGAGAAAAGCGGCGCACGCAGCCGGGTTCAGTAGCGCGCCCGTCATACGTCGAACCCCGACTCATTCCGGTTTTGGAACAGAAACACGTCGCCGGGAATCGCGCGAGCGGCCGGTACCCACTCTCGCCAGCTCACTTCGTTGGCCGCAGCGTACGGAACTTCATTCAAGCGGTATCCCGGCACGAACGGATACATGTGATGGAGCTCGTGGGCGTCGAAGTGGAGGCAGATGCGCGACAACCACGGTGGCAGGCGGAGCGATCGCGTAAAGGGCTCCTGAGCCAGGGCTCGACATGGTTCGACCACGCGGCCTTGGCTCAGCCCCATCGGCACGTGCGTGTGCTGGCTGAGGAGGAGCACATCCTCGGCCATCAGGGCCAGGACCAGCGCGACGCCCACAGTTCGGGCAACCGGCATTGGACCGACGAGCAGAACAACGGCGACATACGTGGCAGTCTGCGCCACCGCGTTCGTGATGAAGTTCCGCCGGGCGCGTCGATCGGAGCGGAACAGTTGCATTAAACGAGGCATGTTCCAGAAGTTGTCGACGCGATACACGGTCGAGAAGAGCGGAATCCACCACTTCCAGCACACGTTCACCGCCCAGCGCTCGAATCGGCTGCGTGGCCGAGGCGTCAGCGACACCGTCGTCGGATCGAGATCCTGCCAGCCGGTCCATCGGTGATGACGGGCGTGAATACGGCGCCAGCATTCGAAGGGAATCACGGCAAAGAAGCCGGCGACATAGCCGGCAGGACGGTGAAGAGCGTGGGTGCGAAAGAGCGTGTCGTGGCCGCACTCGTGCAGCACCACGAACCATTCGACAAGCGCCGCGGCGAGGACGACCTGGCCAAGCGCCCACAGAAACACGGCGTCATGGCTCGAGAGCCAGCCGGCCGCTACGGTGGCGGCCAGGGTGCCGCCGACGACCAATATGCCACTCAGATTTCCTGGCTTCAGGTGGTACAGGTCAGCCGAACGGGGAGGTGTGTCTGCTCGCATGTTCGTCTGAGTTGAGACGTTACGGCAGGCGGCAGAGAGAAGTCCTGAGGACGCTCTGAATTTCAGATGAAGATCTTCTGAGCGCGTGTGGCCGATCGAGAAAGGCGCGCACTTGAGGGCGAAAAACGCCGGCAATCGGGATGGCTCTTCGGTCGTCGAGTGACGGCTCGATGGAGTCGCGGCGCCAGCCGGCCGCTGAATCGGCGAGGTTATTCCGAAAGAACGCCCTCTAAAAGTTTCGCGCTACGTATGCCTGAGGAGGAAGTACTCGCCTGAAGCCGTCGGAATCCGACCGCCGGTGCCGACCTGAAGCGGTGTACAATGTACATCATGAAGCGGTACACCGTCAGTCAGGTTCGTGGACGCCTCGCCGAAGCCCTCGATCAGGCAGACCGTGGTGTGCCGGTTATCATCGAACGAAAGGGAATCCGGTACTCCCTCAAGGCTGAACCGCCGGCGACGGCCCGACGGTGGAAGAAATCGGTGATCGAGATTCTGGATCCGGCGGTCGCCGAGGGCCAATGGACGTGGGACCTCGGTCCTGACGGCTTACGGTTCCGGGGCGGCCGTTCGCGGCGATGATCCTGCTCGACACCAGCGCCCTGCTCTGGCTCGAGGGCGGCCATCGGCGTGTGCGCGTGTTGGCCTCCGGCCACCAGCCGCTCTATATGTCACCTGCGACCCTCCTGGAGCTCCAGATCCTGCGCGAAGCGGGCCGAATCCGGCTCCGGGCCGGATCCGTGGCGTCACTCGCCCACGACGATCGCTGGCTGCTGGACGAGCCACCTGCGGGGCGCTGGTTCGACACAGCACTCGATCTGACCTGGACCCGCGACCCGTTCGACCGCCTGATTCTCGCGCACGCGCAGCTCCGCGGCTGGCGTCTGGCCACCGCCGACAAAGCCATGCTCGCGCATTTGCCTGAGGCGGGGCGATTGGAGCTGTGACCGCGGATTCTCCTCAAACGGGTTGACACAGCACGTGTGACGCTCGAGCCCGATCGCTCCGGCCTGATCGCGTGCCAAGGAGTATTTGAGATGAGCATGAATGAACAGAATTTCGCTCTGAATCGTCGGCGTTTTCTCGAATGCTTTCCCGCTGGAACCTTTGCGCTGATGCCGGGTGCCTTGATGGCAGTGGCGCAGGATGCACGGCGAATCACGCCCGAAATCCTCGAGGCGGCCGCGAAGATTGCGGGTGTCTCGTTTTCGCGCGAAGAGCAACAAGCCATTCTCGCGCGGCTGAATAGTCCGGCCGGGCCGCTCCCGGGCTTCGACGCCCTGCGACACGCCGATCTTGGAAACACTCAACCGGCATTCGTGTTCAATCCCGTTCTTCCCGGTAAAACTCTGCCGAGCGAGCGCCGGCCGTTCCGGCGGCAATCGATCGATGTCCGCTTGCCGGCGACGGATGAAGAGTTGGCATTCCTTCCCGTCACCCATTTGTCGAGACTCATTGAGACCCGCCGGATTAAACCTTCCGACCTCACGAAGTTGTACTTGTCGCGGCTGAAGCGATACGACCCGAAACTACTGTGTGTGGTCAATCTCACCGAAGACCTTGCCTTGAAGCAGGCTCGTCAGGCGGATGACGAAATCGCCGCAGGCAGATATCGTGGACCGCTGCACGGCATTCCATGGGGGCTCAAGGATCTGTTCGCCGTTCGAGGAACAAAGACGACGTGGGGAATGTCGCCATATCGCGATCGTGTGATCGACATGGACGCCACGGTCTACAGCAAACTCACGGAAGCCGGCGCGATCCTCATCGCGAAACTTTCGACCGGAGCCTTGGCCGTGACCGCGCGCTGGTTCGGAGGCCTGACGCGCTGTCCGTGGAATACTCAGGAGGATGCATCGGGATCGTCGGCCGGACCGGGCGCGGCGACTGCAGCAGGACTGGTTGGTTTCTCGGTTGGATCGGATACCGGCGGGTCGATCATCGGCCCCGCCAGTCGCAACGGCGTGACTGGTCTACGGCCCACGTTCGGTCGCGTCAGCCGTCATGGCGGAATGGTGCTGGCATGGACGCAGGACACGGTTGGTCCGATATGCCGATCCGCCGAAGACTGCGCACTGGTGTTCAATGCGATCCAGGGACCGGACGGCAAGGACAACAGCCTCATCGATGTGCCGTTCAATTGGGACGCAGCCTCGGATGTGGCCCAACTTCGCGTGGGTTACCTGCGCGCCGCGTTCGAAGGCCCGATCCCCGATAATCCCCGGGATCCCAGCATCGCCGAGTTCGAGCGCGCAACGCGCACCAATAATCAGGAGGCGCTTCGGGTCCTTCGCTCGCTCGGTGTGAACCTCGTGCCCTTCGACCTGCCGGATGTTCCGATCTCCGCAATCGACTTCATCCGCTATGCCGAAACCGCGGCATTCTTCGATGACGTGACGCGAAGCGGTCTGCTCACGCAAGTTGAGGAAGGACCGGAGAAGAGCGCCAGGCCGATCGAGATCCGTAGCGCGTACTTCACGCCGGCAGTGGAGTTCATTCAAGCGAACCGGTTCCGCACGCGGGTCATGCAGAAGATGGACGAGGCGATGTCTGGTCTCGACCTGTTTGTTGGGAGCCAGCAATTGCTCACGAACCGCACCGGTCACCCGGTGGTCAGCATGCCAAGCGGATTGTATCGTGGGTTACCGACCGCGCTGCACTTCACAGGCAAGATCTTCGGCGATTCGGAGATTCTGCTCCTTGCGAATGCCTTTCAGTCCGCGACGAGTCACCACTTGGCAACGCCACCTCTATAGATGAGGAGTCCGCCGATTCCAAGGGCGACGAGCGTCAGTGTTAATCCGTACTCCTCGTAAAACGATTCAGGATTTTGCGCATGACGATAGGAAGCATTAGCAGCATGAAATCACCGCGGTGAACACCAGCATTCGCACATCTCCGGCCATGCCCGCAGCACGCGACAGGTCGGGAGGCAGATGCGGAGCGAGGGCGGCAGTCACGGCCAGTGCGACCAGAAAGCCAGCGATCCCGCCGATGCCGGCCAACAACAGACTCTCCGTCAGAAGTTGTCGTGCGAGCCGCCCGCGGCTGGCACCGAGCGCAGCCCGGACCGCCATCTCTGTTTGGCGCCCCGCCGCCCGGCTCAACAGAAGGTTCGCGACGTTCGCGCAGGCGATCAGCAGCACCAGTCCAACGGCGCCAAGCAGCGTCGCCAGTGGCGCGCGAACAGTCGCCGTGACCCGCTCCGCCAGCGAAACCGCCGCGATTCCCTTATCGCGGTTGTTGTCGGGATACAGTCGCGCCATGTTGGCCGCGATAACATCGAGTTCGGCCTGGGCCTCCGTGAGTGTGACGCCAGGCGCGAGCCGCGCGATCACCCGCAGCGGATGAGTCCCGCGCTGCAGTCGCTGAAGATCGAGCGCCAGCGGAACCCAAATGTCGGGTTGGCTGCGCGTCTGAAAATCTGCCGCCGTGCTCCCGAACTGAAAACCCGCCGGCAGGACGCCGACCACCGTGTAGCTGTCGTCGTTCAGGGTGATGGCTCTACCTGCGATCTCGCGGTCGGCGCCGAACCGTTCGCGCCACACTGAGTAGCCCAGAATCGCAACGCGATTCCGGCCAGGCCGGTCCTCCTCCGGAAGAAAATTGCGGCCCAGCGTGAAACGGGTCCCTAATACGGAAAAGAAACTCGACGAAACGTTCGCTCCGGCCAACCGCGACGCCTCGCTCTGTCCGTCCAGAATGAAGCTGGACGCACTCACCGCCGCCATCTCGCTGAACGACCTGCTCGCGCCGCGCCAATCCACGAAATTCGCCGGTGCCACTGTGCTCGGCGTTCCATCGCGCTGCCGTTCCCAAAGCGTCACGATGCGGCTCGGCTCGGGATAAGGCAGCGGCTTGAACAACACCGCATTGCACACGCTGAAAATAGCCGTATTCGCACCGATCCCGAGCGCCAGCGTCACCACGGCTGCCGCCGCGAAGGCCCGATTCTTTCGCAGCATTCGGACCGCGTAGGCCAGATCCGCCCGCACTGACTCGATGGCCGGGAACATCTGCATGCTCCTCCGGTCGTCCTCCAACAACGTGGTATTGCCGAACTGCCGCCGCGCCGCCAGCATGGCGGCTTCTGCCGTCATGCCCTGCCGGCGATAGCGCTCCGTCAGCAATCGGACGTGTTCCTCGATCTCCGCCTGAAACTCCGGGTCGCGCGGCTCATCGAGAACCGTGGCGCGAATCCGAGTCCACAATTTCAGAAGCCACCGCCGGATCATGACCTCTGACCCGCGAGCCGCAGCACGCGTCCGATCACTCCGGAAATCCGCTCCCAGTCCTCCGTCTCCCTCGCCAGTTGTCTCAGGCCGCTCTTCGTAATTGAATAGAATTTTGCCTTCCGATTGCTAGTCTCTAGCACGCCGATCGAGAAGGCACTCGCATGAGGGCTGTCTCGCCTGCGACAGACGCTGACACCACCTCAACCGTCGGGCTTTCGAGGCCAGATCTCACCGCCTGCCGCATCCAGCAGTCGACAGGGAGATCTTAATGGCTGCTTTGCTTTCTGCTGCCCGGCGAGAATCGCGTGGAACATCGCCTCCGACATGTCCGCTTCGAGCTTGCAGCTCGCAGGGTCGATGAAGGGGTTCGGGCCGCCGTTCTTGAGCTTCGCGTATTTCGCCTCCATGTTGTACCCGGCGCCGTAATCGCCGAGCTGCACGTCGCACGGCAGCGCGTGCACGAGCTTGAACGATCGGTTGAACTCATCTGCAATTGCCGGCGTCACCGCTCCGGGCGCGCGCAGGCTTGCAGCCGAACCTCACGTTGTATCTCTGCTTCATAGTCAATTCGAACCAGCTGGCAGCGCGTAGGCCGTCAGCGTGGTGCCGGATGGCAGCAGGACGTACTGGCGGCCATCGACCATGTAGGTGATTGCTCCCGCGTACACCGCGGATCCAGTCTGGAAGTGCCAGAGATTCTTTCCCGTGCGCGCGTCGAACGCCATGAAGTTGCCCGAAGCGCCGGCGAACACCAGGCCCGAGGCAGTCGACAGCACGCCCGCCCATGACTGGGGGCTCGTGTAGGGAAAGTCCCAGCGCTTCTCCCCGGTCGCCACGTCGATCGCGCGCAAGGCGCTGCGCGATTCGCCGACCCGCTGGACGGCGCCGCCTCGATAGCTGTCGCCGGGGTTGTAGTCGTCCTTCCACGTGTAGAAGATGCCGCAGGATTCCCGCGCCGTGACGAACAGGAGCCCGAGGGCCTTATCGAACGACGGTGGCATCCAGTTGGTCCCTCCGCTCTGATCCGGACACACCCGCGTCCCCTCTTCGCTTGGGATGTTGTTCGGAAGGAGCATGGGGCGGCCGTCGGCTCGAATCTCCTTCGCCCAGCTCGTCTCGATGAATGGCTTCCCCCTGATCAGTTTCCCGGTCGCCCGGTCGAGGAGATAGAAGAAGCCATTGCGGTTCGCGAACATCACGACCTTGCGCGGCTGACCGCCGATCGTCAGGTCGGCCAGGACGGGATTCTGGGTCGAGTCCCAGTCCCACACGTCGTGTGGCGTGAACTGATAGTGCCAGCGCAGACGGCCCGTGTCGGCGTCGAGTGCCACGATGGACGCGGTGTACAGGTTGTCGCCTTCACGCGCGCTCCCGTCGTAGTCCGGTCCCGCGTTGCCGGTGCCCCAGTAGACCAGGTTCAGCTCCGGATCGTACGCGCCGGTCGCCCAGGTCGATCCGCCACCTTTCTCCCAGGCCTTCGGGTCCATTCCCCGCCATGTGGTGTGGCCGGGATCCTCGGGTCCCGCCGTCGTGAAAAACCGCCAGCTGCGCTTCCCCGTCTGCGCGTCGTACGCATCGATGAAGCCGCGGACGCCGTACTCGGCACCGGCCATGCCGACGATGACCTTGTCCTTCACGACGAGCGGCGCCGCGGTCGCGCTGTAGCCGTTCCGGTAATTCTCCATGACGGTGTCCCAGAGCATGGCGCCGGTCTTCATGCTGATCGCCATGACGTGCGCGTCGAGAGTGGTCTTGAACAGACGATCGCCGAGCACGCCGAACCCGCGGTTGACAAGTCCGCAGCAGGCGATCAGATCTCTGGGCAGCTCGCGGCGTTGGCGCCAGAGCTGGCGGCCGGTCCGGGCGTCGATCGCCCAGCCGGTGTCGAGGGGGCCCGTGACGTAAATGATGCCGTCCAGCACGAGCGGTGTGGCTTCGAATTTGCCCAGCGTGTCGGTCTGGAAGGCCCACTGCGCCGTGAGGCGGTGCACGTTCTCCGGCGTGATTTGCGTGAGCGGACTATGGCGCTGATTGGAGTAGTCACCCGAGTAGATGAGCCAGCGCGACGCGTCCTTCAGACCGTCGCGCAAGTCCTGCGGCGTCACCTGCGGCGCGGCGATCTGCTGCGCGGCGACGGACCACGTGCCTGCGGCCGCTATCACGGCCGTCAGCTGTAAGGTGCGATCGATGATTGCGCGCATATGCCTCCTCAACGACGTTCCGCGTCCGTTACACGCAGCGTGGTCAGATACTGCAGGAGATCGTCGAGCGCGCGATCGTTCAGTTGCTCCGCGCTGTACGCCGGCATCACTGTCCGCGGCTCGGTCAGGATCTCGGTCAGGTTCGCTTTCAGATAGCCCTGAAGCCGCTCGCGCATGTCGACGATCTGGATCGAGAACTCATCTTCGTTCTTCTTCACGCCTCGAATCCGCTGGCCGTCGCGCGTGACGACCGTCACCGCCTCGTAACCAGGCCGGACATTGTCGCTCGTGCCGCGCACTTTGTTCAGGAGCGCGGGGCGCGAACGGCCCGATCCGACCCGCGACAGGTCCGGGCCCAACTGCCCGCCCCGTCCGTTGACCATGTGACAACTGCTGCAGTTGGCGCGGAAGATCCGCTCGCCGTTTTGCGCGTCGCCGGAAGCGGGCGTGCTGGGAGCCGCTTTCAGCGTGTCCAGATACGCCAGCACCTGCCAGATGTCGCGGTCCGACACGCGCAGGGGGTCGGCGGGAGTCATCTCGGTGCCGGGCACGCCGCGGCGAACGATCCCGAACAGGCGCTCGTCGGTGTAGCCGGATGCCGACAGCCCGGTGATATCCGGACCGATATAACCGCGCGCGTCCGGTCCGTGACAGCCCGCGCATCGCGAGCGGAACTTCGTGCCGCCTTCACGAATGGCGTCCTGGTTCCCCTGCAGCGGATTCTTCGTCACGCGCGCCTCTGTCCGCGCGGTCCGATCCTGCAGCGCCACACCCCCGCGATCCGGCGTCGCGGCAAGGAAGACACCGGTGAATCCGACCATCACGGCCCCCAGCACCGGGACGCTCCATCTCATATGTAACTCCTTCGCTCGCCTAAAAGGCTCGCGCTCCGCCTCGCCTAAAAGGCGCTCGCGCTTCATCCGCCGGAGCGCGAGGCTTTCATCCCGGAGAGCACGGGATGCAGGCAGCCGGGCGTTCAGGGGATCTACGCTACCTCCAAGCGGACCGGTTCGCCAGCGGTAAATGAGGTACACTACCCGCCCGTTTCGCCAAGCAAGGGCGGGCGCGGTTCACACGCGGCGGGTTGAGGAGGCGGGTTGATGAAGCCGAACAGTCGGTGGATACAGCTGGTCGTGGGCATCATCTGCATGGTGATGATCGCCAACCTGCAATACGGCTGGACCTACTTTGTCGATCCCATGAACGCCAAGTACCATTGGGGCCGCACGGATATCCAGATCGCCTTCACGATCTTCATCGCCACCGAGACATGGCTGGTGCCGGTGGAAGGGTGGTTCGTCGATCGCTTCGGTCCGCGGATCGTGATCATGTTCGGCGGCATCGTCGTGGCGCTCGGCTGGTCGCTCAACTCGGTCGCGAGTTCGCTCCCGATGCTGTACTTCGCGGCTGCGCTCTCCGGCATCGGCGCCGGAGCCGTCTATGGCACCTGCGTCGGCAACGCGCTCAAATGGTTCGCCGACCGGCGGGGCCTTGCGGCCGGCCTCACTGCCGCCGGCTTCGGCGCCGGCGCCGCGGCGACGGTTTATCCCATCATCCAGACGATCAAAACCTATGGCTATGAGAGCGCGTTCCTCTGGTTTGGGGTCGGCCAGGGGTTGATCGTTCTCGTGCTGTCACAGTTTCTGAGAGCGCCGAAGCCCGGAGAGGCGCCGAAGGCGGCGCCGCGATTCAGCCAGAGCTTGCGCGACTACACGCCGATGGAGATGGTGCAGACGCCGCTTTTCTGGATTCTGTACGTGATGTTCGTGCTGGTCGCGGCGAGCGGCCTCGTCGTGACGGCGCAGGTGGCGCCGATCGCCAGGGACTACAAGATCGCGGGATTGCCGGTGACCTTCTTGTTCATCAGCTCAACTGTGATCGTCATGGCCGGGATCGTCGACAACATCCTGAACGGATTGGCGCGGCCGACCTTCGGCTGGGTGTCCGACCACATCGGACGAGAGAACACGATGGCGATCGTCTTCGCCTGCGGCGCCGGCGCCTACTGGGCGCTTGGCACCATCGGCAACTCGCCGTGGACCTTCATCGCCACCGCAGGCCTCGTCTACTTCACCTGGGGCGAGATCTACAGCCTCTTCCCGGCGACCTGTACCGATATCTACGGGTCGAAATATACGACCACCAATGCAGGTCTGCTCTACACGGCGAAGGGCACCGCGTCGTTCCTGGTGCCGGCGGCGAGCTGGCTTCAGAGCCAGACCGGCAGCTGGCATGCGGTCTTCGTGGTGGCGACGATCGCCAATCTGGCGGTTGCCGCCACCGCCTTCTTCGTCGTCAAGCCGATGCGG
>Ga0066656_10001149_pt1 | contig 11374 bp, 11 predicted proteins | sample GraSoiAngelo_105_FD_71411 | JGI IMG/M metagenome (GOLD analysis project Ga0066656, IMG submission 71411) | Grasslands soil microbial communities from the Angelo Coastal Reserve, California, USA - 14_0903_05_40cm | ecosystem: Environmental > Terrestrial > Soil > Grasslands | place: USA... | reverse complement strand
CGTCGAATGCACGATGGAACGTCACGGGGAGCGGCCGAGCGGCGGCGATGAGATCGCGGGTGCGATCGAGGCTCAGGTCTCCGGTCACGATGCCGTGCGCGCCCGCACTCCTGGCTCGAGAGATTTGCTCCAGCATCGTGCGATGCTCGGCGTCTGTATAGACGAAATCGCCCGCGCGGGGACGCACGAGGATGAAAACCGGAATAGGAAGTTGAACTTGAAGGAGGTTCAGATCGGGAGTCGTGCCGCCATGCGCCAGATCGGTGCAAAGCTCAATGCGGTGCGCCCCACCCTCGGCCGCCGCGAGCGCGGCGTCCAGCGACTCGACGGCCGCCTCGATGAGAATGGTCACAGACCGAATTTACCCCATGCGCGAGCGCTAAACCTGACTATTATCCATCATGCCTCAGACCTTCACCCGCCTCCGCACGCCGATCGGTGAGCTCGTTCTCACCGCTTCCGACACGGCGCTGACCGGCGTTTTCTTTCCGACCTCGCGGCGCGGGCCCGCGCCGACGCACCAGGCGCATTGGGTGGAAGCCAGAGAAGGGCCGGCCGCCGACGTGCTCGCACGCGCGCGCCAACAGCTCGAGGAATATTTCGCGCGTAGTCGCACGAATTTCGACCTGCCGCTCGAAGCCCTCGGCTCGGCGTTCGAGCACCGCGTATGGAACGCCCTGCGGCAGATCCCCTATGGCACGACCACGAGCTACGGCGCGCTCGCCAAACTCCTCGGGGACAAGCACGCGACGCGCGCCGTCGGTCTCGCGAACGGCAAGAACCCGATTCCGATCATCGTCCCGTGTCATCGGGTGGTGGGATCAAAGGGCGAGCTGACGGGCTTCGGTGGGGGATTGGATACGAAGCGCTGGCTGTTGGAGCACGAGGGGGCGCTAATGGAGCTCGGGGTTTAGGGCCTGCAGCTGGTCCAGGAATCCCACCTGCCCGCGCAGGATTTTCTTCCGAGCCTCAGCCAACCCGAACCACGCGGCGCGATCGACCTCCGGATACTCGCGCCCTTTTAGGACGAAGCTGTTGCTGCGCACGCGCGCCGGATCGGCGTCGCCCTTCACGGCCCACGCGTGCACGACTTTGCCGCCAGGTTGCTTGAGCGGCTTCAGGGGGACGAAATCTCCCGACGCTGTGAGGCTCGTTTCTTCTGTGAATTCGCGCTTGGCGGCGCCCAGCGGATCTTCGCCCTCCACGAACTCACCTTTCGGAATCGACCAGGCCCCATCGTCCTTCTTCGCCCAGAACGGCCCACCCGGATGCACCAAAAAAACCTCGAGGATTCCGAGGTTTTGGCGGTAGAATAGAAGTCCAGCGCTGGTTTTTATTTGTGTCGGTAGACGATGCGGCCCCTGGTGAGATCGTAGGGCGATAAGGCGAGCGTCACCCGATCTCCCGCCAGAACCCGAATCCGAAACTTGCGCATCTTGCCGGCGATCGTCGCCAGCACGGAATGCCCGTTGACCAGCGTGACACGGAACGTCGAGTTGCGGAGCAGCTCCGCAACTGTCCCTTCGATTTCTAAAGCGACTTCCTTCGTCATTGCGTAGGCTCCTCGCGTTTACCGGTGCGGCGCTCGACGAAGGCGGTGTGGCCGCAGGCGCAATGTTCCATCATACGGCCGTTGCGGTCGGTGCGGAACTCGAGATACTCGCCGCAGGTGGGGCAGCGCGCGGGGCCGCGGTCCGGAACGAGCGGGCTGCGCGCCGCCGAACGATTGCTGCTAATTGCGGGATGCCGATCGAATGCGATGAACCCCGCTGAGCCCGCTCGCCGCATTCTCAGGCGCTGGGCCATACACCGTTGCGTCACCACAGACGCACAAACCGCTGTGCGGAGTGACCGGGGGCGTCGCCATCGGCGACTCCCGGTACGTCGTCCCTGCTGGATTACCAATAAACCCGCCGCAACAATGACAGTGAATCTCCAGCATGAACGCTCCTTCGCTGCGCTTTAGCGGATGACCCGCTGACTCTCAACTGGCACAACTTACCGGACTGTACTAAGTTTGTCAAGTTATGCAGATAGTGTATCAACATATTAACGGGGACTGGTTAAGATGGATGTAGCCCTGGTGATCCGGCAGCGCCTCGATGAGCTGGACCTCGATCAGCGCGATCTGGCCGACGCCGCCGGCGTCACGGAGTCGTACGTCTCGCAGCTGCTCACGCACAAGAAATCACCGCCCGCTCCCGACCGCACCGACATCTACGACCGCATGGACCGCTTCCTCAAGCTGCCGCACGGCGAGCTCGCACGCGTCGCGGATGCGCATCTCAAGGAAGAGCGTAAGCGCCGGTTCGGCGACGTGGCGCCGCTGTTTCCGGAATTGCGCGCGCTGATCCTGCGCAAGTGTGCGGCCGACCAGATCGAGCCGGTGCGCGCCGTCATCGAGCGGCAGTCGTTCGGGGAACTGGAGCGCCTCGTCGCGCAGACGCTGCTCAACGTCGTGCACCTGGGCAGCGACGTGATGCACGTTACGCCGAAGCAGCGCGCTCGCCTCGACGCGGTGATAGACGCGTGGGAATGGGACGCGGGAACGTTTGCGCTCACCGTTGCGCTCGCGACGGGCGAGCAGAAGCGCTTCGAGTACAGCGAACGGTTGAACGGCGGCCAGGAGAAGGGATTGGTCGAGTTTCTGCGCGATCCGTTGCTGAGTGGTACGGCGACGGGCGAGGAGCTCGCGTTCTTGAAGTCGTTGCAGTTCAAGGATCGCCGGCCGACGGCCCTCTACTATTATCGGGAGCTCCAAAACCTCCGGGACCCGCTGCACTTTCGCGCGTAACTTTCAAGCGTGCTTCTCTCGGCGCTTGTCTCTACTTCGGACCAAGTGGCGGCCACCTCCGGCCGCCTTGCCAAGATCCAGCTCCTCGCCGATCTCCTGAAACAGGCAGGGCCCGACGAAGTCGAGCTCGCCATCGCGTATCTGTCGGGCACTGTGAGGCAATCGAAAATCGGTGTCGGGTGGGCGACGCTGCAAAAGGCCAAGTCTCACGTGGCCACGTCGGCACGGCTGCAATTACGCGATGTCGATGAGACGCTCGAGAAGATTTCTGCCACGGCGGGGAAGGGCTCGGCGGCAGAAAAGCAGCGCTTGCTCGGTGCGCTGTTCTCGCAAGCCACCAAAGAAGAACACGAGTTCTTGTTTCGATTGTTGACGGGAGAGCTGCGCCAGGGCGCCCTCGAGGGAATCATGGTCGAAGCGGTCGCCAAGGCGCGTGAACTGCCCGCAAGCGACGTGCGCCGCGCCATGATGCTCGCCGGCAACCTCGGCGCCGTGGCCAAGGGCGATCTGAAGAGCTTCGCGATCGAGCTGTTTCGCCCGATCAAGCCGATGCTCGCGAAGACGGCCACGGATGTGGAAGAGGCGCTGGCGGAGCTCGGTCCGGCGTCGTTCGAGTACAAGCTCGATGGCATTCGGATTCAGGTGCACAAAAACGCGGACAAGGTGCGCGTTTACTCGCGCACGCTGAATGACATCACCGCGGAGCTCCCCACCGTCGTCGACATATCGACAAGTATGGATATGTCAGAGGTCATACTGGATGGCGAAGCCGTGGTGCTGACGGCCGACAAGCGACCCGTCCGCTTTCAGGACACGATGAAAGGCCTCGGCGGCGCTGTCCCGTTCTTTTTTGACATCCTGTGCCTCGACGGAACGTCCCTATTGGATCAGCCGTACTCCGCGCGCAGCAAATTGCTGCCTCGGAAATACCGTCCGCCGCGCATCATCACCGGGGACGAGCAAGCCGCGCAAGACTTCTTCGACGCCGCAGTCGCCGCGGGCCAGGAAGGCCTGGTGGCGAAAGGTCTCGAGTCGAAGTACGAGGCCGGCCGGCGTGGCGGTGCGTGGTTCAAGATCAAGAAGGCCAATACGCTCGATCTCGTCGTGCTGGCCGCGGAGTGGGGCCACGGCCGTCGCCACGGCAAGCTCTCCAACCTCCACCTCGGCGCGCGTGATCCCAACGGCGGGTTCGTGATGCTGGGCAAGACATTCAAGGGAATGACCGACGAGCTGCTCGAGTGGCAGACGAAGCGGCTCCAGGAGATCGAGGTGCGCCGGGAGGGACACGTCGTGCACGTCCGGCCGGAGCTCGTCGTCGAAATCGCGTTCAATGGTCTGCAGGACAGCCCGCATTATCCCGGCGGGCTGGCACTCCGATTTGCGCGCGTGATCCGCTACCGGGACGACAAGAAGCCCGAAGACGCCGACACGATCGAGACCGTCAGGAAGCTACACCGCGAAGGTGCGCCGGACCCCGACGGCAAATAGCGGCCACGGCATCACGCTCTTCAAACGCGGGAGCCAGGCGGCATCGGTTCCGACGCGATAGCGCAGTTTGGGATTGCGACTCTCAATCGCACGCAGGACGGTCGCCGCGACCTTCTCGGGCGCGATTCCGTGCTGCACCTGGCGCGCGAGCGCGGCTTGCGCGCGCTGGCGGACGCCGTCGTAGGGGGCCAGCTGCCTCGCCGCGGTCTGCGTCGTTTCACCGATCTTCGTGTGGATGAATCCCGGCTCGAGCACCGTGACGTGGATGCCGAACGGCCGAACCTCATGCCAGAGCGCCTCAGAATAGCCGTCAATCGCGAACTTGCTCGCCGTATAGAACGCGCTGAACGGAATCGCAGTAATGCCGGCGAGCGACCCGATATTGATGATCTTTCCCGCGCCAGCCTTCCGCATCGCGGGCAGGACCGCGTTGACCATGCGGACCGCTCCGAAGAAGTTGGTTTCGAGCTGCGCTTTCGCTTCGTCGATGCTCGTTTCCTCGGCAGCGCTCATCAAGGAATAGCCGGCATTGTTGACGAGCACGTCGATCGGACCTACGCGGTCGATGCAGGCGCGCACAGAGTCATCGGAGCGGACGTCGAGCGGGATGAGCTTGCCGGTGGGTTTCCGAGACGTGCCATAGACGTTGAAGCCTCGCTCGGTGAGCAGTTGCGCGATCGCCTGACCGATGCCTGACGAGGCGCCCGTGACCAAAACTGTCTGTGACATAGATTCTCCGTGGGGAGGATGATGATGCTATTCCTACTACTCCTACTACAATTCCCGCGCAGCCAACACGGTTCCGTGAGTCAGCATATTCAGGGCACGGAGGTCACGATTTCGTACAATCGTCCGGTCGCGCGCGGCCGCGAGCTGTTCGGCAGCCTCGTCCATTACGGGCGAATATGGCACCCCGGCGCCGACTCGGTTTCCACGATCTCGTTCGGTAAGGATGTGATCGTAGACGGCCACAGGCTCGCTGCGGGACGCTACTCTCTCTGGACCATTCCTGAGGAGCCGCCCAAGCCGTGGACGGTGATCTTCAACCGCGGCCTCGGCGGCTGGCACACGAACTATCCGGGCGAAGCGCAGGATGCGCTGCGACTGAGTGTTACGGCCGAGACCGGGCCGCACATGGAGACGCTCACCTATTACTTCCCCGTCGTCGACGCGGACTCGGCGGTGCTCAGGTTGCAGTGGGGCACGGTGGTGGTGCCGATGAAGATCAAGGTTACGCAGTGAAGGTCGGCAAAACGCTCTACGTCAAAAACCGCAGGGAATGGCGTCGTTGGCTGGCGAAGCACCACAAATCAGCCGGCGAGATCTGGCTGATCTACTATAAGAAGGTGAGCGGCAAGCCACGCATCCCCTACAACGATGCTGTCGACGAGGCGCTGTGCTACGGCTGGGTCGACAGCCTCCTGAAGCCCATCGACCAGCACAAGTACGCGCAGCGCTACTCGCCGCGAAAGAAGACGAGCCGGCTGTCCGACATGAATCGCGAGCGCGTGCGGCGGCTGATCCGGTCCGGCCGGATGACCAAAGCTGGTATGGCCGCGATCGAGCACACAGGCAAGGGACCGGCGAAGCTTCCGGCAGATATCCTGAAGCGGCTAAAGCAGGATGCGACTACCTGGAAGAACTTCCAGCGCTTTCCGCCCTCCTACAAACGCATTCGCATCGGGTGGATCGCCGCCGGCCGGCACCGGCCCGAGGTCTTCAGGCAGCGGCTCGGCTATTTCCTCAAGATGACGAGGCAGAATAAGCGCTTTGGGATGGTGCAGTGAGCCCCATCTCCTCCAGAAACATCGTTCCGCCGGCATCCCGGCCCGACCGCCGTTCGCAGCGTGTCAGCACCAGCCGGTCGCGCGCGCGCGTCATCCCGACGTAGAGCAGCCGGCGGGCTTCCTCGATTTCATCCTTCGTGGGTTGATATCCGAGGAGTTCGTTATCCTCGACGCCGACGATGTAGACGCGCGAGAACTCGAGTCCCTTGGTCGAGTGGAGCGTCAGGAGATTGACGCGATTGGGCGCGGCTGCTTCGCCGTCGGACTTTGACAGCGCAACGCGCTCGAGCAGACGGTCGATGCTGTCTTCGAGATTCGCACCGCCATCATCCATCAGCGCCCGCAACCGCGCCACCGCTGCCGGATACCGCTGCGCCGGATCCGGCTCCGCGCGCAGTTTCATCATGAGCGCGCGCCCACCGAGTCGCTGAATGACTTCTTCGACGGTCGGTGCGGTAGCGCCGCGGCGCTCGCGGTCCATTGCGTAGAACTCGAGCGCGTCGCTGTAGCGACCCAGCGTTTGGTAGCGCGCGGTGTTAAAGAGATTGGCCCGCTCCCCAGTCTTGGGTCCGTCTTCCAACGCCAATGCCAATCCGAGGTAGTCGAGTACGTTCGCGAGGACCGCCTTCCGCGCGCGGACCGCTCGCTGCTTCTCGAGCTCACGATACACCTGCGCCAACGTCACGGCGTCGTCGAGCGCATGGTGCGCTCGGCCGGCGTCGATCCCGAACCGGTGCGCCAGCTCTTCCTGCGTCGCGCGATCGCGGGACAACGAGCGCGCGAGGAGCAACGTGTCGTAGAAGGCCAGGTTTGCGACCGCGGGGGCACCAGCGGCCAAGCGCTTCAAGACCGGAATGTCGAAGTGTTGGCCGTTGTGGGCGATGAGAACGTCTGAACCGACAAACGCAAGAAACTGCGGCAAGACGGCGTGGAAGGGCGGAGCGTCCTTGACGTCCGCGTCCGTGTATCCGTGGATCTGCGTCGCGCGCGCGGAAATGGGCCGGAAGGGGTTCACGAGGGAGTGGAACCGCTCCACAATCTCGCCGTTCACGACGCGCGCCGCGCCGATCTCCAGGACGCCACACGTGGCGACGTCGTCATCAGTGGTCTCGAAATCGAAGGTGACGTAGCGCTCGAGCGCCGTGCCGATGTCCTTGGAGCTCAGGAGCTGGAGCGCCTTGAACACGGTGAGTGCGTCGGCGTCGATGACTGTGCCCGTTGGGGTGATAGGCAGTCGCCGGTATCCAGCCGCCGCCAACATACCACGCAGCGCGATCTCCACTCCACCCCTTGGCGCGAACGAGATGTCCTGAGCATTCTCGATCTCCTCAGCCACCCGGCGAGCCTCCGGCAACGCGGCGGGGTCGCTCAGCTCGTCGTGCCGTTCCTCGAGCACGTTCTTGAACGGCCCGACGCTCTGCGACAGGATCTCCTCGATGACGGCGGGCAGCGTCGGGTGCGAGCGAGGCAGCGAGCGCAGGTTCTCGATCTGAAAAATCAGCCGCCACAGCTTCTTGGTATCGGGATCGTGCCGCGGCCGGCGCTGCGCGAGCGCGCGCACCTGGACGACGAGGTCGCCGGACCCGATTGCGGCCTCCACCTCCTGCAAGAAGTGCTGTGACAGGACGCTCTGCGCGAACGCATGCAGCGCCGCCGGATCGTTGGGGCTGCGCACCACGCGCAGCGCCGTCATGACGTAGCCGATGACGGCGTCCTCCATGAGCGAGCGCCCGCGTGCGAGCCGGCAGGGAATCCCGGCGCGCAGCAGCCGGCCCTCGAGGTACTCGCCCAGCTTGTGCTTGCGATACAGGATTGCGTAGTCGCCCCAACCCTGGCCGTCTGTCACGATATCCTCGAGGAGCCAGGAGGCTTCTTCCTCCTCGTCATGGAAGGAGTACGCGGCGACCTCATGCGCCGACTCCTTGTCGGCGGTGAGCTGCTTTTGGAAGAGCTGCGGATTCTGCGCCAGCACGCGGCGCGCCATCTGGAAGATCTGGCGGGAGCAGCGACAGTTCTTGTCGAGGATGATCGGCTCGACGTCGTAATCGCGCTTGAACCGCACCAGCACGTACGGATCCGCGCCGGTCCAGGCGAAGATCGACTGCTCGTCGTCGCCTACCGCAAAGAAATTTCCATGCGGCTCGGCGAGCTTCTTGAGAAAGTCGTACTGCACGGCGTTGACGTCCTGGAACTCGTCGACCAGGAGATAGTCCCAGCGATCCGCGATCAAGCCGGCGAGCGGCTCGGCCTTCGTGATCAACTCGTCGAAGTCGACCATGTTGCGGTGCGCGAGCCAGGAGCAGTACTCGCGAAACAGCCGCGCCTCGTCGGGTTGCAGCTTGTAACCGTTGAGCCTATGCCGGCCGAAGCGGTTGAGCACGCCGCCACGGCGCTCCGCCGGCACCTGCAGCCGGCCGAGTACGACGGTCTGGTAGATCTCATCGGCGACGCCGAATCCTCGTTTGAGGCCTGCGGCATCGGTGTGCTCGCGCAACAGCGCGAGGCACAGCGCGTGAATCGTCCCGCGCGTGATCGCTTCGGCCTTGTTCCCCAGCGTCTGTTTGAGCCTCCCAGCGATCTCCTCGGCGGCGCGATTGGTGAATGTGACGGCGCAGATGCGGTGCGGATCGATCCCCGTGGCGATGAGATGCTCGATGCGGGCGATGAGACAGTACGTCTTGCCGGCACCGGGGCCGGCGACGACCAGGACCGGGCCGAGGCCCGATTCGATGGCGAGGCGTTGGCGAGGCAGGGGATCGAAGTTCATCGCTCCTTCAGTTTAGGCTCAAACGTGACTTCCGTCACGGTCCGGCACGCTGCTTGCCACAGCTTTAATGACGTGATCGCGCTCCTCAGCATCCTCGCTCTCGCAACGCCGAGTCCAAAGCTCGTCCTGGATCCTGGCTTGCTTGTCCGGCTCCAGACGCTCGCGGCCGGACTGCATAACGAGATCGTCCTCTGCCTGACGGGGACGACGAGTGAGGGGACGGCGATCGCCACGGGCTTCACCATGCCCGATCCGCGGCTCTCGGCGTCGGACCACGCGACGTTCGGTCCCTGCCCCAAGGAGACGGTCGCGATCTGGCACAATCATCCGCTCGAGAATCGGAGCGGCGCGATGAGCGATGGCGCGGCCGGGTTCGCACGCCCGCGCGGCGATCCGAACATGACGCCGCGTGAGCTCTGCGCACTCTCGAACACCGACATTCGCACCGCGGCGGCGAATGATCAGCCGTTCATTGTCGTGTCAGTCGATCGAGAGACATGGTGTTGGTGGTCGCGCGACCAGGTGCGCAACCTGGCCGCCAGTAACGCTCTGCGCGGCGATCCGATGCCTGGGCAGATCGAGTTGCGCGCAACGCACTAGCACTCGCCTCTTACAAACCGGCGGCCGCGTCGGTATAGTTTTCTTGTCCGGTCTGATCATCTCGAGGCCTCGGGCATTCGCCCGGGGCTCTTTTTGTTCCGTCACAAGAGAGGGAAGTATGAGAGCTCTAGTAGCTATCGCCTTACTGGGCTTGGCGCTGCCCGTTGCGGCGCAGCAGGTCACCGTCGCGTCACCGGCCGGCGAACGACTGCGGGTCACGACGACGTCGGAGGAGGCGTCACGACACTTCTTCGCGGGCCTCACCGAGGCACGCCACTTCTTCACCAGCAAGGCCGCAATGCACTTCGATGCCGCCATCGCGGCCGACCAGAACCTCGGCCTCGCGCACGTCGTTCGCGCCGCGACCGTTCCCGGGCTATCGCAGGCCGAGCGGACTGCAGAGGTGAACGGTAGTGTCGCCGCGATGCGGGGGGCGACGACATCCGAGATGCTCGTCGCGCTCGCGATTCGAGATGCCAGTAACCAGGAGCAGTCACACACACTCTGGGAGACGGCGGCGAAGCTGATGCCGGGCGATCCCAACATTGCCTTCTACGCCGCGCTCACGGCCCCCGGCAATGGCGACCCCGAACCGATGCGCGCGGTGACTGAGCGGTTCCCCGACGACGCCCCCTCGTTCAACATCCTCGCGTATCAGCTCTGGCTTCGCGGCGATCATGACGGCGGCTTCAAAGCGGTGCGCCGCTACATGGAGCTCGCGCCCGATCATCCGAATGCGCACGACTCGTATGCCGAGCTATTGCAGTGGAGCGGGCGTCTGACGGAAGCGCAGGCGCACTATTCCCGCGCCGCGCAGCTCGACTCGAGTTTCAGCGAGGCGTTCATGGGGCTGGCGGAGGTCGCGACGCTTTCCGGCAAGGGCGCCGAGGCGCGGCGGCAGATTCAGCTCGCCATCGCCCATTCGCCGTCGAAAGCCACCACCATCGCGTATACGCGCGACTTGGCGCGCAGCTTTATGATGGACGGGATGGTCAAGGAAGGAATGGATCAGTTCGCCAACGCGCTGAAGGACGCGCAGGCATTGAACCGCCCCAACCTCATTGCCCAAGTCCACCGGGATATGGCGTTCTTTGACGCGCAGTTGGGGCGAGGCATGGCAGTCGCGTCGCATCTCGCAGCTGCCGCGCAGGCCGGCGGCGCCGATGTTCCGATGCAAGTCGAGCTGACGGCGGCAGCGCATGCCGTCGGAGGAGACATCACTGTCGCACGCCAGGCGACCCAGAAGCTGGCGACTTTGGCGCAACCGGATAACGAGTATGCGACACATGCCAGCGTCATAAACGCGATCATCGCACTGCGGGAGAACAAACCCAAGGACGCCCTGACTCAACTGGCGGGCGCGCCTCTCGACGACGCGTGGGTGCGGGCGCTGACCGCCGAATGTTATGCGGCGGCGGGCAACCTCGCGGACGCGCGTGCCCTGAAGAACCAGGTGTTGAATGACCCGCGGCTGAATTTCGACGACGGCTACAACATCTCCGCGCGTATTCGCGCGGCAAAGATCAAAGCCTAGTCCCGGAAGAACGCCAGGGACACCAGCACAAACAGCGGCAGCAGGATTCCAACGCTGTAAGCCATATAGCCGAAGAAGGACGGCATCTTCACGCCGTTCTCTTCGGCTATCGCTTTTACCATGAAGTTGGGCGCGTTCCCGATGTACGTGTTCGCTCCCATGAATACGGAGCCGGTCGAAATCGCCACGAGCAGCTTCGCTGCTTCGGGATTCAGCGCCAACGTCCCGATATAAGCGCCGTGAGGCGCAGTGCCCTGCAGTCCCGCGGCACTCGCCGCGAATGCGAGATAGGTCGGGGCGTTGTCGAGCACACTCGACAGCGTACCGGAGGCCCAAAAGAAGTGGGCCGGGCTCGTCAATTCAAAATCGGGTCGTTGCGCCCACGCGTTGAGCATTTCCAACAC
>Ga0066656_10001145_pt1 | contig 11381 bp, 13 predicted proteins | sample GraSoiAngelo_105_FD_71411 | JGI IMG/M metagenome (GOLD analysis project Ga0066656, IMG submission 71411) | Grasslands soil microbial communities from the Angelo Coastal Reserve, California, USA - 14_0903_05_40cm | ecosystem: Environmental > Terrestrial > Soil > Grasslands | place: USA... | reverse complement strand
GAGCGTGAAGGGGAGCGCGGTGATCAGCCCGGCCTTGAAGAGTCCGAACGTCGTGCTGTGTTCGTTGGGGTTGAACACGACCGAGGCGAGCAGCGCCACGGTGAAGAATCCGTCGCCGCCTTGACCCACGACCCGGATCGCGAACAGCTTGCGGAAGTCCGGGCCTCGGAGCGCGGCGCGTGCCCGTTGCAGGGCACCCGGGGGAGCGACCGCGGCCATGTGCCGCCGCCGCCGTCAGGCTTTCGTCGTGTCGAAGAACCGCGTCCAATCGGCGTTCGCGGACTCGCCATCGCCCAGGATGAACTCCTCGACCATCTCGCGCGCCATGTCGTCGCTGAACTGCACCGGCGGCGACTTCATGAAGTAGGCGGAGGGACCGATCAGCGGTCCACCGACCCCCCGGTCCTTCGCGACCTTCGCGCACCGGAGCGCATCGATGATGACCCCTGCCGAGTTGGGCGAGTCCCATACCTCGAGCTTCATCTCGATCGTCAGCGGGACATCGCCGAAGTTGCGACCCTCGAGCCGGATCATCGCCCACTTCCGATCCTCGAGCCACGGCACGTGGTCGGACGGGCCGATGTGGATGTTCTCTTTGCTCAGCGGCTCCTCCAGTTGCGACTGGACGGACTGCGTCTTCGAGACCTTCTTCGAGGTCAGGCGCTCGCGCTCGAGCATGTTCTTGAAGTCCATGTTGCCGCCGAAGTTGAGCTGATAGGTCCGGTCGAGCTCGACACCGCGGTCTTCGAAGAGCTTCGCGAGCACTCGATGGGTGATCGTGGCGCCGACCTGACTCTTGATGTCGTCGCCGACGATGGGGACGCCCGCGTCGGCGAACCGTCTCGCCCAGATGGGGTCGCTCGCGAGGAACACCGGGAGGGCGTTGACCATGGCGACCTTCGCGTCGATCGCGCACTGCGCGTAATAGCGGTCCGCCTGCTCGGAGCCAACGGGGAGGTAGCTGATCAGCACGTCCGCGCGCGCAGCCCGGAGCACCTCGACCGCGTTCGCCTCGGGCTCGTCGGACTCCACGATGGTGTCGCGGTAGTAGGTCCCGAGCCCGTCCAGGGTCCGGCCGCGCATCACCGTGACGCCGGTCGGTGGCACGTCGGAGAACCGGATCGTGTTGTTGGGCTCCGCGAAGATCGCCTCGGAGACGTCCTTGCCCACCTTCTTCGCATCGACGTCGAACGCGGCGACGACCTCGACGTCACGGATGTGGTAGCCGCCGAGCTCCACGTGCATCAGGCCGGGGACCCGATGCGTGGGATCCGCTTCCTTGTAGTACTCGAGCCCCTGCACGAGGGACGAGGCGCAGTTACCGAGTCCGACGATGGCGATGCGAACCGTGCTCATGCTGTGCGCTCCTTCCTGCGAAGCGTGGCGGACGCGCGACGCTTCTGCCCCACCGGGGCGGTGATGCCGTACTTGGTGCGCTCCTGCTGGATCAATCCGGCCAGCCACGCGATGTCCGCCTCGGTCGCGGCGCGACCGTGTTCCATGAGTGCTCGCTGGTAGTCGTCCTCGTCGTTGGCCGCGGCCGCGATCGCGGCCTTGACGGCCTCGAGTCGCTCCGCGAGCGCCGCGCGGCGCCGATCGAGCAGACGGATCCGCGTCTCGGGCGGGAGGTACCGGAAGAACGCCAGGCGGATCCGGAACCGAGCATCCTCCGCCTGGGTGTCCGACGGTGGCTCCTCGAGCAGCTTGAGGAAGAGCTGCTCACCCGACTGCGTGATCCGGTAGACGAGACGCTTGCGTCCCGTCCCGGCGCTGGTGCCGGGCACCTGCTCCACCGCGCCCTCGCGCTCGAGGCGTTTGAGGGTGGGGTAGAGGGACCCGTACGACACCTTCCAGAGGCCACCCAGCTGCCCGGTGAGCTCTCGGGAGAGTTGGTAGCCGTGCATCGGGCGTTCCTTCAGCAGGCCCAGGATCGCGAGTTCCAACATGTCTATCTCACTTCGATATATCGGACGGGTATATCGGACCGATATATTTGTATCACGAGGGCGGCAGGCTGTCCAACCGTCCGGTCTCAGGGGCGTCGCGGCAGGGCGATGTAGGCGGGAACATCGATCCCCTGCAGCAGATCTGGGGACGATTCCGGCGGCCCGCCGCTGGTCTCGAGCGGGAGGAGGCCGGCCCAGATCGGGAGCTCGAGATCGGCCTCGTCGTCCTTGGGTGGGCCCGTTCGGACCTTCGCGGAAGCCTCCGCGATCGGGATCGCGAACAGGACCGTCTGTTTGAATTCCTCGGCCGTCGGCATCCGCGCCTCGGCCTCGCGGCCGGGCAGGACGTGACGGGTGATCGCCCTAGCGGCGATCACAAGCTCGTCGGCGTCGGTCACCTCGCGGCCATGTCCGTAGAGGACCACGCTCCGGTAGTTCATCGAGTGATGGAACGCGCTCCGCGCGAGGACCAGCGCGTCGACGATCGTCGCCACGACACAGACCTCGGCGCCGGCGGCGACCGCCCTCCAAGCACGGGCGGCGCGGGAGCCGTGAAGGTAGAGGGTATCCCCGACCCGCGCGTGGATCGTGGGAAGCGCCCGGGCTCGGCCGTCGCCGTCGGTCCAGGCGACGTGGCAGATAAGGGCCTCATCCAAGATCGCGTCGATCGTGTCGCGGTCGTACGCGGCCCGCTCGGGGAGCCGGTGGACGCGGGCGCGCTCGGTGGGCGCTTCTTGCATGCGGGGATGCTACCGGGCGCCGCCCGCCGCGGCGCTGGTGATGTTTCCGTCATCCGACGCGTAGCTGCATCCGGCGAGCCGCCCGGTCGAGCGCGGCCAGCACCGGCCTGCCGATCGCGATGACCAGGACGACGTTGCCCACCGCTCGGAACGTGTCCCAGGTCAGACCGTCGACCACGTAGAACGCGAGGTAGTGCCGGACGTTCATCCACGCGCCGCCGCCCGGGTTCCAGGCGAGGGCCGAGCCGTCGGTGAGGAACGGCCAGAACCAGAGCTCCATCACGAGTCCATAGAGGTAGCCGCTCGCGAACCCGAAGGCGGCGAGCCAGGCGATCCGCGTCCGCCACGATCCGCCGTGCGGCAGCAGCCCCGCGCCGGCGCCCACCCATCCGACCGCCACCATCTCGAACGGCAGCCAGGGTCCGAGCCCGCCGACGAAGATCCCGCTCGCGAACATCCCGATGCATCCGAGCAGGAACCCGAACCCCGGTCCGAGCGAGTTACCGGCCACGAGCACGACGATGAACAGTGCACTGAACCCTGCCACGAACCCCGGGAGCCGGAGCGCGACCATCGCGGCGCCCAACACGCCGAGGAGTGCGACCGTCTTCGGGCCGAGCCCGCCGCGACCGAGCTCGAGGAACAGGAGCGCGAGCAGGATCGCGCCGAGCGCGGCAACGATCCACGGGCCGTCCCCCTGGTGGTTCTCGGCTACACGCCGGGCGATCGATGGGACGAGGAACGGCCAGACGAAGGCGAGCAGACCGATCACGTTCGCGAGGACGAGCAGCGCGATCCGCATCCCCGGGACGAGGACGGTGCGCCGTTCTCGCGCCTCGGCCTCGCGAACGTTCGCGGCCTGCGTCTGTAGCCCGAGCGCCGATCGGGTGGTCACGTCAGCGCCTCTACGACCTGATCCGGCGTGAGCCACCCGGGCCCGAACACCCGGGTCATCTGGGGAGCGAAGACACGAGAGTCGCCGAGCACCGCTCCGGGGTCCCCGTCCGCGATCACCTCGCCACCCGCGAGGATCACGACGCGGGTGGCGACCGCCGCCGCGAGCTCGACGTCGTGCGTCGCCACGACGGCCGCTCGGCCCCCGAGCGCATGGGCTCGCACGAACCCGATCAGCCTCTCCTTGGATGCGGGATCCAGCCCGCGGGTCGGCTCGTCCAGGGCGAGGAGCGGGGCGTCGGTGGCCGCGACGGCCGCCGTGGCGACCAGCAGGCGCTGGCCCGCCGACAGGTCCCGCGGGTGGCGCGCGGCGAGGCCGGCGATGCCCAGAGCGGCGAGCCAAGGACCCGCGCCGCCGGCCTCGCCGCGCGCCACGAGGGTCGCCCGGACCTCGTGCTCGACCGAGTCGCTGAACAGCAGCTCGTCCGCCTCCTGCGGGCACAGGCCGACGTCGACGCCCGGACGGGGCTTCGCACCGAGGATCTGGACCTGACCGGCGGACGGCTCGTGGATCCCCGCCAGCACCCGGAGCAGCGTCGACTTCCCCGCACCGTTGCGACCCATGACCGCGAGCACCTCGCCCTCGTGCACGTCGAGATCGAGGCCGCGGAGCACGGTCGTTTCCGCGTAGGAGGCGCGCAGCCCCCGAACCTCCGCGACGACTCCGTGTCTGTGGCCGTTCCTTGCCGGATCGCGGGGCGGGAGCGCGGGCCGTGGTCCCCCCGCCGCCGCGGCCCGAGCGGCACGCACGGTCAGCGGGAGCGGATCCCACCCGAGCATCTGCCCGAGGCGCGTGACCGGCGGCCCGGACCCGAGGTGACCGATCACGTCTGCCGGGGTCCCGGAGCGCACCCGACCATGGTCGAACCCGATCGCCACGTCGACCCATCCGGCGACCCGCTCCAGACGGTGCTCCGCGAGGAGCACCGTCATGCCGTGGTCGTGCACCAGCCGTTGGAGGGCGGCCATCACGTCCTCGGCGCCCTGCGGATCGAGCTGCGAGGTCGGTTCGTCCAGCACCAGGATCCGGGGCCCGGCCGCGAGCGCTGCGGCGATCGCGACGCGTTGGCGCTCCCCGCCCGACAGGGTTCGGACGCTGCGGTCGCGAAGGCCGGGGAGGTCAAGCAGGTCGAGGGTCTCTTCGACCCGGCGCCGCATGTGCACCGGGTCCACGCCCAGGTTCTCCATCCCGTAGGCGAGCTCGTCCTCGACGCGATCGAGCACGAACGAGGCACCCGGATCCTGGGGGACGAAGGCCACGACGTCGGCGAGGCGTCGCGGCGCATGTGCGAGTGTGTCGCGTCCGTCCACCGAGACGCGTCCGGTGAAGGTTCCGCCCGTGAACTGCGGGACCAACCCGTTCGAGGCGCGGAGCAAGGTCGACTTGCCCGAGCCCGTCGGACCCACGGCCAGCGCGAACGAGCCTTCGGCGATCGCGAGGTCGACGTCCTCGATCGCGGGGCGTGCACCCTCGGGGTAGACGTACGTGACAGCGTCGAAGCGGAGCACGTCGCTCATCGTTCCGGCCGTCCGACAACGCCGGGAACCGCGAGCAGGCCGATCCCCGCTAGGAGCAGGGGGTCGGCCTCGGGCCACACGATCGGCGAGGTCTGTGGATGCAGGACCGCCCAGCCGCCGACCGACGCGGCGAGGAAGGTCGCCGCGGCGGCGATCGCGGGGACGGCGATAAGGATGGCGGCGCCCGTCCAGGGCTGCGGCCGGTACCGCGAGCGCCGACCGGCTCCGTGGCCGCGCGCGTCCATCGACTCGGCCAGCGTGTGCGCCTCCTCCATCCCGCGTTCGAGGACCGGCACCGCGAGCGCCGGAAGCGCGCGCGCACCGTGGATGCGGATCCCGCGCATCCGCTGGGCGTCACGCACGCGGCCGACGCCGGCGACGGTGCGGGGGGCGATCGACAGCGCGAGCGCCGCCGCGAGTGCCGGCTCGTGGAAGTGCCGCGGCGCCATCCGAACCAGTCCGAAGGGATCGGTGACGGCATTGAACGTGCCGAAGATCACGAGGATCGTGCCCAGCCGGAGTCCCTCGAGGAACGAGAACGTCGTGTTCGCCGCGCTGACAGTTCCGAAGAAGACGAGCGCGGTCCGCAGGGCGACGGCGACCATCGCCCCGGTCAGGAACAGGCGGAAGGAACGCGCGTGCTCGGCGTCCACACGGTGGCCCGCGTACACGAACCACGACACCGCCCAAAGCAGCAAGAGATAGACCGGGTCGGTCGTGACGAACGCGACGAAGCCGGCCGAGGTGGCCCAGACGATCCAGGCCATCGGATGCACGGGGCGGCGATCCATCACCCGATGCTCCGTCTCCGCCGCGATGTCCGGATCCGGAGCCAGCCGCCGCCGGCGAGCGCGGCACCGAGCGCGAGCGCGACGAGCAGCCCGGGTCCGGGGCCGGCGCTCGCCGGCGGCGGACCCGGTGCCGCGGCGAGCGCTCCCGCCGTCGGGGTCCCGGCGGCCGAGGCCCTCCCGATGCCGTCGTTCGATGGCTTCGCCGACCGGTTCGTTCCCGGATCGCTGGGGCTGGATGAGGCCTTCGAGGCGGAGGAGCGGGCCCCCGCGCTCGGGACCGCCGCAGCGTGCGTCGCCCGCGAAGGAGACGGAGATGTCGCCGGGGTCGCCTCGGGGACGCATACGTCGTCGATCGCGGTCGGCGGCGGCTTCGGGTGTGAAGCGCCCGAGTCACCGGACCCCCAGACCCATCCGTCGAGGGCGCCGTCGCCCACGCGTGCTGAGGCGGCGCCGCTTGAGGACCAGGTCCAACCCCCGTGCCCATCGCCGTGCCAGTACCCCCAGTACTGCGGGTAGTCGGCGAAGCAATCGTCACCTTGCGGGCCTACACCGGCCAGGCGACAGACGGCCTGTCCACCCGAGCCGAACCCGTACGACAGGTGGCCCTGCGCGCCGGCCAGCTCGATCAGATGGATGCCGCTCACGGTCGTCGCGTCCAACGCGACGCAGAAGGAGCGCACGCCCGCCCCCGTGTCGATCACGAGCGCGGCGTGCGGTCCGCTCTCGGCCGCGCAGGCGGGCGACGCCTCCGTGACCGCCGGCCACGTCACCGGCATCAGCGCGGCGAGCACCGCGAACGCGGCCGCGACAGGACGCCGGAGCACGGTCGTCGCTACGGTCGACACGTCGTCGCCCACGGCGTTCCGAGCGCGACGGGGGTGACGGGCAGCGGGTCGCGGAGGAACCCGAGCACCGCGCCGATCGATGCGCCCACGTCCTTCCCGGTTCGCCTCCCGGCGTCCGTGAACGAATAGGCGACCGCGCCGCACCGGTACTGCAGACGTCGGAGAGCGCCCATGGCCCCCTTCGGGAGAGGACGACCGTCGGCGGCGAACGCCTGGATCACCAGCGCGGTCGAGTTCGCGTCCGTCCTGCGGAAGCCCCAGGTGTAGCCCCATCCGCCGTACGTCGGGTCGCGGAACGCCGCGAAGAACGTGAACGGATCGCTGGCTGGTGTCCCGGGTCCCTCAAGCGCCATCACGGCGTATGCCGTCGTGTTCGTGTCCGACCGGAAGAAGTCTCCGGGGTCGTTCACGTCGCGGCAGTGCCCGTTCTCGCTGGCGCGGTGCGGCCGGTCGAACTGCCAGCCGCCGTCCGGGCATTGCGCGTCCGCCAGCCAGTTGGCGGCAGTCGCGTCCGGCGTCCGGCCGGACGCCTCGATCGCGAGGATCGCAAGCGCCTGATCGAAGACCGTCGCGTCGCCGAACCGGCCGCTCGTACGCTCGGCGTCGGTGAGGTGCCCGAGCAGGTTCGTTCCAGCGAACCTGGACGGGTCGCGGCCGGCCGCCACGGTCGCCATGACGACCTTGGCGGTCAGACCGACCGTCGAAACGTTGCCGCGAAGAACTTGGTTACGGAGATACGCGATCGCGGTGGCCTCGCCGCCGAAGCCCGTGGCCGCCATGTCGAGAACGGCGTCGGCCGTCGAGCCGATCGCCGAGAATCCCGGGAACGAGCCGTTCGGCTGCTGCTGCGCTCCGACGTAGCCCATCGCGCGATGCGCTCGCTGCGGGTCCGTGATCACCGCCGATGCGGGACCCGCCATCACCACCGAAACGGAAGAGACGACGAGCAGCGATGCGACCCGCTTCAGGGTCGTGCCCATGAGGGCAACTCCTTTCCGGGCGTCCGCGCGCCCATCGGAACGACCCTGAGCTCGGGGTCGTCTCCGGGCGGCGCGCCCGGTGGCCGGTCCCCCTTGCCACGAGGGTTCGTTCAGCCGGTGCGTCGCCGAGGGCGGCCTGGCTCGCCCATCCAGGGCTCACAGTTGCGGGACAGCGCCGGTTTCCGACCGGACTTCGCCTCCGCGACGCGTCTGCGCTCGAACCTTAGCAGGGCCGATGGGCTCGGGGTTTCGGGCCGAACGTCCGTCGCGCGGACGGATCGAAGCGACGTACGCTCCGCACGCAGGGGGTGGTTCGATGGACCCGGTACGCACCTTGGATACGGGGATCGCGAGCGGCGTGGTGACCGTGCTCGTCGATGAGTCGGGAGGGGGAAGCTCGACGATCCAGACCCCCGCGGCCGACTTCGAGGCCGCCGAGCGGGGGGTCGCGATCGGACGCCGGTTCATCCCGTGGCACCGCGTCCGTCGCTACGAGTGGGATCTACCGCCGAAGGAGTTCGCCGAGGAGCATCGGGTATCGGCGCGTGTGCGGCTCGTCATCGACGACGTGCAGGGCGCGGCCGAGGAATACGTGGTGTCGGCGGACGGGTTCGAGACCGGCGCGTTCGCGGTGACGATGCTGCTCGAGGACGTCGTCGACACCGTGAGCGGGACCGTCATGGTGCGCCGGATCGGGATCCCCTGGCATCACGTCCGCGAGTACGAGCGCATCCCGGCGGACGCCCCCACCGATGCAACCGCCCCGCCCGAGCGCCCCGACGCCTGAAGCGCGTCACGACGGGGGGATCGTGCCGGGACCCTCGTTCCGCAGGTACCGCTCGATCTCCGCGGCGAGGTCATCACCGGAAGGGAGCTCCTCTTCGCTGGCGCTCTCGAGCTGAAGCAGGATCGCCCGGACGTCGTCGTCACCCGCGACGGCGGCATCCAACCGCTCGCGCTGGGTCATCGCGTCCTCGGTCAGCGCGTCGAGCGGAAGCTCGATCCGCAGATGGCGGGAGAGGTGCTGCAGCAACGCGAGCGTCGCGGCCGCGTAGGGGCCGCCGACGTAGTGGGGGACCTGCGCGTAGAACCCGACAGCGGGAATGCCGCTGCCGCTCACCACGACCTCCATCGCGGAGAGCCCGGCACTCGGAACGCGCAGCAGGCCGGGAGGTCCCTTCGTCTCCGCTTCGTGCAACGTGCCCCCGGAGGAGGCCGTCGCCATCACCGGAACGGGGCGCGTATGCGGCACTGCGGCGGGGATCGCTCCGAGGCTCACCCATTCCACCACGCCGAGCCGAAGGCAGAGCTCGAGGATGTCGTTCGCGAGCTCCTTCCAGCGGAAGTCCGGCTCGGCGCCGTGCAGGACCAGGAGGTCGCGCCCTGAAGCGCCGCGCCGGTGGAGCTCCAGCGTGGGCCACACGAGGCGCGTCAACGTGCCGTCGACAACATCGAGCGTGGGACGTCGTGAGCGATAGTCGAACAGCACATCGTCCTCGAACGTGGCCAAGAGCTCGCCGTCGTTCGCGAGTTGATCCGCGGCGCTGCTGGCCGCCCCGGCCGCGTCGATCCAGCCATCGAACGCGGCGACGACGACCGGAGCGATGAGCGCCGGGGAGGGCTCGTCGAGTCGGTACAGGGGCACACAGGCAGCATAGTCGCGCCCGTCTGAAGGCCGGAAAGAGGTGTCGCGCGTCCGCTCAGCCGTTGATCGTTTGCTCGCATCCGGTCCGCGTGGGCCGGGCGACCGAGACGAGCGTGCGCCCGACGTCGAGCGTCTGCGAATCGGGTATGCCGTACGTCGTGTACTTCAGCGTGAAGGATCGGATCTCGGTACCGCTTCCCTCCGACGTGTCGGTGAAGACGCTGCAGATGAGGTTCGGGTTGGCAGCGAACACCACGAGGATCCCGATCCCCGTGCCCGGGTTCAACTTCGCCGGCTGGAACCCGGACGTGCTTCCGGCGGGGTTCGCCGTCTTGCCGTCGCCGAGGTGGAGCTCCACCGGGATGTACGGCGTCTGGTCGTCGTTCGGGGACTGGCCGAGCCCGGTGATCGTGACCGGCAGCGTCCCGTCGTTGCGCACCGTCGTCGCGACGTAGATCTGCCCGTTGGGCTCGAGCGTCACCAGCGGATCGGTCGGCGTGCCGTGATCGGCCAACGCGGCGTTGTACCCGACGAAGGCATCCACACCCAGCGCCAGCGGGTCCTGCGACCGGGTGTAGACGAACAGCGCCGCGCTCGCGAGCAAGGCGAGCACCAACAAGGTGGCGAGGACCTTCGTCAGCGCGCCGCCATCGTGATCGTGAAGCCGGGTCATACGCGCAGCATAGGACGAGGGCGAGGGGTTCCCCGTCATGCTCGATCCTCTGGAGGATCCTCGCGTCCGGCCGAGCGATCTCGATCGGCGAGCACGCTCTTGAGGGTCGCCATCGCGTTCATCGCCGGTGGGAACCCTGCGATCGTCGCGGTCAGCATGATCGCCTCGCGGAGCTGGTCCGGCGAGAGTCCCGCCTTGAGCGAGGCGCGAAGATGCTGGGGGAGCTGCGACGAGCGTCCGAGCGCGGTCAGCGCGACCACGGCACCCAGCTCTCGCTCGCGGTCCGTGAGGGCCGGCTTCGTGTACATCTCGCCGTAGACGAACTCGACGATGTGCCGGCCGAGGTCGTCGAGACCCTCGACCGTCCGCAACGCCTTCTCGTCATGGATCTCGAGGAACCGTTCGCGGCCCCGCCGGTAGGCCTCGTCGTGCTGATCCTCGTTCATGGCGCGCACCTTAGCCGAGGCGGACGCGCAGGCCGGCGAGATCGCGCCCGATCCGGCCCGGTACCGACCATCGGCCGAGGCCACGCGCATCGGAAGGGACTACGCTGGGACCTTCCCCTTGGGAGGGCAAGATGCATACCGAGATCACGTTCGTCGACGGAAAGGCCGCCGACTTCGATGAGACCGCCGACGTGAAGATGACGCCGCACGGCGTCGAGGTTCTCCAACGCGATGGAGACGAGCAGGTCCGCGTCCTGTTCCCGTGGGCGCGGATCGATCGCGTGACGCAGCGCGGGATCAACGCCGCCGCGATCTACACCTACTGACACCCCTCGCGCCGCGCGCCGCCGCGCGCTCGCACTGAGGTTGTACGGTCCTCGCGATGGCGACCCGTGCCGGCCTGGATCACGTCCGCGAGCTCCTGCAGCTCGCGACCGGCGATGAGAAGCATGAGGAGAGCAGCACCTCGACGCTGGATGCGCTCTGGGTTCTCTACGATCGCGTGCTGCGCGTGGATCCCGATTCGCCTAGGGACGAGGATCGCGACCGCTTCATCCTCAGCAAGGGGCACGGACCGAGCGCCTACTACGCGGTGCTCGCCGCCAAGGGGTTCTTCCCTGAGGATGTGCTGGCCGGGTTCCTCGAATGGGGCAACCCGCTCGGCTCGCACCCCGACCGCAACCAGGTTCCCGGCGTCGAGGCATCGACCGGCTCGCTCGGACATGGCCTCGCGCTCGCCGTCGGTTCTGCGCTCGCGCTCCGCGCGAAGGGATCGACGGACCAACGGGTGGTCGTGCTCTGCGGCGACGCGGAGCTCAACGAGGGCTCGAACTGGGAATCGAT
>Ga0066656_10001144_pt1 | contig 11387 bp, 8 predicted proteins | sample GraSoiAngelo_105_FD_71411 | JGI IMG/M metagenome (GOLD analysis project Ga0066656, IMG submission 71411) | Grasslands soil microbial communities from the Angelo Coastal Reserve, California, USA - 14_0903_05_40cm | ecosystem: Environmental > Terrestrial > Soil > Grasslands | place: USA... | reverse complement strand
GCGAAGGTGCCGGGGAAGCTCGGCCTGGCCGCGCTCGACTTCCCGAACGGCACGCTGATCCTCACCGAGGCGGGGTCGAAACGAAGGGCATCGATGCACATCGTGCGCGGCGAAGAGGCCGTGCGGGCCCACGATCCCGGCGGCCTGGAGGTGCTCGACTGCACGCTCGCGCAGTTCCGCGAAGCGCTCACCCGCGAGCGCCACACGCTCAAGCGGACGCTCACCGATCCGCACGTCTTCAGCGGCATCGGCAACGCCTACTCCGACGAGATCCTCCATCGCGCCCGGCTCTCACCCCTGGCGCAGACCCGGCGGCTCGGCGAGGAGGAGGCAAGCCGCCTGTTCGCGGCCGTGCGCGAGACGCTCCGGGAGTGGATCGAGCGCCTGCGGCTCGAGACCGGGGAAGGGTTTCCGGAGAAGGTCACCGCCTTCCGGGAGGGCATGGCCGTGCACGGGAGGTACGGCCTTCCCTGCCCGGTGTGCGGAGCCCCCGTCCAGCGCATCGTCTACCAGGAGAACGAGACCAACTACTGCGCGCGCTGCCAGACCGGGGGACGGCTGCTCGCCGATCGCGCGCTGTCGAGGCTGCTGCGCGGCGATTGGCCGCGCACCTTGGAAGAGCTGGAGGGCTAGCCCGGATTTGGCGGAGGCTCGCCGGGGTCGCGATGCGGGCCGGCTGTCGCTTCGGGCGGGCCGCGTTGCGGACCCGGACCGGCGCTCGGGTCAGGCCGCCTTGCGGCTCTGCTTCCCGGTTTCGATTCCCGAGGCGGCCGCCGCGTTCATCCAGTCACGCCACTCGGCGTAGTCGTGCTCGAGCATCGGCACCACCTCGTCCCCGCCGATCTCCCGGATCCCCGACTTGGGACGCTCCTCGAGCGCCCGGTCGCAGAGCGCGAGCGCGTCGCACCCGATCCCGCGCACGATCGTGTGCCCCGGGCGCACCGGAAGCCCGGGATCCTCGAGCGTCGTGAACGTGACCTTGGCGCCGCCCTCGTAATGAGTGATCAGGTCGAGCCAGGGCTCCGCCCTCGGGTGCTCGTAGATCGTGGCGTACATCTTCGCCTCGCCCTTCACCATCATGCGCACCGTGATCCCGGGTATCTCGGCGATGCCGAAGGTGCCCACGTCATCGAAGCCCATGAAGAGCAGGGGTTCGGCGAGACGGCGGGCCGCCTCGGCGTTCTTCCAGGCGTGAGGCGCCATGCGCGACAGGTGGATGCGGTCGGGCTGGGGGCCGAGGGCCTCCCGGCCGATCTCGGTGAGGCGCGAGCCCCGGGAGCCGGTGAACGGATCCAGCTTCAGGGCGCGCATGAGCAGGATGATGGCCATCGGCACCACCGCCAGGATGAGGAACGTGGGCATGAGAAATTCTCCCGTCGACCGAGTTCGAGTCGCCGAGCAGGGTATCGGCAGCCCACGGCCCAGCCGTGAGTATTCTCTCGGACCCCGTTCCAGGCTGCTGAAACCCTCGGACCCACGCTTCGCGTGGGTACCCCGAGGCGCGAGGGAAGCGACGAGAGTCAGATACTCCGCCGCGAGGAGCGACCGAGCAACGCAGCGGGCACCCGCGCGCAGCGCGGGTCGAGGGTTTCAGCAGCCTGCGTCGTACTCGGGGGCCGGCTTGCCCAGCAGGTGCCTGTCGAACCAGCGGCGGATGTGGCGCTGGTTCTCGACCCGGCGCGACGGTGCCCCGCTGCGCGACAGCTCGTGGTTCTCGCCGGGGAAGCGCACCATGACCGCCGCCTTGCGCTGCTGCTTGAGGGCCCGGAACATGATCTCACCCTGCCCGATCGGCGTGCGCCAGTCCTCCTCGCTGTGGATCACCATCAGCGGCGTGCGCACGTTCCCGGCGAAGTGAGCGGGCGAGCGTTCGAGATACTCCTCCGGGTCCTCGAATGGCGGCTTGCGGAACCACGTGGGCGTGAACAGGGTGAAGTCGCTGGTGTAGTGCATCGAGATCCAGTCCGCCACGCAGCGCTGCGTGATGGCCGCGGCGAAACGGCCCGTGTGGGCGATCACCCAGTTGGTGAGGAGCCCGCCCCCGCTCCCCCCGGTCACGCCCAGCCGGGACTCGTCCACGTAGCCGCGCGCGATCACCGCGTCCACTCCCGCCATGAGGTCGCGATAGTCGTCCCCCGGATAGCGATACTGGATGAGGTTTCCGAACTCCTGACCGTAGGTCGTGCTGCCGCGCGGGTTCACGTAGAGCACCACGTACCCGGCCGCCGCGAGCACGCGGAACTCGTGGAAGAAGCCCACGCCGTAGGCGACGTGGGGGCCGCCGTGAATCTCGAGGATCAGGGGATGCTTCCGGCTCGGATCGAAGCCGGGAGGCTTGACGATCCAGCCCTGGATCGAGCGCCCGTCGAACGACGGATACCAGATCTCCTCGACCTCGCCGAGCGGGATCCCGCCGAGCACGGCGTCGTTCGGACCCCAGAGACGGACGAGCGTCCGGGTGTCGACGTCCAGGACGTGCAGGTCGCCGGGCCGCGTCACGTCGCCGAGCGTCAGTGCCGCGCGGCGGCCGTCGGGGGTGACGCTGCCGGCGATCACCTCGTGACGGGCGTCGGTGAGCTCCTCGACCCCTCCGTCCGCCAGCGAGATGAGCGCCAGGATCGCGGCGCCGTGACGTCCCACGACCCCGAGCACCGCCCGTTCCCCGGCGGCGAAGGAAAGCGGCATCGAGCCCCCGCCGCGCGGCGGGTGCTGGTCCGAGGCGATGTCAGGAGCGACATCGAAGTCGTAATCGGCGGTCATGACGCGGGCCGTGGTGCGCGGCCAGGACCCCTCGAAGAGCAGGAGATCGTTCTGGTCGTAGGAGCGGGGAGGCTCGGGACGGAGCCCTCCGACCGCGGCGATCCGGCCGCCGGAATCTTCCGCGAACGCTCTCAGGGGCCCGCGGATGTCGGCGACGGTCCGGAGCTCGGGGCCGTCGGTGGGACGCTCCAGGTCGGGCGAGACGGCGAGGAGGTCGACGTCCTCGGGGCCGAACCACGGCTCCGGTCGGCGGTCGGAAAGAAAGAAGATCCACTTGCCGTCGCGCGACCAGCGCGGGGACATCTCCTTGAACCTTCCGGCGGTGAGCGGGCGCGGCTCGGCGCCGTCGACCCCGACTACCCACACGTGGTCGGGATGGTCCGGGTCGATGAAGCCCTCGTTGTTGACGCGGAACTCCGGGCGGGTCACGAGGCGGGCCGGCTCGTTCTTCGGCTTCTTCTCCTCCGGCGTGTCGAGCGCGGGGTTCGTGGCGCTGAGGAACGCGAGGCGCCGGCCGTCCGGCGACCAGGCGGGCTCGGACACGCCGCGCTCGAGCCGGGTGAGCCGGAGCGCTTCGCCGCCGGCCATCGGCAGCACGAAGAGCTGCCCGGGCTTCTTGGGCTCCGTCGCGCGCACGAAGGCGAGCGCGCGACCGTCCGGGGACCAGCGCGGCTGCGAGTCGAGCGGGCCGAAGGTGAGGGGGCGCGGCGGCTCGGGCGACCGGGGTAACCGCCCCTGCGGGTCGGGGGCGGGAGCCTCGACCAGCCACAGGCTGGTGACGTATGCGTCCGCCTCGGCATCCACCGCCACGCGGGTGAAGGCGACGCGCGTCCCATCCGGCGAGACCTGGGGGTCCGCCACCCACACCAGTCGCAGCAGGTCTTCTTCCTTCATATCCGCCCTCCCAGGTACGCCTACGCCCTCCCAGGTACGCCGAGAGCCGGGAAGGTAGGAGAGTCCCGGGAGCGGTTCAAACCCGCCCGATCGAGGCGCCCCGACTCCCCCGGGTGCCGGCCGGCGTGGCGGCCTCGAGCGCCGGCCGGGGAGGCGTGCTTGAGTCGGCCGGATCGACACTCTAGATTCCCGCCGTGCTCGGGCGACTGCGCGGCTTGCTCCTCGGCAGACCCAAGAACCTCCTCGACCCGCTGATCCATCAGCGGATCGCGCTCATCGCCTTCTTCGCCTGGGTCGGCCTCGGCTCCGACGGCCTCTCCTCCTCCTCCTACGGGCCCGAGGAGGCCTACCTCCAGCTCCACGGACACCACCACCTCGCCCTCTACCTGATGTTCGCGATGGTGGGGACGGTGTTCCTGATCTCGGCGTCCTACACCCAGATGATCGAGCTCTTCCCGAGCGGCGGCGGCGGGTATCTGGTCGGCACCAAGCTCCTCGGTCCCGTCCCGGGCCTGGTGTCGGGCTGCGCGCTGATCGTGGACTACGTCTTCACGATCGCGATCTCCGTCGCCTCGGGGTGCGACGCCATCTTCTCGTTCCTGCCGCCGGAGTGGGCGCCCTACCGGCTGGCCGTCAAGATGGTGATCGTCGCGGGACTCACTGGGCTCAACCTGCGCGGGGTCAAGGAGTCGGTCCTGATTCTGACGCCCATCTTCCTCGCCTTCATGGCGAGCCACGTGGTCCTGATCGCCGTCGGCATCCTGACTCACGGTCCGACGCTCCACCACGTCCTCGGCGACACGGTCCGCGAGAGCCGCGGGGCCGTCTCGGAGCTCGGCCTCGCGGGAGTGGTGGTCATCTTCCTGCGCGCCTACTCGCTCGGCGGCGGGACGTTCACGGGCATCGAGGCGGTGAGCAACAGCACGGACATCCTGCGCGAGCCGCGGGTCGAGACCGGCCGGCGCACCATGCTCTACATGGCCACCTCGCTGGCCTTCACGGCCGGCGGCATCCTGCTCTGCTACCTGCTGAACGACGTCCAGCACGTAGCCGGCAAGACCCTCAACGCCTCGCTGTGGGAGCAGCTCACGCGCGGCTGGCGGATCGGAGACGCCGACGCCGGCTCGGCCGTGGCGGTGCTCACCCTGCTCTCGGAAGGCGCCCTGCTGTTCGTGGCCGCCCAGACCGGCTTCGTCGCGGGGCCGCGCACCCTGGCCTCGATGGCGGTCGACCAGTGGGTGCCCAAGCGCTTCGCCCATCTCTCCGAGCGACTGGTCACCCAGAACGGCGTGATCACCATGGGGATCGCGGCGTGCGCGGTGCTCCTCTACACGGGCGGGCTGGTGCGGATCCTGGTGGTCATGTACTCGATCAACGTGTTCCTCACCTTCACGCTCACCCAGCTCGGGATGGTGCGCCACTGGTGGAACGCCCGGAGGGCCGAGGGGCACTGGCGCCGGCGCCTGATCGTGGCGAGCACCGGCACGCTGGTGACCGCCATGATCCTGGTCATCACCTCGACCCTCAAGTTCCTGGAAGGCGGCTGGGTGACCATGACCGTGACCGGCGCTCTGATCGCCTTCTGCTTCACGGTGCGCGGTCACTACCGCCGCGTCCGGAGCATGCTGCTCTCGCTCGACGAGACGCTCACCAACCTCCCGCTCCCGGAGCCCAAGACCATGCCCGAGCTCGCGCCCGATGGCCCGACCGCCATCATCCTGGTCGAGTCCTACGCCGGTCTCGGCATCCACACCCTGCTCTCGGTGCAGAGGCTCCTGCCCCGCCACTTCAAGAACATCGTGTTCTGCTCCGTCGGGCTGGTCGATTCCGGCCAGTTCAAGGGCGTCCAGGACGTTCACGCGCTCGAGGAGAAGGTGGTCCGCGATCTGGAGAAGTACGTCCACCTCGCCCAGCGCATGGGCTACTACGCCGAGTATCGCTACACGCTGGGAACCGACCTCATCGCCGAGCTCGAGGGCATGTGCATCGATCTGATCAAGGAGTTTCGGCGGTCGCTGGTGTTCGCCGGACAGCTGGTGTTTCAGCGCGAGAACCTGTTCACGCGCTCGCTCCACCACGAGACCGCCTTCTCGATCCAGCGCCGGCTGCAGTTCCGGGGCGTGCAGGTGATCATTCTCCCGATCCGGGTCTGGGAGACGAGGCGACCGGGCGCGACCTCGCGAGCGGCGGCAGCGGTGGAGGCGGGCGCCGGCGGGAGGTCGTCGTCCGGGTGACGGCTCTGGGCTCTCCGCTCAGCCGTGCCAGAGGAGGCGGGCGACCGCCAGCGCCGCCATCCAGACCGCGACGATGAGGAGCCCTCCGGCCTCGCGGCCCTCCTCGATCAGGGGGCTCATCATCTCCCTCGAGCCGAACAGCTCGGCCGGACGTACCTTGCCGGCGACCCGTGGCAGGATCGTCGCGCACCAGATCGCCGCGAGCGTTCCGAGCAGGGCGGGCAGGAACCAGGGATAGTGCCCCGGGCGCAGCAGGGCGAGCACCGTGAGGAGGCACGCGGCCCCGTAAACGGCCACCCAGCGGATCGGGTCGGGGTCGTTGAACTGGACGGCGGCGCAGTAGGCGAACAGGACCGCCATGAGGCCGTTGGCGATGCGGAACCACACAGGATGCCCCGGAATCGAAATGGAAGAACGGCGAACGCGGGGCGCAGTGTAGCCAGCGCTCCGTCACGCTCCAAGGGAAAAGCCGTCATTGCAGTGAAGCGGAGACGTTCGGGACGGGGGACCGATGGTTGAGGCGCTCCGGCGCTACGCGCGGTGGCTTCACACGCAATGGCCGGCGGGAACCGTCGAGAGGCTGCCCGAGGTCCGGGAGGGCGGCGGCACGCGGGTCGCCGGGGTGTACCTCTGCGGCGACCTCACCGGGATCCCGCTGCTCAAGTTCGCGCTCGATGGCGGCGCGCGCGCGGTGCAGCGCATCGACGCCGACCGGGCGTGGCGCGAGAGAGGCGGGCCCGCAGGCCTGCTGGACCTCGTCATCGTGGGGGGCGGGGTCTCGGGGATGGCGGCCGCCATGGAGGCGCAGAAGCGCGGGCTCTCCTTCCGGGTTCTCGAGGCCGCCGAGCCGTTCTTCACCATCGTCAACTTCCCGAAGGCCAAGCCGATCTACACCTACCCTCGCGCGATGACGCCGGCCGGGGACCTGCAGGTCCGCGCCGAGGTCAAGGAGGCCCTGCTCGAGGAGCTGAGGCAGCAGGTCGCGCAAGCCGGGATCACTCCGCTCGCCGCGCGCGCCCGCGAGGTGCGCCGCGCCGGCCCGCACCTCGCGGTGACCACCGAAGGCGGCGAGGCGCTGCTGGCGCGCCGCGTGCTGGTCGCGATCGGCAGGAGCGGCGATTTCCGCAAGCTGGGCGTGCCGGGCGAGAACCTCGACAAGGTCTCCAACCGGCTGCACGACCCGCGCGATTTCTCGGGGCAGCGGGTGCTGGTGGTCGGCGGCGGCGACGCCGCCCTGGAGGCCGCGATCGCCCTCGAGCTGGCCGGAGCAGAGGTCACGCTGGCCCATCGCCGGGCCGAGCTCTCGCGGCCCAAGACCGAGAACCTGGAAAAGCTCGAGCGGCTGACCCTGGATCCTGCCGCCGACGTCGCGATCGAGCGCCCGAGCGCCGAGCGGGTGACGACCGCGGCCGGGAGATTCATGGGGGCCCGTGGCCGCGGACGGATCCAGCTTCGCCTCGGCGTCACGGTGAGCGAGATCCGCGACAAGGAAGTGGTGCTCCGCTCGGCCGCCGGCGCGGAGGTCCTGGCCAACGACGCGGTCTTCACGATGATCGGGCGCGAGCCGCCGCTGGACTTCCTGCGGCGCTCGGGAATCGGGATCGCGGGCGAGATGACGCCCCGGCGATGGACGGCGATGGCGCTCTTCCTGCTCTTCTGCGCCTGGCTCTACGACTGGAAGTCGGGCGGGATCATGTCCGCGCTCTGGTACCGGGAGCGCTGGTTCCCCGTCAACCTGCCGGGCCTCCTCCGCGCCGCGGGGGGAGCCCTCGGGGCCGCCGCGGCCGACCCGCGGACGCTGCTCGGCACGCTGGCGATCAGCGCCTCGGGGCCGTCGTTCTGGTACACCCTCACCTACTCGATCGTGGTCGTGACGTTCGGGATCCGCCGCATCCGGCGGCGCCGCACGCCCTACGTGACGGCGCAGACGCTGTGCCTCATGGCGGTGCAGGTCTTCCCGCTGTTCCTGATCCCGGAGGTGATCCTGCCGCAGCTCAACTACCACGGCTGGCTGCCCCGGGGCCTCGCCGACGCCCTGTTCCCCGCCGTGGCCTATGGGCACGGGCGCGAGTTCTGGCGCGCCTACGGCCTGATCCTGGCCTGGCCGCTGGACGTCTACAACCTCTTCACCCGCGAGCCGCTCCCCTGGTGGATCGCGATCGCGTTCCTCCAGACCTGTGTCCTGATCCCGCTCGGGATCTACTTCTTCGGGAAGGGGATCTACTGCGGCTGGATCTGCTCCTGCGGGGCGCTGGCGGAGACGCTGGGGGACACCCACCGCCACAAGATGCCGCACGGCCCGGGCTGGAACCGTCTCAACCTGGCGGGCCAGGGCGTGCTGGCGGTGGCGGTGCTGATGCTCGGGGTGCGAATCGCCGGATGGATCCTGCCCCACGGCAACTGGGCGGACCGCGTCTTCGAACCCTGGCTCAAGGCGCCGTACCAATGGACGGTCGACGTCTTCCTGGCCGGCGTGGTCGGCTACGGGGTCTACTTCTGGTACTCGGGCCGCTTCTGGTGCCGCTTCTTCTGCCCGCTGGCCGCGCTCATGCACGTCTACGCGCGCTTCAGCAGCTTCCGGATCCTGGCCGAGAAGAAGAAGTGCATCTCGTGCGGCCTGTGCACCAGCGCCTGCCATCAGGGCATCGACGTGATGAGCTTCGCCAACAAGGGGGTCCCGATGGCCGACCCCGAGTGCGTGCGTTGCTCGGCGTGCGTCCAAGTCTGCCCGACGGGGGTGCTGCGCTTCGGACGGGTGAACGGCCGCGGGGTGCTGATCGGCATCGATTCGCTGGGCGCCTCGCCGGTGCAGATGCGCGAAGGCGCCTAGCCCGTCACGGCGGCCCCGGGCCAAAGGCCGGCGGCGTTACTTCAGGAACCTCGCCTCCGCCTCCGCCTCCGAAACCCTGCCTTGCTTCAGCTCCCACAGCTTGAAGTAGCACAGGAACACGTAGAGACCCTGGCAGGCGGCCCACACGAACCCCAGATAACCGTCCCTGAAGCCCTGGCGAATCACGTAATCGTAGAAGAACTTCATGAACGGTTTGCCCGGCAGGTACTTGAACACCGCCTTCAGCACCTGGTTGCGCCTCGAGTGCGAGCCGCTCGCCGCCAGGTAGAGCTCCTCGCCGGTGCGGTACATCCGGAGGGCTTCGGCGGTGGTGTACTTGTTCAGCTTGGAGATGGTCTCCTCCATGGTCTCCCGGGAGAGGTGAATCATCTGGGAGCGCAGGAAGCCCACCTCCCCGTCGATGACGGTCCTCTCGTGTACCAGCCGGCCGTCGTAATGAGCCAAGTCGCGCCGAAAGAGCTTGAGCTGGTAGTAGGGCGAAGCCTCGCCGTGGCGCAGCCACTTCCCCCAGAAGTACTGCCGGCCCGGAATGTAGTAACCGGCATAGGGCTCCTTTCCGATCCGCTCCGGGATCTCCCGGGCCAGCTCGGGCGTGATCCGCTCGTCGCTGTCGAGGAACAGGATCCATGCGTTGCGGACCGGGAGATTGACGAGCGCCCAGTCCCGGAGCCTCGAGAAGTCCATGCGCGGACACTGGGCGATGTTCGGGGTGAACTCCCGGCAGATGTCCAGGGTCCTGTCGGTGCTGTTGGAGTCCGCGATCCAGATCTCGTCGCACCAGGTCAACGAGGCCAGGCAGTCCCTGATGTGTCTCTCTTCGTTGAAGGTCAGGACGATCGCACTCACCTTGGACATGGTCTCTCCTCGATATCGTTCCAGGCAGGGCGCGCTCGCGGCTGGGAGGCGGAGGGACGGACTCTCCGAGAGGACGCCGGCGATCCCCCCAAAGCAGAAGGGCGGCTGGCGCGGCCCGGCGTCACATCGGGCTTCGCGCTCGCCGCCCTTCGAGGGTGCAGGTCTCTACGATGCCGCCGTTGCCGTGCGCCGCACGTTAGCGGCCTGGAGTCCCTTCGGTCCCCGCGTGATCTCGAAATCGACCCGTTCGCCTTCGGCCAGCGTCTTGAAACCGTCCGCTTGGATGGCCGAGAAGTGAACGAACACGTCCTCCCCGCCTTCCTGGGATATGAATCCAAAACCCTTGGCGTCGTTGAACCACTTCACTGTACCAGTAGCCACTGCAGACTCCTTAGCTCCGGGGACTCGAGGTCCCCGCTACGCGGTTCGGACGACGATCGCGCGTCGTCGAGTACGGTCGGGGCGCGAGACCCCCGAGCACGAAAGCAGCCGCGAACCCACCTGTCCGCGGCTGCGTTGCTTTCGCGCTCTTCCGCCGGCGCGGCTCCGACGATGAGAAGTTTGCCCCGCCCCCGGCCCACCGGTCAAGCAATTGTTTCGACAATTGATCCCATTGCTTTCCCACCGCGATCACGGAAGCCGATTTCGCGGCACCGAGCCGTCACTACTGGACCTCGAGGAGCTCGATCTCGAACATCAGGGTCGCGTTCGGTGGAATCTTCGGAGGTGCTCCAGCCGCGCCGTAGCCCATGTCCGGAGGGATCGTGAGCTTGCGCTTCCCGCCCACGCGCATTCCCTTCACCCCTTCATCCCATCCCCTGATGACCTGGCCGGCGCCGAGCTGGAAACTGAACGGCTCGCCACGGTCCAGCGAGCTGTCGAACTTGGTCCCGTCGGTGAGGGTGCCGGTGTAATGGACCTTGACCGTCTTTCCGGTCTCGGCCACGGCGCCCTCGCCGACCTTGAGGTCATCGATCTTGAGGCCGGCGACCGCCTTCTCGCCCGCCGCGGCATCGGGGTTCACCGAAGGCTCCGCGGCCGTGCCCTGGGGTGACGACGAGGAGGACGAGCTCGAGGTCGTCGCGGCCGTCGAGCCGCCGGTGCCGGATTGCTGGCATCCGAGGGCGGCCAGGGTCATCAAGGCTGCGAAGCAGCGAAACGCCATCTTCATGAGGTGCTCCTTCCGGATGAGATCGTGCGTCCATCGTGAGCCGCGGCCGGGGACGGTCCCACATCGCCGGCAGGCGTTCAAGCGGCGCTCCGCGGGGCGGAGGAGCTGGCGCGTTCGTGCACCGGGACGCCGGCGCCGGCAGTCGCGGTGTCACGGCGGGCGGCTCAGGGCCTCTCCGCTCCCGGCGGGACCCGGGCGGGGACCTCGCCTGCGGGCCGCACGGACCTCGGTCAGGGTCGATCGATAGAGGGAGTCGGGCTGCCCGCAGCGCACGAACGCGCGCTGCGCCAGGCGCTCGGCCTCCGCCAGGTCCCCGCCCCGGCGCACCAGCGCGAGGGCCAGGTTGTTGAGGGCGTCCGGGTCCTCCGGCTGGTCGCGCAGCGCGCGCCGGTAGCACGCCTCCGCGTCGCCCCAGCGCCCTTCCCGGGCCGAAACGTTGCCCAGGTTGACGCGCGCACGCGCGAGGCGTCGGTCGAGCCGCAGCGCGCGCCGGTACTCGCGAGCCGCCAGGTCGAGATCGCCGCGCGCCTCGTAGGCCACGCCCAGGTCGTTGTGCTCGGAGGCGGAGAGTGGATCGTGGAGCACGACGAGGTGGCCGCAGCCCGCCAGGGTGGCCGCGAGC
>Ga0066656_10001136_pt1 | contig 11409 bp, 11 predicted proteins | sample GraSoiAngelo_105_FD_71411 | JGI IMG/M metagenome (GOLD analysis project Ga0066656, IMG submission 71411) | Grasslands soil microbial communities from the Angelo Coastal Reserve, California, USA - 14_0903_05_40cm | ecosystem: Environmental > Terrestrial > Soil > Grasslands | place: USA... | reverse complement strand
TTTGAGAAAATGAAAAAACACGTTGAAGGCAAGGAAATTTTCATTTTTGATGGTTTTGTTGGGGCAGACCTTGACCACAGACTATCGATTAGAATCATAACTGACCATGCATGGCAAAGCCTGTTTGTAAGACAGCTTTTCATCAGGCCTTCCGCAACTGAGCTTCAATCATACAAGCCAGAGTATACACTTATGGCGTTAAATGAGTTCAAGGCAATTCCTGAAGTAGATGGTACGCGAACAGAGGCATTTATTCTTCTTAATTACCAAAAGAAAATTGTCTTAATTGGCGCAACACCATACGCTGGAGAAATAAAGAAATCAATGTTTTCTGTAATGAATTACATTTTACCTCCAAAGAATGTCTTTCCAATGCACTGTTCTGCTAACATAGGAAAGGATGGTGATACGGCTCTATTCTTTGGACTTTCTGGAACAGGAAAGACTACTCTATCTGCAGACTCAAACAGGATGCTAATAGGAGATGATGAGCACGGTTGGTCTGATAAAGGAATTTTTAATTTCGAGGGAGGATGTTATGCAAAATGCATCAGCCTAAAAAAAGAAGCAGAGCCACAAATCTGGGATGCAATAAGATCAGGATCCGTGCTAGAAAATGTGGTACTTGACAAAAAAACCATGATGCCAGATTTTGATGATGGTAGTATCACTGAAAACACAAGAGCTGCATACCCACTTGACTACATTCCAGGCGCAGTAATTCCAAGCTTGGGTGGAAATCCAAAAGTCATAATTTTTCTTACCGCAGACGCCTTTGGAGTAATGTCACCTATCGCTAAACTAACAAAAGAAGGTGCGATGTATCACTTTATGTCAGGATATACAAGCAAGCTTGCGGGAACCGAACGAGGAATAACAGAGCCAAGAGCTACTTTTTCAGAATGTTTTGGTGCCCCATTCATGTCAAGACACGCATCCGTATACGCTAAATTGCTTGGAGAAAAGATAACAAAACACAAGACTGTTGTCTATCTCATCAATACAGGTTGGTCAGGTGGACCATATGGAATTGGAAAGAGAATGAATATTCACCACACAAGAAGAATGGTTACTGCAGCTCTAACAGGCGAGCTAGACATTGTAAAGTATAGACACGATGGGGTTTTCAACTTGGATGTGCCAACATCATGCCCCGATGTGCCATCTGAAGTACTAGATCCACGCAATACTTGGTCTGAAAAGGATGCCTATGATCACTCTGCAAGAAAGCTTGCCCAGATGTTTGTTGAGAACTTTAAGAAATTTGGTAATGTTTCAAAGGAAATTAGAGATGCCGGGCCCCAGATCTAAAATATCATCTGCGGCTGTAGACAAACCCCGTTATAACTACCAAAGCTAAAATCACACCAATAATTGTAATTTGTTTTGATGGAAGACCAAATGAATCAAAGTCAATGGTTTTTTGCGCAATTTCATTTACTATCATAGTTTGATAGACATTATCAGTTACGTTTCCTGTGCTTACCTGAGATAAAATCCAATATTCTCCCTTTTCGTACACCGGAAGGGAACTTGTCTTCTCTGGTGTGATAGAAGTAATCCTAATATCATGTGTTCCAGCCTTTGTCAAAGTAATTTTTGCATATACCCACTTTTCTGGATAATCAATAGAAAATGAAATAATACCGTCTTTCTGAGTTGTTCCAAGATTTCCTTTTGTCAAATGTACTACAACAGGAATATGGTAGACTGTCTTTGAATCATCTATGATAATAAACCCGTCATATGTGCCAGGCTTTTTTACATTATCAGAAATTCTTGCGTCTATTGTATCATTTGAAACCGAATAATTAAAGTTCAAAGTTGTTTCATTTGATATGAAACTTACTTTTAATTCCGGAATAGTTCCGTCAATAGCACGTAAATAAAGTGATTTGGTTTCACTAAGGTTCTCAAAAGAGAGATTATAGACCAAACTATGTGGTAATATGATCAGATTGGCGTCATATGCCCTTGTCACGTTTAACCTGCCACTTCCTACTGCATTAATTGGAAGAATACTACCATATGCGTCAGTGACAGGATCTGTGGTCGTAGCTAGCAGTGACGCAATAGATGCAGAATCAAGATTTGGATACTTTTGTAAAAGTAATGCTGCAGCGCCTGTAACATGGGGTGCTGCCATACTTGTTCCACTTGTTAAATTATATCCTCCACCTAATGCTGTAGAATTTACAAAGACCCCTGGAGCCACTAGATCTGGTTTAATGTAAAAAGGAGAGACCGGTCCGCGTGAGCTAAAAGGAGCAACAAAATCCGGATGGTAAAATATGTCAAGACTACCAACAGTATTGTTTTCCAATGCTGCTTTTAGCTTAAGACCATCGTCTTTTGACATTGATATGACTGGGATTCTTGGAGTGTAGCTTGATGTGGAATTTGGTACACGAAGTTCACCAAAAAATATTCCACTTTGATTATTGAATATTATTAGGCCCTTGGCACCCCTGTCTGCTGCATTTTTTTCCTTTTGAGCGAAATAGACCTTTTCACCCTTGATGTCGCTGCCTCTTTGTTCAAGCAGTATGGCGTCTTTGACATCCAAGTTTTCTAAATCTTTAGCTCTTCCATACGCTCCGTAAACTATTTTGCTTTCAATCGGTTTTGATATTGGTTTTGTTCCAAACATTGGAAGAACCTCGAATTGCTGTTTGCCTACTTTGAAAGTTGCTACAACACTTGATGTAATGTTGTTATACGAGGCACCTACCGTAATTGCGTTAATGTCTTTTCCTGGGCTGCCAATCGTACGTTCATCAGGTCCATTGTTACCAGCAGCTACGACGACCACAATTCCGTTTTTGACTGCCTCATCTACTGCATCATCTAACTCATCATTGGTCCTGTTCACACCCAGACTGATGTTTATGACATTTACCTTGTCGGCTATCGCACGTTGTATTGCCTTTATGATATAGTCAGACGATACAGATTCTCCAGTAGAGGAGACTTTGTATGAAAATAGTTTAGATTTTGGTGCCACTCCACTAAAGTTTCCATCAGCTGCTACAATTCCAGCAACCTCAGTTCCATGACCGTTAGTGTCTTTTGGTTTTTCATTGGTATTAACATAGTCATATCCTCCCACGACTTTCCCAGAAGAACCAAAGCCGGACAGATCGGGATGGTCATAATCTATACCTGTGTCTATAATGCCAATTTTGATTCCCTGACCATCAAGTCCATGTTCTCTTGGAGTGTTGACACCAATGAGCTCAATGCTTTTTGGAAGGTGAGAGATGGTTTTTTGTTCTGTAGATTCTGAAGCAAGGAACAAGATGCTGAAAATTAACAGTAGAGAAAAAATGAGCGCTCGTTTGACCACAACGTATCTCCAATTTCGCTAGATAAAATGCATTTGCAACCAAAACCATAAATGGCAAGAATTAGGTGGAAATCCATGGGAAAATATGAACTTCCAAAGGTGCCGTACGCATATGATGCGTTGGAACCACATATCGACGCCAAAACAATGGAAATTCATCATACCAAGCATCATCAAGCATATACTGACGGCTTGAATAATGCATTGGCAACTCTGAGCTCTGAAATACAAAACATGGAACTAACCAAGTTACTTACAAGCTTGGATAAAGTTCCAGAAAATGTCAGAGGAGCAGTGAATTTTCATGGTGGAGGTTATGACAACCACGCACTTTTCTGGAACAACATGAAACCAAATGGTGGTGGAAAACCGGGAGGAAGCATTGCAGATGCTATTAATTCAGTATTTGGCAACTTCGACAGCTTCAAGGAGAAATTCACAAAGGACACCATAGCTATACAGGGAAGTGGATGGGGCTGGTTAACATACAACCCACAAAGTAAGAAGGTTGAATATACCACAATGCCGAATCAGACAAGTCCTAGAACTAAAGGCCTGATTCCATTGTTAGGCTTGGACGTTTGGGAACATGCGTATTATCTCAAGTACCAAAACAAACGAGCCGATTATGTCAACGCTTGGTGGAATGTAGTAAACTGGGATGAAGTAAACACGAGACTTTCTAAAACAATAACATAAACCCTTTTTTCTTTTTGTTCTGATTTTCAAGTTGTTTTCGAGGATAAATTATACTGCCTTTTAGCTCCTTACCAGAAGTGCCTTTCAGAATGCATTTATAGGCGGATAAGAGAATTTTTTGCAAATGAGTGAAGAACAGGTCCAAGCTCTATTACAACAGCTGCAGACACTTGAGGCATACATGGCAGATTTGATGCAAAGAGAAGAAGCGGTAGTGAGAATTCTGCAAGAAGCAACAAATGCAGCAGAATCTATGAAAGCATTGGGTGATAATACTGAATATGAAACGCTTGTACCCCTAGGTTTAGGAGCTTACATCAAAGCAAAAGTACAACCAAACCAAAAAACGATTGTCAATATTGGTGCAGGTGCGGCAGTGGAACAAGACAAAGATTCAGCAATCAATTACATGGAAGCTAGGATCAAAGAATTAGAAGTTGCGCTTCAACAACTAGCAGCGCAAAGACAGGAAGTTGGTTTAAGACTTGAACAAGGCCAGCAAGAAATGAACAAACTTATACAATCAAGTCACGGTTCAACAAAGTAAGGCCATACATCATGTTTGATAAACTAAGGAACGCCTTTTCTTCGGCGGTTAAAAGCTTTGGCGAAAAAGAGCTAAAGGAAAAAGACATTGATGAGGTTTTGTTTGAACTCGAAGTAGCCCTGTTAGAGTCAGATGTTGCAATAGAAGTAATTGACATGTTAAAGGGAGACTTGAAAAAGCAACTTGTTGGTGTAACAGTTGAAAAAGATAAGATAGCTGATATTGTAAAGCAAAACCTACGGCAAAGTATCTCCAGTATGTTTGATTCAGCAGGAAAAATTGACGTCTTGTTCAATATACAAAAGAAGAAGGAAACAGGTGAACCTTATATCATATCATTTATGGGAATAAACGGTACTGGAAAGACTACAACTATAGCGAAATTTGCTAACTTACTACGTGAAAACAAATTTTCAGCTGTCATTGCCGCAGCCGATACATACAGGGCAGGAGCAATAGAACAGATAAGCGAACACGCAAAGAGATTAAACATCAAGATAATTGCTCAAAATTACGGTTCTGACCCTGCAGCGGTTGCGCGTGATGCAGTACTATATGCCAAATCTCACAAACTAGACTGCGTATTAATTGATACTGCAGGAAGAATGCAGACTAGTAAGAATCTCATGGATCAGATATCTAAAATTAACAAAGTAGTAAATCCTGACCTGAAGTTATTTGTTGGTGATGCACTTGCGGGAAATGATACCGTAAGTCAAGCGCGAGAATTTTACAACTACACAAAGTTTGATGGAGCAATTCTCACAAAAAGCGACGCAGACGCACGTGGTGGTGCTGCAATCTCGATTGTCAAAGTAACATCAAGCCCCATTCTATATCTTGGTGTTGGACAAGAATACAAAGACCTGAAACCTTTTGATAAAGACTTGTTCCTTGAAATGCTCTTTGGATCTCAGGAAATTACTCCTGATATGATAGCCTACCACAAAGAAAAACCTCAGGAGAAAATAGAACAAAAGGAAACAAGAGAAGAGAAAGTTGTTGAAGACAAATCTGCGGAAAAGATATCTGAAACAAAACAAGTAAAACCTTCGATTGTAGCTGAAGCTAAAGTGGTACAAAAAGAAGTACAACCCGAGCCAAAACAAATTCCTGAGCAACAAAGAGATCCGTTTGCTGGAATCGCCACAAACGATATTGAGAAATATTCTGACCTATTTGACGTAACGCCTCCTGAAAATGATAATGAAGCTAGAAAGCTAGCGGATAAGATAAGAAAGTGGATTTCTGACGGCAGGCCAAAACCAAAAGAAACAACCAAGGAACTTGAGGAAAAAGAAGAAATGACAGTATCGGAAGATGAAAGGCCCAAGAAGAAACACTCGCTATTTGGATGGGGAAAAAAATGAAACTAAAAACAAAAGATCTACTAACATTAAATGAGCTAAGCAAAAACGAACTTATTGCAATCATAGACAACAGCATCAAGCTAAAAAAAGATCTTAAGAGGGGAATATGTAAACCTCTTTTAAAAAACAAGACGCTTGCAATGATCTTCCAGAAACCATCAACTAGAACAAGAGTAAGTTTTGAGGCTGGAATGTATCAACTCGGTGGGCATGCTTTGAACTTGACCGCAGATGAATTACAATTACGAAGGGGAGAAACCATACAGGATACCTCAAAAACACTCTCACGATACGTAAATGCGATAATGGCTAGGGTCTATTTGCATGAAGAAATTGAGATACTTGCAAAGAATTCATCAGTGCCTGTAATAAATGGACTTTCAGATTCTTTTCATCCTTGTCAGACATTAGCTGATCTTATGACTATCAAAGAGAAAAAGAAAAAGCTAAATGGTCTGAAGCTAGCATGGGTGGGAGACGGCAACAATGTTTGCAATTCCATGATATATGGTTGTGCAAAGACATCGATAGATATCAGTATTGCAACCCCTAAAGGATACGAGCCAAATCAAAAAGTAATAAATGAATCCAAGAAATCTGTTCAAGTAGAATTGTTAAATGATCCAATAGCTGCCGTAAAGGACGCTGACGTTGTAGCTACAGATACTTTTGTTTCAATTCACCATCAAACTACTGACAGGGCAAAGGACTTTTTGCCACGTTTTCAAGTGAGTGCCAGCCTTATGAAAAAAGCAAATCCTAATGCGATCTTTATGCATTGTCTTCCAGCAAAACGAGGTCAGGAGGTTACCAGCGAGGTAATGGATGGACCTCAATCGGTAGTTTGGGATGAAGCTGAAAATAGACTTCATGCACAAAAAGCCCTTTTGGTAGCAATGCTTCAAGTCTAACGTTTATAAGAGCTTCACCAAAATTTTTTGTAAATAAGGTTAGTATCGATGGCATATTCACAAATATTGCGCAGATCTCGGGACGAGAAGACAAACTACAAAAAAAGAAGAAATCTTCTCATGGGTAGACGTGACTTTATCACAGTTCAGATATCAAACGAGAATACTCTTGTACAAATTCATAAACCTGAATTAGCAGGAGACAAAGTTCTCTCGTCGGCTCATTCCAGGTCTCTTTTGAACAAGGGCTGGAAAGGATCAAGAAAAAATATTCCAGCTGCATATCTTACCGGATACTTGGCAGGCAAGAAGGCTCTTGCGAAGGGAATAAAAAATGCTGTACTTTACAGTGGTACTAGAAAATATACGCAGAGAATGGCTGCTGCATTGAAAGGAATAATAGATGCTGGACTTGAAGTGCCTGCAGATGCAGAAACTTTTCCTTCTGATGAAAGGATTAATGGCAAGCACCTAAAAGTTGCAAGTGACATAGACAAAATAAAGTCTGCAATCGATAACGAGGTTAAATCAAAATGAGCCATACACAACAGAGACAAAGATCAAGAGAGATTGAACAGGAATGGATTCCTAGAACAAAGCTAGGACAACTAGTTGCAACTGACAAGATTACCTCAATGAAAGAAATCTATGAGAATGGGTATAGAATTCAAGAAGCAGGAATTATTAAAAAACTATTACCTGAAATTAAGACCGAAGTAATTGATGTTGGAATCGTTCAAAAACAGACAACCAATGGGGAATATACTAGATTCAAAGCGCTGGTTGCTGCAGGCGATGAAAACGGATGGCTAGGAATAGGACAAGGAAAATCAAAACAAATGAGAATTGCAATAGAAAAGGCAACAAATCAAGCTTATCTTAATGTAAGCCCAGTCAAACTTGGATGTGGAAGCTGGGAGTGTAGATGTGATAAACCGCATTCTGTACCGTTTAAGGTTAGAGGGAGAGGTGGAAGTGTAACCGTTGAAATTATTCCAGGGCCTAGGGGTCTGGGACTTGTAGCTGGTGGAAACATAAGAAATCTTTTGAAACTTGCAGGTCTAAAAGATGCATGGACTAAAAGCAAAGGATCCACAAACACAATGACCTCTACATCAAGAGCAGTTTTGAACTGCTTGAGGCAAACATTCAGTCAAGGTTGAGTGTAAATGGGAAAAGCTTTCTTGGTAGTCAGAATGAAGGGAACAATAAATGTTCCATATTGGGCACAAACAACACTGACTCTTCTCCATTTAGACAAGAGATTTAGAGCCACAATTATTCCAGAACGTGATAACACAAAAGGGATGTTGGACAAGATAAAACATTATGTGTCTTGGCAAGAAATTGATATTTCTACTGCAAAGGAACTGTTGGAAAAGAGAGCCAGAAAGGAAGGCTATAGAAGAATTGCTCCCGAAGATGTAGCAAAATTGGGATTCAAAAATACAGACGAGCTTGCAAAATCCATAGCAGAAGGGTCAGTTGCATTATCAAAATTAAAGCCACTCAAGCCGTGGTTTGCTCTATCGCCTCCAAGGCATGGATTCAAGCGTAATACAAAGAAGATGTATGGTCAGGGAGGAATTCTTGGGAGTCACAAAGCACTTCTTGCACAAGTGAGGTTAATGATGTAAAATGGCAACCAGACTAAGAAAGACAAGAAAATTCAGAGGTGGAAGGCATCATGGATGGGGACAAATAGGCCAGCACAGAGCAAGTGGGCACAAAGGAGGACTTGGTCAATCTGGCATGCACAAGCACCATTTCATCAAGATGCTTTTAACTGATCCAAGACATTTTGGTCATGACTCTACTCACCCGCCACATCCATACCTCGTCAGAAAGTGGGTCAGTGTAAGAGATCTAGACGATATCTATGCAAAATTCGGAAAACAAGAAGATGGAAAAAAGGTTATCGACCTTACCGAACTAGGTTATGACAAGCTATTAGGGGGAGGACAGACTAAGAATTCCTACGTTGTTAAGGTGGAAAGATTCTCTGCTACTGCCCAAGAAAAGATCAAACAATCAGGTGGCGAGGTGCTAGCAGTAGCGTGACAGACCAGGAAGAAGGAACTCCGACTGGTTTTCTAAGGACAATAATGTCAAAGGCTGAGGCCTATATTCCTCAGGTGCCTAAACCCAAAAAGAAAATTCCTTTACATGTTCGTTTGATGTGGTGTGGTTTGGCACTCTTCATTTACATGATTATGGGTCAGACTCCACTTTACGGAGCAACAACTCCGGCGTTTGATTTCCTTGCCTTTGCAAGAGTAATTTTTGCATCCCAACAAGGAACGTTAATTGAACTTGGAATCGGACCGATAGTTACAGCTGGACTTTTGATGCAGTTATTGAAAGGCTCCGAAATATTTCATTTGGATTTCAAAAAGCCAGAGGATAGAGAACTCTATCAAACAGCTACCAAAATTGTAACTTACATTGTAATCATTGCAGAATCTTCTTTGTATGGAATGGCAGTGTACGGACCAAGATTGCCAAGCCATGAAGCTGGTTTCATATTAGTAGGTCAGCTCATCGGTGCATCTGTGATTATTATGTTGCTCGATGAGATGGTACAAAAAGGATGGGGACTTGGAAGTGGAATTAGCATGTTTATTGCAGCCGGTGTATCGCAGCAAGTGATATGGAGCTTGTTTAGTCCAATTCCAGGAGGAGATGGTGGGCCGGTGGGAGTGTTTGTAAACATCATTCATTCTATCCTGGCAAATGATTACACTAACCTACTGTTTAGAGCTAATCAGCTGCCAAGCATATTTGGATTATTAATAACTGCAGGTGTAATGCTGATTCTAGTATATACCCAGGGAATTAAAGTCGAGATTCCAATAGTATCTACAAAATACAGGGGATTTTCTGCTGTATATCCAATCAAGTTGATGTACGTATCCAACATTCCTGTTATCTTGGCCTCTGCTCTTACAGCAAATGCAGTATTCATGGGTCAGATGTTGTGGGCTAATCTCAATCCAAGAAATGCAAATCAACTTTTGAACTTCCTTGGAATGTTTGACCCTACCTCGCCATCGACTCCAACCGGCGGTATTCTTTACTATATTACTGCACCCCGTGGTCTTGATATTGTTGCGCTAGACCCCACAAGAGCAGTTCTGTATATCGCGTTCATGGTAGGAATTGTAGTGCTCTTTGGTAGACTATGGATTGAACTTGGAGGACTGTCAGCAAAGAGTGCAGCTAAAAACTTGCTTGATGCTGACGTTCAGATCCCAGGATTTAGGCGTTCTAACCAACCTGTAGAAGCCTTGTTGCAAAAATACATTCCATCTGTGACTATAATTGGTTCTATCATACTTGGATTACTAGCTGGTTCGTCGGATGTGTTAGGTACATTTGGTTCAGGAACTGGAATGCTTCTAACGGTTGACATTCTGATAAACTATTACAACTTGCTTGTCAGAGAAAGGGTAGAAGAGGTAATGCCTTCGTTGGGTGCGTTGCTTGGCAGAAAGTAAACTCGTAATTATTGTGGGCATACCAGGGGTTGGGAAAACTACCATTGTATCAAGAGTAGTCAATCTCTTAAAAGAAAAGAAGATTAGCGTAAGCGTCTCCATCTTTGGAAGTGTAATGTTTGAGGAAGCAAAGAAGAAAGGGATTCAAAGCAGGGATGATCTCAGAAAACTTTCCGTAAAAGAACAAAGGCAACTACAATCTACGGCTGCAAAAAAGATAGCTTCGATTTCTGATGATGCAGTAATTGTGGATACTCACGCATTCATATCCACAAAGGAGGGTTTCTATCCAGGTCTACCACACAACGTATTAGAGATATTAAATCCAGACAGCTTTATCATGATAACTGCTAGACCTGAGGAAATCTACAACCGGAGAATGAAAGACACAACAAGAAACCGAGATATCGTATCAATTGACGCAATCAAAAAAGAGCTAGATGTTACAAGCGCGATGCTCTCTACCTGTTCTGTACTATGCGGTTCCCCAATAAAGATGGTTCTTAATATTGAAGGTAAAACTGAAGAAGCAGCTAAAGGTATTGTAAGTGCGATGGGGTATAACAATGGAACATAATATCATCTTTGAATTTCTAAACTCTATACTGCTTCAGATTCCAGGCCTCACCAAAGGTCCGCTTGGAAGTGCAAATCCGATGGTAAAGGGAATGATTCCATCTGCCATTGGCATAACGTTTATTGCAATTGGCCTTAACCTATTTAATTCACTAATCAAGCGTAAGATGGTAGACCATGACAAACTCCGGAGACTACTCAGAGAGACAAGAGCTTGGCAGAAAGAACGAATGGCAGCATTTAGGTCAAAAGATCAAGAAAAGATAGATGAACTTAGCAAAAAATCTGCATACATGAACAAGATGAACATGGAGGTAATGCAAATGAACATGAGACCAATGATGATTACTTTCCTACCGTTGATTTTGATATTCTACTTTGTTCTTCCTCCGCTCTTTTCTTATACCGTAGCGATTTCACCTATCCCACTCAATTTTGTTCCAGGGGATTTCTTCCAGCTTAC
>Ga0066656_10001131_pt1 | contig 11431 bp, 11 predicted proteins | sample GraSoiAngelo_105_FD_71411 | JGI IMG/M metagenome (GOLD analysis project Ga0066656, IMG submission 71411) | Grasslands soil microbial communities from the Angelo Coastal Reserve, California, USA - 14_0903_05_40cm | ecosystem: Environmental > Terrestrial > Soil > Grasslands | place: USA... | reverse complement strand
GCGCTCGCCGGGACGCCGTGCACGACCTCTCGGCCGTCGGAACCACCGGACGGCGGGAGGCGGAGGCGTGTGACGCGGCTGTAAGCGACCGCGCGTTCCGCCGTCGTGGAGGGTTGCCGGTTGGTGTTCCTCGAGGCGGGCATCTCTGGTGATTGAACGCTTCAGCAAGGTGGATACCATCGACCTGGCCGGGAACAATTGACGATGAATTGATGAAGTCCTCCGAGGGGGAGACTTTTGTCCGCCATCGATGGCAGCAATAACACTGCGCAGCGAGAGCCTTCCCGCCCGTCCCATCAACGGTCATGCCGGTCCACGGTCCACGGGCACGGAACGGACGTGCTCGGCGAGCAGCGTCATCGCCTCGATCTCGTGCGCGCCGGCGGTCTTGTCCACGATCACCTGCAGCCGCGCCAGCTCGCTCTCGATGAACGCACGCGGCAGGAGGTGCAGCCGCGTGACGTAGATTGCCGCCTCGAGCACGGCGTGCCGCGCCCGATTGAAGCCGATGAACTCGCGTCGCATTCCGTGATGCACCACCGCCGCGTCGATTCGCGAACGCGGCGGCGTGCTGTCGATCGAGCGAACCTGCACCTCCCGCCACGAGCAGCAATCGGCGAGCACGACACCGCTGACGGCGACGGCGGGCACCGTCGGGTACTGCGGGTTCGCGATCGCGGCATGTGCGAAGACGCGCACGTCGTCGATGAGATTCACGACCGCGGCGCCGGTCGCCGCGACGTTGCGGTAGGTTGCCGTCTCGAGGAACGGCTTGAGCACGAGCGCCTCGTCTCCCCACTCGACGCCCATGGGCGCGCAGTTCACCGCGCCGTCCGGCGCGACGGTCGTGATGATGGTCTCGACGATCATGATCCGGTCCGCGTCCGCTGCGGGCGTTGCGTCAGCCGCACGCGATCCGGCTTCGCTTCGTCGGGAGGCGTGAGGTAGCCCCACGACAACGGCCCCTCCTGGCGGTACGTCTTACCGAGCGCGACCGCGAGGCTGGCCCGCGCCAGCTCCTTGCCCAGGTAAAAGGCGTGCGCCGCCTCGTGCACGTCGAGCTGCGCGAAGATGTCCTGGATGTCGGTGCCGCGGACGAAGCGCTCGCAGTTCAGCACCGTGATGCCGTCGCGGTCGGCGAAGATGCGGAAATTGGGATCGGTGAGGCGTCCCTGCAGCGCACGCAGCTCCTCTTCGGTGAAGGTGAGCACCGCCGGATCCTTGACGGTGACGAGTCCTTCGTCCAGTCCCTTGGGCACCGTGTGCCGGGTGACGGCGTAGTGCATGAGCCGGCGCGCCACGTCGACTTCGCGCACGGCGCCGCGCGCCCACGGGATCACTTCCGTGGTCAGCACGGTGCGCACGCCGAGCTCCTGGCAGACGGCGATCAACAGCGCGTTCACGCCGGTGGAGTCGGCCGCCGTCAGCTCCGTGAGGTTGCCGATGCCCATCAGCATCTCCACCCCGTCATACCGCCGCCGCGCCGCGGCGTACCGCTCGAGGGACGCCATGAAGCCGTAGCCGATCGGCTCGAGGATCGGGTCGATCAGGCAGGGGACGCCCCATTGCGCCAGCTTCTCGACGCTCGGCTCCAGCGTATCGAGTGAGCCGCCGAGGTCGGGCACCACCACCACGCGCGCGCCCGTGCCCGCCAGCTCGCGGGCGGCCTCGATGTTCGAGCCGTTCACGCTCAGCACGAGCTCCGCTCCGGCGGCCACGGCCGTGCGGATCTCGTCCGCGTCGAAGGTGTCCACGCTCACGCGCATCCCGGCCCCGGCGAGCTCGCGCACGACGTCGCCGAGCGCCGGAAAAGGAAGGCCGGGCGTGCACCCGACGTCGATCACGTCGGCACCCGAGGCGCGAAAGTATTCCGCCGCGGCGCGCAGCGCGTCGCGCGTCAGCCTCGGCGCGTTGTTGATCTCGGCGACGATCTCGATGTCCCAGGCGCCATAGTCGCGTGCCGCAGCCGCGCGGCCGAAGTGGCCCGGTATCTCGCGCAGGTCCTTGGGTCCCTTCTCCACCTGCACGCCGAACTTCTCGCCGATCACGTGCGCGTCCCCCTCGCACAGCCCCGGAATCAGCACGAGGTCGGTCCCCTCCGGGACCTGGAGCGCGGCCGCAATCCACGGCGTCGTCATCAGCGCCGCGACGGTGATCTTCAGCACGGTCACGTCGTACTCGAACGGCGGCGCCATCGCCGTGAGGACGCGCCGCAGCGACGGCTCGGCGAGCCGACCCGTGACGAACAGCACGCGATCCGGCATCAGCGAGGGTCGCCGCCCCGGACGAACTTCTCCGGCGTGCCCGTGAGTGCGCCGCCCTCGGCCGGACGCCAGAGCGCGACCTCTTCGATGCGACGGGCGAGCGCGAAATCCTTGTCGGTGATCCCGCCGGCGCTGTGCGTGGACAGCTTGACCACCAGCCGCCCCCAGGTGACCGCGAGATCGGGATGGTGATACGCCGCCTCGGAGCAGTAGCCGATGGCGTTGACGAGCATGAGCGTCGTCGGCCAGCCGTCCGTCTTGTAGACGCGGCGAATCCAGCCGTCCTCGTAATACCAGCCTGGCAGCTCGCGCAGGCGCTCGGCGATTTGCGCCTCGTTGTATGTAGGCTCCTTATCCGACATGGGACCTCCGGAGGTGCTTCACATTACTACTCCACCATTCACCAGGATCGTCTGCCCGGTGAGGAACGCCGCGGCGGGCGACGCGAGGAACACCGCGGCACCGGCGACCTCGTCAGGCGTGCCCCACCGCTTGAGCGGCGTGGACTCCGCGATGGTGTTGCGCATGCCTTCGTTCAGGCCCGCGGCAAACGAGGTCTCGATCCAACCGGGTGCGAGCACGTTCACGCGGACGCGCGGCGCGACCGACCGCGCGAGCGATTTGCTGAAGGCCAGCACCGCGCCCTTGACCGCGGCGAAGAGCTGCGGGTTGAGCCCGGGCATTCCCGTGAGCGCGTGATCCCAGCTCATGTTGATGATGACGCCGCCCTCCTCCTGCGCGCCCAGCATCTCCGCGGCGTGCCACGACGCGAGCATCGTCCCGCGAAGATCCACCGCGAGCAGCAGGTCCAGCTTCTCCCCGACCGAAAGTGAAGCGCCCGGCCCGGTGAGGATGTCGGCGCCGGCATTGTTCACCCAGACGTCGAGATGTCCGAGCGCGTCACGGGCTGCGGCACCGAGGGCGCGCACCGACCGGTCGTCGGTCAGGTCGAGCCGGATCACGATGGAGCGGCGTCCGAGGAGTCCGATCTCGCGCTCCACTTCCCGCGCGCCGGTCTCGTTCGCGCGAAAGGTGAGCGCGACGTCGGCTCCGGCCCGAGCGCACGCGAGCGCGATGGCCCGGCCGATCCCGCTCGAGCCCCCGGTCACGAGCACGGCGCGGCCGGCCAGCGGCGCAGGAACCATGAATCTGGACATCCGGTCATCTGGCCATTTGGTCATCTGAGTTATGTCGTCATCGCCGCTTCATTGAGACAACCAATGACCAAATAACGAGATGACCAAATGACCAGATGATACAGTAGCCCGCGATGCGACTGCTGGTGAGCGTGACGTGCGCGGCGGAGGCGTCGGCCGCGCTCGCGGGCGGTGCCGACGTGATCGACGCGAAAGATCCGCTGGCCGGCGCGCTCGGCGCGGTGTCCGTGGAAGTGCTGCACGAGATCTACGCCGCCGTCGCACGCCAGCGGCCACTCACCGCCGCGCTGGGCGACGCGGGCGACGAGGCGGCGATCGAGCGCGCTGCCCGGACGTGTGTCGCAGCCGGCGCGGCGCTGGTGAAGGTCGGCTTCGCCGGGATCGCCAGCGCCGGGCGCGTCGCGACGCTCACCACGGCGGCGGTGCGCGGCGCGAAAGCCGTGACCAATGGTAACGGCGGCGTCGTCGCGGTTGCGTACGCCGACGCGGACCGCGCCGCGAGCCTCGCGCCCGCCGATCTCGTCGAGATCGCGGCGCGCACCGGCGCGCAGGGTGTGCTGCTCGATACGGCGGACAAGATCGGGCCGGGCCTGCGTGGGCTCATTGCGCCGCGCGAGCTCGCCGCGTGGGTGGCCGAAGCGCACGACGCGGGGTTGTTCGTCGCGCTCGCCGGCAGGTTGACCGCAGACGATTTCCCGTTCGTGCGCGACGCCGGCGCGGACATCGCCGGCGTGCGCGGCGCGGCGTGCGACGGCGGCCGCACCGGTCGCGTGGCGGCCGGGAGGGTCCGGCTGCTGCGGCGGGCGCTATGTGGCTTGGCAGCTACGGGACTCAGGGACTCAGGGACTCACCAAGACGTCTCAGTCCCCAGTCCCCAGTCCCCAGTCCCCAGTCCCCACTCTAGCCGGACCGCGACCCGCGCAGAGCTGATTGCAGCGCGTCCAGATGATCCGCAGGAACGATCACCGACGTGACGTGAGCAGGGAGCGTGCGAGAGAAGTACGCGTCGACCAGGTCGCCGCCTCCACGGTCGGCCGCGCCCGGCGGCTTGACGAGGACGATGCGCCGCGCGCCGACCGCACCGGCCACCCAGGCGGCGATGCTGTCGCTCGTCACCATCCACGTGCGCGGGAGCGGGTCGGCCTCGCGCAGCCAGCGATACGGCGCGAGCACCGGGACCTGACCACCGGCATCGGCGCTGAATACAGCGGCGATCTCGCGCGGCTCCGTGATGAGTACGCCGCGTGGCAGCCGCGCCGCGACCAGGTGCGCGTACTGGTCCGTGGCCAGCACCGCCATCCAGTGCGCTGCATCATCGGACAGCCGGAGCCGGCGGTCCACTTCCCGTACCGCGTCGGCGAACGGCCCACCTCCCGGCACGACCAGCAGCCGATGTTCCCGAGCGGCGGCGCCGATCGCGGAGACGACGGCATCGAAGTGCCCGGGGTACGCGAGCAGACCGCCGCCGATCTTCACGACCGTCTCGACGTTGGCTGTCCGCCCCGTGTCGCGCGAATCCATTTCCATCTCGTGGCTCCAGCGCCTCAAGGATGAGAGGATAAACACACGAAAAAACGACGCAGACCTTTTTCGTGTCTTTCGTGATTTCGTGACTTTCGTGTTCAGGTGAACAACGATGCAGGTCATCGGCGTCCTGGATCTGCTCGGCGGGCTCGCCGTGCACGCGCGTGCCGGACGCCGCGAGAGCTACGCACCCGTCGCGACGATCGCGGGATCGCGCATCGAGCCCGGTGACGCGCTGGCGGTCGCGCGCGCATACGTGGACCGCCTCGGCCTCACCGATCTGTACGCCGCGGACCTCGACGCGATCCTCGGCCGCGTCGAAGATGCGGGTCGCAGATCGCAGAGCACGGTCGTCGCCGCAGTGGCGGCAGTCGGCGCGCCGCTCTGGCTGGACGCCGGCGTGTCGACCGCCGACCAGGCGCGTCACGCGCTCGGCCTCGGCGCCGCGCACGTCGTCGTCGGGCTCGAGACGCTCCCTTCGTACGACGCGCTCGGAGAGATCTGCACCGCGGTGGGCGGCGACCGGATCGCGTTCAGTCTGGACCTGCAGAACGGCGAGCCGATGATTTTAACCGGCGTGAGCCGTGCCATCCCGCCGGGCGAGCCGGTGCATCTGTTGGCCGCGCGCGCCGCCGATGCCGGCGCCAGCGCCGTCATCATGATCGATCTGGCGCGCGTCGGCACCGGCACGGGCCTCGACCTGGGGTTGATTGCACGCGTGCGCACCGCCGCGCCCGGGGTGACGCTGCTGGCCGGCGGCGGCGTTCGCGGGCTCGAGGACATCGCGCGGCTCGCCGATGCCGGGTGTGACGGCGCGCTCGTCGCCACCGCGCTGCATGACGGCCGGCTCGGCGCCGCCGGGGTGACTGCCGCGCGACGGCTCGGACGGCCGCCCGGCGCCGTGAAGCAACCGTAGTCTGGTGTGTGGGACCTGCCTGAGAACCACACTACGAAAAGCACGAAATACACGCAACGCGCGAAAAAGAGATCACTCTGTTTCGTGCGCCGGCGGTGTGCCCCCGACGCGCGCAGCCACGCTCCGAACGAGGCCCTCACGCTTGACAAGCCTTCGGCAACGCACTATTGGGAAAAGGCGATAAAACCAGGCCATGCCACGTGTCCGTAGTACCCGAACCACGAGTCCGTCGCTGGTGGACCCATAATCTGGTCCACCAGCTTCAATAGCGTCCCATCGTACACTCCGACACTCCACACGCTGATCCTGTTTTGTGTATCCATCCGCATAAACACGATGTGTTGTCCATCTCTTGACCAGAGCGGGTATTCATCCCGGTATTTCGCGTCGGCCGTGAGTTGCCGCCGCTGTTGACCATCGGCATTCATGATCCAGATACGCCGTTGCGCCAGCGCCCGCTTCGCACGCTCACCACCGCCGGCCTCTCTGTCGTCAGGCCCCGCAGCAAACGCAATCGCGTTCCCGTCAGGAGACCACGCACATGAGGCCACGGCTTTATCAGCGTCTGTGAGAACCCTGATGTTGCCTGTCGCTGTATTGAACGCAATGAGTCGTTTGTTCGTCCAGGCGTTCCGATTGAAGCCGCTGATCACCAACACGCGATTCCCGAACGGAGAAACCGCAATGTATTCCCTGTACTGCAGAACGGCACTGCCGGGACCGCGTGCCTGCGTTACGCGCGCCGGAATGTCGTTCGCGACGGGTTGAAGATCACCGCTCGTGACGGAAACAGAAACCAGCGGAAGCCCATCTGCAGCTAGCGATGCGGAGAATTCTCCAACCCACAGCAGAATACGCTCCCCGTCGGACGACCAGCCAGCGAATTCGAAATGAGGAGAGTACAAAGGTCGAACAAACGAGATCTCACGACTGCTACTACCGTCGGCGTTCACGTACCAAAGCCTCGTTATCCGATCGGGACCGTCTGATGTTGTGGCGACGGCCAGGCTTGTTCCGTCCGGATTCCACTCGAAATCGGCGATGTTTCCCGGAGCCGGTTGACGAAAAACAATACGCTTCTGCCGGATGACGGGTTCGAGGCGCAGAACAGCCAGCGCACCGTGATCCACAAACGCGATTTCGTCCAGCTTCGGCGACCATGCACTGCGGTCGGCTTCCAACGTGATTGTGTCGTTCCTGCCGAACAGGTCGATCGGAATCACGTTTACCTTTTCCGATTGATTAAATGAGAGCCAATGGCCCGAGGCGGACCACTGAGGATGATAAGCCTGTCCGCCCTGACTCAGTTGACGGCGTATGCCCTCAGTCAGCACCTGTACCCAGATATTCCCTTCCTGAATGTAGGCAATCTTTCCGGTGAGCCGGGCAGGACTTTGCGCGATGGCGGTGAATCCGGACACGAACACGAGGGCGAACACACACAAGCGACTGCGCCAAACGTTGCTTTTCATACTTTTCATCCAGGGCGCTGCATCATCGGACGGATCTTTTTCGTGTCTATCGTAATTTCGTGAATTTCGTGATTGGGCGATCCAGCCCGAGACGGCAACGATCCGTCGCGCCGGCGTCGAGTCGTGCATCCAAAAATCCCGAGCGGATCCTTTGCGGAACATCACGTGGTTCTCCCGAATCGGGCACGATTTGCGCGAATCTCACGAAGTAGTCTGCTTCACACCGCCGGCGAACGAAAGGCTATAATTTTGCCGCGTCACCTCGCGGGGACGCGGAGTGCCGATGCCCGGACCAGTGTTGACCATCATCCGACAGGTCGGAGCGCCGATCTCAGCGCTGTTCCTGCTTGGTCTGTGCGGCGTCGCGTCACTGCGCGCGTTCGCCAGCGACGGATCCCCTGATCCCATCACGCTCTCGATCGTTGCAACGACCGACGTCCATGGTTTCGTGTTCCCTCGCGACGGCCGCGGCGGGGTGGCGCTGTTCGGCGGGTATCTCAAGAACCTCAGAGCCAGTCGGGCGCGCGACGGCGGCGCCGTTCTGCTCGTGGACTCTGGCGACACATTCCAGGGCGGCATCGAATCCGATCTGTCGGAAGGCGCCCTCGTGGTTGACGCGTACAACGCGCTGGGATACACGGCCGCTGCCATTGGCAATCACGAGTTCGAGTTCGGACCGGTTGACCTGTCCGGCGCTCGACAGGCGAGGTTTGCCGATCCGCGCGGAGCGTTGAAGGCTCGCGCCGCTCAGGCGACGTTTCCATTTCTTGCAGCCAATCTGATCGATACGAGCACCGGACGCCCCGTGGACTGGCCCAACGTTCGCCCGTCGGTGATCGTCGAGGCCGCGGGCGTCAAGGTCGGCATCATTGGGGTCATGACCATTGATGCGCTTCGTTCCACCTTGCCGGTCAACGTCCGCGGGCTGGGTGTCGCCCCGCTTGCTCCCGCGATCCTGCGCGAGTCCGGGCACCTTCGTGCCTCGGGCGCCACGGTGGTGCTTGTGGCGGCGCATGCGGGCGGAGGCTGCAGGGTCTTCGCCGATCCCGCCGATCTCTCGTCCTGCGATGACTCGTCCGAAATATTCCAGATCGCGCGGCAGCTGCCTCGCGGAACCGTGGACGCGATCGCGGCTGGTCATACGCACGACGCCATTGCCCACGTTGTCGACGGTGTCGCGATTATCCAGGCGTATTCGCTCGGACGATCGTTCGGACGCGTCGATCTCTCGGTGGACCGCCGCACGCACCATGTCGTGGGCGCGCGGCCCTTTGCGCCGCGTGAAGTCTGCACCTGCCAGGACCCGGAATCGCTCCAGTGTGACCCGTCCGGGAGCACGTCCACGCCGCTAACGGCCACACGCTACGAGGGCGAGGTCGTGACAGCGGACCGGGATGTCGACGCGGCGATGTCACGAGAACTGCGGCGCGTCCACGATCTGCAGGCCGTGCCGCTCGGTGTGGTCCTCGACACACCGGTTCGCCGGTCCGGCGACGTGGAGTCGCCGTTGGGCAATCTCTTCGCCGACGCGCTCCGTGCCGGCGTACCCGGGGCGGAGGTGGCGATCAATAACAATTCGCGGGGCGGTCTTCGAACCGACCTTCCAGCCGGCGCCTTGACATTCGGGAGCCTTTACGACGTGTTCCCGTTCGACAATCGTCTCGTGAAGCTGACCGTGAGCGGAGCGGAGCTGCAACGCATTGTCGCGGACGAGGTTCTTCGGGGCCGCCGAGGCGCGCTCGGCGTGTCGGGGATTCGGATACACGTCTCGTGCGGGAGCGGCGGGGTCCGCGTCGCGCTCTTCAAGCCGTCTGGCGCCGCCGTGGACGCCGACGAACGACTTGTGGTCGTGACAACGGATACGCTGGCGTCCGGGCAGGTGTTTGCTCCCGTCGCGTCGCTGGCCGGGTTCACTGTTCCGCAGGACTCGCCCATCCTGCGGGAAGTCGTCGAGGACTGGTTCCGTCACCACGGCGGACACCTTGGCGCCAGGGACTTCGTTGACGCTGACCTGCCACGCTGGGAGTGGCCGGATCCCGGATCCACGGCTGCCTGCGTGACGCGGTAGTCGAACCTGCCCGCTCGCGCCTGATACGATCCAGCTGGAACACGGCAATGACGCCCAACAGCCCGTGGTGAAAGTCCCGGCGTCGCACCGAGGCTGGCGAGGCGCCTCGGGGTCCCCAACGCGGCTGCCGCGTTGGGGGCCCCGCCCCGATGGCAAGGCGCGACGACCGAGAACCGGGGCCCCCACCGCGCGTGGTTTGCGCGGTGGGGTGGCAATATCGGGCAATATTTGAGGGAGGAGCCACGCAGCCAGCACCGGGGTCCCCAACGCGGCAGCCGCGTTGGGGTGGAGCGGGGATGCATCGCCTGCCGAATGCAGCCGGACTTTCGCTGCGGGCTGTTAAGCACGCCGTCGAGGCTGCGCGTGTCGGCGGATTGAACCTGCTCTTCGGAAGCAGTCTCGCCAGTCTGTCCCTGGCTGCTCGTCCTCGGGCCATGATCCAGTACCTCGCCGACAGCCTGTTCCTGCATCGGGCCATGTGCGGGCGTCGAGGTCTGCCCCAAAGGAATGTCGTCGATGTGCTCGCCGGATCTCCGACGCAGGCGATTCGGCTCGGCAGCCTTGGCACGGGTGCCGAGTGGTTCTGGCCACAAGCGTCATACACGCAGGACATCGTCAGTCTATGCCTGATCTGCCAGATTCTCCGGCCACGGCGCGTCTTCGAGATTGGGACGCTGTGGGGTTACACGTCGTATCACTTCGCGTTGAACACGCCGCCCGACGCGCAAATCTTCACGCTCGATCTGCCGCGCGACGGCACCGCCGCGGCGCGCCTGCCGCTTTCTCTCGTTGACGGCGCGCACATCCGCGAGAGGTCGCCGGACGATCGATACCGCTTCGACGGCACGGACGAAGCGAGGAAGATCCGCTGTCTGACCGGCGACAGCGCGACGTTCGACTTCTCGCCGTTCCATGGCACGATCGATTTCTTCTTCGTCGATGGCGCCCATTCGTACGAGTACGCGCGATCCGATACGCAGCATGCCGTCAAGTGCTGCCGTCCCGGCAGCGTGATCGCGTGGCACGACTACGGGAAGGCGAGCTTGCCTGGTTTGACCCGGTTTCTCGACGAGCGCGCGCGGGAGTGGCCCTTGTATTCGATCCCCGGCGGAAGCGTGGCGTTTCTGGTCGTCCCCTAGCACGTCGCATTTCGAGGATTACTGGTTGTTTGAACCGGGCTCTCAGAAATGGCACCGGTCTTTCCCAGGGAACGTGATCGGCAACGTGTGCGCACACGCGGGGAGCTCCGTCTCCCAGATTGAGCTGATGCCGCATCCTTCGTCGATCGGTGTGTTTGTCGCGGCCTCGCTGGCCCTGCTGGTCGTACCCGGTCCCGCGGTGCTCTACATCGTCGGCCGCAGCCTGCACCATGGACGCACGGCCGGCCTGGTCTCGGTCCTCGGGATCTGGACCGGCACGCTCGTGCACGTCGCCGCCGCCGCGCTCGGATTGTCGGCGGCACTGCGCGCGTCGCCGGTCGCGTTTTCGCTGATTCGATATGCCGGCGCCGCGTATCTCGTCTGGCTGGGCGTTCGAGGGCTGCGGAGCGGCGACAGATCGATCGCGCCAGGGTCCCGGCCGCCGCGCGAAGCGCCGATGCAGCTCTTCCGTCAAGGCGTGCTCGTGAACGTGCTGAATCCGAAGACCGCGCTGTTTTTTCTGGCGTTCCTGCCGCAGTTCGTCGATCCTGCGCGCGAAGCGATCGGCGGTCAGGTGTTGCTGCTCGGCGGGCTGTTCGTGCTCTTGAGCCTCGTCAGCGACAGCGCGTACGCGTTCCTCGCCGGCACGTTCGGCGAGTACCTTCAGGGCCACCCGCGATTCTGGCGCTCGCAACGGTACGTGACGAGCGGGATCTTCGTGGCGCTCGGTCTCCTCGCGGCGCTCGCGTGAACGAACAGTAACCTGTCCGGCGTCCTCGTCCCCGAAAAGGGGTACGGCCCCTTTTCCGAGCGAGATTCACAATCAGCCGTTCAAGCCTCCGGAGTTCTGACGGGCATCACCTTGTGCGTTTGTGTACAGACGGCGGCTCC
>Ga0066656_10001129_pt1 | contig 11440 bp, 10 predicted proteins | sample GraSoiAngelo_105_FD_71411 | JGI IMG/M metagenome (GOLD analysis project Ga0066656, IMG submission 71411) | Grasslands soil microbial communities from the Angelo Coastal Reserve, California, USA - 14_0903_05_40cm | ecosystem: Environmental > Terrestrial > Soil > Grasslands | place: USA... | reverse complement strand
TCGAACTTTTTAGGCGCTGGCCCGGACATGGGTCGAGCCCGGGACGGACCGCATGGATCGTGGACAACTGAGGGAAGAGCTCACCCGACGCCTCCAGGCCCTCCTCGGCGAGGAGATGTTTGATCTTTGGGACCTGGACCTGGCCTCCCAGTCAGGTCGGACCGTGGTCCGCATCAGTCTGGACCGTCCGACCGGCGTCACGATAGCCGATTGCGCATATTGGAATAAGAAGATCGGCCGGTATCTCGAGGCCGAGAACGTGGTGCCCGGCAGCTATGTCTTGGAAGTCGGGTCCCCGGGAATCGAGCGGTCGCTGTCGCGCCCCGAGCACTTCGCGCGTTTCGTCGGGCGCAGCGTTGAGGTCAGGCTTCACGACCTCCACTTGGGACGGCGCACGTACCGCGGGGAGCTGCGGCAGGCCGGGGAAGGGACGATCTTGCTGGAGGATCCGATCGCGGGGGTCGTTTCATTGCCGTACTCGGCGATCAAGCACTCGCACATCGTAGCGGATCCGTGGGAAGGACTACGCGCCAAGGAGCGCCGCCCGAAGGGATGAAAGCAGTGGCAAAAGAAACACATACACGAGGCGTCAACTACGAGCTGATGGAGGCTATGGCCCAGATCGCTCGCGAGAAGAGCGTGGACAAGACCATCTTGGTCGAGACCCTCGAGGCGGGGCTGCTCTCGGCCGGGCGCAAGCGGTTCGGCCAAACCGCCAATATCGAGGTGAAATTCGACGAGCCCAGCGGCCGGATTCTCATGAAGCTCACGCGCCGGGTGGTGGAGGACGCAGAGGACCCGGCGGCGGAGATCGATTTGGAAGAGGCGCAGCAGTACGAGTCGGACGCCCGGATCGGCCAGGACTTCGTGCAGGAACTGACGCTCGAGGACCTGGGCCGCAACGCGATCGCGGCCGCGAAGCAGGTGCTGGTCCAGCGGGTTCGCGAGGCGGAGCGCGAGCGGATCTACGAGGACTACCACGACCGGGTCGGCGAAATGGTCCGCGGAACGGTGCAGCAGGTCGACCGAGGAAATATCTACGTGAAGCTCGATCGATCGGAGGCGATTCTTCCTCCGCGCGAGCAGATCGCGCGTGACCGCTACCACCAAGGGGACCATATCAAGGCCTACATCATCGCGGTCGACAAGCTCGCGCGCGGTCCGCAGATCATCCTCTCGCGGACCCATCCCGAGTTTCTGCGCCGGCTGTTCGAATCCGAGGTGCCGGAGGTGGCGGAGAAGATCATCGAGATCAAGGGAATCGCGCGCGAGCCGGGCTCCCGCGCCAAGGTTTCGGTGCTCTCGAACGACGACAAGATCGACGCGGTCGGAGCCTGCGTCGGGATCAAGGGCTCCCGCGTGCAGGCCATCGTCCGCGAGCTGGGCGGCGAGAAGATCGACATCGTCCCCTGGAGCCAGGACGCGGTCGTCTTTGTGACGCGCTCCTTGTCTCCCGCGAAGGTGCTCGAGGCCCAGATTGTCGAGGCGGAACAGAAGATCCTCGTCACGGTCGCGGATGACCAGCTGTCGCTCGCGATCGGGAAGGGTGGGCAAAATGCGAGGCTCGCGGCAAAGCTCACGGGCTGGAAGATCGATCTGATCTCGAAGAGCGAACGCGACCGGCAGAAGGATTTCGAGCGCCGCTCGCGGATCGACATCGAAGATTTGGAGGCAGCCGGTCCCAAGCTGCGCGAGAAGCTGATCCGCGCGGGAATCGAGACCGTACAGGACCTGCTTCGGGCCCCGATGGAGGAGATCCTCGCGATCCAGGGAATCGGCGAGAAAACCGCCGAGAGGCTGATCGAGGAAGCGAAGGAGCTCCAAGAGAGGCGCGGCCGCGAGCTGGCCGAGGAGGTCGCCCGCGCGGCGGCCGCTGCGAGCCAACAGGCGTCCCTGGAGGGCGCGGCCGGTGAGCAATCAAGCCCGGTCGCGGAGGGAACGCCGGCGGAAGAGGGTGCCTTGAGCGGACAGGATGACGCAGCCCCGACGGAGCCAAAGCCGGAAGAGGCGGTTGAGCCGGAGGAATCGGGCGGGGACGCGCGAGAGGAAACGAGGAGCGATGCCAGTTAAGAAGCGGCGGGTCTATGAAGTGGCGAAGGACATGGGCATGTCCAGTGAGGCCCTTGTCCACATACTGAAATCCCTCTCCGTCGAGGTGAAGAGCCACATGAGCTCGGTCGCCGACGAGGTGATCGAGCAGGTGCGCTCCAAGCTCGCGCGGGAGAAGGAGGCCGTCAAGGAAGAGGAGGCCCGCAAGCGCGAGAAGGCGATCTTGGCCGCGAAGGCCGAGGCCGAGCGGCGCGGCTCCCCTCCGGGACGCGGCCCCAGCGTGGCATTCAAGCTCGGCGGCAAACCCGGGAAGAAGAAAAAGCGCGCCGTGGACGAGAAACTCATCCGGGCCAGCGTGAAGCGCACGCTCGCCGAGATGGACGGGAGCAAGCGCCGCCACCATCGCCGTGAGCGAGAGGAAGGCGTCGCGGTGGGGGTGGAGGAGGCGCCCCGGTTGATTCGCGTGAGCGAGTTCATTTCTGTCGCGGAGCTGGCGGGGCAGCTGGAGGTGAAGCCACAGGAAGTGATCCAGGTCTGCCTCCAGCTCGGCCTCATGGCCAACATCAACCGCCGTCTCGACAAGGACTCGATCATGGCGGTCGCGGATGAATTCGGCTACGGGGTCGAGTTCGTGAGCGAGCTGGGCGAGGACGAGGAGGTCGAGGTTGCCGAGGAGACCGGCATCCTCAAGCCGCGCCCGCCGGTGGTCACGATCATGGGACACGTGGACCACGGCAAGACCTCGCTCCTGGATTACATCCGGAAAACGAATGTGATCGCGGGGGAGGCCGGCGGCATCACACAGCATATTGGCGCCTACGAAGTCGAGCTGCCGCGCGGTCAAAAAATCACCTTCCTCGACACGCCGGGCCACGAAGCGTTCACCGCGATGCGTGCCCGCGGCGCGCAGGCCACCGACATCGTCGTCGTTGTGGTCGCGGCGGATGACCGCGTCATGCCCCAGACCATCGAGGCGATCGACCACGCGCGCGCGGCCAACGTCCCGATCATCGTCGCGATCAACAAGATCGATCTTCCCGGAACGAATGTCGATCTGGTGCGTCAGGACTTGTCCAAGCAGAACATCCTCTTGGAGGAGTGGGGTGGCAAGACGATCGCGGTGCCGATTTCCGCCAAGATCGGAACGGGCGTGGACCGTCTCCTCGAGATGATCCTGCTCCAATCCGAGATCTTGGAGCTCAAGGCGGATCCCAACAAGCCCGCGCGCGGCGTCGTCATCGAGTCGCGCGTGGAACAAGGTCGCGGGATCGTCGCGACGGTGCTCGTCCAAAAGGGGACCCTCCGGGGAGGCGACGCGTTCGTGGCGGGCGCCCAATCCGGCAAGGTCCGCGCGATGAACAACGAGCGCGGAGCGCGCGTGGCCGAGGCAGGGCCTTCGACGCCGGTCGAGATTCTGGGCTGGAGCGGCGCGCCCCAAGCGGGCGACACGTTCGCGGCGATGGCGGACGAGCGCGAAGCGCGCGAGGTGGCGGCCAAACGGGCGCAGCTCCAGCGCGAGCAGGAGTTCCGCCTCCACAAGCACGTCACGCTCACCGACCTGTATTCCCAGATTCAGGCGGGAAGCGTGGGCGAGCTTCTGGTGGTGCTCAAGGGGGACGTCGACGGATCCGTGGAGGCGCTCGAGGACTCCATGACCAAGCTCACGACCGAGGAGGTCAAGCTTCGCGTCATCCACCGTGGAGTCGGTCAGATCAGCGAATCGGACGTGCTCCTTGCGGCCGCCTCAAACGCGGTCATCATTGGATTTCACGTGAAACCGGATCCGAAGGCGGCCGAGCTGGCTGCCAAGGAGAAGGTCGACGTTCGTCTGTATGAGATCATCTACGAGGCCGTGGCCGACGTGAAAGACGCGATGTCGGGTCTTCTGAAACCCGAGATCCGGGAGACCGTCAGCGGCACGGCCGAGGTGAGGCAGGTGTTCAACACCACGAAGGCCGGCACCATCGCCGGGTGCAAGGTCGTGTCCGGAACCATTCAGCGCAGCGCGCGCGCGCGCCTTCTCCGGGAGGGCTCGACCGTCTGGGACGGCAAGATCGATTCCCTGCGGCGGTTCAAGGACGACGTGCGCGAGGTGGCGTCTCCGCTGGAGTGCGGCATCGGACTCGAAGGGCGTGATGACGTGAAAGTGGGCGACTTGATCGAGGCGTACATACTCGAGGAGTTCGCGCGGCGACTTAGCTGAGATGGTCGTCGGTCTGCTCCAGATGGAGCTTCACCTTCCCGCTTCCCACTCACTCAAGGCGAAGCGCTCGGTCGTGAACCACGTCAAGGAGCGGCTTCGGACCCGCTTCAACGCTTCTGTGGCCGAGGTGGACAACCAGGACCTGTGGCAGCGCGCGACGCTGGGCGTGGCGGTCGTGAGCGGAGAGCCGAGCGTGCTCGATAGAGTGCTTCATGACATCCTGGCCTGCGTGGAGCGCGAGGACCGTCTCGCGGTCCTGGACTACCAGATACGAATCGACTGATCCTTCCCTCCACGATGCCTTCCCGCAAACAGAGCCCACGAACGCGCCGCGTGGCCGACCGGATCCAGGTCGAGCTGGCTGAAATCCTGAGCACCAAGACGGAGGATCCCAGGTTGCGTGTGCTCTCGGTGACCGGAGCGGAGGTCACCCGGGACCTGTCCCTGGCGAGGATCTGGGTCGCGGGGAGGCTGCCTCAAGACGTGGAGCCGGCCGTGCTCCAGGCGCTCACCCGAGCGACTCCGTACTTTCGTAGCCTTCTCGCGCCCCGACTGGGGCTTCGCATCGTCCCCGAGCTTCATTTCGAGATCGACCGCTCCATCGAGAGGGGCGCGCGCATCGACGAGCTCCTGCGTGAGATTCAGGAGCCGCACGATGAATGACGCGGCGTTCGCGGGATTCGAAGCGTTTCTCGCGGACCGCGATGAGTTCCTCGTGACCGCGCACATCGATCCGGACGGCGACGCCGTGGGCTCCTGCCTGGCCTTGGCGCTCGCGTTGCGCGATATCGGGAAGACCCCGGAGGTGGTGTTCGACTCGCCCCTCCCTGCCACGCTCCGCTTCCTTCCCGGTGCCTCGACGATTCTCCTGCCGGATCAAGTCCGGAAGAAGTTCGATTCCGCCTTCGTGCTCGACAGCTCCTCCCTGGACCGCACGGGCTCCGTGCCGGAGCGTTGCCTGAATCCGGGGGCCAAGATCGCGGTCATCGACCACCACTGGGGAAACGACGGGTTCGGAGACATCCGGCTCGTCAATCCCGAGGCGTCCGCCACGGCCGAGCTGGTCTATGACGTGATCGAGTTTCTCCGAATTCCGATCTCTCCCGAAATCGCGGAGGGCCTCTATGCGGGCATCCTCTCCGACACGGGCGGGTTCCGGTACGCGAACACCTCCTCGCGCACACTTCGCGTCGCTGCGAGGCTCGTCGAGCGCGGAGCGCGCGCCCCCATGGTCGCGGATGCGCTCTATGCGACGAAGACGGCGCCGAGCCTTCGCATCCTCGGCTTGGCGCTCGCGTCGCTGGAGACGCGGAGCGGGGGGAGAATTGGCGCCATGACCATCTCGCGGGACATGTTCGAGCAGGCGGGCGCGACCCCGGAGGACGCGGACGGCATCGTCCAGTACGCGAAGGCGCTCGCGGGCGCACGCGTCGGCATGCTGGTGCAAGAGGTGGCGCCCAACGAAATCCGGGCGAGCCTTCGGTCGGACGGGACGGTGGATGTGAACCAAGTGGCATCGCTGTTCGGCGGTGGAGGCCATCGGAACGCGGCCGGGCTGCGGGTGCGGGGCGATCTGCAGCGGGTCCGGAACGATCTCTACGAGGCACTCGAGCGGGCGATGAATGGCGGACCTCCTCCATCTGGTGGATAAGCCGGAGGGCTGGACCTCCCACGACGTGGTTGCGCGCATGCGCCGAATCCTGCGCGAGCGCCGCGTGGGTCACGCGGGAACGCTCGATCCTTTCGCGACGGGGCTCCTCATCGTGGCGGAAGGGCGCGCGACGGCGCTCCTAGGCTGCCTGAGCCTCCTCCCGAAGCGGTATCTCGCGAAGGCGCATCTGGGCATCGCCACCGACACGCAGGACAGAACGGGAGTACCCATCCGAGTCTCGGAGCGGGTCCCCGGACAAGACGGGATCCTGGCTGCCGTGGAGCGCCTCCGCGGGCAAACCCGCCAGCGCCCGCCGCTTTTTTCCGCGGTGAGGGTGCGGGGCGAGCGGCTCTACAAGGCCGCGCGGCGGGGTGAGTCCCCGGATCGGGGAGAACGATCGATCCGGATCTACGAGCTCGACGTGCTGGGCGGCACGCCGCCGGAGCTCGAGCTCGACATGACCGTGAGCCGGGGGACGTACGTCCGCACGCTGGCCCACGATTTGGGGGAGGCACTCGGGTGCGGCGCACACCTGGTCTCCTTGCGCCGGATCGCGTCGGGACCACTCCATGTGGATGAGGCGCTTTCTCCCGAGCCGTGCTCGGGGAACGGCGCGGACGAATTCCGCGACCGCGCGCTGACGCCCGCGAATGCAGTGAGACATCTGCCGCGCGCGAGGCTCACCTCGGAGGAGGCGGCTCGGCTTCGCCAGGGTCGCGCGCCGTCTTTGGGCCCCCAGCGGATCGAGCCGGCGCCTCTTGCGTATCCGCTTCCGCCGGGGGAACCCGGATGGCCGCTCGCGCTTCTCGCGCCCGAGGGGGACCTGCTCGGGCTCGGGGGATCCCCGTGCCCGGGGGTGGGGTCCGAAACGCCCCCGTCCCATCCGCCGATCCGTCTTCTCCGCGTTTTTCCATGACTCGGATCTCGCGCCCGATCGCGATGACGATTGGGGTTTTTGACGGCCTGCATCAGGGACACCAGCGCGTGATCGCGGCTACCGTGGAGGCGGCGCGCTCGAGCGGCGGGATCGCCTGGGTGACGACCTTCGATCCACACCCCGACACGATCGTCCGCGGCGCTCCGCCCCGCCCGTGGATCACCCCACCCGAGGAGCGCGAGGAGCTGCTCCACGCGATGGGTATCGATCGCGTTCATGTGGAGCGTTTTGACAGGAGCGTCCAGACCCTTCCGCCTGAGGATTTCATCGACCGAGTGCTCGGCGTTGGCGCGCCGCTCGCGGCCCTCATCATCGGCCCCGATTTCAGAATGGGGCGTGACCGCGTCGGCGACCGCGCCTATCTGGAGGCTCTTGGGCGGCGGCGCGGGTTCGTGGTCCGCGAGGTGCCGTTCCTCATGGGCGCCAGCGGAAAGCTATCGAGCACCACGCTACGGGGACTCATCGAAGCGGGGTCGGTTGAGGAGGCCTCGTCCATGCTTGGCCGCCCGTATGCGTTGCGCGGCCGTGTCGGGTCCGGCGCGGGCCGCGGGGCGCAGCTGGGCTACCCTACCGCGAATTTGGAGGTCCACCCGGAAAAGCTGCTACCGGCGTCCGGTATTTACATATCCAACAATAACTTGCTCGGGGCCAAGTGGCGCGGTCTCACGTACGTGGGCCGTGCGGAGACCTTCGGACCAGGTCCGGTCCGGGTCGAAGTACATCTACTCGATTACGAGGGCCGGGGGTCGCTTCGGGGAAGGGTGCTCTCCACGAGCCTCATGCGGAGGATCCGCGGAGATCGGGTATTCGAGGGCCCGGAAGCGCTCATCCGGGCGATGGACGAGGACCGAGCAAGAGCGGCGGAATACTGGAGTTCCATCGCGGCCGCGCCTGGGCCCGGCTCCGGGAACCCTCCAGATTGAGCGTTGCAACACGATTCAACTCTGTTGTAGAGTCCGGGCCGTCCAGAGAGAGAGGGAACGTCATGGAGGTGGCCACCGGTGCCGTTGTCGCCTGAGAGGAAGCGCGAGGTTATCGATCATTTCCGCACCCACGAGACGGACTCGGGGTCCGCGGAAGTCCAGATCGCGCTCCTGACCGAACGCATCAAATACCTGACGGAGCACTTCAAGGTGCACAAGCGCGATCATCACAGTCGACGCGGCTTGCTCCGGATGGTCGGTCAACGACGCAGGCTGCTCGACTATCTGAAGTCCTCCAACGTCGAGCGTTACCGCACGGTGGTAAAGGAGCTCGGTCTCCGCAAGTAGGCTCCTGCTCGAGCAAGCGGCACGCTCGCGAGATACGCTCACCCGAAGACTCCCGAAAACTCCCTGCTTCCGTCCGGCCCATGGCCGCCGTTCGGAACGCATCGTTGGATCAGAAGCGCCATGATCGAATCGAAAGATGGAAGGAGAAGAGAATGCCCGAAACCGTAAGCCTCGACCTCGGGGGCCGTACCTTCAGCATTGAAGTCGGCAAGGTCGCCAAACAAGCCTCCGGGTCGGCGTGGGTCCGGTATGGAGAGACGGTGGTTCTTGTCGCCGCGGTCGCATCCAAGTACCCGATCGACAAGGACTTCTTTCCCCTCAGTGTGGAGTACCGGGAGAAAACCTACGCGGCCGGGAAGATCCCCGGTGGCTTTTTCAAGCGCGAGGGGCGGCCCACCGAAAAGGAAATCCTGAGCAGCCGATTGATCGACCGTCCGCTCCGCCCGTTATTCCCGGACGGTTTCCGAAATGAGATCCAGATCTCCGCCACGGTTCTATCTTCAGATCAGGCGAATGACTCGGACATCCTCGGAATCACCGGCGCCTCAGCCGCCCTCATGGTCTCGGATATTCCGTTTCCCGAGCCGGTCTCCGGGGTCAGGGTCGGACAGATCGAAGGCAAGCTTGTCTTGAACCCTACGTTCCAGGAGCTGGAGCAATCCGCGTTGGACATGGTCGTGGCGGGGACCGACTCCTCGATCGTGATGGTCGAGGGAGGGGCCCGTGAAGTGTCCGAAGCGGTCGTGGTGGATGCCCTCCGCTTCGCGCATCAGCACATTATCGAGCTGAACAAGCTTCAGATCGAGCTTCGGCGGCGCGTTGGAAAGCCGAAGCGCGAGTTCGTCGTTCCACAGAAGGACGCGAGTCTCGAGGCGGCCGTGGAGCGGGAGTTCGGCGGCCGCATCCGCAAAGCAAACGAGATTCAGACCAAGGAGGAGCGCCAGGGGGAGCTCGACCGCATCAAGGAAGAGGCGCTCGCCAAGTTTGAGGAATCGCACCCGGAAATGGGGAAGCAGATCGCCTCTATTCTGGAGCACATCGAGAGCCAGGATTTGCGCCGCCGGATCTTGAAGGATGGCAAGCGCGCCGATGGAAGGGCCCCGGACGACATCAGGGAGATCACCTGCGAGATCGGCGTCCTCCCGCGCACGCATGGATCCGCGCTTTTCACCCGCGGTCAAACCCAGAGCTTGGTCGCGACGACGCTCGGAACGAAAGTGGACGAGCAGCGTGTCGAGGAGCTGGAAGGGCAGTCCTGGAAGAGTTACATGCTTCACTATAACTTTCCGCCATTCAGCGTCGGCGAGGTGAGGCCGATGCGCGGGCCCGGCCGCCGCGAAATCGGCCATGGCGCGCTCGCCGAGCGGGCGATCGAGCCCCTGATTCCTTCCGACATCGACTTCCCCTACACCATTCGTATCGTCTCGGACATTCTCGAGTCAAACGGCAGCTCGTCGATGGCGACGGTGTGCGGGGGCAGCCTTTCCCTGATGGACGCGGGCGTTCCGATCAAGAGCCACGTCGCGGGAATCGCGATGGGCCTGATCCAAGAGGGAAAAGACGTCGCCATCCTGACCGACATCCTGGGCGTCGAGGACCACCTGGGCGACATGGACTTCAAGGTGACCGGCACGCGCCAGGGCATTACCGCCTTCCAGATGGACATCAAGATCGAGGGCCTCTCGATGGACATCATGTCGCGGGCGCTCGAGAAGGCACGCGCCGCGCGCATGCATGTCCTGGGCAAGATGGAAGCGGCGATCGCGGCGCCTCGTGCCGAGCTTTCGCCGTACGCGCCGCGGATCTACATCATGATGATCGATCCGGACAAGATCCGGGAGGTCATCGGACCGGGCGGCAAGATGATCAAGAAGATCAGCGCCGAAACCGGGACCCAGATCGACATCGAGGACTCCGGTGAAGTCCGCATCGCCGCGTTCAGCGGGGCGGACGGTGATCGCGCTCGAGAGATCATCCGGTCGATTACAGAGGATCCCGAGATCGGGCGCATCTACTCGGGAACCGTGCGGCGGGTCGTTCCGTTCGGCGCCTTCGTCGAGATCTCACCGGGCAAGGATGGCTTGGTCCACATTTCGGAGCTCGAGCCGCACCGCGTGGAGCGGGTCGAGGACGTGATCAATGAGGGGGACACGGTCCTGGTCAAGGTGATCGGGATCGACCGCGAGGGAAAGATCAAGCTGAGCCGCAAGCAAGCGCTCCCCGGCTACGTGGATACCGGCGAGCCGGCAGCAGCGGGCGGCGGCAGCCGCGGCGGCGGTGGAGGCGGCGATCGGCCTCGGCGCAGGCCGGAGCATTCGCGCCGCTAGCGAGAAGTCGAGGAGCGGGTCGAGCACGTCTCAGCGGAGGCCACGGCCTCCGTTGGCGTTTGAGGAGGGTTCGTTGGACGAAGACGACCGGTTTCGCCGGGTCGTGCTGCCGTCCGGCCTGACCGTGATCGGCGAGCACGTCGCCTCCGTGCGTTCGGTGTCGATCGGCGTCTGGGTCAAGGTGGGGGCGCGGTTCGAGTCGACGGCCGAATCGGGGATGTCGCATTTCCTCGAGCATATGGTGTTCAAGGGGACGCTCACCCGGGATGCCTACCAGCTGGCGCTGAGCTTGGAATCTGTCGGCGGCCACCTGGATGCGTTCACCGGGCGTGAGGTGACCTGCTTCGACGCGCGCGCGTTGGACGAGCATTTGGACCTCGCGGTGGAGGTCCTCGCGGATCTCGTGCTGAATCCCAGACTCGATCCGGACGACGTGGAGAAGGAAAAGAAGGTCATTCTGGACGAAATCCACACCTACGAGGACACACCGGACGAAAGGATCCACGACCTCTTCGCCGACGTCGTCTGGTCCGGCCACCCCTTGGGCAATCGCATTCTCGGCACCCGGGAATCGGTCCAGGCGTTCACTCGCGAGGACGTCGCGCACTACCACGCGCGCCGATATTGCGCTTCCAACCTGCTCATCGCGATCGCCGGTAGCTTCGACTGGGATCGGCTCTTGGGCCAGGTTTCCTCCCGGTTCGGCAGCGCTCCCGCGGGCCTCCCGCCTGACCCCAAAAGCGTGCAACCGAACGGCCGCGACGTGGTTCATCATGTAAAGGATCTGGCGCAGCAGTACCTTTGTATCGGCGCCCGCGGTCTCCCGTCGCAACATCCCGACCGCCATGCCCTTATCGTCCTCTCGACCCTGCTGGGCGGAGGCATGAGCTCGCGTCTGTTCCAGCGGGTACGAGAGCAGGAGGGATTGGCCTATTCGGTCTATACCTATGCCGATTTCTACCGCGACGCCGGGATCTTCTGCGCCGGGATGAACGTACAGCC
>Ga0066656_10001127_pt1 | contig 11446 bp, 10 predicted proteins | sample GraSoiAngelo_105_FD_71411 | JGI IMG/M metagenome (GOLD analysis project Ga0066656, IMG submission 71411) | Grasslands soil microbial communities from the Angelo Coastal Reserve, California, USA - 14_0903_05_40cm | ecosystem: Environmental > Terrestrial > Soil > Grasslands | place: USA... | reverse complement strand
CCGATTCCTCGCCACGTGGCGATCATCATGGATGGCAATGGGCGTTGGGCGAATGAACGCCGGCTGCCCCGGCCGTTCGGCCATCGGGCCGGGATGAAGGCGGTGCGCGAGGCGGTCGAGGGAGCGATCGAGGCCGGCGTCGAGGTGCTGACGCTGTTTGCCTTCTCCGACGAAAACTGGAACCGTCCGGCGCTCGAGATCTCCGCGCTGATGGACCTGCTCGAGGAGTACATCGCGCGTGAGGTTGCCGAGCTGCGCGGTCAGGGCGTGCAAGTCCACGTGCTCGGTGATCGGAGCCGGCTCACCGCGACGGGTCGAGCGGCCGTGGAGCGCGTGGAGCGCGAGACGGCCGGCGGTCAGAAGCTTTCGCTCAATCTCTGCATCTCATATTCCTCCCGGGGTGAGATCGCGCGCGCGGCACGGCTGCTCGCCGAAGAAGTGCTCAAGGGCACGAAGCAGCTCGAGGACATCGATGAGGAGGCGATCCGCGCCAAGTTGTACACAGCGCCGTGGGGCGATCCGGATCTCCTGATCCGGACGTCGGGCGAGCAACGCCTCTCGAATTTTTTGCTGTGGCAGCTCGCGTACACCGAGCTGTACATCACCCCGGTGTTGTGGCCGGACTTCAGCCGCCGCACGTTGCTCGACGCGATCCTCGACTATCAGCGCCGAGAGCGTCGATTCGGTAAAGTCAGCGCGTCCTGATGCCCTCACCCACCAACAATCTGGTGCAGCGCATCATCGTGGCGGCCATCGCCATCCCGCTGGTCGTGGTGATCATCTGGGTTGGCGGCTGGGCGCTCGCGGTCACGCTGGCGATCCTCGGCGTGCTCGGCGCTCACGAGGTCTACGATTTCGGTCGCCGCCAGGGGATCGAGCCGCTCGAGCGCACCGGTTGGCTTGCCGCGGCGGCGATCCCGCTGCTCGCGTTTTGGGCCAAGGGGCCGGCGCTCTATCTGGGAGCCATCTGGTTGATGGTCGCGTTGGTCATCGCGATGGCGCGACGGGGTCCGATGGGCCGTCCGCTCACAAGCGTATCGGTCACGCTGTTCGGCTGCGTCTATGCGTCCGGCATGTTGGCGTTCCTGGTCGCCATCCGCCACGGCGGTGAGGCGCTGACGCGGCCGGCCGCGTATGTGTTCCTGACCCTCTTCCCGCTCGTCATCACCTGGATCAGCGACACCGCCGCCATGGCCGTCGGTACAGCCGTAGGCGGTCCGAAGCTCGCCCCCGTTCTGTCGCCGAAGAAGACGCACGCCGGTGCCATCGGCGGCGCGCTCGGCGGGGTCATCACCGCGCTCGCACTCGGCAAATTCGTGCTCAATCGTCAGGGATGGAATTTCAGCGCCGGGCAGCTGCTGCTCTTCGGCCTGGCGATTTCGATCGTCGGACAGATCGGTGACGTAGCCGAGTCGCTCTTCAAACGCGAGGCCGGGTTGAAGGACTCGTCTGCTCTGATTCCGGGGCATGGCGGCGTGCTCGATCGGCTCGACTCGCTGTACTTCGTGATCCCAGCGGCGGCCGGTCTCTACCGTATGTTTGGCGTGATATGAGCATCGGCGTCGCCGTACTCGGCTCAACCGGCTCGATCGGCCGCTCGACGCTGCAGGTGGTTGCCCGCCAGCGCGAACGATTCCGCATCGTTGCTCTGACGGGGCATTCCAACAAGGACTTGCTCGCCCAACAGGCCGCCGAGTGGAAGCCCGCCTTTGTCGGTCTCGTGAACGGTGGAACCGCATCGTGTCTCGTCGAGGCGGCCACGCATCCCGACGTGAAGATCGTCGTGAACGGGATCGTCGGCGCGGCGGGGTTGGAAGCGACGCTGGCAGCGTTGCGCGCCGGCAAACGCGTCGCGCTCGCCAATAAGGAAACGCTGGTGATGGCCGGTGAGCTGGTCACGGAGGCCGCGCGGCAGGGCGGCGGCGAAATCGTCCCCGTCGACTCAGAACACAGTGCGGTGCTGCAATGCGTGGCCGGCCGGCGGCCGACCGAGTTGGCTCGGCTGATTCTCACCGCCTCCGGCGGCCCGTTCCGCACGTGGGGGCCGGAACGTGTGTCACGCGCGACGGTCGCCGAAGCGTTGAAGCATCCCACCTGGACGATGGGGAAAAAAATCACCGTCGATTCGGCGACACTCGTCAACAAAGCGCTTGAAGTGATCGAAGCGCACTTCTTGTTTGACGTGGATTATGGGCAAGTGGACGTGGTCATCCACCCGCAGTCGGTGATCCACGGGTTCGCCGAGTTCGTGGACGGCTCGGTGCTCGCGCAAGTCGGCTTCCCCACGATGGAGTTGCCGATTCTCTACGCGCTCACCTACCCGGAGCGCGTTCCGGACACCGGCGTGCGCCGGTTCGATCCGGTCGCGGCCGGCACGCTGACCTTCGAAGCCGTGCAGCCGGAGCGCTTTCCGGCGTACGGCGTAGGCCGTGAGGCCGCGCGGATGGGCGGGACCGCCCCCGCGATGTTCAACGCGGCCAATGAGGTCGTGGTGCAGCTGTTTCTCGACGAGCAAATCCCGTTCGGACGCATCTCGGAGGTCTTGGAGCGAGTGGTTGCCCCCGGTCATCCCGGCGACGCGACGTCGCTCGACGATGTCTTGGCCGCGGATGCTGAAGCCCGCCGGTTGGCGAAAGAATTCGCATGCTCCTGACCCTGGCGTCGCTCGTCGTCGTGCTGGGTGTGCTGATTTTTGCGCACGAGCTGGGGCATTTTCTCGTCGCCAAAGTCGTCGGCATTCAGGTGCTGCGCTTCTCGCTCGGGTTCGGACGGCCGGTGATCGCCTGGAAGCGCGGCGAGACGGAATACTGGATCTCCTGGATCCCGCTGGGCGGCTACGTGAAGATGGCCGGGTTGGAAGAGGAAGGGATGGTGGGCGAGCTGGAGGGCGGCAAGGCGGACGCGGCAATCGATCCCGCTCGGTCGTTCGACCGTCAGCCGATCGCCGCACGAATGGCCGTCATCCTCGCCGGTGTGTCGATGAACGTCCTGTTGGCATTCGTCATCTATGCGGGTCTCGCCGCGGTCGCCGGCGTGTCGCGGTTTGCCATGACGCCGGTTGACTCGATCCAGGCGGACCGGCTTCCGGCGTGGGCACAGCCGCTGTTGACATTGCACCGCGGCGATCGGATCACGCACGTCGGCGACGATTCGCTGCGGACGTGGGACGACCTCGAGGAGCGGATCGAGAAGGCGCCGGACGAGCTGCGTCTGCGGGTTGCCGAGCGGTCCAAGCCGCTGGTTATGCACTTGCCGCCCGGGGATACCGTGGCGCGCCACCAGCTGCTACGCGCCATCGTGCCGCTATTCCCCGCTCGCATCGGCCCCGTTGCGCCGGGACAGCCGGCCCACCGCGCTGGACTGCGAGGCGGCGACGTCGTCGTGCGCATCAACGACGACACGATCGCTTCGTGGTTGGACATGGTAGCCAGGATCCGCGAACAGCCGGGACACCCAGTGACACTCGTTGTGTTGCGCCGTGACAGCTTAATGCGCTTCACGGTCGTGCCCGAAACTGTTGACTCGGGAGGCAAGCGCTACGGCTTCATCGGAGCCGGCGCGAACCCCCCGACCGTGCGCGACCGGGTGGGTTTGGGGGCCGCAATCGTGCACGGTGGCCGGCAAACGGTGGCCCAGATCGTCAACGTCGTCACATCGGTGAAGCGCATCGTCGCCGGAGAGGCATCGACGCGCGAGCTCGGCGGGCCGATCGCCATCGCGCAGATGTCGGGGCAGGCGGTGCGCCTGGGCCTCGACTGGTTTCTCAACTTCCTCGCGTTCTTCTCGGTGAGCCTCGCCGTCCTGAACTTGCTGCCTATTCCCGTGCTCGACGGTGGTCACGCGCTCTTCCTTATTGTGGAGGCGGTCCGCCGCAAGCCGCTCACGCCCAATCTGCGCATGCGGCTTACACAGCTCGGCATGTTGGTCGTGCTCGGCATCATGGTGCTCGCGATCTCCAACGATGTCCTCCGCCTCTTCCGTTAACGACGCCCTGAACGGCTATGTCGCCGGTCGCGTGACCGCGGAGCAGCTCGTTGGGATCGTTGCGGCCGAGTACTACAGGGAGCGGGGAGCACGGAGCAGGGAGCAGTTGAAACCGTTGATCGAGATCATCGAACGCGCTCATCCGGGATTTGTAGCGCTGTTCGGCAGTGTCGACGCTCCGGGGTTCGCAGTGCGCATTGCCGAACGTCCATTTCCAAAGAGGAACGAGCCGGAATTGCGTCAAGCAGTCCAGGTGGTACTCGCGGCTGGCATGTTAACGACAGCGTCTGTTGCTCCGGGCTCCGTGCTCCGTGCTCCTCGTTTGTTCTCTCGCATCCTGCAGGCGATCCGAAAAGTCTTCAGCGCATAAGCTTTACGACCAACCCGATCAACAACAGTAGTCCGATCCCCGCCGCGCCAACGAGAAGCCATCGCCTGGGGTCTGCCGGCGGATCGGCGAGCGCCTGCCGCTGCGTCGTCCCCATCGGTGCTGCCCCAAGCGCTGTCGTGGGCCGGCGCTTCTGCTCGACTTCGTCGAGATCGGCGAGGAGCTCAGCGGCACTGGCGTAACGGTCGTCGGGATGCTTGGCGAGACATTTCATCACCACGCGTTCGAAGCGTTTGGACAGCTCGCCACGTTTACGCCGCAGCGAGGGCGGGGGATCCTCGACGTGCATGCGCGCCAGCTCGAACCAGTCGTTGGAGCTGAACGGCACTTCGCCGGTGGCCGCTTTGTACAGCGTGACGCCGAGCGCGTAGAAATCCAGGCGTTGGTCGAGCGGCCGTCCCTGCGCCTGCTCGGGCGAGAGGTAGTGCGGCGTCCCGATCGTCATGTTCACGCCGGTCGATGCGGTATAGCCGGAAACCGCGCGGGCGATGCCGAAGTCAGTCAGGACGGCGGCGCCATCCGATCGGATCAGGACGTTGTCGGGCTTCAAGTCGCGATGAATCACGCCTTGGCGATGCGCGAAATCGAGCGCCGCGGCGATGTCACGCGCCAGCCGCAGGATGTCTTCTTCGGGTAGCGGCCCTTCGCGCGCGATGCGGGCGCCGAGACTGTCGGCGCAGAGATCCATGGCGAAGTAGACGTGGTCGCCGGTCTTCGCGACGGAGCGGATGCGAATGATGTTGGGGTGCTCGAGCTTTGCAGCCGTCTCGCTCTCGTTGCGAAAGCGCGACTCGAACTGCGAGTCGCCGGCATATCGCGGCTTCAGGACCTTGATGGCGACCGGCGTGCCGTCGGGCTCGCGGCCCACAAATGCCCACGCGAACCCTCCCTGCCCGAGCAGGCGTTCGAGGGCGTAGGGGCCGAGAGTGCGGCCAACGAGGTCGGTGGCGGCGTTCGTCACTTTACAAAGGGGTCGAAGCCGGTTAACCTACGGCGCTTCCAACGATTAGGGAACAGGGACGATGTACGACAAGACGACGCCGGTCAGGAAACACGGGCTGCACGACCGGGACACCGGCTCGAGCCGGGTCCAGGTGGCGCTGCTCACCGAGCGCATCAACAGCCTCACCGAGCACTTCCGGGTCCACGCGAAGGACTTCCACGGGCAACGCGGCCTGCTGCGCATGGTCAGCCGCCGCCGCCGCTTGCTGGAGTACTTGAAGCGCACCGATCTCGCGAAGTACCGGCAGCTCATCGACGAGCTCGGTCTCCGACATTAAGTCGTACCAAAGGCGTCGAGCAGGGCGCTCCGGGAAGAGCACCGGGGCGCTCCGCGCATTTTCAACGCTCTAGACAGGCAACGCAGTGAAGCGAGTGGAAAAGAATTTTGCCGGCCGCACCCTGAAAATCGAATCGGGTCGGCTGGCCAAGCAAGCGGCTGGGTCGTGTCTCCTCCAGTTCGGTGAAACGGTAGTGCTGGCGGCGGTCACCGTCTCCGAAAATGTGGCCAACCTTCCGTACTTCCCGCTGACGGTCGAGTATCGCGAGAAGGCCTACGCCGCCGGCAAGATCCCCGGCGGCTTTTTGAAGCGCGAGGGCCGGCCCTCCGACGAAGAGGTCACGTCGGCGCGCGTCATCGACCGCTCCGTCCGGCCGCTCTTCCCCGACGGCTTCAAGAACGAAGTGCAGGTCTTCGTCTACGTCCTCTCGGCCGATCAGGAAAACGACGCCGACGTGCTCGGCGTAACCGCAGCCTCGACCGCACTGTCGCTGTCGAAGGTGCCATGGAACGGCCCGATCGCGGCGGTGCGGGTGGGCCGCGTCGAGGGCGCGTGGATCCTCAATCCCACGTTCCAGCAGCTCGAGTTTTCGGACGTCGATCTCACCGTCTCCGGATCCCGCGATTCGATCGTCATGGTCGAGGGCGGCGCGCTCGAGCTCACGGAAGCGGAGATCATCAAGGCGCTCGAAGTCGCCCACAAGGGCATTAAGGAATTGCTCGAGATCGCCGACGAAGTCGTCGAGGCGGTGCGCCAGCCCAAGATGGAATGGGTGAAGCCCGAGCTCCCCGCCGATCTCGTCGCGCGGGTCAAGGCATTGGCGGAAGACAAGGTGACCGAAGCGCTGACCCTCGCCGTGAAGGCCGAGCGCACCCAGGCGCTCAGCGCCATCAAGTCGACGATCGTCGAGCAGCTGGCCGAGGAGTTCCCCGACAAGCTGCGCGAGATCGCAGAGGTGATCGAAGGGATCGAGTACGACACGATGCGAGACCGCGTGCTCACGGCAGAGGAGCGCGTCGATGGGCGCGATCTCGATACCGTCCGGCCGATTACCTGCGAAGTGGGCTGGCTGCCGCGCACGCACGGCTCCGCGCTGTTCACCCGCGGGCAGACGCAAGCGCTCGCCTCGGTGACGTTGGGCACGACGGACGACGAGCAGCGCATCGATTCGATCGACGTCGCGCAGGAAACCACGAAGTCGTTCATGCTGCATTACAACTTCCCCCCCTTCTCGACCGGGGAAGTGAAGCCGGTGCGTGGCACGTCACGCCGCGAGATCGGTCACGGGGCACTCGCCGAGCGGGCATTACAGGCGGTGCTGCCGCCGTACGAGCAGTTCCCGTATACCATCCGCATCGTCTCCGAAATCCTCGAATCCAACGGCTCGTCCTCGATGGCCACGGTGTGCAGCGGCTCTCTGGCTTTGATGGACGCCGGAGTCCCGGTGAAATCGGCCTGCGCAGGTGTCGCGATGGGTTTGATTACTGAAGGCGGACGCACCGCAATCCTCACCGACATCCTCGGAACCGAAGATCATCTCGGCGACATGGACTTCAAGGTTGCCGGCACCCGGGACGGCGTCACCTCGATCCAGATGGACATCAAGGTCGAGCGGCTGGATTGGAGTGTCATCAGCCAGGCGTTGGAGAAGGCCCGCAAGGCACGGGTGCACATCCTCGACATCATGCAGCAGGCGATGCCGCATCCCCGCTCGCAGCTCTCGAAGTACGCGCCCCGCATCATCACCATCCAGATCCGTCCCGACAAAATCGGCGATCTCATCGGCCCGAAGGGCAAGACGATCCGCGGCATTCAGGAGCAGACGGGTGCGGAGATCAACGTCGACGACTCGGGCCTGGTCACGATCGCCGGCGTAGGCGAGGCCGCCGAGCGCGCGCGCGACATGGTGTCGGGCATCGTGCAGGAGCCGGAAGTGGGGAAGGTGTACGAAGGCGTCGTGAAGAGCACGACGGCGTTCGGGGCCTTCGTCGAGATCATTCCCGGCGTCGAAGGATTGCTGCACATCTCGGAGCTGCAGCATGGCCGCACGGAAAAGACGGAAGACGTGGTGAAGAAGGGCGACCATTTGAAGGTGAAGCTGCTCGAGGTTGACGAGCGCGGTCGCATGCGATTGTCCCGGAAGGCTCTACTCGAACGCTAGACACGGTCCGGCTGGATAAGGAAATCTATCGGACCGCCGCGCCGAACGGCATCACCGTGCTCAGCGAGCGGGTGGCGAGCGTTCGCTCCGCCGCTATCGGCGTCTGGGTGCGGACCGCCAGCGCGCACGAGCCCCGCCCCAAGATGGGCGTGTCGCACCTGCTCGAGCACATGGTGTTCAAGGGTACCGAACGACGCACGGCGCAGGAGATCGCTCTCGCCCTCGAATCCCGTGGCGGATCGCTCGATGCCTACACCTCGCGCGACTCCACGGCCTATCACGCGCGTGTGCTCGACAGCGATCTGGCGCGCGCCCTCGACGTCATCACCGACATGGTGCGCCGGCCGACGCTTCGCGACGCGGACCTCTCGCTCGAACGCCAGGTCGTCCTCGAAGAGATCAGCACCGTCGAGGATACGCCGGACGACGAGGTCTTCGATCTCGCCTACGAGACGCTGTGGCCGACTCATCCGTACGGATTCCAGATTCTGGGCACGAAAGAAACCGTCAGCGCGCTCTCCGCCGACGACCTCAAGAACCTGCACCGGCGGGCGTACTTTCCGGGAAACTGCATCATCGCCGCCGCGGGCAACCTCACGCACGAGGCGCTTCTCGCCGAAGTCGAGCGACAGGGGTGGTTTGACGGCGATGGGAAAGGCACTCCGGCCGTCGCTCCTCCCGTACCGCCCGTGCCGCCCGCCGTCCGCGGGGCGACACGCACGGCGGAGAAGGACACCGCCCAGACGCACATTGTGTTCGCGACCGACACGATCCCCTACGCCGATCGCCGCAAGTACTCGATGCTCGTGGTCTCGAACGTGTTCGGCGGCGGCATGTCGAGCCGGCTGTTTCAACGCATTCGGGAAGAGCTGGGACTCGCCTACGCGATCTACAGCTTCACGTCGTTCTACCGGGCGGTGGGCATGGGGGGCGTGTACGTCGGCACGCAGCCCGCGCGTGCGGAGAAAGCGACGGCAGCGATTCGCGATGAGTTTGCGCGGCTGGCGCGAGAAGGGCTGCGCGGCAATGCGCTGGAAGAGGCGAAGCAGCAGACGTTGGGCCAGCTGATGCTCTCGCTGGAGAGTCCTACGTCCCGGATGTATCGTTTGGCCGGCTCGGCGGTCTACAACGAGCCGTACCGCAGTCTCGATGACGTGCTGCAGACGGTCGCAGCGTTGACGGCAGACGAAGTGTCGGAGTTGGCGGCCGAATTCTTCGCACCCGAGCGACAGACGATTGTCTCCCTCGGACCCAACGGGGCAGGCGGAGGAACCGTAATAACGTGATCGTCGGCGTCCCGAAGGAAATCAAGACTGCGGAGAATCGCGTCGCGCTCGTACCCGCGGGCGCGGAGTCGCTCGCGAGCGACGGCCACAGCGTGCTCGTGGAGCAGGGCGCCGGCCTGGGTTCAGGATTCGGGGACGACGCCTATCGCGCGGCGGGTGCGGAGATCGCGCCCTCAGCCGATGCGGTTTGGGCGAAGGCCGAGATGATCATGAAGGTGAAGGAGCCGATCGAGCCCGAGTGGTCGCGGATTCGCAAAGGGCAGGTCGTCTTCACGTACTTCCATTTTGCGGCGTCCGAAGCACTCACGAAGGCCATCATCAAGTCCGGCTCCATTGCCATCGCCTACGAAACGGTGGAGCTGCCGACGAAAGAGCTTCCTCTGCTGACGCCGATGAGCGAAGTGGCCGGTCGCATGGCCGTGCAGGAAGGCGCGAAGTACCTCGAGAAGGTGTTCGGCGGCAGCGGCATTCTGCTCGGCGGTGTGCCGGGCGTGCTGCCGGCCGAAGTGGTGATCCTTGGCGGCGGGGTGGTGGGCACGAACGCCGCCAAGATGGCCGCCGGCCTCGGCGCCCACGTCACGCTGTTGGATATTTCGCTCGACCGGCTCCGCTATCTCTCCGATGTCCTCGCCGCAAATGTTGATCTCTTGTACTCCAATCGGCACAACGTTCTCGAACAGCTCGCGAAGGCCGACGTCGTCATCGGTGCGGTGCTGCTCACCGGCGCCAAGGCGCCGAAGCTCGTGAAGCGCGGCGATTTGAAGCTGATGAAGCCGGGGTCGGTGATCGTCGACGTCGCGGTCGATCAAGGCGGGTGCATCGAGACCACAAAGCCGACGACGCATGACCAGCCGACGTACGTTGTGGACGGCATCATCCACTACGCTGTGGCGAACATGCCGGGCGGCGTGCCGCGCACGTCTACGTTGGCGCTCACGAATGCGACGCTCCCCTACGGCAAGAGGCTGGCGCGCGTGGGGTGGAAGGACGCGTGCCGGAAGGATCCCAGCCTCTTCCTCGGCCTCAATATTGTTGAGGGACGAGTCGTTTATCCGGGAGTTGCTGAGGCCTTCGGGTTGTCGCTTGCCGACGCCAAGTCTCTGCTCTAGCGGCGGTCTTGTCGTAGGCTAGTCGCGGTGCATATTGAAACCCCATTCATCTTCTGCGGAGTTTCGATGCACTGTGAGCCAATCCACAGACTGGTAATGCACTCGGTTGCCCTCAGCGGGTTCACGCTACTACTCGTCACCAGAGCGGCGTTGAGTCAGCAGCTACCGCGCACGTTCCCCGTGGTCCACGACGATATTGCTCGCGTGGTCTCCGCTCCGGTCCAGGTCCCGGCCGAGCCTGGCATTCATTCGCCGCTACTGGCAGCAGCCGGACTCGGAGTCCTGGGGTGGGGAGCCGGCGCGCTCGCTGGGCATTTTGCGCAGGGCGACTGCTACGAGGATTTCTGCGAACTTGAGGGGATCTTCTACGGTGGTGCTGCAGGTGGCGGGCTCGGCCTGGCTCTTGGTGCACATCTTGGCAATCGTCGGCGCGGCAACTTCCTCTTAGACGTCGCTGCTTCGGGCGCCATCTGGGGAGCGGGGTACGTCCTGATGCGCTCATTCGCTGATGGCAGCGACGGCACAGGTGTAGTGCTCACGGCTATTCTGTTGCCACCTACCCAGTTGCTCGCCACGGTCCTGGTCGAGCGGGCGAGCGGTCGCGCGCGCGCCGGACGCTCACCATAGTCGGAGGTTCCGGTGCGCGCCGCTGCCGCTTCGCTGGCAATCATCTGCATTGGACTGCTGTCGGGCTGCGCAAAACTGAAAGAGGGATTCCAATCGTTCGGCGGCTCGTCGCCGCGCCACCTCGATTCGTCGCCCGACACGGCTGGGCTCCTCATTGTGGATGCCCCCATGCGGCACAAGGGGTCGCTCAGCTTTGGCATCGGGGGCTCCATCTCGCTCGACGGCGCGGTGGTAGTCCGCGCCGACACAGAGCTCGCGATTCAGGAAGGGTCGGTGAAGGACCTCGTCGTTTTCCAGCTGCGACCGGCAACGTATCGCATGGTCGCGGTTCGCGGGTCGTTCCGATCAGGGAATTTCGAGCACCACTTGGTCGCCCCCGTTGACTCCGTGATCGGACCGATCAATGTCGCGGCGGGCCAGATCGTCTATGTCGGGCGTCTAACGGTGACGGGACACAGCGCGATCGGGCGGCGTGGGTTCGCGTACACCTATGAATGGGATCGCGACCCCGCTCGAGAAGCGGAGGCATTGACCATTGTCGCGGACCGATACAAGAAGTCGCCCTGGATTCCTGCGGTTCAGAGGCGACTCACGGCGCTGCCTCCGCGGCC
>Ga0066656_10001116_pt1 | contig 11486 bp, 4 predicted proteins | sample GraSoiAngelo_105_FD_71411 | JGI IMG/M metagenome (GOLD analysis project Ga0066656, IMG submission 71411) | Grasslands soil microbial communities from the Angelo Coastal Reserve, California, USA - 14_0903_05_40cm | ecosystem: Environmental > Terrestrial > Soil > Grasslands | place: USA... | reverse complement strand
CGGAGGCAAACTTGACGACCCTAGACCCTGATGCTACAGTGCCGTTGCCACAGACCAACGCCAGGGAGTGATTGTCTGAGCAGGTCGCGCAGGAAAGCTCAGCCGGTTCTGAGCCGCCGCCAATTCCTACAATATTGTCAGGGAGCGTCGTTCGCCCTTCTGCCCGCGGGCTTTCTTCGCCCCACGCTCCATTCTGTCTTTTCGCAAGCAAAATCTGTCCTGCCAGACGGATTACAGCTTCATCCGCAATACCGGTTGAAACGAGGAATCGAAGCGGTCTTGCGCAAGGTGCCGGCCGGGTTCGATGAATTCGTTACGGAGAAATATCAGGACCAGATCTCGGCGATCCTTTCGCAGTGGAGTGCCGAACTGCTGCAGTCTCCTCAAGACACAACGGCGCTCGAGCGCGTGATGGCTCGCAGTTTTACGGCAGGTTCCCTGAAGTCGAGCCAATCGCGGATCGTGAACGAGACCGCCCCGCTCAAACTCTGGAAAGTTCAATATCCCCAGGAGGCGAATTCCGGAAAGGAAGTATTCCTTTCCGAACTGCGCGAATGGCTCAGTGCGTTTTCAAGACTTCTAACTGCCGAGTTCCAGGTGGTTGGCATCCAAACAAAATCCGAGCCGCCTCGAACGTCAGCCAATTCCATCCGGCTCCAAACAATGGTTCGCTTTGAGTTGCTCGGCACGGGTGCCGGTTTTCACCGCGAGCAACGCGTTGGTCATTGGCAACTTGACTGGGAGTCGAATCCTTCCAACGAATTGCGGCTCGAAACATTTCAGTTCCTGGACGGAGCCCGCAGCCAATCGTCAACTCCTGTTTTCCTCGACTTAGCTTCGCGAGTTTTCGGACGAAACCGTTCTTTCGCAAACCAATTGGTTCCCGGCACAGACCATTGGCGCACCCTACTCGATGGTGCGAGCGGCATCGATATCTACGGGCACAATGGAGTTTCCGCAGGGGATATCGATCGCGACGGTCTCGATGACCTTTACGTTTGCCAGCCTGCCGGGCTGCCAAACCTTCTTTTTCGCAATCTCGGTGACGGCACATTCGAGGACATCACGGAGTCCTCGGGCGTCGGTGTACTGGAAAACACGGCCTGCGCGCTGTTCGCGGACATTGACAACGATGGCCGCCAGGACCTGATTGTTGTGTGCACCACCGGTCCGCTGCTTTTTCTCAATCAGGGCGATGGAAAATTTCGCTTGAAACCCGGCGCTTTCCATTTTGCCAATCCTCCGCAGGGCACCTTCACCGGAGCAGCTATGGCTGATTATGACCGCGACGGCTGGCTGGACATTTATTTTTGTCTCTACACTTACTCCCAGGGCACCGATCAATACCGCTATCCCATGCCGTACTTCGATGCGGAGAACGGCCCGCCCAATTTTCTACTGCGCAATAACCGCGACGCCACCTTTGATGACATCACGCAACAGGCTGGCCTCAACATCAATAACACGCGCTTCAGCTTCTGCTGTGCTTGGGGGGATTACAACGGCGACCTCTGGCCCGACCTGTACGTTGTGAACGATTTTGGGCGCAACAATCTCTACCGCAACAACGGCGACGGCACTTTTGCCGGTGTGGCCCGCGAAACCGGCGTTGAGGACGTCGGCGCCGGCATGAGCGCAGCATGGTTCGACTTCGACGATGATGGCCGGGACGACCTCTACGTTGCGGACATGTGGACCGCCGCCGGCATGCGCATTTCCATGCAGGAAAACTTTCAGCAACGCGGGAACGCGGAAACGCGCGCTTTGTATCAAAAGCACTCTATGGGCAGTTCTCTTTTTCGGAACTGCGGTGAAAAGTTTGAAGACGAGAGCGCCCGGTCAGGGACGGCCATGGGCCGCTGGTCCTGGATGAGCGATTCCTGGGACTTCAATCACGATGGCTACCCCGACCTGTATATCGCGAACGGAATGATTTCCGGAACATCCCGCGACGATCTCAACAGCTTTTTCTGGCGGCAGGTGGTGGCCAACTCGCGGAATGACCCCAGACCGAGCCACGAGTATGAGCAAGGCTGGAACGCCATCAATGAATTGATCCGCTCCGACCACACCTGGAGCGGCTTCGAGCGAAATGTCTTCTACTTGAACAATCGCGACGGAACCTTTTCCGACGTTTCTGGCATTGTTGGGCTGGATTGCATCGAAGACGGCCGCACATTCGCGCTGGGCGATTTCGATCAGGACGGACGGTTGGAAGTCGTACTCAAGAATCGTAACAGCCCGCAATTGCGATATTTCAAAAACGCGATTGCCGATTTGCCCCCCGCGATTTCCTTCCGTCTTACAGGGAAAAAGAGCAATCGTGACGCGGTGGGAGCCAGGATCACGGTGGAGACCTCCTCTGGCCGACAGTGTCGGACTTTACGGATCGGATCGGGCTTCCTCGCTCAACATACGAAGGAACTGTTTTTCGGCCTGGGCTATGAAAAATCGGCGGTTCAAGCTGTGATTCAATGGCCGAGTGGATTGCACCAAAGGCTCCGCGATTTGCCGCTAAATCACCGGATTTGGGTCGAAGAAGGATCATCGCCTTCGCGCATGGAACCTTTCCGGCAATTTTCGGTTCCCGCCGGCAGAGAGATTACCCCCGTGATTGATGCCGCAGAGCGATTACCTAAAACCGTCGAAACATGGCTGATCGTTCCGGTTCCCGCTCCTGATTTTTCGCTTCCCGGTCCGTCCGGGCGTGTTGAAACTCTTTCCGACCGGCGAGGGAAGCCTGTTCTGCTTCATTTCTGGTCTGATTCGGTTGCAAATTCCCGAGAGTACCTGGGTAAATTCGACCAAGTTCAGGAAAAGTGGGTGCGCGCGGGGCTGCAATTCCTTGCCATCCTGGTGAGCACCGACGACCATGGCAAGGAAGGTGGCGAGAAGGATATTTCCCGCGGTTACTCTTTCCCGGTCGCAGCTTCCTCGTCCGACGTCGTTGCCGCCTACAACCTCCTCTATCGCCAACTTTTTGATCGCCACCGCGATATGAGTGTGCCGATATCTTTTCTCCTCGACCCAGGCGGAAACGTGGTGAAAATTTATCAAGGGCCGCCGGCAATCGACCGCTTCGAGGCGGACATCGGGAACATTCCCCAAACCGATGCGGAGCGTCTGGCTAAGGCGCTTCCGTTTCCCGGATGGGCCGAATCGTATGACTTCGGCCGAAACTACCTGTCCCTTGGTTTCGTCTTCTTCGAGCGAGGGTATTACGAGCAGTCGGAAGCCTTTTTTCAACAAGCGGTGAAGAATGATCCGGCCAGCGCGGAAGCACTCTACGGTCTTGGCAGCGCATTTCTGCAACAAAACAAATCGAAGGAGGCTGGAGATTGCTTCGAGAAAGCGCTGCACCTGCACGCCCGCTATCCAGGCACGTTGCCGAACGCGTGGAACAATCTGGGCATCCTTGCAGCTCGCGAACGTAACACCGCTGCCGCGATTCAACATTTTCAGCATGCGCTTCAGATCGATCCCCAGCATGCCATCGCCTTGCTCAACCTCGGCAACGCGTATCGGCAAGCAAAGGACTGGCCCGAGGCCGAACGTGCGCTCGAGCAAGCGCTTACTCTGAATCCGGATGACCCCGAGGCCAATTACAGCCTCGGAATGGTCTATGCTCAAAAGAACGACACGGACCATGCCTACGAGTACCTGCAAAAAGCGCTGGCAGCTCGGCCTGCTTATCCCGAAGCATTGAACAACCTGGGGATTCTCTATCTCCGTACGCGGCGCACTGCAGAAGCCATTCGCAGCTTCGAAGAATCTATTCGCATAGCGCCTGCGTATGACCAATCGTATTTGAATCTGGCGAGCGTCTATGTCATCGTGGGCGACCGCGAAAAAGCCAAGGCAATTCTTCAGCAACTCCTCACGCAGCATCCCTACCACACCCAGGCAAAAGCACAGTTGAAACAACTGGAGCCTTAACTCCTCCCACCGCTCGCAATGTTTACCGGGATGAGCCTCTATTCACCGTCGCCGGCGTCACTGACACGTCCACTCTCGGCGCGCCCGGGTCCGATCGCGGGTCAAAGCGCGCCTTCGCAAGCGCCCGCATTCGCACCGGCTCCCCGCTGACATCGCCGCCCAAAAAGAGCGACAAAACTCCAGCGGGTTGGCGCGATAGAGTGTTGCTTGGTCAGGATCGGTCAGGCCTAGAATGTCAGTTTAAGCCCGAATTGCACCAGTCGTGGGTTGTTCACCGTCGACGGATACCTTCCGAAATGAGAGAGAGCATGGATGTCCGCGCCTGTCCCGCCTCCGAAGGCGGAGGGGGTGTCAAATTGCGCATGGTTGAAGAGATTGAAGATCTCTGCTCGGAAATCCAGTCCCATGTTTTCCCAGGGCAGCGCGAAACGCTTGATCACCGAAAAGTCGGTGTTTACGAAGTTCGGACCAGAAATTGGAGCACGACTCGCGGTTCCTAGCTCGCCGAGCGGAGCGGTTGCGAAAGCACAGGGGTTAAAGTAGTACCCGGAGGACTTCCCTAGTGAACTCGGGGCTAAACCGCCACTCGAAACCAATACATGGCACATGGGATTGGGATTGGCAGCCACGATACCGGGTACGAACGGATTGGCGACCTTATTGGCACGCCCGGCGGGGGATGCCGTCCCAATATTAATCAACGACGCGCCCGATTGAGGGTTACTGTCGAGTATAAAGACTGGGAACCCTGACGTGATCTTCTCAATGGTGGTCAACTGCCAATTGCCCAGCAGAGCGTTGGTCAGGTCGTTCCCGCCGCTGCCATATTTCTTACCCTTTCCAAATGGCAAATCGTAAATCACGCTGGCGGTGAAGCTATTGTTTAAGTTGGTCTGGGAAAGGGCCCAATCGAGCTTTCCCCAATCCGGCAGGGGAAAGTCAGGGGCTCCGATGGGAGTGCTCAAGCCGTCGGAATACCCCGTGTCATACGCCCTGGAATACGTGTACCCGATCAATGCATAGAGCCCGTATTTCGAGCTCTTGGTTTCCGCTTTTATCTGAAGCCCATTGTAATGAGCTCTCCCGGAGTCGTTGATGCTGTATATGTTTGAAAACGGAAACAGAGTGTAAGGCGCAGGGAAATAGGCTCCGCCCGGACCGCAGCCCAAGGTATATCCCGGCACGGCGTTGGGCCCGCCGGCACAGGCAGTCGGCGCTCCCGTGTTAATGTTGTTTCCAAAGTTGAGAATACGACCCGCACGAGACCCGGCGTAGCCGGCGGTCAGCACGATTTGTCCTGGCAGTTGCCGCTCGACGTTTACGTTGAACTGTTGGACCATACCTATCTTCAGGTTGGTGGGCTCGGTGTTAAACGAGCCTCCGAAATTTAGGGGCGTGACTGGGGGTGTGACGATGGGAAACCCGTCCGAGATCCCTACCATCTGGCCTGTGCCGATATTGGGCGTCTGGCCGGACAGCGACGCACAATAGGCAGTCGCCGTGGCACAGCCTCCAAACGAAATGCCGAACGATTCGGCGGCGTAGGGGGGATTCTGCCACAGTCCCTGAGCGCCCATACTCCACGCGGAATCGTGGTAAATCGCATAACCTGCGCGCACCACCGTCTCACCGCTGCCAAACATTTTCCAGGCCAAGCCGATTCGCGGTTCGAGGGCGGAGTAGTCCATATTGATACCCGCACCCGCCCCGGAATTTTTGCAGGTTGCAATCGCTTGAAGGGCCGTGGTGCAACCCGGCGAAGGAATCAGCCACTGATAACTCGTGGCGGCTGGAATGAAATCCGCCATCCTGCCTTTCGCTTCGGAAATTGGCGTCGCCAACCCCCAAGCCAAGCCCAGGTTCACCGTTAGATTTTTGTTGACGCGCCAGTCATCCTGAACGAATGGACGAAAAAGCTTCCAGCGTCGCCCGGTAATATCGCCGTTCAGGTTTTGGTCGTGAATGCGAAGGCTGGACATCCCGAGCAGAAGATCGGCCATCGAACTCCCGGCAAAGGCAAACTTGTCGCTCGTCCAGGCGCCGCCGATGACCCAAAATCCGTCCTGAAATCCTTCGGCGCGCACATTCATCTGATTGATGCGGATTCCCATTCCAACCTTGACATCATGCTTGCCACGAGTCATGTCGAATGTGTCATTGATTGAAAAAATGTTTGTTCCGCCTTGGAACGGGGAATAGCCGCGATCGCCCAGGGACCAATAGCCGCCCCCGGCTATGTTTATCGAAGTCAACCCGCAACTGCTGCTTGAACACGTGTTGCTCGCAGAACACCCGAGGTTTGCACCAGGGATACCCAGCTTTGCCGACGCGCAGGTGCCCGTCCCTTGAGACGTGATGTAGTTGAAAATCCTGTTATACCCGAAGGTGAACTGGTTTACGGTTGTCGGTGTGAAGACGTGCGTCTCTCCGATGGCCGCGTTGCGGGCATGGTTGATAATGCCTTGATTGCTTCCGAAGGCGTTCGCTTCGGCAAAGAACGCCGTTGCGCCACCTGGCACGTACGAAGTTGCCTGATCGTAGCTGAAGCGGGTAAACAGGCTATCCGCGCCCGAAAAGGTGTTGTCCAACCGAATGTCGAACTTGGTCTCATACAGCGAACGCACGGGTTGGCTCTGGAAGTTGTTTCCGTTTACGTTATAGCCAGGAGTGGACAGGGGATAAAGCCCGATCAGTTGCTGTCCAATCGAATTCCACAGCCCTTGCGGGATCACATTGCACGGCTGGCCCTGATATTGTTGTCCGGTGGACGCACTGACAAGGGGCATGGGCTGGTTGGTTCCCGGTACGCACTGAAAAAAGACATTGTTGTTGGGTACATTGGAGGTGCTGTTAGGTGCGTTGGGTGTCGCCGAAGCTCCGCTCATATATGGGTTGGTGATTACAAGGTCGCCTGCAGACAACGGATTGCCAAAGTTATCGGCGCTGAAATCGCCCTTGCGCATCGCTGCTGTCGGAACTAGTCCCTGAAAGGGGATGCCATGCAGCTGATCCTTTTGCTCGCCATCGACGAAGAAGAAGGTCTTGTTTTTCCGGATCGGGCCGCCGAGGGTCCCACCAAACTGATTCAGGTTGAACTTTTCGGTCGAACTCGCAAAGAAGCTTTTCGCGTCTAGCGAAGTATTCCGGAGAAACTCGAACACGGACCCGTGGAAATCGTTGGTTCCTGACTTCGTCGTCAGCAGCACCGTCGGTCCCGCCCGCGTGCCGTATTCCGCCGAATAGTTATAGGTAAGTACCTTAAACTCCTGAAGCGAGTCAATCGAAGACAGGATGGCAATCCCGCCGGCGGTCAATTCGTTGTTATCGACGCCGTCGATCAACCAGTCTGTGCTATTGGCACGGGAGCCGCCTACAGACAGGGAAAAAGGGCCGCGAGCCGCCACTTCACTGCTTGCATTGGTCGTAAAAAAGCTGCCATTGCTGGTTTCCTGACTGGTGCCGGGGGTGAGGGTCGCAAGCTGCACGAAATCACGCCCGTTCAAGGGTAGCTGCGCCACTTCCTGCGAGGTAATGACTTGGCCCAGTGAAGGGTTCGTCGTTTCCACGGTTACAGCATTGGCCACAACTTCCACCGCCGTAGTTACGGCTGCCAGGGCCAGGCTGAAATCCATTTCGCGCTGCTCATCCACCTGCAGCTTGACGTCCTTGCTTTCTACAGGCTGGAATCCTTTGAACTCCACGCGAATCGTATAGACCGAAACCGGTAGCAGATTCACGATGTAGTGGCCGGTGTCATCCGTGACCGTCGACCGTACCGCGCCTGTCGCCTGGGAAGTCACCGTTACCGCAGCCCCGACAACCGCTGAGCCGGATTTATCCGTTACCGTCCCGAGGAAGCTGCCCGTTACCTGCCCATAGGTGACCTGCGCACTGCAAAACATCGCCACGCTTACCGCCAACATGAACAAAATTCGCTTGCTCATTCTGAACACCCCCTCCACACCCCAACAAACCGAATATTCCAGATTCAAAGGAGGCGAGAAGAACCCGGCCCAGTTCTCCTCACACGACTGGCAGGAAGCCGGCTGAACTAACTGGAAGCAATGGAGGAGTTTGTTAACTCAAAACTCCCCGTCCGACAGACCCTCCCAGCCACCAAAAACAAGCCCACACTCCGGGAAAACATTGCGCAAACTTACTTCGCCCCTAGCGCCGTGTCAAGCGGATGTTTAGCATTGAGAAGTTGGGCCGCCGATAGAGTCCCAAGGGAAAATTCGGCGATCGAGCGTCATCATCCTCTGCGTCTAAATCTCGGATAGGAGTGAGTCGGCAGCGTGAATCGACAGGCGTTCTTCAGGCGACGCGCTGGCGAACTTTCGGAAGCTCTACGGCCCGTTGCAACAAGCGTTCGAATTCATGCGCTTCCAGCAGGCTCTTCTAAGTTCAGCTTCCTCCGCCGTTGCGACCCTCATCCGCGCTTCGCTGTCACGCACCGTTTCGCAATTGCTGTTTTCCATCTTCATCATTTGTAAACGGCCTTCCAGCGAGAACTGTTCCAATACTCCGTAGTGACCTAGTTCCAAAAACCGTTTCATGCAGCATTGCTATCAGGGGAGCGAAACGCTCGCAGGAAGGGAGACGCCGGGGGCTCAACTCAGGATCCGGCATAGAGTTGGAATGGCGCCCAATAAAACGGCCTGCGGTAGTTGCCAGCAGAATGAACCAGCCTGAGCTTGGCGGCACGTAATGCACTTGCCGGATCCTTTCCTTCATGCAATCCTTCGTACAGTTCATCCATGAGCTGCGGCGTCGAGGCGTTGCTGACTTCCCACAGTCCCGCTATAACGTTGTGCGCCCCAGCGCGAAGAAAAGCCCAAGCCAGACCAACAAGCCCTTCCCCCGCGTAGGTTTTCATTCCAGCCCCATTACACGCGGAAATGGTTACCAAGTAGGCGTGCCCTGGGTGCTGGACGACGTCGCGCGCATAAAGCTTGTATGTACCGCCTTCCGGCGAAAGAATCACCGCCGATTCGAGGGGACGAATGGTACTGGCGGTCCCGTGCGTCGCGAAGTGCAGATAGGAAAATGCCTCGGGTTTTCCAGAGAGAAACTGGGAAGGAACAGCTTGTGCGCCCGTCAACACCGTCCGCCGGTCCGCAGCGAAATGGCTCTGCACCAGCCCCACTTCCTTGCCCGCTTGCGGAAGCGGAGGAAAATCCGGGCTCGCCTCGAGCGCGTCACCCATCAAAAAGAGGTTCGGCTGTTGTGGAGGAAGGGCTGGGGAAGCCTTAGCCAGCAGCGCCAGAGAGTTCCCTGTTAATAAGGTGACGTCCTCAATCCAATAGTGAGGCTTCTCGCCGGGTACGATCAGCGTTTCGAAATTGAGCGAGTTCAGCTTGCCATCCGGGAGAATGATGACTCGCGAGTTTTTCGGGATGAGCCTTTCCGCAGGCTCGATCAACGTCGCGTACAGCTTCTTTCCGTCCGTGTTACCGGCCTCCAGCGGATCTCGCGGAAATGTGAAAGAATCGAGGTAGGATTTCACAGTGGCGTCGATTTCGGCGCGGCCCGGCAGGGGTAACAAAGAAAACTCTTTTCCTGTAATCACCCACAGGTGGGAGCGCTCCTCTCCCATCCAATAGAACAGCAGCGTGGCTTTCCATCGGCGCGCAATTTCCTGCGGAGCCAAGGAAGACGACTGCCCGTTCGGTACGTTGCTTCCAGATGACAGTCCGCGTTCCAATGTCTGCGCGCGGCTGAGATCAGCGACACCCAGGGCATCCAGGGGCCGATTATGCTCAATCAAGAAATTGACATAGGCGTCGTAAAATCGAATGGCACTGGACAAAAACGATAGACGGAATTCTTCGTTCTGAATGCCGTTCCGAGCCACAGTGATGGTATGGATGGATTCGCGAAATTCGCGCTCAGCGAGAGCAGTGTTGCCTTTAGCCGCGTGAACTTGAGCGAGACCGGCTTGTGCTTCCCAGCGCAGCGCCGTCTCAACCCCGTGATCTGCAATAATCGTCTGAAACGTCCTTTCCGCTTCTGGGTATTGCCTCCTGCCTGCAGCAATGCGTCCTGCAATGATGGTTGAAGACGCGATTCCAAACCGATCGAGACCCGCACGCTCGATCCCTAGCGCCTCACGATTGTGATTCTCGGCCAGTTCCACGTGCCCGGTTGCTAGCGCAATTTCCGACAGTGTGTTCAGGCACTCCGTGAGAGTACGCTTATCGTCCATTTTGCGCTCTAGCGCAAGAGCTTGCTGGGATACGGCTTCGGCCTCGACGTAGCGCCCCTGCCGGTAGTACGTATCCCCCAGCGTGTGGAGCCAATATGCGCGGTCCTCCGGCATGGCGGCTTTCGCCGATGCCCTCTCGGCTTCACTGAATTTAATCTCTGCATTTTGCAAATCGCCTATGGCCAAATAACTCCAGCCGAGATTTCCGAAAGTCCTGTTCAGCGCGAAGGTACTCTTGCGGGATTCCAGGGCCCGCTGAACAGCCTTGAATCGCCCGATGGCTTCGTCATAGTGCTCCTGCCACATGGCCAGATAGCCAAGGCCGCCAAGTGCGTTGGCTTCCAGGGAGGGCAGTTTCTGCTCACGGCTTATAGCCAGCGCCCTCTGAAACGCGACAGCCGCTTCCGGATAATTCCTTCGCGAAATCGCGAGATTGCCTCGTGCCTGCGCAATGTCGCCCAGGAGCGCGGGATAGGCCTTGGAGACTTTCGCTGCTTCGTTTAGTTCCCTATCCGCGTCATCGTACTTTTGCTGAGCATCATGCGCGATCGCTTGAACGATCTTTCTACGGACTGCAACGTCTGAGTTGGCGAGAAAATCGGGAAGATCCTCGGTCAAAAGCTCTAAGGCATCGTTGTACGCGCCCTGAAAGACTAGGATGTGCGCTTTTTCAATACGGAAACGCCAGGCCCACTCCGAATCGTGGCCCTCAAACTTGCGATACTGTCGGTCTGCATCGTGAAGAGCGGCGTCCAGGTTTCCACGCCTTTGCTCATCGCGTATGGCCTCAAGAACCGCCTCTCGACTCCTTCGGGATGAGCAGCCCGAGTTTTGAACTAGGCCGATCAAGATGACCAGGAGCAGGTATGTTAACCGCCAGGCGGGTAGGGCTTGCCGTTGCTGTCGGCTTGGACAACCGTGCCCGCGGCACTGACGGCCGATCCGATTTCCAGGCGAATCATCGTGAGCGTGCGGTGGCCATGCTTGATGACAAGTTCGCCGAGGAAAATCTTCCCAAAACCTGGCACGCTGAAAGCGTGGCCGACTTGTGTAACGCCGGCGCAGTCCAACTTCATCTCTTTGACGCAGGAACAAAGGAATATCCCATTCGGGCCCGGCTTTTCGATAGAGTGGCCCGTCCTGAAAGGATCATGCGCTATTTTGAAGAAATCGCCCTTATTTTCAAAATTGTTTAGTGCACTGGCATAGGTCGGAATTTTCTCAAACGTGTCAAGGTCCAGCTTAATATTCACGTCGCAGTCCGCAATGCGCAGGTTCTCAAATCGACTGCCAACGATCGTGAAGGAACCCTCTTCGTTTTCCTTCTCCTTCTTTTCTTTCTTTT
>Ga0066656_10001115_pt1 | contig 11487 bp, 16 predicted proteins | sample GraSoiAngelo_105_FD_71411 | JGI IMG/M metagenome (GOLD analysis project Ga0066656, IMG submission 71411) | Grasslands soil microbial communities from the Angelo Coastal Reserve, California, USA - 14_0903_05_40cm | ecosystem: Environmental > Terrestrial > Soil > Grasslands | place: USA... | reverse complement strand
ACCTACGACGAGCTGATCGACATCGGCTGCCGCGTCGGCCGCATCGGCCGCTCCTCGATGCAGCTCGTGTTCGGCATCTGGCGCGGCGCCGAGCACATCACGAGCGGCGAGCTCATCTACGTCAACGCCGATCTGAAAACGAGGAAATCGGCCCCCTGGCCCGGGCCGATCAGGCAGGCGATCCTCGAGTACGAGCGCACCCAGCCTGAAATTTCGTGAACGCCGGGAAACCGAAATATTGTTTCGAAGATTTTCATGTCGGCTTGGTGATCGAGCAGCCCGGCCCCACTCTCACGCGCGACGACATCCTCGAGTTCGCCCGGCGCTACGATCCGCAGCCCATCCACCTCGACGAAGAGGCCGCGAAGCGCTCGATCTACGGCGGACTGATCGCGAGCGGCTGGCAGACGGCGAGCCTCACCACGCGCATGATGTGCGATTCGTATCTGCTCGATTCGAGCAGCCTGGGCTCGCCCGGAATGAAGGAAGTGAGCTGGCCGAGGCCGGTGCGCCCGGGCGATACGCTGCGGCTGCGAATGACTGTTCTCGAGACGAAACCCTCCATGAGCAAGCCCGATCGCGGCTCGGTGCTGCACCGCTGGGAAGTGTTCAACCAGGCGGGCGAGATCGTGCTGCGCATGGAGGGAATCGGGATGTTCGGGCGGCGCTAAGGTAGGCGATAGAGCAGCAGGCGATAGGTTTTGTAGCGCTCGAAGACTTCCCTGCTGCGGTGGCCGGAGAAGTATTTGTGGTTCAGCTTGTCGAGCTTCTTGCGCAGCAGCCCGAGCGCGAGCCTCGCGAGCAGCGGATGGCGGCCTTCGACGTAGCGCCCGATCGTGAGCGTGGCCGGCTTGATCCTCTTCATCAGCAGATCGTTCACCAGCTCCATGTTGGGACTGACCCGCCGCGTGATGTCCTCGTCCTTGAGGAGGACGAACGGCGTTCGTTTCATCGAGGCGTAGAACTCCGTCAGCGGATGGCCGCCGCCGAAGCCGGGATCGAGGGACGCGCTCTCGGGCGCATCGCTCTTGAAGAAATCGGAAATGAGCAGCAGCCCTCCCGGCTTCAGGATCGCCTGGAGGATCGGCAGGGAAACCGATGGAGAGATGTACTGAAAACTCTCGCTGAACAGGGTCACGTTGTAGCTGCGCCGGCACTCTGCGACCGGAAAATCCTCGAAGCGGCCCTCGAAAATCCGGGATCGATAGCCCGAACGATCCGCCAGTTTCCGGCGCACTGCGTCGCCAAGGTGCTTGGACGGGATCACGCCGTCCGCACTATAGCCGCGGTCGAGCATCTGCCGCAGCAGCTGCCCGGTGCCGCAGCCGATGTCGAGGACACGGACCTCGCGCTCGGGCCTCGGCAGGTTCGCGATCAGCATGTCGTTGTAGCGCTGCTGGGCGACGGCGAGGTTGCCGAGCTTGAGCTCGAGGTCAGCGTCCCAGAGCCCGTAGTGCAGGTCTTCCACCCCGAGGAGCTGCTGCGCGAGGACCAGGCCCAGCTCCCGGCTGTGCATTTTTTTCACGTCTCGCCGTGCATGCTTCGCCGCCCTATTTTCCGACGGCGGAGAGTTCCGCCTCGAGTCGCGATCGGAGCTGCCGCTCCGCGGGATCGTCCGTATAAGGCGCCGAGGCGACGAACTGCCTGATGAATTCGATGGTCTCGCCGCGTTTCGGGTTTTTCCCGGCGAGCGCGCGGATCCGATCCAGATCGCGGGCGAGCCCGGCCTGCTGCTCGTAGAGGTGATTGAACTGCGCGTCGCACCGCGGAATCGGCGTGGGGTAGTTCCGGATCTCCGCGGCGAGCGCGCGCCTGAGACCTTCGAGGTGGACCCTGATTTCGTCCAACATCGACGCGAGCTTCGCGAAGTCCCGCGCGGCGTCCGTCCTGGTCCTGGAGCTCACGGAGGACATCATTCCGCCTTGATGCCCGCGGCCTTCACCATCGGCCACCACTTCTCGATCTCGGCCTTGTGAAACGCGCCGAGAGCCTCCGGAGTCTGTTGCTCGCGCCGCGGGATCTCCTGCCCCAGATCGGCCAGGCGCGCTCGCACCGTCGCATCGGCGAGCGCCGCGACAATGGCTCCGTTCAGCTTCGCCACGACCTCGCGGGGCGTGCCGCGCGGCGCCCAGATTCCGTACCACACCGAAACATGCAGCCCCGGCAGGCCCGCTTCGTCCACGGTGGGTATCTCAGGCGCGGCCGCGAGGCGTGTCTTCGCGGTGATCGCGTAGGCCCTGATCTTGCCGCCGCGCACCTGCGGAATGGAGTTCGAAGCCTGGTCGATCATCAGTTCGATGCGACCGCCGACGAGATCCAGCATCGCCGGCCCCGAGCCTTTGTACGGCACGAGCTCGAACCGTGTTCCGGTCGCGTTCTGGAAATAGATTCCGCCGATGTGCGTCGCCGATCCCGATCCGGCGGTTCCCGCCGAGGCCTTGCCCGGATTGGCCTTCAGCCACCCGATCAATTCCTTCAGGTCTCGTGCCGGCAAGGAAAGGCTCGCGACGATCATCAGCGGATTGCTCGCGATCATCGCCAGGGGTTCCAGATCCTTGAGCAGGTCGTACTGCAGCGGATAGACCGCGCCGTTGATGACGTGGGTGCCCCAGTGGCCGATGCTGAGCGTGTAGCCGTCGGGGGCGGCGCGCGCGACCCGGCCCACACCGAGGGTGCCGGACGCGCCGACGACGTTTTCCACCACGATGGTCTGGCCGAGCGTCTTCGCCATGGGGATGCCGACGATGCGGGCGATCGTGTCCACCGGCCCGCCCGCGGCAAACGGCACCACCATCGTGACCGGCCGCGACGGGTAGCTCTGGGCTGCGGCCGCCGAAATGCCCGCGAGAACTGCGGCGAGGGTGAAGGCCATCGATCGAACTTTCATTTCCCTCCCCTGCGGGGAACGCCGAGCGCCGAGTTTAAGTCTATTATGAATACCGACAAACCAAACAGTCGAGGAGACCCCATGGCACGAATCGTAAGGCGCAACCGCGACCATCCCTATGAAGTCAAGATAGGCGGTGAGGCCCAATACATCTGCGCCTGCGGACTCTCGGGCAACCTACCCTTCTGCGACAGTTCGCACAAGCTCACCAAGGGCGAGACTCCGGGGAAGCTCCACTGGTACGACGAAGGCGGGAAGCGTCACGACGCGAAGGACGCCTATCCCGGGATCCGCAGCGACGAGTAGCGCTCGGGAGCGCGGAGCGCCGCAAGGGACGCTTGCGCCTTTAGTACCGCTTTCCGGCGCTGAACTCCACTTTAAGGCGCGCCACCTGCTTTCGCACCGCCTCGAGCTCGGCCCGGGCCGCCTTGGCCTTCAGCACCTTCTCTTCGTGCGGCGCGGCATCGCCGTTCTCCGAAGACGGGGACGACAAGGCTGCCTGAGCGTCGCGGAACCGGCTCGCCGCCGCGTTCCACCGCTCGACCAGCTGCTGTTCCTGTTCCCGCCATGCTTTTCGCTTGTCCATGGAGCCGCAGGATATAGAAGCGCCCCCGTTCTGTCGAGGAATGGGCGTTTGCGGCGCGCAACCTCAACCCGCCCCCCTGTTTCGGAGCCCACATAAAAAAAGCCCGGCTGCCCGGGCTTTTCTTCGCGGCTTGCGCCGTTTGTTACGCGATGGGCTTGATGTTGACGGCCTGATCGCCTTTCGGACCGGCGGTGACATCGAAGGACACCTTCTGGTTCTCCTTCAGGGACTTGAAGCCGCTGCCCTGGATCGCCGAGAAGTGGGCGAACAGATCCTTGCCGCCGCCGTCCGGGGTGATGAACCCGAAACCCTTGGAGTCGTTGAACCACTTGACCGTACCTGTACTCATTTGCACATTTCCTAAAAAATTATAAGAAGGCTTTCGCCCGGAGCGCGGGAACTTCAAGGGGAGAGAAAAAACGGCGACCTGATGAGATGAGCTTGCGTAAGCGGCTGCAGCTGGACCAGACGATCTCGACTTGGAGAATCCTGCGCGCTCCTTATACACGCGCGCTCCGGCTGCGTCAAGCATGCGGCGCCGCGTCGGAGAGCGTCGGGTCCGGCTGGGGCGCAGGCTGCCCGGCGCAAACCACTCGATTGCGGCCCGCCTTCTTGGCCGCATACAGAGCGTCATCGGCGTGCTTCATCCACGAGTCCGGTGATTCGCCGCGTCGAAGCTCGGCGACCCCGATGCTCAGCGTCACCTGCAAGTCTTCGAGCAGACGCGACTCCGCGGTCGAAGCGCGAAGCTCCTCGGCGACGAGGGCCGCCGCGGCTTCCTGCGTGTCGGGCAGCAACAACATGAATTCCTCGCCGCCGATGCGAAAAAGCAGGTCGAGCTTGCGCGAGCGTTTTTCGATCAGCGAGACGATGCCCTTCAGCACGCTGTCGCCCTTCGCGTGGCCGAATTGATCGTTGATGCTCTTGAAGCGATCGACATCGATCAGCAGAAGCGAAGTCGGGGCCGAGTTGCGCCGCAGCCGTTCGATGGCGTCGCTCAAGGAGCGCTCCATGTGGCGCCGGTTGAAGACGCCGGTCAGCGGGTCCACGAGCGCCTGGTCGAGGAGCCTGCGGTGCAGGTCGACGATGATGCTCAGGACGATATTGACCAGGATGATGGTGAGCGTCAGCGTGACGAAAAATCGAATGGTGAACGCAAGGCCGATGTAGTGATACACCAGCGCGCTGATAATCAGAAGCAGCAAAATGCTGCCTGCATTGGCCATGCGCCGCGAAAGCGCGAAACTGAAGAGCAGCACCGCGGGATAGCACCACAGCGCGCCGAAAAAGCCCTGGGTCTTGAGGGAAATTGCCATGCCCGCCACGATGGGGACAAGAAGCAGGATCAGCGGAATGGGCGGAGGTTTCTTCAGGTAGATGGCGAACGCGTCGATGCCGAGAACAAGCACCGCGCACACGATACCCGCCCCCAACGCAGGGTTCCCCTGCACGAAAGCGTTGACGGCGAACGGAAGGAGGCAAACCACTACGGCGCTCGCGAGGCCGTACATGATCCGCTCGCGATAGGGGGCGAGGGGATCCTCTCCGGTTTCGACTGGCTTTGTCCCTTCCATTGCGCCCCTCCCCAGGCGGCAGTCAGTTACGAGTTCCCATCCTATTACAAAGAAAATCGACCCTGAACCCTATTTTTCCAGGGAAGCTTCGATACCGGCCATCAACTGGTGACGGCTGTAGTCGTAGGTGTCCAGGTTCGATTCGTTTCGATAGTAGCTGTAGTCGATGAAAACGCGCCACGGAGCGGCCACTGGACGGCTCGCGCGCAGGGCGAACCCGTAACGCTGGTCCCTGCGCGTGACCTCGAGGATGCCCTGGGCGCCCCCGTCGATGAGATTGGGATCGCGGTAGCGGCTGACGCGATATTCGCCGCGCGCGTCGGCCTGCCAGCCGGCGAGGTTGCGCAGAGCGACGCTCGCGAAGAGCGAATGCCGCGTCGGCGAGGCGCTGAAGAATTCGCTCCCCTGCTGGAGATCCCTGCGGTCGTTGAGCTCGAGTTGATAGCCGACGCGCAGAAGAGCGCTCGCCAGCGCGAACCCCGCGTCCGCCGACAAACGCTGCTGCCGGCCGTCGAGGTATTCGAAGCCGCCGCCGCCGGCGAAGTGCCCGAGCTGATAGCGCCCGCGCAGCTCGCCGCCGGCATCCAGGCGCCAGCTCGCCTGCGCATCGACCGACGCGACCTGCTGGAGGCGGTCACCGCCGATGTACGCCGTCTCGAAATAACCGCCGACGCTGGTCTGCGCGCGACCCGAATCGGTCTCGTAGCTCAAGCCGGCGCGCGATCCCCTCACGTCGAATTGGCTCAGATCTGCGTACTTGCGCAGGACCAGGCCGCCGTGGGCAACCCACCCGCGCTCGGTGTTCCCGGCCAGGCGGTGGGTCGCGGCGGCCAGCGCTTCGACGAATCGGTCGCCCTGGTGGCTGACCCCGACCGTCGCCGCGTCCGGCGACAGCGTCGCGTTGCTGTCGTAGCCGCCGGCCAGGGAGATCACGGCGCTCGTCTGCGGCGAGGGCGGCGCGCCGCGCAGCCGCTCGAAGGCCGTCGCCGCGAGAGCGCGCAAGTTCGGGTCCGCGGTCGTGCGGTGCGCCTCTCCGAAGTATTCCATCGCCTGCTGCGGGCGACCCGCGCGCTGCGCGGACAGGCCGAGGTTGTAGCGGGCGAGGGGGGCCCACTTGGGATCGGGCGCGAGCGCCTGGAACTCGCGCTCGGCCTCTTCGTAGCGGCCCAGCCGGTAATACGTCGCGCCGAGGTCGTAGTGCAGACCCGGAGTGTCCAGGCCCGCCCGAAGCGCATCGAGGAACGATTGAAGCGCCGCTGGGTAGTCGCCCGCGCGGAACGCGGCGATGCCGCGCTCGGCAGCCAGCTCGCCGTCCGCGGCGGCGCGGACAGGCTGCCACGGAACGGGAATCAGGAGTAATGCGACGATGACGAAGCAGGAAAGCCGAAAGGCGCTTGTTTTTCCCCTTTGCGTCCTTCGACGACGAATAAACGCGCGCACCCGCCGGAGTGTACTCCGGCAGGGCGCGCATTCACCGGAACGAGCGCGTTACGGGCGCTTGCCTGGGGGTGTCGGTTTGTCCCGCATTCGCGCCGCGTCAGATACGGCTTGTCCGAACTGTTGGCCGCTGAGATCCACCTTGTCGCGAGCCAAGGTTGCGGTCCTCTGGCCGAAGGCCGACGCCGCCTGCCCTTGGAGAGACGCCGTGTCGGGGAGCGCGAGGGGCAACTTGATCTCGCCGGCTGCGCCGGCGGACGCATTGGCAGGCACGACGTCCATCGTCACCTCGAGGTCGCGCTGCTGCGCCCACGCGCCCGACATCCCGAGAACGAGAGTCGCACCGATCGCATACCGTGTGAATCGCTTCATGATGCACCTCCTGCTTTGCAAATCACTTCCCTTCCGCCGGCCCAGCGTCTTACATTCGTCTTACATTCCCGACCCGCCCGCGACTTCGATCTTCAGGCGGAACATCTTGCTGTTTCCGCCGTGCGACAGGCTCGCCACGAGATCGTCCTTCGTCACCCCGCGCACGACCAAGGGAAGCTGCATCAGGTTCCCGCCTTCGCGCAAATCCGTCTGCCAGGAGAGCTCGCGCCGGCCGCCGTAGCCGACGAGCTCGACGTTCTCGGGCAGCGCGAGGCTCAAGGTCGCGGCTTTCAGCGGCTTAGCGCTGTTGAACATGAGGCGCACGGTCTCGGGCCGGTCGATCGTCAGCGCCACCGCCTGCACCGGTTCGGGCCGCGTGGCGAGGAACACTCCTAGGGCCACGCCCAGCACCAGCGATGCCGCGAGCCCCATGCCGACGATGGGGCGCCACTTGGCTCGTGCCCCGCCGGCCGCCGGGCGGGTCGCGCGCGACAGCGCCTGGTCTATGAAGCCCGGGTGCATTGCAGGCGGCGAAAGTTTACGCACGGTTTCCAGCACCGCCAGCGCGTGCTCGTGCCGCTGGCGGCAGTCCGGGCAACGCCCCAGGTGTTCCTGAACCGACTTCCGCTGGAGGGCGTCGAGCCGCCCGTCAAGCAAGTCGTCCAACCGCATTGCGAAGTCGCTGCATTCCATCTGATAGGTTCTCCTACCCCTTAACACGCTCGCCGGCGGAAAAAGGTTCCATCGGCAGCAGCGCCCGCAACCGCTGGCGCGCCCGGTGCAGGCGCGACTTGAGGGTGCCGAGCGGCGTCTCCAGCATCGTTTCGAGCTCTTCGAGGCTGTACCCCTCGACGTCGTGCATCGTGACCACCGCGCGCTGTTCGGGATTGAGCCGGTCGAGGGCGCGCAGGATGCGCTCGCGCCACCCGCTGCGTTCGGCCTGTTCTTCCGGGCCATCCTTCGTCGCCGGCAAGGCATCGAGGGGATTGTCGTCGCCTTCGGCCTCGGTCGCGAGCTCCACGATCGGCGAGCGCGCCTGTTGGCGGACGGAGTCGACGAACTGGTTGTAGAGCACCCGGGCGAGCCAGGGCCGGAGCTTCTCGATCCCGAGCAGCTCCTGCGTGCGGGGAAAGAGCTTGATCAATACGTCCTGAACGAGGTCTTCGGCGTCGGCAACGCTGCCGGTGAATCGCCATGCCAGCCGATAGAGGTACTCGACCTGCGGGCGCAACAAATCCTCGAAATTCAATTCGGCAGGCCGGGCGCGACGGTACTGCGAAACGGCGGACCGACCCCGGCGGAACGGCAAAACAGGCGGCATAACCCAGCTTACACGTACGCGCGGCCGAAAAGGTTCCCTCCGCAGCCTGCTTGAGGGGGATTTGTGCTCGTTTTCACGGCTTAGGTCGGCGCGAACCTCTGAGCAGCGCGTGCTCGTGCCTTGGCAGCCTCTTCTTCACGGTTCCTCGGCGCTGCGTTCGTCTCGAGCGAGTTCAGAAGGCCTCTGGAAACTCCGGCTATCTCGTCAACGGCCGCAAGGAATGCGGCTTGGTTGGCTTTCGATGGTTTGTTGAAGCCGCTCACTTTTCTCACGAATTGCAGCGACGCCGCACGAATCTCCTCGTCCGTCACAGGCGGTTCGAAGTTGAAGAGGGTCTTGATGCTTCTACACATAGGCGTTACCTCCACGTGTCAGGCTTAGGTCGCTGTCTCCTCCCGCGGTGGCGAGCTTCGGAGAGGCCGTTGAAACCAGGCGACGTCGTGCCATTTTCCGAACTTGCGGCCCACGGACTTGAAGACCCCGATGGATTCGAAGCCGACGCTTCGATGCAATGCGATACTACCCACATTGGGCATCGTGACGCCCGCGTACGCGTTGCAGAAGCCCTTTTGAGCAAGGTCTTCCAGCAGCCGCTCGTACAGTGTACGCCCCACGCCTTGACGCTGATGACTCGGATGTACATACGCAGACACTTCGACGGACCAGCGATAAGCGGCACGCTCACGGTGTGCAGAACCGTATGCGTAGCCGATGCACTGCCCGGCCCTTTCGGCCAGCAGCCATTGCCAACCCGCAACTGCCTTTGCGATCCGGGCGGCGAACTCGTCCGTCGTCGGTGCGACGGTTTCGAACGAGACGGCGGTCGACTCTACGAACGGCCGATAGATCGCGAGAAGGGACGCTGCATCGGCCTCGGTGGCAGGACGGATTTTCGGCGTGCCGCGCCTGGGTTGTCGATGCACGATCCCATCACTCATGTGGGGGATAATAACCTCGGCACGGGGAAGACACCTATGACAGCTTATTCACACACCCTCGGCGGCCGTACGCAACGGTTCCGCAGCCTCAAGGACTTGATGGCCAAGGCGAGCCCCAAGCGCTCGGGCGACACTCTGGCCGGAATCGCCGCGAAGGACGACGAGGAGCGCGTCCTCGCGCAGATGGCCTTGGCCGAAGTGCCGCTCAAGACGTTCTTGAGCGAAGCGCTGATTCCCTACGAGCAGGACGAGGTCACGCGGCTCATCGTCGACGGGCACGATGCGGCCGCTTTCACGCCCGTCGCGCATCTCACGGTGGGCGACTTCCGCGACTGGCTGTTGTCGGACGCGGCGGACGAAGCGACCCTCGCCGCCCTCGCCCCCGGCCTGACACCCGAGATGGCGGCGGCGGTGTCCAAGATCATGCGGGTTCAGGACCTGATCCTGGTGGCGCAGAAGTGCCGGGTGGTCACCCGGTTCCGCAACACCATCGGGCTCAAGGGGCGACTGTCCACGCGGCTTCAACCCAACCATCCGACCGACGACCCGAGCGGGATCGCGGCCGGCATCGTCGACGGCCTCATGTACGGGAGCGGCGACGCGGTGATCGGCGTCAATCCCGCGACCGACAGCGTCGCCGCGGTGATCACCCTCATCCACATGCTCGACGCCATCATCACCCAGTACGAGATTCCAGCGCAGTCCTGCGTGCTCACCCACGTGACCACCAGCATCGAGGCGATCAACCGCGGCGCGCCGGTGGACCTGGTGTTCCAGTCCATCGCGGGGACTGAAAGCGCCAACGCCGGCTTCGGCATCAACCTGCGCATCCTGGAAGAGGCGCGCGATGCGGCGCGCTCGCTCAAGCGCGGCGCCGCTGGAAACAACGTCATGTACTTCGAGACGGGACAGGGCAGCGCGCTGTCGGCGAACGCCCACCACGACCTCGATCAGCAGACCTGCGAGGCGCGCGCGTACGCCGTGGCCCGCAAGTTCGAGCCGCTGCTGGTGAACACCGTCGTCGGCTTCATCGGCCCGGAATATCTCTACGACGGCGGGCAGATCGTCCGCGCCGGGCTCGAAGACCACTTCTGCGGCAAGCTTCTCGGCGTTCCGATGGGCTGCGACATCTGCTATACCAATCACGCGGAAGCGGACCAGAACGACATGGACACGCTGCTCACGCTGCTCGCCGTTGCCGGCGTCACTTACATCATGGGCGTTCCCGGATCGGACGACATCATGCTCAACTACCAGAGCACCTCGTTCCACGACGCGCTCTACGCGCGCCGGGTGCTGGGATTGAGGCCCGCGCCGGAATTCGAGGCGTGGCTGCAGAACGTCGGCGTGTTCGAGCGCGGCGAGGCCCTGCGTCTTTCGGAGACGCTGCCGCGGCCTTTCCAGCGCGCGCTGTCGTCCCTGGCGTGACGAAGCGACGATGGACAGGCCGAAAAACCCGACCGTCGCGAATCCCTGGCAGGCGTTGCGCCAGTTCACCCGGGCGCGAATCGCACTGGGGCGCGCGGGAACGAGCTTGCCGACCGGGCCTCACCTGGAATTCCAGCTCGCGCACGCCCGAGCCCGGGACGCCGTGCATCACCCGCTCGCGATCGAGCCGCTGCGCAAAGCCCTCGAGCAGCGCGGTCGAGAGGTCATCGCGTTGCACAGCGCCGCGGGCGACCGCCCTATCTATCTGCAGCGTCCCGACCAGGGCCGCCGGCTTGACCTCGATTCGCACCGCCGGCTGGAGGAGCGGGCGAGCCGATCGAGAGGCGGGTTCGATGCGGCCTTCGTCATCGCCGACGGGCTCTCCGCTTTCGCCATCGAGGAGAACGCCGTGCCGTTCCTCGACGCGGTGCTCGCGAAGCTCGATCACGGGGGATGGCGCATTGCGCCCATGGTGATCGTCGAACAGGGCCGGGTGGCCGTGGGCGACGAGGTCGGTCAGGTCCTCGATGCCGAAACGGTCGCCGTATTGATCGGCGAGCGTCCGGGCCTGAGCTCCCCCGACAGCATGGGCATTTATCTGACCTACAAGCCCAGGGTCGGCGCGACCGACGCCCAGCGCAACTGCATCTCCAACATACGGCGCGAAGGCATGAGCTGCGAGCTCGCCGCGCACAAGCTCGACTACCTCATGAGCGAAGCGCGGCGGCGCAAGCTCACCGGGGTCAAGCTCAAGGACGAGTCGGAAGCGCCCAGCGCGATTGCCGCGGGAAAGAATTTTTTGATAGGAAGCTAGTCACCCGGTGCGGGCTCACCCACCAGACTCGTTAGGCCCTTCAACGATTACATCCGCTCCACCAGAGCGCGCAGGCGTGCGCGCATCTCCTCGGCCGGCAGCCGGACGCTCCCGCCGTGCCCGGCGAGCA
>Ga0066656_10001112_pt1 | contig 11493 bp, 10 predicted proteins | sample GraSoiAngelo_105_FD_71411 | JGI IMG/M metagenome (GOLD analysis project Ga0066656, IMG submission 71411) | Grasslands soil microbial communities from the Angelo Coastal Reserve, California, USA - 14_0903_05_40cm | ecosystem: Environmental > Terrestrial > Soil > Grasslands | place: USA... | reverse complement strand
AGTGGCCTCCTCGGGCATGTTGACGGTCTTAGAGATGGCGCCGGAGATGTAGGGCTGCGCCGCGGCCATCATCCGTACGTGACCCATGTAATGGATGGGCTGCTCCCCCATCGCCGTGTGGAACACCGGGTAGTGCTCGGTCTTGAGGTGTGGCGCATCCGCGACGGAGTTGTGCTCCGCGATGTAGGCGACGATGTCGTCCGTCTGCACCGCGTCGTACCCCAGCTTCGCGAGCGCACGAGGCACGGTCTGGTTGACGAATTGCATCGTGCCGCCCCCGACGAGCTTCTTCGTCTTGACGAGCGCAAGCTCGGGCTCGATGCCCGTCGTGTCGCAATCCATCATCAGTCCGATCGTGCCGGTCGGAGCCAGCACGCTCGCCTGGGCGTTGCGGTACCCGTGCTGCTCGCCGAGGGCGATCGCCTCGTCCCAGGACTGCTTGGCCGCGGAGAGCATCCCTTCGGGCACCAGCTCCGCATCGATCTGATCCGCCGCCGCACGGTGCTTGCGCATCACGCGAAGCATCGCGTCGGCGTTGGACGCATAGCCGGCGAACGGTCCGGTCACCTCGGCGATCCGCGCGCTGGTGCGGTACGCCCACCCGGTCATGATCGCCGTGATGGCCCCGGCCCACGCACGGCCCTGGTCTGAGTCGTAGGGAAGGCCGCGCGCCATCAGCAGAGCGCCGAGGTTGGCGTAGCCGAGTCCGAGCTGACGGAAGGCCCGAGCATTCTCACCGATCTTGTCGGTGGGATAGTCGGACTCGCCCACCACGATCTCCTGGGCCGTGAAGACGATCTCCGTGGCACGCCGGAAGCTCCGGACGTCGAAGTTACCGTCGGCGTCGAGGAACTTCATCAGGTTCAGGCTCGCCAGGTTGCAGGCGCTGTTGTCCAGGTGCATGTACTCGCTGCATGGGTTGGAGGCGTTGATCCGGCCGCTGGCCGGGCAGGTGTGCCACTCGTTGATGGTGGTGTCGTACTGCATGCCGGGGTCGGCGCATTCCCACGCCGCCAGCGCTATGTCGCGCATGAGATCGCGGGCCCGCGTGGTCTCCAGGGTCTCCCCTGTGGTCACCGCCTTGAGCTTCCAGTCGCGGTCCTCCAGGACCGCCTGCATGAACTCGTCGGTGACACGCACCGAGTTGTTGGCGTTCTGGTATTGGACCGAGTAGCTGTCGCGGCCGTCCAGATCCATGTCGAAGCCTGCGTCGCGGAGCGCCCGGGCCTTCTTCTCCTCGGTCGCCTTGCACCAGATGAAGTCGCGAACGTCCGGATGATCGGCGTCGAGGATGACCATCTTGGCCGCCCGACGCGTCTTCCCGCCCGACTTGATGGTCCCGGCCGAGGCGTCCGCGCCGCGCATGAAACTGACCGGCCCGGAAGCCGTCCCGCCGCCGGCGAGTCCTTCCTTGGACGACCGAAGTCTCGACAGGTTGATGCCGGAACCCGATCCACCCTTGAAGATGGTCCCCTCCTCCACGTACCAGTTGAGGATGGAAGACATGTGGTCGTCCACCGCGAGGATGAAGCACGCGCTGCACTGCTGCGGCGTGTCGGCGACTCCGACGTTGAACCACACAGGCGAGTTGAAGGCCGCCATCTGGTTCACCAGGAGATGCGTGAGCTCATCGGCGAAGACCTGCGCGTCGTGCTCGGACGCGAAGTACGCGTTCTTCCGACCCCAGCCGGTGATCGTGTCGACGACTCGAGCGACGAGCTGCCGAACGGAGGACTCACGCTGAGGCGTCCCCAGGGTCCCGCGGAAGTACTTCTGCGCGACGATGTTCGTCGCGTTCTGTGACCACGAGCGAGGGAACTCGACGTCGCGTTGCTCGAAGGCGTTCCCACCCTCCTTGTAGTTAGGGATCACCGCATCCCTGGTCTCCCATTCGACCTGATCGAACGGATGCGTCCCCTCCTGCGTGAAGAACCGCTTGAAGGTGAGCCCCTCACGGATCACCTCGACGTCTCCCTCGCGAGTCGCCACGTGTTCCCCTCCTTCCGCCGCGAACGAACCCTCAACGATGTAGTTACAGACCTGTCATTCGCGTCTGGGCATCATGGACCGGGTGGCCGCCGACGTCAAGGGGTAGTGGACAGATTCGTCCGCGACCACTACATCTAGTATCTCGCAGCCGACGAGATCCGACCACCGAGCCCAGCCGCCGGGGCTCCCACCGACAGGCTAACGGGTCCGCTTCCTGGCCGGCTCTTTCTTCTCGAGGAGCATCCCCAGCTCGCGCTGGAAGTCCGCTGTGCCTTGGAAGTCCTTGTACACGCTGGCGTACCTCAGGTAAGCGACCTCGTCGACCTTCTGGAGCATGGCGAGGACCTCGCTGCCGACCTGCTGGGACGCCACGTCGGGCCCCTTGCGGCGCACCCGTGTCTCGATCCGGCCCACCATCTGCTCGATCTGCGATGGTGAGGTGGGCCGGCCGGCGAAGGCCTTGCGGATCCCGGCCGCGAGCTTCTCGCGGTCGAACGGCTCGGAGCTCCCATCCCGCTTGGCGACGACCAACCCCACCTCCTCGATCCGTTCGAAGGTGGTGAACCGACGTCCGCAGGTCGTGCACTCGCGACGCCGGCGGATCGAGCCGCCGCCGTCGGCAGGACGTGAGTCGACCACACGGTCGTCGTCGGCCTGGCACCAAGGGCAGCGCATGCGTACGGGCCACAAGATGTAGTGGCGGCGCGAACCGTACCCGCAGCATGGTGGGCCGTCAACCGTCAAGCCGGGATGACGAGGACCTGCCCCGGCACGAGCGTCCCCGCATCCACCTGGTTCGAGTCGACGATCGCCTGGACCACCCGCCGCGGGTCGCTGCCGGGGGCTCGGCTGATGGCGATGCTCCACAAAGTATCCCCGGCCCGGACCACGTACCGATCCGCAACGTCGGCCCGCCGGGACGAACGGCCCGTGACCGCGGCGGACACGGCGGGCACCGACACCCAGAGCGCGAGCGCAAGCAGTGCGCTTGCAACGATGCGACGGCGTCGCAGGTGGCTCCGGCTCACCTCCCGACTGTGCCCGAACGTACGTTCGGTGTCAAGGCCCGAATCGAACATATGTTTGTGTCCGCCCCGGCCCGGTGCTAGCGTCCGCTCCATGGAGAAGGAGGGTAGCCACGGTGTCTGACATCACACCCCGCCAGCAGCGGATCGTGGACTTCATCGCCGAGACGGTGCGGGAACGCGGCTACCCGCCCACGGTGCGCGAGATCGGGGACGCCGTCGGACTGACCTCGTCCTCCTCGGTCCATGCCCAACTCGCCAACCTCGAACGCGCCGGGCTCCTCAAGAAGGACCCGACGAAGCCGCGGGCCATGACCCTGGCGTCCGACGCTCGGGTCGAGGCGACGGTCGTTCCCGTGCTCGGACGGATCGCGGCCGGCCAGCCCACCCTCGCGAGCGAACACATCGAGGAGTACCTCTCGGTGCCCGCCGGATTCGTCCGCGGCGGCGACCATTTCGCCCTTCGGGTGAGCGGCACGTCCATGATCGATGCCGGGATCCTCGATGGGGACGTCGTGGTGGTGCAGAGCCACGGCTCGGCCACCGACGGCGACATCGTGGCGGCACTCCTTCCCGGCCCAGCCGAGGACGAAGCGACGGTCAAGCGACTGGGGCACGATGGGCCCCGCGTGATGCTGATCCCCGAGAACCCCTCGCTCGAGCCGTTCGAGATGACCGACGGAACGATCTTGGGAAAGGTCGTCGCCGTTCTCAGGCGCCTCTGAAGTCGGCTAGGCTCCCAGCACCGGATCCCCGAGGAGCCTTCCTGATGTCGCCATACGCTACGCACCTCGAACAGCAGATCCGTTCGCAACCCGAGCAGCTCGAACGCGTCCTCACGTCCGGCTCGGTCAAGGCACAGGTCCACGCCGCGGCCGAGGCCCTCCATCGCGTCCGGCGTATCTGGGTGGTCGGGACGGGCACCAGCCAGCACGCGGCCAACCTGGGAGCGGCGATGCTCCAGGACGCGGGACGGTCGGCGCACTCCGTGTCTTCGATGCAGTTCGTGAAGAATGCGCCAATCGTAGGCCCGCAGGATGGGGTCGTGGTCATCACGCACACCGGTGAGACCGCGTACGCCCTCGCCGCGCGCGCGCTCGCCTTCTCGGCGGGTCTGCAGACCGTGACGATCTGCCGCGAGGGCTCCCCGTTCAACGACGCGATCCAGACCGTCGAGAAGGAGACCTCCGAGACCTACACGGTGAGCTACACGACCGCGCTGCTCGCGCTCGGCATGCTCGCCTCGGCGATGGGAGCCGACACGATCACCGCCGACAAACTGGCGCTCGTCCCCGGAAGCGTCCGCAACGCGCTCGAGTCCGGCGGGACGGAGTCGGTTCCGCTCCCCGGTCGGGTCCTCACGATCGTCGGGGCCGGCCACACCTCGGTCACGGCGCGTGAGGGAGCGCTCAAGGTGCGCGAGGCGGCTCGAGTGCTGGCGGAGGGTTACGACGCCGAGTTCTTCCTCCATGGAACGGCGGTACCGCTCACCCCGCAGGACCACGTGCTCGCGTTGACGACCCCCGACGACGACGGTCTCGTCGAGGGAGTGGCTCGAGCGGCGGAAGCCGAGGGGATCGGCGTGAGCCGGCTCCCCGAGCCCTCACCGCTCCCCGGTGTCCTCGCGCAGATCCCCCTCGTCGCCCGGCTGCACCTGCTCGCTCTCCGCTTCGCGACCACCCGCGGGCAAAACCCCGACACGGTGATCACGGGTCACTGGGACGATCCCAAGCTCTGGTCGATCGGTTCCCCCGTGGCGGAGCGACCTCCCGCCCCCACCGCGTAGGCGCGGACGGCGGCCAGCTCGCGGAGCCCTACCCGGGCCCGCACCCGTGTGCCGTCCGGCTCCGCCTCCGCCTTCAGGACCTCTGCCTCGTCGTAGAGCATCGCGACCAGGTCCCCGCGCGCCCACGGGATCAGCACCTCCACCTCCACGGGCGGATCGGGCGTCGTCGTCCCGACCGCCTCGAGCAGTCCCTCGACACCCTCACCGGTGATGGCCGAGACCGAGGCGGATCCCGGGAACCGTGTCGCGAGACGCGCTCGCTCGCTTCCCCGCAACCGGTCGATCTTGTTGAGCGCCACGACCTCGGGCATGTGGGCAGCCCCGATCTCCTCCAGCACCCGCCGGACCGCCTCGATCTGGCCCTCCACTTCCGGAGAGGAAGCGTCCGCGACGTGCAGGAGCAGGTCCGAGAGGGTGACCTCTTCGAGCGTGGACCGGAACGCCTCGACCAGGTCGTGGGGGAGTTTCGAGACGAACCCGACGGTGTCGCTGATCGTCGCGTGGCGTCCGCCGGGGAGATCGATCCGACGGGTCGTCGGATCGAGCGTAGCGAAGAGCTGATCCGCAACGATCACGTCGGCGCCGGTGAGTCGACGCATCAGCGTCGACTTCCCCGCGTTCGTGTACCCGACGATCGCGATCTGCGGGAGGTTCGACTTCTGCCGGCGCGCCCGCTTGACGTCGCGCTCCTTGCGCAGATCCCTCACGTCTCGTCGAAGCTTGGTGATCCGTCGACGGATGTGCTGACGGTCGACCTCCAGCTTCGTCTCCCCCGGGCCCCGGGTCCCGATCCCGCCTCCGAGCCGGCTCATCGCCTCGCCCCAGCCCCGGAGTCGAGGAAGCAGGTAGTTCAGCTGGGCGAGCTCGACCTGCGCCTTGCCCTCCTTCGAGTTCGCGTGCAGAGCGAAGATGTCGAGGATCAGCGCGGTGCGGTCTACCACCTTGACCTTCAGCCGAGCCTCGAGCGAACGCAGGGTGCCGGGGGCGAGCTCGTCATCGAAGATGACGAGCTCGGCCCCGGCAGCGTGGACCAGACCGTGCAGGTCGTCGACCTTCCCCTTACCGATCCAGAACTGAGGGTCGGGGTTCGAGCGGCTCTGGATCAGGCGTCCGACCGGCTCCGCGCCCGCGGAGTCGGCGAGCGCCGCCAGCTCGTCCAGATCCTCTTCCTGGATCCCGGGCCCGACACCGACCAGGACGGCGCGCTCCTGCGCGACGGAGCGCCAGGTCGCCGCGATCGGCGACTCGACGATCCGGTCGGTGGGGCGCAACGGGGGTGTGGTTCGCGCGTCCGGCATCAGCTCATCGACGATCCCGCATCGCGAAGCAGGTCGTTGAGACCGATCTTGTCGTCGGTCGCCTCACTTCGGTCCCCGATCACGAGGCCGCAGGGCATCGCGTACTCCCCCGCCGGGAACGATCGCGGACGGGTGCCGGGGACGACGATCGCGCCGGTCGGGACGCGCCCACGATGCTCCACCGGTTCCGGTCCGCGCGGATCGATCACGGGGGTGTTCCCGGTGAGCACCACCCCCGCACCCAGGACCGCCCCGCGCCCGATGTGGACGCCCTCGACCACGATGCACCGCGAGCCGATGAAGGCGTCGTCTTCGATCACGACGGGGACCGCCTGCAGCGGCTCGAGGACCCCGCCGATCCCGACGCCTCCGGAGAGGTGGACGTTCGCACCGATCTGCGCGCACGAGCCGACCGTCGCCCACGTGTCGACCATCGTTCCGGCCCCCACGTACGCCCCGATGTTCACGTAGCTCGGCATCAGCACCACGCCGGGTTCCAGGTGCGCCCCGAAGCGGACCGTCGCCGGGGGGACGACGCGCACCCCCTGTGCCTCGTAGCCGTGCTTCAGGGGGAGCTTGTCGTGATACTCGAACGGCCCCACCTCCGAGGTCTCGAGCCCGCGGACACGGAAGTACAGAAGCACCGCTTGTCTCACCCAGGCGTTCACCTGCCAGGAACCGTCGCGTCCACGATCGGGCTCGGCGACGCGCACGGATCCACCGTCGAGGAGGTCGATCGTCGCCTCCACGGCGGGGGCGTCGATCGGGGCAGAGGAGTCCTCGGACACATCGGTCCAGCTGCGTTCGATCCGTTCCCTGAGCTCCTGCACGTCGTTCACGTTCGGACCTCGGCGAGGAGTTCATCCAACGTCGACGCGGCTCGTTCGCACGCTTCGACCGGGGGCACCATCGCCATCCGGACGAACCCCTCTCCGTCGGGCCCGAAGAAGGATCCCGGGGCGACGACGACGCCGCCGCGGTCCAGGAGACGCAGCGCCCACTCCAACGACGTCTCGGCTGTGGGCACGCGCACCCAGAGGTAGAACGTGGCGACACTCCCCGCGACGTGGACCCCGTGCCGCTCGAAGACCTCGAGCAGCAGGTCGCGCTTCCGCCGGTACCGCGCTCGGTTCTCCTCCACGTGGACCTCGTCGCGCCACGCGGCCACCGATGCCCGCTGGATGAACTCCTGCGGCGTGACGCCGGTCGCCGGGCGCAGCCGCTTGAGGTCCGCGATCAGCGCGGGGTCGCCCGCGACGAACCCGCTCCGGTATCCCGTCATCGACGAGCGCTTCGACAGCGTGTTGATCGCGAGGACGTTCGTCCGGTCCGGCAGCTGGAGCGCCCCTGGCGGCGGGCCAGCTCCGAACCATAGCTCCGAGTACGCCTCGTCCGATGCGAGCAACACGTCGTGTTCGCGACATCGCTCGGCCGCCTCCGCGAAGAACGCGACAGGAGCGACCGCGCCGGTCGGGTTGTTCGGATAGTTGATCCAGAGGATCGCCGCGCGTGACCATACCTCCTCGGGGATCCGCTCCAGGTCGGGGAGGAACGCCCGCTCCGCGACGAGCGGCGACCGCACGACGTCGCCGCCGGTGAAGCGAGCCCCTCGCTCGGGGATCGGATACCCCGGTGCCGTCGTGATCACCAGGTCCTTGCCCTGCGGTGGATCGAGCACGAGCTGGGCGAGCGAGAACACGATCTCCTTCGATCCGAGGACCGGCAGGATCTCGGTGTCGGGGTCCACGTGCGAACCGAACCGTCGCTCGACCCACGCCGCGATCGCGTCACGGAGCTCCGGGAGACCGGCGGCACGAGGGTAGTTCGACACCGGCTCCAGCGCGTGGACGAGCGCCTCGCGGATGAACGCCGGCGTCTCCTCGCGCGGATCCCCGACGCCGAAGTCGATCAGCTCCCGGCCTTCCGCCGCGGCCCGCGCGACCCGTCGATCGAGCTCCTCGAACGGGTAGGGCGCGACGCTCCGCATCCCGGGTGAGCGGTGGGTGCCGGTCATCTCCCTCGTCTCGTCGGGTCGATCGCCTGAGCGTACCGCGAGGTCACGGGCTGGAGCGCGCTCAACGAAGCTCGAGGGGATCGGTCACCCCGTCGTAGACGTGGTTCACCGGCCCTTCGAGCAGCACACGCCCGTCCTCGCATCGCTCCACCCGCAGCGGGCCCCCGCGGAACGTGACGCTCACCGTGGGCGGGGTCAGTCCTGCCTCGTTCGCAGCGACCGCGACCGCGCAGGCCCCCGTCCCGCAGGCGAGCGTCTCGCCGACACCGCGCTCCCATACGCGGACGCGCGTTTCGCCGTCGGCGACCCGAACGAGCTCGACGTTGGTGCGCTCGGGGAACAGCTCGTGGTGCTCGAGCGCCGGCCCGATGTGCTCCAGGTGGTAGCGCTCGGGATCCTCGTCCACGAACACGACCAGGTGCGGGTTGCCCATGCTCAGCGCCGATGCCGGGAACGTGAGCCCACCCCCGACATCGAACGGCTGGAGGAGGAACGTCTCCCACGCCGGCCCGAACATCGGGATCGCCGCCTTCGTGAAGTTCGGCGTCCCCATCTCGACGGTCGCGCGCACGACGCGAGAACCGTCGAGATGTACCGTCACGTGGCGGATGCCCGCGGGCGTCTCGACGTCGACCTCGTCGACGTCCAGACGCCCGCGCTCCCGGAGGTAGGCTGCCAAGCATCGCACGCCGTTGCCCGACATCTCGGCGCGTGAGCCGTCGGCGTTCGTGAGGTCGAATCGGAAGGGAACCCCAGCGCCGGGCCGGACCCGGATCACGCCGTCGGCGCCTGCACCCACCCAGCGGTCGCAAAGCGCCGGGACGTCGACGTCGGCCACCGGACCATCGAGCCCATCGAGGATCAGGAAGTCGTTCCCCGCCGCCTGATACTTCGAGAAGCGCAGGGCGTCCGTCACGCCGACCCCAGGTAGGCGCAGACATCGTCCGCGACCTCCGACGCACCGCCCACGCCGACGTCGAACCACCGGATCCGTGGATCGCGGCGGAACCACGCCATCTGGCGTCGCGCGAGCTCCCGGGTCCGTTTCACGGTGCGCTCCGCGGCTTCATCGAGCGAGACCCTACCGTCGAGGTGCTCCGCCAGCTCCGCGTAGCCGATCGCCCGGGAGGCGGTGATCCACCCGCCGAAGCCGCGATCGAGCAACCCTTGGACCTCGTCCAGCCAGCCGTTCCGCAGCATGGCGAGCACCCGCTCGCCGATCCGGATCCTCCGCGCCTCCCGGTTCATCCGGATGCCGGCGGCACGTACCCGGTCGGCGTCGTAGCGATCCCACGCCGTCGCGAAGGAGCTGAACGGCGAGCCACTGATCGCGGTCACCTCGAGCGCGCGGATGATCCGACGAACGTTGCCGGGCTCGATGCGCGCGGCGGCCACGGGATCCGTGTCGGCCAGCCGATGGTACAGGGCATCCGCCCCGAGGTCGTCGGCCTCGGCTTCGAGGGAAGCCCGCACGACGGGATCCTCCGGTGGGAACGCGAGATCGTCGACTACGGCACGGAGGTACAGGCCGGAGCCGCCGACCAGCAGCGGGCGGGCGATCGAGCGCAGCGCGCCCCGTGCGAGCTCTTGGTACCGGGCGACGGTGAACCGTTCCGACGGCTCGGCCAGATCCAACAGGTGGTGCGGCACGACGGCCCGCTGTTCGATCGTGGGCTTCGCGGTGCCGATGTCCATCCCTCGGTACACGAGCATGGAGTCGACCGAAACGACCTCGGCCCCGAGGCGCGGCGCGATCGCGAGCGCCGCGTCGGACTTGCCGCTGGCGGTCGGCCCAACGAGGGCGAGCATCGCCATCGGCCCTCAGACGACGAGCGGTTCCGGCGCCGAGACGACCTCTCCGGTCAGGTGATGAGCCGACGCGGCGGTCACGCGCACATCCGCGAAACTGCCCCGTTCCAACGGGTCGACCAGGTGCACGATCCTGTTGGTCCGCGTTCGCGCCTGGGTCGACCCGCCTCGCTTCCCCTCCCCCTCGACCAGGACCTCGAAGGTCCGTCCCACCTCCGCTCGGTTCTTCTCGAGTGACACCTGCTCCTGCAGGACGACGAGTCGATCGAAACGTTCCTGGACGACCTCCTTCGCGACCTGATCTTCCATCGTGGCCGCCCGTGTCCCGGGTCGGGGCGAGTACTGGAACATGTAGGCGCTGTCGAACCGAGCCCGCCGGACCACGTCCAGCGTGTCCGCGAAGTCCCGCTCGGACTCCCCGGGGAACCCCACGATGATGTCGGTCGAGACGGCGATGCCGGGGATGGTGCTCCGGATGCGTGCCAGCCACTCCAGGTACCGCTCGCGGCGGTACGAACGCTGCATCGCCCGCAGGACGCGGTCCGACCCCGACTGGAGCGGGAAATGGATGTGCTCGCAGACGTGCTCGCTCTCCGCCATGGCATCGATCACGTCGCCCGTGAAGTCGTGCGGGTGGGGCGACGTGAACCGGATCCTGCGGATCCCCGCCACGCCGTCCACCTCCCGCAGGAGCCGAGCGAACAGCGGTCGCCGAGGCGAACCGGGCACCGTCAGGTCCCGGCCGTAGGTGTTGACGTTCTGGCCCAGCAGCGTGACCTCCACCACCCCGTGCGCGGCGAGGTCCTGCACCTCGGCGAGGATCTCTCCGATCGATCGAGACCGTTGTGGTCCCCGCACGAGGGGAACGATGCAGAACGTGCATGCGTTGTCGCAGCCCACCGCTACGGAGACCCACGCTCGGATGTCGTCCGCCCGTGCGGCCGGCAACGCGCTCGGGAACGTTTCCGTGTACTCGTGGACGTCCATCTGGGGGCCGTCGATCTCGGCGCGCCGGAGGAGGTCGAGCAGATGCGGCAGCGCGTGCGTCCCGATCACGACGTCGACCCAAGGCGCCTTCCGTTGGATCAGCCCCTGGTCCTTCTGCGCCAGGCAGCCCGCGACGACGATCCTGAGATCCGGCCGTCGATCCTTGAGCGGTTTCAGATGTCCGAGGTTCCCGTACAGCTTGTTATCCGCGTTCTCGCGGATGGCGCACGTGTTCAGCACGATCACACGCGCATCCGAAGCATCGTCCGTCGGGGACATCCCGTCGGACAGCAGCAAACCGCCGATCCGCTCGGAATCGTGCTCGTTCATCTGGCACCCGAAGGTGCGGATCAGGTACTTCTGCTCCATCGGACCTCAGGCTACCCGGCTACCGGGCGTACTCGGTCGCGCGGATCTCGCGGACCACCGTGATCTTGATCTGGCCGGGGTACTGGAGCTCTTCCTCGACCTGTTTCGCGATGTCGCGCGCGATCACCTGTGCGGCGAGGTCGTCGATCGACTCGGGCTGGACCAAGACCCGGACCTCCCGTCCCGCCTGCATCGCGTAGACCTTCTCGACGCCGG
>Ga0066656_10001110_pt1 | contig 11501 bp, 10 predicted proteins | sample GraSoiAngelo_105_FD_71411 | JGI IMG/M metagenome (GOLD analysis project Ga0066656, IMG submission 71411) | Grasslands soil microbial communities from the Angelo Coastal Reserve, California, USA - 14_0903_05_40cm | ecosystem: Environmental > Terrestrial > Soil > Grasslands | place: USA... | reverse complement strand
CTCGCCGACTTTTACAAAGCCAAGCCCGGCTCCGCTTTCCGCGCTCAAATGTACTTCCTTATCGACCGCCAGAAGCGCCTCCGCGAAGCCCTCGCCGTCGAAGCCCCCGGCCCGGTCCTCTCCGACTTCCTTATGGAGAAGGACCGCATTTTCGCCAACCTCAATCTCGACGACGCTGAGCTCAAGCTCTACGAGCGCTACTACGAATCCCTCACCGCGGACCTTCCCGCTCCCGATCTGGTCATTTATCTCCAGGCCAAGCCCGAAGTCCTTCGCGCCCGCATCGCCAAGAAAGCTTCCCGCGACGAGTCCCACATCTCCCCGGAATACATCGAGGAAGTCGCCCGCGCCTACGAGCATTTCTTCTTCCGCTACGCCGCCTCCGACCTTCTCGTCATCAACACTTCAGACATCGATTTCGTCGAGCGCAGCGACGACCTCCAGCTCCTCCTCAAGCGTCTCCAGGAGCCCGTCAAAGGCACGCAATACTTCCTCCCCCTCGGCGCCGAATAACACTGCTGTAGCTCAGGCCCGCTGTAGCTCAGGCCTTCAGGCCTTCAGGCCTGAGGCCTTGTTCCTCTGGCCACGACGAACCTCCCAGGACATGCGCCTACGTTTGGTACAAATCTCCGGCGAGGTATTTAAAACCGCTGTCTACAGCCACTGTGGCTACGGTGCTGCCGCGCCCGAGCTCCTGTGCCAGTTGCAGCGCAGCCGTCACGTTGAGGGCCGATGACGTGCCCGCGAATATTCCTTCCTCCTTCGCCAGCCGTCGCGCCATCTCGCGCGCCGAGGCTTCTTCAACCGTCCGCACTTCGTCAAAGACCCCGTCCTTCAGGTGCGGCGGACGGAATCCCGCCGCGATCCCCTCGACGCGGTGCGCTCCTCCTTTCCCGGTGGTGAGCACCGCCGACGTTGCAGGCTCGAGCGCCACAATGCGTGCCTTGCATCCGGCTTCCTTCAGCGCGCGAGACACTCCGGAGATCATCCCCGCCGTGCCCACTCCGCCGCAAAACGCCGCCAGGCCCGTGCCCGCCTGTTCGGCCAGTTCCGCGCCGATTCCCATGTATCCCCGAATCGCGTCCGCGTTGTGGAACTGGTCGGTGTAGAACGTGCCCGCCTGCTGCGCCAGCTCTTCCGCGCGCTTCTTCATTCTCTGGTACAGCTCCGGCACGAGCTTGCCGTTTTCGGCCGGAAAAATCTCCAGCTCCGCGCCGAAAAGACGCATGGTCTGCAGCTTTTCTTTCGCGAATCCGTCCGACGAAATGGGCGTGAAGTGGTAGCCCTTGATCGCGCAGACCATCGCGAGTGACGATCCCGTGCTTCCTCCCGTCCACTCGACCACGCGCATCCCCGGGCGCAGTTCGCCGCGCGCCTCTGCCCCCTCAATCATCGCCAGTGCCATGCGGTCTTTGTAGGAGCCGGTGGGACTGTAATACTCGAGCTTTACGAGGACTTCCGCCATCGACGGCGATACGATTTTCCGCAGCTTCACCACCGGCGTGTTGCCGATCGCCTGCAAAACCGAATTTCGAATTCCATTGCTGTGCGCCATGATCTTCTCCCCACGTCCCCTATAACCCCTATATCCAATAACCCCTATACTCAATAACCTAATTCCGCGGCAGCTTATGCCCCGTAATGCGTTGCAGCAAGATCCGCATTGGCCCGCACGCCTCCTTCGCTTTGGCTCGCCCAGATTTTGCATTTGTAGGGGCACGATACATCGTGCCCACTCTTCGGCCTTGTAGATGCCGGGCGGAATTCATCCCGACTCGGTCGGGAGCCCCGCCTGCTCTTCGATTGCGCCTTTGTCCGCCGTTTGTAGGGCCGGAGCGCCGTAGGCGCGTCAGACGTTCGCGCCTTCTGCGTCCCGTGTTCTGTTACCGGGAAGTCCAGCCCGCAAGGGCTGGGAACCGTAAGAATAAAGATTGCAAGCGCCGTAGGCGCGCCACATGTTTTGCTTTTCTAAACGGATTCTCTGGCGGGAAGTCGGCGCGGGTTCCAATTCCCGCTACTTCCTTTGCCGCTCCATCCCCGTCAAAACGCGCAATTCCCCCACGATCAACATGTCGATGTTCACCGGCTGCTCGTTCCGCGTCAGCCGGATCGCCCGGTCGCTCTGTTCGGGGCCTGTCCGGTATCCTTCGATGTGCAGGATCACGTCTTTTTCATGTTCCAGCCGCCCGGCGTTCTTCACCGTGATCAAAAGTTTCCGCGAATCATAGTGCACCGTCATTTGTTTCGACCGCGCCGCGCACCAAATCCGCAAATCTCCCAGCGCCGTTTCCTTGCAGGTGAGCGTTTGTTCCTGCGTCACCGCGTTCCATTCGCGGCACTTCTCGAAAATCGAGTCTTTCACGCTTTTCCAAACCCATCCAGACCGCGCCACAGCCAATGCCTGGTTCTGCTGCGCTTCGTAAATCTGCTCTTCTTCCGTCAGTTTTGCGGCCAGGTACTCCTGCGCGGCCTGCTTGGTTATCTCGTCCATGACTCGGGCCCGTCCCCCCGTGATAACTTTACTGCACGTTCTCGAATAACAAACCCTCCCCCATTTGGCAAGTGCGATAAAAAAGCTGCAAGTGACATAAAAAAGCTGCAAGCGCGATCGGCCATGCCGGGTGGGACAGCCATTCTTGGCTGTCCGCTTTTCCTCAGTCCTTTGTCCTAACGTTTCAACGTTCTAACTTCTGCCTCCTCCGTGTCCTCTACTCCCTCGTCACCCGCCACTCACCACTCGTCACTAATCACCGCCTTTCTCACCGCCAAACTCAAATTCCAAAATGCCGCCTGAGTCGCCCACCACGCCACCACTGTCATTTGCGTATTTTGCATTCCGGATGGCTCTGCGGAACCGAGCACAGCGGAGGATCTGCTTCTCTCTCCAAACTCCTTTTCTCGCCACTCGCCACTCGTCACTAATCACTGCCTCTCTCACCGCCAAACCCAAATTCCAAAAAGCCTCCTGACTACCGTGCTCCATCCACTAATGAGTCCCGCGATTGAACCTTTTTGCCGCAGCGAGGGCAGGACTTGTGTTACAACCCCTCCTGCAGCATGCTACCTCTGGACAGGTAAACACACGGAATGTCTTCCTCAATCCAAACAAGACAACTTGAACTCTATGACTCTTCTAGGAAGTCGCCGGACAATTTCAAGAACACCACATCCACTTTTTCGGACAATTTGTCACTACCGATTCATCGCTGGTTTAGATATTCAGCCGGTTTCTCAGCGACTTGGGCGTATCAGCTCCTCATGTCTCAACGAAACCATCAACCCGAGAGAGTCCTAGATCCGTTCGCTGGCTCTGGCACGACAATACTCGAAGCAGAAAGATGCGGGTGCGAGAGCATCGGTATTGAAGCGCACCCTTTCGTAGCAAGAGTCACTCGGGCAAAGCTGATGTGGCGCTCAGAGGTGAGTGTCTTTCAACGATTCGCGGAACGAATTCTTGATTATGCTTCTAGGAATCTGATCGCCCCTGAGAACCCGCCAAAACTTATGACCAGGTGTTTCCCTCCCGAATCACTAACTAGGCTTTATTCGATAAGAAGAGCTTGGGTGAATTTAGCCGATTGTTCCGCTGCCTCCGAACTAACTTGGCTAGCAATGATGTCGATAATCAGAGAGTGTTCGCCCGTTGGAACCGCGCAATGGCAATATGTTTTACCCAACAAAGCGAAGGCGAAGTCTCTTGATCCCTTCAAAGCCTTTTCAGCGAAGGTCATGATGTTTGCCAAAGACATGCTACATCGTCAAGCAGAACCTCACGGTCCGGCACCCACATTCGAGCTTGACGACGCGCGCCTCTGCAATTCTGTTCCTGACGGTTGGGCCACATTCGTCATTACTTCGCCGCCCTATGCTAATAACTATGACTACGCTGACGCGACACGGCTCGAGATGACTTTCGCCGGAGAAGTTGAAAGCTGGGGTGATCTTCAAGAAACTGTGCGGACGTACCTTGTTAGGTCCTGCTCGCAGCATGTCGCGCCCATTGCAAGTGAAACTGAGGAGCTCATTCGGAATCCAATTTTGAGACCGATTGTTAAAGAGTTATCTCAAGTGTGCCGCGAACTGGAAGTCCAGCGTGATCATCATGGTGGGAGAAAAACATATCACACGATGATTGCAGCCTACTTTTTGGACATGGCAACAGTCTGGACAGCGCTACGCCGCGCCTCGGCTCCAGGTTCTCTAGCCTGCTTCGTCATAGGCGATTCAGCACCCTACGGCATATACGTGCCGGTCGACCAATGGCTCGGAAATCTAGCAGTGGCAGCTGGCTTCAAATCCTTTCATTTCGAAAAAACGAGAGATCGAAACGTGAAATGGAAGAATCGGAAGCACCGTGTCCCACTCAAGGAAGGGCGTCTGTGGGTCCAAGGATAGCTGATGGCCGAATCTCCATCCCACCAATTCGGTCAAGTCATAGGAGACATTCTGGAAGCCGCAGTGAAGCCCGTGCTTCAGGAATTCGCTGACAAATATAATCTCTACCTGGACAAACAGGGCCCGAGACCAACCCGCGACGGAAATAAGGTGAGTTGGGTAGATAAGAACGGCAATAAGCACGACCTTGACTTCGTCTTAGAAAGAAGCGGAACCCCAAGGATAGTAGGCACGCCGGTGGCTTTCATAGAGACGGCTTGGCGCCGATACACAAAGCATTCCAGAAATAAGGCACAGGAAATACAAGGCGCTATCATGCCCTTGGTTGAGACCTACGGAACAAGTCCGTTCATTGGTGCGGTGTTAGCGGGGGAGTTTACAGAGGGTGCCCTCTCGCAATTGGACTCCTTGGGTTTCGCGATTGCTTACTTTCCTTACAAAACGGTCTTAGAGGCCTTTTCAACTGTCGGTATCGATGCAAGTTCTGACGAGCGAACTGCGGACAGCGAGTTCGCCAAAAGAATGCGGAGATGGAATAATTTGGCAGATTCTGACAAACAAAAAGTAGGCCGGTTACTGCTTCGACTCAATGCTCGGCAAATGGGCAATTTCATGGGCCGTTTGGAGAAGACCATAAATCGGCAGGTCAAGACTGTCCGAATATTGCCACTTCACGGCGAACCAAAGGAATGGAAGAACGTAGGGGATGCGATCAAATTTATCTCAAACTATAAAGAAGATTCTCCCTCATCTGAATTCTGTAGATATGAAGTCACGATTCTCTATATGAACGGCAATCGGATAACCGGCGAATTTCAGAACAAGAAAGAAGCAATACAGTTCTTAGAAACGAATCAAGGCACTTAAAGAAGAGACCGGCGAGGCCACCAGATCTCCAACGTCCAAGTTTCGGCAGTGCAAGACGGTTTTTAATTTTTCCTGTCGAGGTTCTTAGAGCGTCTTTGCCTCAACTTTCTTCGGGGCCTTTGGTTTTCCACAGATTTCCACAATTCTTTCGAACGAGACCCCTCCCGCAAACCCTTTCCCTCCGCCAACTTGAACCCCACTGTGTCAAATAGCCAACGTCCATTCGAATCACTAACAAGTTATCCTTGAAAAAATATTACTATCGTGCTACCATAATCTTTGAACTTGACGCTCCATCCTCGCCTTTGGAGTGCGGTGGCAAGCCACCGCTTTTCCTTCTTTCTGGCCCCGCCACCTTCTTCTCCGAATCTCTGTGCCCGGACTCTACCCCAGTCGCTCCGTCCCGATCTTATCGGTAAGATCCCGGCCCTGTCGGGACTAGGCCGGGACGAACTCTGCGCAAAATCCGACATTGACCTTCGTTATTTCCGTAACTCCTTTGCTCTCTATCCTTTCGCTGACTCCCACCCTCTAAATCCTATTGTGTCAATCCTTTACAAAAAAGTGGGAGGGAGGGTCCCTTCGCCGTTCAGACTCCACCCTTGCTTTAACTCCTTTAGCTGCAACATTTATGGACACCCCCGCAACTGTTGCAAACAAAGGACTTACAGTCTAGCTAAGTCTTTTAGATGCAACACTTACACAAATCACGGGGGAGGGGTCTCAGGTCGCTACGCTGGCTTTCCTTGCTTCGTTACCTCGTTACATCGCTGCTTCATTCTGCTCAATGATCGTGCGACATGCCGGCCATGTCGTGGGGCATTTTCGTATTCCGCCGCAGCGCCGCCATCTTCGCGTCGTCGCTCGCGGCAAAGTAGCCCACCGCGATTCCCATTGCGCCATCGCGCAGCAGCTTGCCGGTCGGATTGTCGTACGTCGCGGAAATCTTCAGCACGTCGCCTTTCGCGAATTTGTACCCGCCCTCTTCCACGAACAATTTTACCGGCACGGATTCCAGATGCCCTTCCGCGTCGGCCGTTGCATCGAGCGTCGCCACGGTTTCTTTGCGCGACATATCCTGCAGCACAATTTCCTTCCCATAGTCGTGCAGGTGTCCGCCCACTCCAATCAGCACGCCGTCATATTTCACCGTCACCGTTCCGGTCTTTTCGCTTTTTCCCGCCGGAAGGTCATAGCCGGAATTCCCGCAAGCCGCTACGTCCATCCACGCGGGATAAACATTCTTTCGCGGCGCAGCCGCATCACTCGCCTCTTGAAACGGAATCGCGACCTCCAGATACGCCTTGTCATACGACGTGGCCGTTGGGTTGTACATCATCGTTTCGATGCGGATCTGTTCGCCTTTTTGCACGCGATATCCATAGCCGGGGATTTCGGCCCAGTCCGTCAGTTCGCTGCCCGCGCCAAAAATGTGCTCTTCCTTATTGGGGCAGAGAAAATCCGCGCGATTCTCGTTCCAGAACGCCACATGATGCAGTACCGTTCCCGGCACGGCGTTCCCGGCGGCGTCCACAAGCTTCGGGTGATACGCCAGCAGCCACCCATCGAGCGGCACCGTCCAAATCAGGTCCGGCGGCTGCGGCATTTTCATGTGCGAGGTGTGCGCCGGCAAATTCATCGGGCCCACGCGCAGCGTAATTGTATGCGTGGCCATGTCGAAATTCGGATCGAGCTTGACGCCTTTCGCCACCGCGTGGTGCATGCCTTCCTGCATGAATCCGTGATGCTCGTGCTGCATCGGCATCGGTTTCGCCGCGCCTTCGGCTTGTTTTTCTTGGGCGAGAGCTGTGCTGGCGGCCAGCAAGAACGTTCCGCAGATGGCGATTACTTTGATGATTGCTGTGATGCTCGTTTTGATTATTGGTTTGACCATTGGACTTCTCCGGGTCTTCCGTCTCCTGGACGGGGCCTTCTTTCATCATACTCCCCGCCGGAAAACGGCGTAATGCAATGGGGCGTACTTCCAAATGAGCAACAACCCTGCTCAAATGTGGAAGAGGAGAAAAACAGAGACGCCTGGTGTAGAGCGTCTGGGCTTTCAATGAAATAAATAAATGCGCGCCTTATTAATATTGTGTTGTTACGTTTTTCGCATTTTTTCACGGAACAGACACTTGACACCAGAACGACGCAGGCGTAAAAAAACAGGTACTGGGGTAGGATTTCTAAAATTTGATGGAACCAGCGTGTTTCGCAGCCGCGACTTCCGCAGTGGAAGTGTGTCGTTAGTCAAAGGAGGCTGTATGCCTGCAAGCCAGCCAGGCCAAGCACTTCGCACCCTTTGTTACGAGCACCACGTAGAGATGAGGTTGCAGCAGAGCTTTTCCAACGGCCAAAACACCGGGCAAACGGCAACGTATGCCTGTCCCCAGCCTGATTGCCTCGTCCACTACAGCATCGATGGTGGATATTTCCTGCCGAGCCAAAACGGACATAGAAATGATCTGGAAGTGATTCCCAGGGTCCGGTGCCTCGACGATGGGACGCCCATGTATCTCGCTGAAATCGATCTGGACAAAAGAGAATATCGCTTGTGGATATGCCCGCGATGCGGCGGGCAACGCACGCATGAGCAGGGCTTAGTAGGCGTGGCGCGGAGAGATCAGGATGTCAGCGGGGAAATGCGAAGCAGAAATGAGAACCCGCGGTAGCGTCCAAGCATAAACTTCCCGCATCACTCTGGCCACGATTAATTTGGTTTGGTCCACTCTTTTTCCGGCGATAAGAGTTCCAGCCCGACAGCATACTTCTCTTTTTCCACGCGCTCGCAATACACGACCCGCGCTTCGGTATGGATGCCAAGTTCGGGAGAGGTCAGCAGAACGACAGAGCCCACGCTCCACACGTGTTCGGTCGCCACGCGTATCCCACCCGCACTTACGTTTTCCGCGACGGCTTCCTCTCTGAGTTGAGAAGCATCCGGGCAGCCAAGTTCTACAATGGCTCTTTTTGCAATCCGCGAGCGGGATCGGCCAGAGCGCTCTGCCATAAGACACCGACTCCAATAGCGGGGGCCTCCATTGGAGGCGGGACGGAGTCCCAGTGAGGGCTAGAGGATAATATTATCTCGTACTGCCACTTGTTGGGTAGCCCCACCGCGACTTCGCAAACATGGCGTCCGTTGCTGTGTCATTGGTAGACTTTCCTGCACTCCGAGGTGGCTTCGAAATGAAACTGATTCGATTCGGCGAGATGGGGCGGGAAAAGCCGGGCGTGCTTCTTGAGGATGGAACGCGCCTGGATGTTTCCGGGTTTGGTTCCGACTATGACGAGGCGTTTTTCGCGGGCGGCGGAATTGCCAAACTTCGGACCTGGCTGGCAAGACAGGGCGCTTCCTCGCTACGAGTGCGGGAATCGGTGCGATTGGGGCCTCCGATTTGCCGGCCGAGCAAGATTGTGTGCATCGGACTGAATTTCCAGGACCACGCGGAAGAGAGCGGAATGGAAATTCCGAAAGAGCCGGTAATTTTTTTCAAGGCGACTTCCGCGCTGGTGGGACCAAACGATCCGCTGGTCATTCCGAAAAATGCGACGAAAGTGGACTGGGAAGTGGAATTGGCGATCGTGATAGAGAAAAAAGCGAGCTACGTCAGCAGAGAAAACGCGATGGATTTCGTGGCTGGTTTTACGCTGCATAACGATTATTCGGAGCGCAGCTTTCAACTGGAGCGCGGAGGGCAATGGGTAAAAGGGAAGAGCGCGGATTCGTTCGCGCCGCTGGGACCATTTTTGGCCACGAAAGATGAAATTCGAGATTTCAATCAGCTGGGCATGTGGTTGAAGGTGAATGGAGAGTTCCGGCAAAGAGGCTCCACGTCCAAGATGATTTTTGATGTGCCGGCAGTGGTGGCGTATGTCAGCGAATTCATGACGCTGCTGCCAGGAGACGTGATCAGCACGGGGACGCCGCCGGGCGTGGGCCTGGGGATGAAGCCGCCGCAATATCTGAAAGCGGGCGACGTGGTGGAGTTAGGGATTGATGGGTTGGGAGAATCTCGGCAGGAAGTTGTGGACTATCGATGACAGAATTTGAAGCGGGCCGTAGCGATGCACATTGACGCGCATCAACATTTTTGGATTTACGATCAGCGCGAGTATGACTGGATTGATGACTTGATGGCGGCGCTGCGGCGAGATTTTCTTCCGGCCGATTTGAAACCGGAGCTGGAGGGCAGCGGTTTTCAAGGATGCGTTGCGGTGCAAGCGCGGCAGACGCTGGAAGAAACGCGCTGGCTGCTGGAACTGGCAGAGCGTGCCCCTTTCATCCTGGGAGTGGTGGGCTGGGTGGATTTGCGGTCGCCGCGATTGCGATTCGAATTGGAATCGTTTGCCGGGAAGTCCAAGCTGGTGGGCGTCCGGCACATCGTGCAGAGCGAGCCGGATGAGCAGTTCCTGCTGCAGCCGGATTTTCTTCGTGGCATCGCACTGCTGGAAGAATTTGATCTGGCTTACGACGTCCTTATTTATACCCGGCACCTACCCGTGGCGACGGAATTCGTGGGGCGATTTCCGCGGCAGCGATTTGTGCTAGATCATATGGCGAAACCGCCGATCAAGAGCCGCGGGGTTGATGAGTGGGCGCGCGGTATCCAGGGTTTGACGGCATTTCCCAATGTTTATTGCAAAGTGTCCGGCCTGGTCACGGAGGCGGATTGGCAGGTGTGGAAGCCAGAGGATATACGGCCCTATCTGGACGTGGCGTTCGAATGCTTTGGACCGAGCCGATTGATGGCCGGATCGGATTGGCCGGTGTGCACGGTGGCGGCGCCGTATGCGCGCGTCATGAACCTGGTGAAGGATTATCTCGGAAAGTATTCAACGAACGAAAAGGAGGCGGTTCTGGGGGAAAACGCCTCGGCGTTTTGGAGATTAAAACGGCAGGAGAAGCAGGTCCGCGACTAACCGCGCGGCGTGGTCTACAATGCAGGGGAATTGCAGTGGGCGGCCGCAAGAGGTTGCGTTGGGGGGAAGTCCTGGGCGATTGAATGCAAAACAAGGTGCTCAAACTCGATTCGAAAGATAACGTGCTGATCGCGCTGACGGATTTGCGCCGAGGCGAGCAGGTTTCTTTTGACTCCCGAACCTATACGCTGGAATCGGACGTTCCCGCGAAACACAAATTCGCCACGGAAGATCTAGCTGCCGGCGGGCGCGTTGTTATGTACGGTGTGCTCGTCGGGAAAGCGATGGAGACCATCCGGCGCGGAGGATTGCTGACCACGCGGAACATCCACCACGAAGCCGCGGCGTTTCAAGGGAAAACGGAAGAGTATCGCTGGGCGCCACCGGACGTGTCGCGATGGAAGCAACGGGAATTCCTGGGATATCGCCGGTCAGACGGCCAGGTGGGCACGCGCAATTACTGGATCGTGGTTCCGCTGGTGTTCTGCGAAAACCGGAACATTGCGGTGCTGAAGCAGGCGTTTGAGGAGGAGCTTGGCTTCGCGGCGCCGCAAGTTTACCGGAGACAAGTGGCGGAGCTGGCGCGGCTGTATGCGGATGGGCGGACGGACGAGATCAAGACACGCGAGTTGACCAGAGACACGGCGAAGCCGCAACGTTCCCGAGTTTTCGAAAATGTGGATGGTGTGCGGTTTCTGCTGCATGACGGCGGCTGCGGCGGAACACGGGAAGATTCGACCAATCTTTGCGGACTGATCGCCGGGTATATCCATCACCCGAACGTGGCGGGAGCGACGGTACTCAGCTTGGGCTGCCAGCATGCGCAGGTCGGAATTTTGCGTGCCGAGTTGCGGAAGCGGAATCCGAATTTCGATAAACCACTAGTGATCGTGGAACAGCAGCAGAGCGGCACGGAAGTTGCGATGCTGACGGAGGCTATTCGAAGCACGTTCCTGGGCCTGATGGAAGCGAACCGGTGCCTGCGGACGCCTGCACCGCTTTCGAGTTTGTGTATCGGACTAAAATGCGGTGGCTCGGACGGATTTTCCGGGCTGTCGGCGAACCCAGCCATTGGGCACACGTCGGATATTCTGGCGGCGCTGGGCGGAAAAACGATACTTTCCGAGTTTCCGGAATTGTGCGGGGTGGAACAGGAACTGATCAACCGCAGCAGGCGCAAGGAAGTTGCAGACCGGTTCATTCACCTGATGAAAAGCTATGGAGCCAGGGCGAAAGCGGTTGGATCGGGATTTGAGATGAATCCCAGCCCGGGGAACATGCGCGATGGACTGTTGACGGACGCGATGAAATCGGCG
>Ga0066656_10001109_pt1 | contig 11502 bp, 7 predicted proteins | sample GraSoiAngelo_105_FD_71411 | JGI IMG/M metagenome (GOLD analysis project Ga0066656, IMG submission 71411) | Grasslands soil microbial communities from the Angelo Coastal Reserve, California, USA - 14_0903_05_40cm | ecosystem: Environmental > Terrestrial > Soil > Grasslands | place: USA... | reverse complement strand
TCACAATCTGCGTGGCTTGGCCCGCGTCAAATACCAACTGATAGTTGCCTTGCGGGGCAGCGGCTCCACCGAGGCTGTAGCTCTGCCAATAAATCGTGTTGCCGAATTTCAACTCGTGATGCCCGCCGAGAAAGCGGTCATGGAGAAAATTGAGGTTGCTGTCGACTTGATACTTCCCTTCGGTCGAGTTCTCCGAATTCCAGTAGGCGCCGGTGGTGAGGCCTGTCGTCAAATCAGTCCTGCTTGGGTTTCCTTTGACGGCGTTCGCATTCGGCGAGCGAGGCGCCGAGTAGTCCGCGAACAGCCCTCCATAACCTGCCACCACATTCAGAAACATCCGACTCGTGAGACTGCTCTGAAGCTCGCCCTTATAGATCCAGCCCGGGTTCTTATAGTCGATGGTCGCCTCGAGTGGACGGAAACGGCCGGCACCCTGCTGGGGTTGAAGCTTTGTGCCTCTCTGGTACACACCGACCAGTTTGTTTGCGTTGTTAAGTTGGTACGAGAGCTTCGTCGTGTATTGCGTCAGGCCGTTTATGTAGTCTGCCAATGGCTCGTCGCCGGTCAAGTACTTCCCGTCCGCCCCAGGACCAGCCACAAATCCCAGAAGCCCCGTCGAGCGCTCCTGGCGACTCGTTCCGACGTAGAACCACAGTTTGTCTTTGGTGATCCGGCCACCCAAATCGCCGCTTGTTTCCCAGTAATACCGCAGCGGCGTCGTATCCGACACTTTCTGCGCGCGCAGCCGGTCGTCGAGGTTGGAGCTCTGCAGCTTCGGCCGCTGTCCGGCGGCTGTGTAGGTACCGTGTAGAGAGTTTGATCCTGATTTCAGCACGGTCGTCATCGAGATGCCCGGCGTGGACACTTCCGCCGTGTTGCCCGATGTTTTGATTTGCGCCTCTTCGACGGAGAAACTTGACATGTACACTCCGGTGCCCCCCTCGCCGGCATCGGTGGCGATGTTGATGCCCTCGATCTCGATCTTGGAAGCAGTCTGCACGCCGAAACTCATGAGGCTCTGCCGGTTGTTCATCTGGCTGTCGCCGACGTCGGGGGCTCCTGTGGCGTTCACACCTGGCGTCATCGCATACAACTGCTGGAAGCCGCGGCCAACCGGCAGAATCGCGATTTGATCTTTCGAAAGATTCGCGGCCGTGGTCGTCTTCGCAAAATCAACCACGGGGCTTTCACCGCTGACCGTCACTGACTCCTGGACTGTCCCGATCGTTAGTGGTGCGTCGACGCGCGCCTCAAAACCAACCGTCAGCCGCAGCTCCTCTCGGACCAAAGTGTTGAAACCAGATAATTCAAACTTGAGGCGATAGATCCCGGGCGGCAGCTCTCCGACACGATAGCTGCCGTCGGCCTGAGTCACGGCTACCGTCTCAGCCACCTGCAATGCGGGGCTCGTCAGCGTGACCGTCACGCCCGGAAGCGCGGCGCCTGTGGCATCACTAACCGTTCCACGGATGCTGCTGAGAGCACTTACCTGCGCGATCACTGGCATCGCATTTACGACGACGAACATTGAAGCAACCACCGCCCGGAGAAACGCGCAACGCGACCACACGAGAACTTGTAAATCCACCGTTGTCTCCTGTTGAAGCTGCCAATTTCATCCGTTCGCCGTTCATGGCTGGCGTCGGCTGATGCGTTAGCGCGATCATCGGTCTCCGCGGAGACCTGTGCGGCCAGCACTGTTCCATCGAGCCACGCTCCGCGACGCTTTCGGGCTGTTGTCCGGGGGCTTGGGACGCAGTAATAGACCGAACCGCATTCTAGGGCTCCGCGACCGGCTCGAGCTTCAAGATTGCGCCGTTCCGCATATCGGTCGTCAGGTACACCAATCCATCTGGTCCCTGTCTCACATCGCGGATCCGCTGGCGCAGCTCGAGCAGCAACGCTTCACGGCGGCTTTCCAGCCCCCGTTCGTTGAAGACAATCCGTGACAACTGCGTTCCCGCGAGTCCGCCTACCAAGAGGTTCCCTTTCCACTGTGGAAACTTGTTGGCGGTGTAGAAGGCCATTCCCGAGATCGCAATCGAGGGCTTGTAGAACGTGACCGGTTCTTCCATGCCTGGCGCCGATGTGGGCGGTTGGACGTCGGGCGGCGGAAGACCGGATCTGATGCCGTCCGGGTCGGTCGTGTAGGCGCGGCCGTAGGTGACGACTGGCCAGCCATAGTTCAAGCCTCGCTTGATGATGTTGATCTCGTCGCCGCCCTGCGGGCCGTTATCGGTTTGCCACAGCTCGCCGGTCCCGGGGTGAACGGTCAGCCCGAGGGTGTTCCGAATGCCAAGTGCGTAAATCTCCGGCTTGTACCCGGGCCGGTCGACGAACGGATTGTCTTCGGGCGTGCTCCCATCTTCATTCAAACGTAGAACCTTGCCGGCGTGCTCGGCTGGGTCCTGCGCCCAGGACGCGAGGCTGACGAACGGTCCGCGTTCAGTGCCCGAAGAGAGTGGCGTCCCTATGGTCATATAAATCTTGCCATCGCGGCCGAACACGATGCGCGCGGCGCTGGGTCCATCTGTCCATGAGCTCGATGCGAAAATCTCGCGGACGTCGGCAAGCGAAGTGCCTCCGTCGAAGCGGCCGCGCACCAGAACTGCGGTTCTAAGGTTTGCGTTGCCGGGTCGCGGTTTCCAGTAGGTGACGTATACCAGCCGGTTTTCCGCAAAGCGCGGATGCAGAGCGATGTCCACGCCCGCGGTATCTCGACGTTCACTTGTGATGCCGAGAGGCAAACCTGTGATCGGCGCCGCGTCGAGGACGCCATTACGGATGATCCGGAGCGTGTTCCGGCTCTGCTCGGTCACGAGAATGTCGCCGCTTGGCAGAAAAGCGAGCGCCCACGGATAGACCAGCCCTTTGACGGCAGTAACCCGGATGGTCGCGGCCGCTGTCCTGAAAACCTGCGGTTTATCGAGCAGGGTCGCGGGACCGCTGGAAGGTGGCTGTTGAGCGCTGCCGGGCGGGGCCGCTAAGACAAGTGCGAGCGCCGCGATCGCCGCGGACGAATGCTTCACCCACATCGGTCGGGTCATGCTCAGCTCCTCGCGGGTGGCCGGCAGATCATCCAGTTGTGTCGGATTCTACCGCAGACAGAATGATGGCGTACGGTCATCGCACGCATGCGGGGCTGGACGGCGGCACGCCGGAACCGAGCACGCAGCCGGGCAGCGCCCGCGCGCGTGTCAGTTCGTATCGATGGCAGCCGCACTGTCGCCGCCTGTATCAGACGCCGATGGCGGCGTGACGTGCGTGCGACGGCTGGGCCTGGGCAAGTAGCGAAACTCGTGACGTGTCGACCGATTGAATGTACCGTGTGCCCGGTGGCTGAGTGAACCTGGGGACGGGTTCGGGCCGAGCCAGATAACGCCGGTTCTCAGAGTTTGCAGCCACAACTGAGAATTCGCCATCGACAACATTTCGAAAGCATGGTCGCGCCACTGGGGATCTAACGGCGGCTTTTGTGTCAACGGAATCACAACTTCGCGACGGCGAACCTTGCCACCACGGCTGCCCCCGTCTGTTGGACGAAGCCGATGTGCGCCCGCACCAGTCCTGTGCCGGCCAGCCTCTCTAATGCGTCGCGCGCGTATGCGCAAGCAGGTGTCGTTCTTCTCCTGACCTCGACGCCTGGTAGTCCAATGCACTACACTGATTAAGCGCCGGCCGCACTCGTCACGGTGGTCGGGACGCCGGAATTCATTCGGCGCGCCGGGAAACTGATGACGGAGGGCGAAAGAGAAGAACTCATCAGCTACAGGAGCAGAAAATCATGAGCAGGGCAAGCCACAGCATCCGCAGAGGTCTCGAGCAGGCGGTCACATACGCCCAGGGTCAGGCGAAGAAGGGCTATCGGGTTCATGTGCCCGCTCACGTTGATGTCAAGGCAATCCGCATGAAGCTGGGGCTGACGCAGCAGGCGTTTGCCGCGCGATTCGGCTTCAGCATCAATACGCTGCGTCACTGGGAGCAAGGAAAGCGGGAACCAGAAGGGCCAACGCGAGCGTACCTTCTGGTGATCGACCGCGCACCTCACGCGGTTCAAAAAGCTCTTCGCATCGCCTGACTGGCTGACGCGGATCGACTTGGCGCGGCGTCAGCGGCGCCGGCGGACGCCGTTCCAGGTAGCAGGGCCCGCGCAGGCGGCCCTTCGAGTTGTCCCGAATAGCGGCGTGCCGAAACCTGAAAACGGCCGATTCCATTGCCGAATCCCGCTCGCGAAACTGGATACGACTATCGGGTCTGCTCCGAACCCTCACGAGTTACCCAAATTTCGGCCCAGATCGCTCGATCGATGCGCATTTTCACCCACAGATTCTGCTGAAGACCCCGAAATAACACCGGTGGAGCGGCGGTTGCTCGCTGCGATCGGGGCGCGACAGGACAACGGGCTCAGGGTCGCGATGAGCATCATTCGGCCGGCGGCCGTACTACCAGCCGATCTGGCACAATGAGTCGGATGGGCAAGTGGCCGCTGCACCCGCTCGTCTACGAGATCAACACGGCGGTGTGGCTGACCTCGCTGAGCCGCACGTACGGCCGGCCGATCTCGCTCGGCGGAATCCCCCAGGCGGAACTCGAGCGCCTTGCTGAGCTCCGGTTCGACGGCGTGTGGTTGATGGGCGTCTGGCAGCGCAGCGCCGCCTCCCGGACGATTGCGCGCGCCGAGCCCGCCCTCCTCGGCGAGTACCGGCGCGCGCTGCCTGACGTTCGGCCCGACGACATCATCGGCTCGCCGTACGCGATCGCTGACTACACCGTCGACCCGCTGTTTGGCGGCGACCAGGAGCTCGCGGCACTGCGCCAGCGGCTGCGCGCGCTCAACCTGCGCCTGGTGCTTGATTTCGTCCCCAATCATCTCGCCCGCGATCACGCGTGGGTCGGCGCTCGTCCAGAATTCCTCGTGCAGGGGACTGCGGCCGAACTCCAGGCCCGGCCGAACGACTATTTCGAGGCTGGCGGACGCGTGTTCGCCCACGGCCGCGATCCAAATTTCGCTCCCTGGACCGACACGGTGCAAGTCGACTATCGCTGCGCGGCCGCCCGGCGCGCGATGACCCATCTCCTCGTCGCGCTCTCGGAACGATGCGACGGGTTGCGCTGCGACATGGCGATGCTCGTCACGGCCGATGTGTTCTGCCGGACGTGGGGCGGCCGGTTCGATCCGCCGGGCGCCGATTTCTGGCCCGACGCGATCCGTGGGATCAAGCGAGCGCATCCCGGCTTCCTCATGCTCGCCGAGGTGTACTGGGATCTGGAGTACGACCTCCAACAACAGGGGTTTGACTTCACGTACGACAAACGGCTGTACGACCGCTTTCAACGGCGCGACGATCCGGAGGCCGTCCGCCGCCACCTCGTCGCCGACATCGAATTCCAACGGCGGCTTGCGCGGTTCGTCGAGAATCATGACGAGCCGCGCGCGGCGGCCCAGTTCGGCCCTGAAGGCAGCAAGGCGGTCGCGGCGCTCGCGGTCACGCTCCCTGGACTGCGCCTTCTTCACCAAGGACAGCTCGACGGCTTCGAGACCCGCTGGCCGGTCCAACTGCGACGCTCGGCTCCGGAGCCGACGAACACCGATCTGCAGGCGTTCTACCAGCGGCTGCTGAACGCGGTCGATTCGGCCGTCTTCCATGAAGGCAGTTGGAAGCTGCTGGAGGCGCGCGCCGCCTGGTCGGGTAATCGCTCATGCTGGAACGCGGTCGCCCATCGCTGGGTGAAGGGTGAGGAGTTCGTGCTCGCCGTGTCGAATCTCTCGCCCGATCCGATGCAGTGCTACGTACCGCTGGAGCTGCCGGCACTGAGCGGGTGCACGTGGGAGCTGCGAGACCTGCTGAGCGAGGCGCGGTACGACCGCGAAGGGGACGGGTTGCTCCACCCCGGCCTGTATCTCGATATGCCGGCGTACGGCCGACACGTCTTCGCGTTTGCCTGAAGGCGCGGAACCCTGCCGATGGCGTGCGGCGCTGCGCGACCGTCATGCCGAACAAGACGATCTACGCGGTGGCCTGGTCGCCCGACGGACGCTGGCGCTTGGCGGCGGCAGGCAACGCAATCGGGAGCACAATCGGCTTCATTGCGGGCTCCCGTGAAGAGTACTCATGTGGCACGAAGACGATCGTTGGCGTCGGCGGCGACGCGACTTATCGTCACTCCGCGAAGCGCCACCCCCGACGAGGTACTGGCCCAGTAACGAAGATTCGCTGGCTCCGCCGAGGCTCGGTCCTACTCGGCGTTATGGCCGTGTCGTCAATGGCGGCGTGCGCGTTCAGTTTTGACGCGCGGGCGGGCTGAAATAGCTCGGCAGATCCTGCTTGGTGTCGCGGAGAATCTCGACGATCGCCGCGCGGTCCACGGCCGACAGTCGACGATACTTCTTGGCCTTCTCCTCGCCTGAAAGAATCTCCCACATGCGCCGGTAGATCGCGTCCCTGGCCTCGGCCGGGAGAGCGTCGAAGAGCGGCGAATAAATCATGTAGCTGCACGAGTACCGCATGAGGCGTCGTTTCAGTTCGAACTGCCGCAGCGAACGGCCCTTCCGATCCCGTGGACCCTGCGCCGCGAACTTCTCCGCGAAGCGCGTCGAGCCCTGGATGGTGTCGGCCAATCCCGCCTCATCGACGAACAAGAGGTAATCGGCCACCTCTTTCGCAGCGTCGCGGAGGGGCACTGGAATGTCAGACGCGTTACCAGCGTCGGCCATCGGCGTCCGCTTCTCGTACGCGGCCACGCGCGCTTCCCACCCGATGCGGGTCATGAGAGACAGGGAGCTTAGCTTAGCGCATCAGCGGACCGTTATCAGATTACGCCGCAACCGCCAGCCGTCCCAGAAACTTGACGGGGTCGAACACCACGTTCGTCGTCCCATCGCGCAACGCCCGACGGAGCTCCAGCCGCACCTGACCGTCGCCGGTCAGGTGGAGCCGCTCCAGCACGTCCGCCGATGAACAATCGCTTCACCGTGACCCCCTCTGCAGACTTTCGGGCGACATGCGCTGAGCGACGCGGACGTGGCTTTTCCCTTTTCTCATGACGAGGTGCCACGCCTGTCTGAGATGGGCATCCAGCACTTCGTCGTTGACTTGATCCAGCTCGACTCCGATCCATCCGCTGCTGCCGACATACGGCGGCCTGTAGTACACCTGCGGAGCCTCTTCGATCAGCGCTTCCTGCAGGCCCGGTGGCGCGGGCAGCCAGACGCCAACATGCCCGTCGCCGTGATGGTTGTTCGAAAACATGGCGAACACGCGCTTCTTCACGAAGAACGTGGGCTCGCCATGGGAAATCTTCTCCATCACGTCCGGCAACTCCAGACAGATTCTTCGCACGCGCTTGAGCTGCCGGGCGAACGGCTTCGGCTTCATTCTTTTCCGTGGCCTTTCTTCACCTTGGAACGACTCGGGGCCCACTGCAGATCGACGCGCGGTCTCGCCATGGACCTTGCGGCGGCTCGCACTATTCGGTGGGCGCTAGGCCGGGAACCCGTTCCTGCGAGTGGTCGCCGTGGAGGGCGAGCACAATGATCATTGCGATGAAGCCGACCGCCGAAAGCGACAGCAAGCCTCCTGTGTAGCTCCCGGTCACATCCTTGATGCGACCCATGGCGTACGGCCCGGCGAAGCCCGCCAGGTTGCCAATCGAATTGATCAGTGCGATCCCGCCGGCCGCCGCGGCTCCCGAGAGGAAGGCTGCCGGAAATGTCCAGAACACAGGCAGGCAGCCGAAGATACCAAAGCCCGCGACGGACAACGCCACCATTTTCATCGTCGGGTCATTGAGCGCGGTCGAAATCGCGATCCCGGCGGACGCCACGAACAGCGGAAACGCGAGGTGGAACCGGCGTTCCAGCTTGCGGTCAGAACGGCGTCCCCACAACACGATGCTCACGAGTCCGGCAATATACGGCAGCGCCGCCACCAGCCCGGCCTGGAAGTTCGACACCCCGAACGCCTTCACGATCTGGGGCAGGAAGAAGCTCAACCCGTAGTTGGTCGCCACTGCGCCGAAATAGACGAGGCTGAGCGCCAGAACCTTCGGGTCCAACAGCGCCTGCGTCACGCTGTAGCGGCGCACCATCTCCCGCTGCCGCCGCTCCTGCTCCAGACGCGCCACCAGCCAGGCCCGCTCCTCCGGCTCCAGCCACGTCGCGTCGGCAGGCCGGTCGGTCAGAAAGAAGAACACGATCACGGACAGGATCAGCGCCGGCGCCGCTTCCAGGGTGAACAGCCATTGCCATCCCTTCATGTTCATGAATCCGTCCAGCCCCAGCAACAACCCGGACACGGGGGCACCGATCACAGTGGAAAGCGGGATCGCAGCCATGAAATACCCGACGATCCGTGCTCGGTAGACCGCCGGGAACCACAGCGTCAGGAAGAAGATGACGCCGGGGAAGAAGCCGGCCTCCGCGATGCCAAGCAGCACCCGCAGGACGTAGAAGCTCTTTTCCCCGACAATGAACGCCATGCCGCCTGAGAGCACGCCCCAGGTAAACATGATCCGCGCGATCCATCTTCGCGCGCCGACGCGTTCCAGGAACAGGTTCGACGGCACCTCGAAGAGGAAGTATGCGAGAAAGAAGATGCCGGCCCCGAAGCCGAACGCGGATGCGGAAAGACCGAGGTCCTTGTTCATGGTCAACGCGGCGAAGCTGACGTTGACTCGGTCGAGATACGCGACGAAGAAGCACACGATCAGGAAAGGCACCAGGCGTGTCGTCACCTTCGCGATGGTACGATGTTCCAACGGCTCCATGAGTGTCCCTGTCAACGAAGGCGCTCGACCATGAATTGTCGAACGATGCGCGCCTGCGAGCAGTGCCGTGGCGAGACGACTGCCCAGAAATCCTGCCGCACCTGTGACGATTATCTTCTAAGGGAACATGAACCCGACCGCGGGTTTTCAGGATGGCTTGCGCCCCGCTTGGGACTGCAGTGTCGATGCCGCAGCGAATGGGCGCCGGGTCCGTCAAAAACGAAGCGCCTTCCGGACGGCGTTCACTCCATTGTTGACGGCGCGTTGGATCGGCGAAGATGAACCTGACCGCAGGCTCGCTCTGATTTCGACGGTCTGTCGCGGCAGCACCTGAATGCGGCGCACGTCGGCCTCGTAGCGCGGGTGACTGACGCGCACGATGTAGACGCCCTCCCTCAGCTCCTTCGTCGCCTGACCTGTCGAGTCCGGCGTCAGCGTCGCCACAATCGCGTTCTGCGTCGTGAGGACTTCAATGGTCGCATCGCTGACGCTTCGGCGAGAGCCCGCGGCCTGCACGATCGCCACGAGTTCCCCCGTGTTTGACGGACGAGCAAATTGCACCAGCGAGAACGCCGCACCCACGAGCGAAGCGATCGCGGCCATCGTACCGACGATCGCCTGAAAACGCGAAAGCGTCACACCGCGCATGACGCTTCTACACGTTGTCCAGCGCGGTTTCGGAGCCGATGGCGTCGCGGATGTGTGGGTTTCGTCTGGCATCGAATGGTTTCCGACGTGTTCGTGGAGTTTCAACATTCGGACCAGCGCCCGCCCCGCCGTACAGGTGCACAGTTTTGGCCGTTAGCAAGCGAGGGGCCACGGCGCGGCGGCGGACACGGTGTCATTTTCGCAAGTGGTCATTCAAAAATCGCAGGGACGCGTCCATATCGGCAGTCTACGCACGGTGTAACGCCAGCTTTGCCATCTCGTTGCCGAGTGTCGACGTGCGTATTTCGTATCCCGGCTTGCTGTGGAGGTCGTCGGTCCGGGCGGCCGCGGCGAAGACATCTGGCCGGTCGAGCTCGCGCGCGGGTCGCCACGATGGCGGAATCCCGCGGGACCACCGCCGATTACGACGGCATCGAAGGCGGCTGACATCGGCGTTGCTCGCTACTGACGCGCCTCCGCGAAACGTAAAGCGCGTCCGCGAGTTGTCACAGAAAGCAGAGGCCGCGGAGAAAACGGTTTCACACGGAGACACGAAGACACGGAGACGAAACGAGCAGAAGGCATCGCGTGCGACCAGCCGGCGTCTTCTCCGTGTTGTCCCCGTTGATCCGTTTCTCCGTGGTGAACCCGTGACCTCCGGACCCCTCCGACGACTCTGGAACGCGGCGGCACTCGATGACCGCACCCGGTCTCAGGCCCCCTGCGTCACCGTCTCCACGGCGAAGAGCGCGGCGAACCGCCCTTTTTGCGCCTGCAATTCGAGGAACGATCCCTGCTCGACAATGCGCGCCCCGTCGAGCACGATGATTCGGTCCGCCTTCCGCGCCAGATCGAGCCGATGGGTAATCACGATTGTGCTGCGCCCTCGCATCACGCGCTCGTATCCTTCGACGATCCGGCGTTCGGAGACAGGATCGAGCGCCGCGGATGGTTCGTCGAGGACGAGGACCGCCGGATCCGCCAGGAACGCCCTCGCGGTCGCCAGACGCTGCCGTTCGCCGACCGACAGCGCCGCGCCGCGCTCGCCGACGATCGTGTCGAACTGCTGTGGCAATCCACCGATGAAGCCTTCGAGCGCCGCCTCTCGCGCAGCCGTCACCACCTCGGCGTCCGACGCATCGGGCCGCGCGTAGCGGATGTTCTCGGCGACCGACGCGTGCAGGATGACCGGCTGCTGATCGACGAGCGCCACGTGCCGCCGCAAATCCGTCAGATCGACAGACCGGAGGTCGTGGCCGTCCAGACGGACGATGCCGCTGTCCGGATCGACCAGACGCAGCAGCAGATCGGCGATGGTCGACTTGCCGCTGCCGCTCGCGCCGACGATGGCCAGCACTTCGCCGGCGCGGATGGTGAACGACAGCTGCTCCAGCACCGGCGTGCCGCGATCGAACGAGAGGCTGACGTTCTCGAAAGAGATATCGCCGCCGACCGACGGCAATCGAACGGGCGACGCGGGCGCCTCCACTTCGACGGGCACGTCGAGGATCTCCGACACGCGGCGAAGCGAGACGCGCGCCGTGGCCAGATTGGCGTAGAGGCCCATGAGCGCCTGCATCGGCGGCAGAAACCGCATCTGGCACGCCATGTAGGCGACGAACGTGCCGAGGGTCAACGAGCCGCGAATCACTTCGAGGCCGCCGTACAGAAACACCGCGCCGGTCCCCGCGGTGAGAATCAGCCCCGGCAGGCCGCCCGAGAGGTACGTGAGGAGCTGCATCGACATCAGCGCCCGCACGAACGCGAGGTTCTTGTCGCGGAATCGCTCGACTTCGCGCTCCTGCGCGTTCGAAGCGACCACGAGCCGCACACCCTGAATGGTCTCGATGAGGAAGCTGCCGATGTCGGCGCTCCGCTGCCGGAGCACCGTCACGTGCCCCTCGAGGCGCTTTTGATATCGAGCGAGCGCCCAGATGCCGAACGGCGCGGTCGTTGCGCTGATGAGGAACAGCCGCGCATCGAGCCAGATGAGCATGCCGACGGTGCCCACGAGGAACAGCACGTTCCCGAACCACGCGAGCGCCGTCTCGGCCGCGATCCGCTGGATCTCCCCGATGTCGTTGTTGA
>Ga0066656_10001108_pt1 | contig 11502 bp, 10 predicted proteins | sample GraSoiAngelo_105_FD_71411 | JGI IMG/M metagenome (GOLD analysis project Ga0066656, IMG submission 71411) | Grasslands soil microbial communities from the Angelo Coastal Reserve, California, USA - 14_0903_05_40cm | ecosystem: Environmental > Terrestrial > Soil > Grasslands | place: USA... | reverse complement strand
ACCGAGCCTCCCGCGTCCGCGATCGCGCGGCGCGCCGCCTGCCGGTCCACGCCGCCGCACTCCATCACGATGCGCTCGCCGCGGTCGCGCAGCTTGTCGCTCCAGGCCATGAGGTCCACCATGAGGTTCCCGTAGGCCCGCCCCAACCGAATCATGGCGCCGGTCGAGAGGGTGTTGAGCACGAGCTTGGTGGCGGTCCCCGCCTTCATCCGCGTGGAGCCGGTGAGTGCCTCCGGACCGACCTTGGGGAGGACCAGCACGTCGCACGTTTCGACCAGGACCGGCGGCGGATCGGAGCACGACAGAAACCCGGTCTTGGCACCGATGGTCTGCGCGCGGGCCAGCGCCGCACGTACGAACGGCGTCGTGCCGCTCGCGGCGATCCCGAGGACAAAGTCCCGCGGCGTCACTGCGGCGTTGTCCATGGCCCGCGACCCGGCGTTCACATCGTCTTCCGCCCCTTCCAGTCCCTTCACGAGCGCCTGGAAGCCTCCCGCGATGATGCCCACCACCATCTCGGGCGGGGTTCCAAAGGTCGGGGGACATTCGCTCGCATCGAGCACGCCGAGCCGGCCCGAGGTGCCCGCGCCCACGTAGATCAAGCGCCCGCCCTGCTGGAACGCGTCCACGACCAGGTCGATGGCCCGGGCCAGCTCGGTGCGGACCGAGCGCACCGCGGCGGCGACGGTGGCATCCTCGGCGTTGATCAAGTCGACGATCTCGAGCGTCGTGGCGACGTCGATCCGCTCGGTTCGGGGATTGCGTTGCTCGGTGAGGCGCGGGTCGCGAAAGTCGGGGGCGGGGGCAGGGGCGGAGGCGGTCATGATCGTGTCGGGTGGCCCCAAGTTAGACGTTGACCCGAACTCGGGTCAACGTGCACAATTCAGCATGCGCCAGATCTTCGCCGCCCTCGCCGCCCTCACGGCACTCGCCGCCTGCGGCGGTGCGCGCCTGCCCGAGACGACTCCCGCGGCGCCTGGCGCCGCGCCCGCCGCACCGGCTGCGACAGCGGTTCAACCGACGGCTCGGGGCGCGCGCGCCGACGCGGTCGTCACGGGCCGACCGATCATCCCGGAGACCTGGTCGCTCGCCGGCAAGGCGGTCGCGGTGTCGGGGCGCAGAGCGATGGTCGTGTCGGGCCACCCGCTCGCGAGCGAAGTCGGGATCGAGATCATCAAGCAGGGTGGAAACGCCATCGACGCCGCGGTGGGCGTCGGGTTCGCACTCACGGTGGTGCTCCCCGAGGCGGGCAACATCGGCGGCGGCGGGTTCATCGTGTACCGCGACACGACTGGTCGCGTGAGCGCGCTGGACTACCGCGAGATGGCGCCCGGCAAGGCCACCCGCAACATGTACGTCGACTCGAGCGGCAACCCCACGGAGCAGAGCCTCACGGGCCACCTCGCGGCGGGTGTCCCGGGCAGCGTGGCCGGGATGTACGAGGCGTGGAAGAGCTACGGGCGCCTGCCGTGGGCCAAGGTGCTCGCCCCGGCGATTCGTCTCGCCCACGAGCACACGCTCGACGCGGCGCGCAGCCGCGCCATTGCGGAGGAAGCGGACCGGCTGGCGCGGTTTCCGGCGTCGGCGAGGCAGTTCGTAGCGGACGGCCACGCACCGCCCCCCGGCACGAAGTTCCGCCAACCCGAGCTCGCCCACACGCTGCAGCTCATCGCGGACTCCGGACCCCGCGTGTTCTATCGGGGTCAGATCGCGGACCTGATCGTCGCCGAGATGCAGCGCGGCCACGGTCTCATCTCAAAGGACGACCTCAAGCGCTACCGGCCGAAGTGGCGCCCGCCGGTCCGGATCACCTACCGCGGCTACACCATCTATTCAATGCCGCCCGCGAGCTCCGGCGGCGTGACGATGGGCGAGATCCTGAACATCATGGAGGGCTACGATACGCTGCCGCCGTTCGGCAGCGCGGCGTACGTGCACCTCGAAGCCGAGGCGATGCGGCGCGCCTTCATGGACCGCAACCACTGGTTGGGCGACCCGGACTTCGTCGCCATGCCGCTCGAGCGGTTGCTGTCCAAGTCGTACGCCGCGGAGCTGCGGGCGCAGATCCTGCCGGACCGAGCCACGCCCACCCCGCCCGCCGCCACGGGCATGGAAGGCACCGAGACGACGCACTATTCGATCGTGGACGCCGACGGCAACGCGGCCTCGGTCACCACGACGTTGAACGGCGGCTTCGGCAGCGCGGTTACCGTGACGGGCGCGGGGTTCCTCCTCAACAACGAGATGGACGATTTCACCACCGCGCCCGGCAAGCCAAACATGTACGGCCTGATACAGGGCAACGCCAACGCGATCGCGCCACGCAAGCGCATGCTATCGGCGATGACGCCGTCGATCGTGCTGGATCGGGGTGGCAGCGTGTTCCTGATCGTCGGGACGCCGGGCGGGCCCACGATCATCAACAGCGTATACCAGGTGATCGTGAACGTCGTGGACCACGGCATGTCGCTCACGGAGGCCGTGGCGGCGCCGCGCGTGCACCAGCAGGCGCTGCCGGATGCGATCGCCTACGAGCGCGGGGGCCTGACCCCGACCGCGCTCGAGGGCCTGCACGCCATGGGCTACCAGCTGCACGAGCGAGGCCGGATGGGCGACATCGCCGCCATCCAGCGAACCGCCGCCGGCTGGGTCGGCGTGGCCGATCCCAGGCGCGGCGGCGGCGCGGTAGGGTTTTGAATTTCCCGTCGGGGCGCGGCATGCCGCGCCCCCCCAATCATCAGGCCCGCTTCACCGTCAGTGGCTTCGTCAGCTTGATGGTGATGGTGGCGCCCTTCGGCAGCACCACGTCGATGTCGCGCGACGCGCGCGCCGCGGCGGCCCCGGCGGCGGCGCCCACGGCCCCGCCGATGATCGCGCCCTTCGCGTTCTTGCCGAGCAGCTTGCCGACGATGGCGCCCGCGACGGCCCCGCCACCCACCTTCGCGGCGTCCGCCTTGGTGACACCGCGACCCTGCATCACCGTGTCTTTGGACTCGACGGTCGCGTCCACGGGATAGCTGGCCCCGCGCACGGTGATGCTGTGCACGGCCAGCTCCAGCCGACCGCTCGAGCTGGGGTTCGGTGCCGGCTCGGCGGCGACGACGGTCCCCTGCACTGTCGAACCCGCCGGGATCACGACGTGGCCCGACGCGTCCTTGACATCCTCGCCGACGGTCGCGCTGAACGCGTCGCCCGGCTTCGCCTGCCGGGTGGAGATCGACTCGCTCGCGGCGAGGGGCACGCGGGTCCCGGCGGCCGCGGTCAGCGTCTTCGGTACCACCGGGGTGGCGGGCTTCGGCGCCGGCTGAGGAGCTTTCTTTTCAGGTGCCGGCTTCGCCCGCTCCGTCGTCGGCGCCGGCACATCCTTCATCGCCGCCGTGGATTCGGTCGGAGCGAGCGTCAGGTTGCGCGCCGTCGAGTCGGCCGATTGATTCGCCTGGTCACCCTTGACGCACCCGGCCAAAGCCACGGCAGTCAGCACCGCGACAAGGTGCGAGAAGTGCTTCTGAAGCGTGATCATTTATTCCCTCTCTCGTGGTCTTGCTGGACCTAATATAGGAAAGTGCCCCTCGAAGTTCCCAGGAAGTTCCCAGGCTGAAGCCTGGGCTCGGCGGTGCACTCCCCTAAAGGGCAATGCGCGTGTGCTTTAGCACAGTGACGGCCGAGTCGGGGCGCAGCATGCTGCGCCCCGACACTCAGGGTGGGAATGCTGGGCGCCGCGTACCGAGCGCCGATCGCTACAGCCGACTCTTGAGGAACTGGGGCGTCAAGCCCTGCAGCCACCCCGCGAGCAGCGTGAAGCGATCGGTGACCAGGAGGATGCCGAGCACGACCAGCAGCGCCCCCGCGATGCGGTCCACCCAACCGAGGTAGGGTCGGAACCGCTGGAACCAGCTGAGGAAGCGGTCCAGCGCCAGGGCGGTGCCGACAAACGGGATGGCGAGCCCCAGGGCGTAGGCGCCCAGCAACGCCGTCCCCAGCCACACGCTCCCCTGAGCGGCCGCGAGGGTGAGAATCGCACCTAGGATCGGTCCAATGCAGGGGGTCCAGGCCGCGCCGAAAGTGACGCCGACGAATGCCGAGCCCAGGTAGCCGATCGGCTTGCGCGCCAGCTCGAGCCGGCGCTCGCGCATGAGAAACGCCGGCCGCAAGACACCGAGCAGGTACAGCCCGAACAGGATGACGACGATGCCGCCGATCCGGCCGATCCACTCGCGCGAGCGCAGCAGCAGCACGCCGAGTGCGGATGCCGTGGCGCCGAGCGCGATAAAGATGAGGGAGAACCCGGCCACGAACCACAACGCGTGCGCCAGGGTGGTGCCACGCCGCACCTCGATCTCCTCGAGCGACAGCCCGGTAAGGAAACCGACGTAGCTCGGGATGAGCGGCAGGACGCAGGGGGAGAGGAAGCTCAGCAGGCCGGCGACGAACGCCAGCGCGAGCGACGGGCTCACCCGCAGAAGCACACCGCCGAGACGACGGTCGTCCAGCGGCCGTCGTCACCGCACTCGGCGGTGGAGGTGACGTTCATCGTGCGGACGATCTCGCCCGACAGCAGCCATTGCTCCCGGCGTTCGTCCCACGCCGAGCCGGAGTCGAACGGCACGCCCAGCACGGTCGCCAGCATCGAGGCGGCGAGGTCCTCGGCGTATTCGCCCGCCGTGACTTCGTTCTGGCCGTAGCTGTGGTGCTCGGAGATGTAGCCGTGATGGGATGGGTCCGTCGGCATGGCGACGCCGATGGAGGCTGCGATGAGGCGGCTCGGCTCGTTGGTCGCGGACTCGGCGATGACCGCGAACACGACCTGGCCCGGCTTCATCAGCGACAGCCCCTCTTCGCGATCCACCAGCTCGCAGTGAGGCGGGAAGATCGAGCTCACCCGCACGAGGTTGAAGTTGGCGAGATGGGCGTCCCGTAGCGCCATCTCGAAGCTCGTGAGTTTTTCCCGGTGCCGACCGACGCCCTTCGTCAGAAAGGCCTTGGTAGGCACGAACATTCGCGAGTCGATCAACGCCTCACCTCGTGCCGCTAAGGGGTTCGCTAACCGTCATACCACACCGCCGGACCCACCGCCACCGGCGGCTCGGGGTCACCGGTCCGGTCCGCCGCCGCCTGCATCACCTGCGCGATCACCTCGGCCGGTGAGAGGCCCGTCTCCGCCACCTCCACCCGCGTCTGCCCGCGCTCCTTGCCGCGCACGACCAGCATGTAGCGTGCCGTGTAGACACGCAACCGTCCGCTGCCTTCCGCAGACCGGCGGGCGACGACCGCCGTGCCCCACTCTCGGCCTTCCCGCTTGAGCGGCCGGAACAGGTAGATCGTCTCGATCTCGGCGGGCGGGACGTGCCCGGCCACCGCCTCGGCGAGCCGCGCCCACCCAGGCCCCCGGCCCGGCGCTACCGGAGAATGGGCGTCGGGGCCTGTGCCTGCTCCCATCGCTCCACGTAGAAACGCAGTACGTGCATGAAGTCCTGCGCGTTGGTGACGACCCCGTACGCCTGATGGGTGCCGCGATCGCGCAGCTTGTTCACCACGAACTCGGTCTGGTCGACGCAGATCGTCGTGAGCGGCCGCAGCTCGTCTGGCGTGGGCGCATCCACGAACGCAGGCAACATGTTGCCCACCGCGATGGCATGCAGCGCGGTCGCCACGAACACGGCGAACGTGGCTCGGGCGGTGACCTCTCGCATGGCATCCTGCGCCGCGAGCGTGTCGGACAGGACCTCGGGAAGTGGCCCGTCGTCGCGAATCGAGCCCGCGAGCACGAACGGCACGCCGTGCGTCACCAGCGCGTGCATGATGCCCGCGGTCACGGTCCCTTGCCGCACGGCCGGCGCGATCCCGCCCGCGCGCCGGATCGTGTTGATGGCGCGCATGTGGAGTGCGTGGCCGCCTTCCACACCCTCTCCCGAACTGGACATCCCGAGCGTGGTGCCGAAGATCGCCGCTTCCAAGTCGTGCACCGCCACGGCGTTCCCGCCCAGGAACGCCTGAACGTAGCCGTTCTGGATGAACCAGATCATGTCCTCGCGCGCCCGCGCGTGCACCAGCGCCGGCCCCACCACCCAGAGGATCTTCCCACCGCGCTGCTTCTCCTCGCCCAGCAGCTGAGCGAGCACCGAGTAATCGACGGGGCGCTCCCGGGACACCGCGGTCTGCATGAAGCCGAACTCGTTCGCGCTGTGGCTGCCGCCGAGGAAGCCCTCGGCGTGCACCAGGATGCCTTGGCTGCCGTCCTCGTCGGTGCCGACCGCCACCAGCTGCCCCTTCTTGACCTTGCGCGGCTCCGTGACGACGAGGTCCGCGGGCGGGTGGAGCACGACGACGCAGTCCATGCGCGGCAGGCGGGGCCGGCGCCACGGCCCCCGCCCGGCCTTCACGTAGGTCGGGAGATTCGTGGTGGAAAAAAAACCTTCGGGAAGCACGCCGTCGGCCGGTGCCGGCTCAAAACGCGCGTCGGGCGCGCCGGCGAGCGGCGGCGCGTCGAAATCGGGTGGTCGATACTGGAAGCGGGGACGAGCCGTCACCCTCGAGGACCCCCTGAAGCTCGCACGCACGCACTCCTTACCCCTCGCCGGAGGCACAAGATACCGGGGCTGAATCGCCTCACGCAACGGCCCAGCTCAGAGCAACGACACCGGATCCCGGTCCACGACCACCGCGCCACGCGCACTCGCTCCCCTGCCGCGTCCCCAGGCGCGCACCACGCGCCCGAGCGGCCGGGCCTCGAGCGACTTGACGAGCACGTGCCAGCGCCAGCGCCCCTTGAGCCGCATGATCGGGCACGGTGCGGGACCCAACACGCTGAGTGCGCCGCTGAGCCGCTCGCTGTTCGCGCGGCGCAGCCACGCCGCGACCCGATGGGCGGCCTCCTGGGCGAGCCGCTCGTCCTCGTGCGACGCCACGAAGCGCGCCAGTCCCACGTGCGGCGGGTAGGCAGGGTTCGGGGGCGCGCGCAGCGGGAGCTCGGCAGCCGCGAAGGCGTCCACGGAGTGGGCAGCGGCGGCACGGATGGCGTGGTGGTCCGGGGCCCGGGTCTGCACGAAGACGCGGCCGCCCTTCGGGCCGCGCCCCGCCCGGCCCGCCACCTGCGCCACGAGCTGAAACGTGCGCTCGGCGGCGCGGAAGTCGGGCAGATTGAGACCCGTATCCGCGTCTACCACCCCCACGACGGTCACGTTCGGAAAGTCCAGCCCCTTGGCGATCATCTGGGTACCGAGCAGGATGTCGAGCTTCCCTTCGGCCATGCGCTCGAGGATGCGGTGATGGGCCCACTTGGTGCTCGTGGTGTCGAGATCCATGCGGGCGATGCGGGCCTCGGGGAACCGCAGGCCGACGAAGTGCTCAAGCTGTTGGGTGCCGAGCCCGCGCATCCGCTGGGTCTCCTTGCCACACAGCCGGCAAGCCGTGGGAATCGGCTCCTCGTGCCCGCAGTAGTGACAGCGCAGGGCACGCGGCGTCTGGTGGACGGTGAGGGCGATGGCGCAGTGTGGGCAGACGCGCACGTCACCGCAGGCCGGGCACTGGAGGTACGTCGCAAAGCCGCGGCGGTTCAGCAGCAGAATCACCTGCTCGGCGCGGGAGAGCGCGCTCCGCACGGCGTGATCGAGCGGTTCGGTCCACGGGATGCCGCGCGCTTCAGCGACGCGTGGAGCGCTCCGCAGGTCGATCACCTCGACCGGCGGCAGCGGCCGCGCGCCGATGCGCTCCGGGAGCTCGAAGGTGCACACCCGGCCGGTCCGAGCGAGATGCAATGTCTCGAGCGAGGGCGTGGCGCTGCCGAGGATTACCCGCGCGCCCTCGAGCCGGGCGCGGGCGAGCGCCACATCGCGGGCGTGGTAACGCGGCGCCGTCCCCTGCTTGTAGCTCGCCTCGTGCTCCTCGTCGACCACGATGGCGGCGAGCCGCTGCACCGGCGCGAACACCGCCGACCGCGGCCCCACCGCCACCAGGCGCTCGCCGCGCCGTAGCGCACGCCAGGCGTCGGCGCGCTCCCCATCCGAGAGCCCCGAGTGGAGCACGGCGACCTGATCGCCGAACACGCCGCGCACCCGCGCGACGGTCTGGGGGGTGAGCGCGATCTCGGGGACGAGGAGAATCGCCCCCTTTCCCAACGCCACGACAGTCCGCAGCACCTCGAGGTACACGAGCGTCTTGCCGGAGCCAGTGACGCCATGGATCAAGACGGGGCTTTCAACCGGCGTGGCCGCGATTCCAGCCACCAGTTGACGCTGCGCGTCGGTCAGCATCGGTGGTGGCGGCGACGACAATCCGGTGAATGGATCACGGGCGCGCGGCACGTCGGTGTAGCGAGCGAACCGCTGCTGCACCAGACCGTCGAGCACGGCGCGCGACAGCCCGAGCCGGGTCACGAGGTGGCGTAGCGGCGCCGAGCCGCCCAGCGCCTCGAGCGCCTCATACCCGACGCGGCGCATGGGCGCGCGTCGGAAGGCCCGCTCACGCTCGAGCAGCGACGGAAGCGCCTGCGTCAGTACCACGACCCGCTCCGTCTGCTCCGCCGGTCCGGTCGGCCGACGCACGCTCCACAGCGCTCCGGGGAGCAGCGCACGCAGCGCCAGGCCGAGCGGCGCGCCGTAGTACCGGCTGATCCACCGGCCGAGCTCGATCAACGCCGGGCTGAGCGCGGGCTCCGCGTCGGGCGCGGCCGCGATCGGCTTTGCCAGGACGTCGGGAGCGGAGGTGTCGATCGTTACGACGACTCCGACCACCTGGCGTCGCTGAACCGGCACCACCACCCGCGACCCCGGCACGACCCGCTCGACGAGCGCGGTGGGAATCTGGTACGTGTAGCCGCGAGGAACCGGCATCGGGAGGACGACCTCCGCGTATCGCGGCTCAAGCCGCGGCTCGGGGGCCCCACCTGGTAGGGGCGCAGCATGCTGCGCCCCTACACCAACGCCACCAGGATCAGCTTTCACGGCCATCCTACGACCGCCTCCGGACTCCCAGCCCCGCTCCGGTCGGGAGCCGGATCTGGCCACCGTCGATCGTGGCGCCCACGAACGGGTCGTTCGCCGTGAGCGCCGCGCCGTCCAGGTCCGCCGCGTCGACGAGGGGGGTGAAGTGCGCCGCCGCGGTGATGCCGAGCGACGATTCGATCATGCATCCCACCATCACGAGCATCCCATGCGCCCGAGCGGTAGCGATCATCCGCAGCGCCTCCCGCAGCGAGCCGCACTTCGCCAGCTTGATGTTGATCCCGTCGGCCGCGTCCGCCACGCGGGGGATATCAGCCGCGACGAGGCAGCTCTCGTCCACGACGACGGGGAGGACGCCCCGGCGGCGCAGGGCCGCGATCCCCTCCAGGTCCTCGGGCGGCAGCGGCTGCTCCACGAACTCGACCCCGTACGCCTTCAGCACAGGAAGCATCTCAATTGCCCGTTCGCGCGTCCAGCCGGCGTTCGCGTCTACCCGGAGCGGCTTGTCGGTGGCGTCCCGGATCGTGCGCAGGATCTCCTCGTCGCGATCGGTCCCGAGCTTGATCTTGAGGATGGGATAGGCAGACGCCTCCGCCACCTTGAGCCGGATGCGCTCCGCGGTGTCGATCCCGATGGTGAAGGAAGAGCGCGGCGCCTTGGCGGGATCGAGACCCCAGAGTCGCCACAGCGGCTGGCCGAGCCGCTTTCCCATCAAGTCATGGAGCGCCGCGGAGAGCGCCGCCCGGGCGGCGCCGTTCTTCGGCACGACCCGCGCGAACCGAGCCTCCGCCGCTTCCAGGTCGAAGGCGTCCTTGGGCAGGTGCGGCTCGAGTAGCTGTAGTTTCGCGAGGACCGTGTCCGCAGTCTCGCCGTAGTACTTCGCGGGATCGGCTTCGCCCCACCCCTCCACACCGTCCGAGTCGGTAAGCCGGACCCAGACGACGCGATAATCGTCTCCGCCGCCTCGCGCGATTACGAAGGGGTGCGTCGTCTTCAGGGCCAGGACTTCGGCGGCGAGGCGCAGCGACATGCCCCCCCCCCGGGTCAGGCGAGCGCGCGCACGTGAGCGCACGCGCCTGCCGCGATGAGGTCGAGCCGGTAGCCGCCTTCGAGCACCCCCACCACCGGCGCCGGGGCGACGCGCTCCCGCAACCGCGCGGTCCACTGCGCCATGTCCTCCGGCTCGAGCGTGAAGCCGCCCAGCGGGTCGCCCTGGAGCGAGTCGAACCCGGCGGATACGAGGAGTAGATCGGGCGGCCACGCGTCGATCGCGGCGTCCACCGCCGCCAGCAGATCGCCGACGTACTGGCCGCGCGGCAAGCCCGGCGGGCGCGGGACGTTGAAGATGTTGCCCACGCCACGCTCGTCCTCGGCGCCGGTCCCGGGATACCAGGGGTACTGATGGATCGAGACGTAGCGGATGGAGGGATCGTGCTCCACTAAGGCCTGCGTGCCGTTCCCGTGGTGCACATCCCAGTCCACGATCAGCACCCGCGGCTGGTCGAGCTGCTGCGCATGGCGCGCGGCGACGACGACGTTGTTGATGAAACAGAACCCCATCGCGCGCGCCGCCAAGGCGTGGTGCCCGGGCGGCCGGGTGGCGCCGAAGGCGGTTCCGGTCGCGATGCCGCGCTCCACGGCGCCGATGGCCACGCCGGCCGCGGCGACCGCCGCGTCCCAGCTGTCGGCGCCCATCACGGTGTCCGCATCGAGCGCACCGCCGCCCTGGCGCGCCAGCCGCTCGAGGCCGTCCAGGTAGCGTGCGGAATGGACCCGCTCGAGCGCCTCCCGCGTCGCGGGCCGCGCCTCGCACCATTCTACGGCGGAGGCCATCTCGGGTGCGCGCAGCGCCGCGAGCAGCGCGACGATGCGGTCGGGGCGCTCGGGATGTCCGAGGCCCGGGTCATGGCGTTGGCAGGCGGGGTGAAAGACGACACCCACCATCTAGCTGGACGAGTGCCTGCTGTGCAGCAGCGCTCGGATGGATTCCACCTCCGCCCGCATCTCGCGCCGCGCCTGCTCGAGCTCAGCCATGGCGCGCCGGTAGCGGCGCCAGCCAAGCACGACGAGCACGGCGGCGATGCCACAGGCGACGCCGCCCACGATCAGCACAGGACGCCCGAGACTGAGGCCCGAGTAGAGCAGCAGCAGGGCATCGAGCGCGAGGCACGCGACGGCCAGCAGGGTGAGCACCCGGCTGAAGGGCTTCATCGCACCGGCTGGCGACGCGCGGGCAGGACGATGAAAGGGGAGTTGGGACCGGCGCCGAGCGCCGCGAGGGTCGTCCCCTCATCCAGCACCTGCGCTCCCCTGAACTTGACGACGTAGTCCCGCAGCGGGATGCCGTCCCGTTTCAACGCCTCGGTGAGGGCCTGGCGCTTCAACTCGGCGACGGTGGTCGTGGGCGCGACCGCGAGCGGAATCTGGTCCCACACGTCGGTCACCATCACGCGAACCGGGATGCGCGCCTCCACCGCCGTCATGCGACCACCACGCCGGAGGCAAGCGGCAGGGTCGAGAAGAACCGGTCCACCGCTTGGTCGAAGAACAGGGTCGATGCCCG
>Ga0066656_10001097_pt1 | contig 11553 bp, 8 predicted proteins | sample GraSoiAngelo_105_FD_71411 | JGI IMG/M metagenome (GOLD analysis project Ga0066656, IMG submission 71411) | Grasslands soil microbial communities from the Angelo Coastal Reserve, California, USA - 14_0903_05_40cm | ecosystem: Environmental > Terrestrial > Soil > Grasslands | place: USA... | reverse complement strand
ACGTGGCGGGGCTCCGGGCCGTGGCGGATCGGCGCGGCATTCCGGTTGCGATCTTCGGACACGCGGGCGACGGGCACGTCCATGTGAATGCGCTTCCGGATACGACGCGCGACGGCTGGCGCGACGCATTGCGCGGGCTGTTCGACGACGTCACCGATCTGCTGATCCGGCTGCACGGCGTCCCGTCGGGCGAACACGGCGTGGGCCGGCTGCGCGCGGGAATCCTGGAGCGCTTCTACGGCCCGGAGGTCATGCAGCTGTTTCGCGACGTGAAGCGCGCCTACGACCCGCTGTCCATCTTGAACCCGGGTGTTATCATTCCCGCGACTGATTGGTCGCCCGTGGCCGCCCTGAAGGTCGGTGCCGGTGCCGCGGTCATTCCCGAAGACATCGCCACGCGACTACGAGAAGTGGAGCGCAGCGCCGCATGGGCCACGCCGAAACTCGAACTGGCACACTAGCCCCGATGGAAGTTTTTCGTGCTCCGCGCATCACGCTGCTCGCCCGTCCGCAGTTCCTCGAACCAGCGCATCTCAAGGTGCAGTGGCGCGGTGCGGCCAGCGACGGCGAGCGTCTCGCCGAGTACGCCGGCCGGCTGTGCTACATGAGCCAGCACAATCCGGTGAATCGGACGACGGCGGAATACCTCGAGAACATCAAGAAGCAGGGTCACGGCTCGGTGCTGGAGCACGCCGTCTACGTGCTGCTCATCGAGGGGATCTCGCGCTCCTGCTCGCACGAGCTGGTGCGCCACCGCGCGGGGTTCGGGTATTCGCAGATCTCGCAGCGCTACGTCGATGAGTCACACGCCGCGTTCGTCATGCCGCCCGCCGTCGCCGGCGACGCGCGGCTCGAGGAGGAATGGCAGCAGCAGGTCGCCGAGGCCCAGGCCGCCTACGTGCGCGCGGTCGAAGGGTTGATGCAGCGCTACGAGTGGGTCGCCGACAAGGTGCACCGGCGGAAAATGGCACGCGAAGCGGCGCGGAGCGTGCTGCCGAACGCAACCGAGGTGAAGATCGTCGTCTCCGGGAACGCGCGTGCGTGGCGCACGATGCTCGAGCTGCGCTGCGGCGAGGGCGCCGAGCTTGAAATCCGGCGCATGGCGATCGGAGTACTGCGACTGCTGCAGACCGAAGCCGGCGCGCTCTTCTCCGATTTCGAGATTTACACTGCGGACGACAAGGACGAGGCTGCCCGCGTCGTCTACCACAAGGTCTGACGTTTTTCATTCGACGATTCTTGCGACGGTTTTCTTTTTGACGTCGTTCATTTGACGATCTTCATTCGACGGTTTTCATTTCGCCGTCTTTTCTCGACGTTTCTCTCTTGCGTATCTGTACATCATTTCGTATTCTGCACTTACATGCGGATTGGTCTCGCATACAACGAGAAACCCGACGTGACGCCCTCGTCGGATGCCTACGCAGAATGGGATGACCCGTCTACCATCGACGCGGTCGATCAGGCTCTGGGTCTCTTTGGCACCGTCGTTCGTCTCGAAGCCGACGAATTCTTGCCGCAAAAACTTTCGCTCGCCCGTCCCGACATCGTCTTCAATATGGCCGAGGGATTGCACGGGCCGTGTCGCGAGTCGCACGTCCCCGCGCTGTGCGAGTACCTGAACATTCCGTACACCGGCTCCGACCCGCTCACACTCGCGCTGACACTGCACAAAGGACGGACGAAGGAGATCCTCGCGTATCGCGGCGTGCCGACCGCGCCGTTTCGCGTCATCGAGCGCGTCGCGGACCTGGAGCGTATGCCGCTGCCATTTCCGCTGTTCGTGAAGCCGGTCGCAGAGGGGTCTGGTAAAGGTATATTTGTCAATAACTTATGCGAGACCGCTGCACAGCTCGCCGAGCGCGTGCCCTTCCTGCTAGAGCGCTACCAGCAGGCGGTGCTCGTCGAGACGTATCTCCCGGGACCCGAGTTCACGGTCGCGATCCTCGGCAACAACGGCGACGTGCGCTGCCTCCCGATCGTCGGATTCGATTTCGCCACGCTGCCCGCCGGTGCGCCACCGGTCTACGGCTACGAGGCGAAATGGATCTGGGACACGCGCGAGCATCCGCTCGCGATCTTCCAGTGCCCGCCGACGGGTGTGGCCGAGTCGCTGTGCCGCGAGACGGAGCGCGTGGCGCTCGATGCGTATCGCGCGCTGGGGTGCCGCGACTGGTGCCGCATCGACGTGCGCGTGGACCGCTTCGGCGTCCCGAACGTCGTCGAGCTCAACCCCCTGCCGGGCATCATCCCCGATCCGGCGATGAACTCCTGCTTCCCGAAGGCGGCTCGGGTCGCCGGCTACACCTACGACGAGCTCATTCAGGACGTCGTTCGGATCGCGTGGCGGCGGATAACAGGCCGCGAGGCAGAGGCGCTGGTAGGGGCGCAGCATGCCGAGCCCCTACAGACACCAACGGCACTCTCGGCATGAGAGTCGTTATCCTCTACGACCCCGGCGCCGATGACTGGACCGCCGAGGACGTCGCCGGCGTGATGGAGGCGGTGGACCACATCGCCCGAATCTTCATCTCCCTCAATCATCAGGTACAGCGCGTTCCGGTCCGGCATGACATGCGCTGGTTCAACGTCTGCCGTCGGGCCGACCTCGTCTTCAATCTCTGCGAAGGCGTGCGCGGTGTGGCGCAATGGGAAGATCACGTCGTCGGCACGCTGGAGCTGGCCGGCATCGCGTACACCGGCTGTGGCCCGTGGACGACGTCCGCCTGCCGCCGCAAAGCGGTCGCCAACACGCTGCTGGAGCGCGCCGGCCTGCCGGTGCCGCGCTGGACGATCGCGCAGGGAAAAATCGACGACGACTTCCCATTGCCCGCCATCGTGAAGCCCGCGGCCGAAGACGCCAGCGCGGGCCTCGACCGGCAATCCGTCGTCACCGATCGCAAGAACCTCAAGGCGCGCATCGCCGTGATGACCGAGCAGTTCGACGAGGTGCTGGTGCAGCAATACATCGCCGGCCGCGAGTTCAACGTCGGGATCGTCGGCGAGCGCACGCTCCCCGTCGCCGAGATCGATTTCAGTGCGATGCCCGAGGGCACGTGGCCGATCCTCACGTATGCCGCCAAGTGGCACGTCGGATCGCCCGAGGATCTCGGCAGCCGCCCGGAGTGCCCCGCCCAGATCCCGCAGCGCGTCGCAGACCGGCTGTGCCGGCTGGCGGAGACGGCGTGGCGCACGATGCAGGGGAAAGGCTACGGCCGGGTGGACCTCCGCGTGGACGAGGCAGGCCGCGCGTGGATCCTCGAAGTGAATCCCAATCCCGATCTCACCGACGAGGCGGGCCTGTCGCGCATGGCGAAAGCCGCGGGATGGGACTACCCGGAGCTGATCCGCCGCATCGCCGAGCTTGCGTTGCGGGAGGCCCAGGGAACGAAGGCCGCGCGTGAGCTGCTCGCTGCGCCCCGTCGGGCACGCGCACCGCGCACGGCTTGAGCGGCTGACGCGTGGGACGGGCCTCTTCCGCGAGGACGAGGTCGCCACCGCGGTCGAGCTGCTCGACGAGAGCCTGGCGGGAGACGACGACTATCAGTTCGTCGGCGCATTTGAAGACGATCAAATGGTCGGGTACGCGTGCTGGGGTGCAACTCCCGGCACTGTCGCGACGAGTGATCTGTACTGGATTGTGGTCGATCGCCTGCGCCAAGGATCTGGCGTTGGAACGCAGTTGCTGGGCGAGGTCGAGTCACGGCTGACGGCTGACGGCAGACGGCTGGTTGTCGTCGAGACCAGCTCGCGCGCCGATTACACACCGACGCGCCGGTTTTATGAAACACGCGGCTACACCAGGACCGCGACAATCCCGGGGTATTACGCGCCCGGTGACGATCTGGTGATCTATACCAAGGATCTGACCTGACGGAGACCTGGCAAGAGCTACTCCGCAAGAAGAGCATCGCCTCCCTCGACGCCCTGGCCGCGCGGTTCGGCGCGGAACACGTCGGGGATATCGCCCGCCTCCGGCAAGCCGCCGAAAACTTCGAATTCCGCATTTCCCCCGCCATGGTCGACCTCATCGAATCACCCGGCGATCCCATCTGGCGGCAGTACGTGCCGACCGTCCAGGAGCTGGAGGTCCACGACGGCATCGTAGATTCGCTGGCGGAGGACGCGAACTCGCCGGTCCCCAACATCACGCACCGCTATCCGGACCGGGCGCTGTTTCTCGTATCCCCGGTCTGCGCGGCCTACTGCCGCTTCTGCACGCGCCGCCGCAAAGTCGGCGACCCCCAGAAGATCCCGCTGGCGCAGCTCGAATCGGCCTTCCGCTATCTCGAGGAGCACCAGGAGATTCGCGATGTCATCATGTCGGGCGGCGATCCCCTGCTGCTGTCGGACCGCCGGATCGACGAGATCTGCAAGCGGCTGCGGGCGATTCCCCATCTGGAGGTGCTGCGAATCGGGAGCCGAGTCCCGTGCCACCTCCCCGAGCGGGTGACGCCCGAGCTGTGCGCGATCCTCAAGCAGTACCATCCCCTCTACATCAACACGCACTGCAACCATCCCGACGAGCTGACGCCGGCTGCGGTGAAAGCACTGGGAATGTTGGCCGACGCCGGGATCCCGCTGGGCTGCCAGACGGTGCTGCTGAAGGGCGTGAACGACGACCCGGAGGTCATGAAGCTGCTGATGCAGAAGCTGCTCGCCGCGCGGGTACGGCCGTACTACATCTATATGTGCGACCAGGTTGCGGGCGCCGAGCACTTCCGGACCACCGTCCAGAAGGGGCTGGAGATCGTCCGAGCGCTACGGGGCTGGACCTCGGGGCTGGCGGTGCCGCACTTCGTGATCGATGCGCCGGGAGGCGGCGGCAAGATCCCGCTGCTCCCCGAATACGTCGTCAAGCTGACCGACAAGGAAGTCGTGCTCCGGAATTACGCGGGTAAGACCTACCGCTACACCCAACCGCCCGAGCCGATTCTGGTAGGGTGATCGGTAGGGGCGCAGCATGCTGCGCCCCTACTCCCCCCCTTGCAGACTTTCGAACTCCTTCGCATATTTATGTTCAACAATGCATAAACATACGATTGTCCTGCTGCTGACGAATATGCCGAATATTCACGGCGGACCCTCTCGAGGGAGCGGCGGGGCACGATAGCGTGACAAGAAAGCGCGAACTCAGCCAGCCCGCTCCCTCAGCAGAGCGGGCTTTTCGTTTGCTCGATCCCTGGCGCGAGCGCGACGCGTGTGGCGTCGGCTTCGTCGCGCGCGCGGACGGCGAACGCACCAACGACATCCTGGCGATGGCGCTCACCGCCGTCGCGCGGCTCGCCCACCGCGGCGCCGCCTCCAACGACAAGTCGGGCGACGGCGCCGGCGTCCTGACGCAGATCCCGCACCGCCTGCTTGGCGTCGGGCCGGTCGAGCGCGTCGCGCTCGGCATGTTCTTCCTGCCACCATCGGCGCGTGCCCGCGACGCGGCGATCGACCTCATCGAAACCGTGCTCGTCGGCCTGGGCATGTCCGTGCTCGGCTGGCGCGTCGTGCCGGTCGACGCCACGGTGCTCGGCCCGCTCGCCGCGGCGAACCAGCCGGCCATCCGCCAGGTGTTCGTCGGCCCCCCGTCCGGCCCCGCGAATGCCCAAGCGTGGGAGCGGCGCCTCTATCTGGCGCGCCGCGTGATCGAGCGGCGGGCCGCGAGCGCCGGGCTGCCCGTCTTCGTGTGCTCGCTCTCATGCCGCACCGTCGTCTACAAGGCGCTGCTCGTCGGCACCGAGTTGCCGGGCTTCTACGCCGACCTGCGCTCGCCGCTGTTCGAGACCGGCATCGCTGTCTTCCACCAGCGCTACTCGACCAACACGCTGCCGAGCTGGCCGCTCGCCCAGCCGTTCCGGTTGCTCGCCCACAACGGCGAGATCAATACGCTGTGGGGCAACCGCAATGCGATGCTCGCGCGCGAACCGGCGCTCGCCGCGCCGGTGTGGGACCGAGACGTCGAGCAGCTCAAGCCCGTCATCTGGGCGGACGGCAGCGATTCCACGAGTCTCGACAACGCGCTGGAGCTCCTCGTCCGCTCGGGCCGCGATCCCGTGCACGCGCTCATGATGCTGCTGCCGGAAGCGTGGGAACGCGTTCCCGACATGCATCCCGCGCTGCGGAGCTTTTACGAGTATCACGCGGGGCTGATGGAGCCCTGGGACGGCCCCGCGGCGCTCGCCTTCAGCGACGGCGTCGTCGCCGGCTCGGCGCTCGATCGCAACGGGCTCCGTCCCTGCCGCTACAAGGTGACCCGCGACAACATCGTCGTCGCCGCATCCGAAGTCGGCGTGGTCGACCTCGATCCGGCGACCGTCGTCGAATCCGGCCGGCTCGGTCCCGGCGAGCTGCTCGTGGTCGATACGCTCCGCAACGTCGTACTCCGCAGCGCGGACGCAAAGCTCGAGGTCGCGCAGCGCTGCCCGTATCGCCGCTGGACGTCGCGCGCGATCCGGCAGCTGCCGACCGAGGTCGGACGCCTGGGCCCGGTGCTTCCCGCGGAAGAGTTGACGGCACGGCAGCACGCGTTCGGGTACAGCCACGAAGATCTGCGCTTCGTGATCTCGCCCATGGCGGCTGAAGGCAAAGATGCCATCTGGAGCATGGGCGACGACACGCCGATCGCACCGTTGTCCAGGCTGCCTCAGAGCATCTACGCCTACGTGCGGCAGCGCTTTGCGCAGGTCACGAATCCGGCCATCGACCCGCTCCGCGAAGAGCGCGTCATGTCGCTCGTCATGTACCTGGGCCGGCGCGGCTCATTGCTGGCGCAACGCCCCGGCGGCAAGACGCTGCTTCGCATCGAGCACCCCGTCCTGCTCGCGGAAGAAATGGCGGCGCTGCGGCGCGCCGGCGGCGCGGAGCTCACGACCCTCAGTGCGACGTGGGAAGCAGCGGCCGGTCCGGAAGAGTTGTCGCGCGCCCTGGAGCACCTGGCCCAGGATGCCGTCGCGGCCGTCCGGCGGGGCGGCGGCGCCACGATCCTGGTCATCAGTGACCGCGATGCCGACAAGACGCGGGCGCCGATCCCGATGCTGCTCGCGATCGGCGCGGTGCATCAACGGCTCGTGCAAGCGCGGCAGCGCATCCGTGTCGGGCTGGTCGCCGAGGCGGGCGACGCGTGGGACGTCCACCATATCGCGGCGCTGTTCGGGTACGGCGCGGAAGCCGTACACCCGTGGCTCGCGTTGCAATGCCTGCGCGACGAGGAATCGTCGGCCGACAAATATCGCAGCGCGGCCGAGAAGGGGCTGCTCAAGATCCTGTCGAAGATGGGGATCTCGACGCTCCAATCGTACGTCGGCGCGCAGATCTTCGAAGCGATCGGGCTCGGTCCCGAAATCATCGACCGGTGCTTCACCGGCACGGCTTCGGTGATCGGGGGCATTGGATTCAAGGAAATCGCCGAGGATGTACTGACGCGCCATCAGAGCGCGGGAGCACTCCCCGATCACGGGCGGGTTCGCTATCGGCGCGACGGCGAGGACCACGGCTGGTCGCCGCCGCTCGTCCGCGCGCTCCAGCACGGCGAATACACCGGATTCGTCGCGGGGACTCGCGCCCGCGCCCCGGCGGGTCCGCGCGACCTGATCGACTTCCGGGAGCAAGCGCCGGTGCCGCTCGAGGAGGTCGAGCCCGCCGAGGACATCCGTCGCCGCTTCATCTCCAGCGCCATGTCGCTCGGCGCCCTGTCGCCCGAAGCGCACACGACGCTCGCCATCGCGATGAACCGGATGCACGCGCGTTCCAACTCCGGCGAGGGCGGCGAGGATCCGGCCACCTACGTCGCGCGCGGCGACTCCGATCGCGCTGACAATCGGATCAAGCAGGTCGCGTCCGGCCGGTTCGGCGTCACGGCGGACTACCTGGTTCGCGCGGACGAGCTCGAGATCAAGATCGCCCAGGGCTCGAAGCCGGGCGAAGGCGGCCAGCTGCCGGCGAAGAAAGCCACCGCCTGGATCGCGTCGCTCCGTCGCGGCCAGCCCGGGATGAGCTACATCAGCCCGCCGCCGCACCAGGACATCTACTCGATCGAGGGCCTCGCCCAGCTGATCGCCGACCTCCGCGCGATCAACCCCGCCGCGCGGATCGGCGTGAAGCTCGTCGCCACCCGTGGCGTCGGCACGATCGCGGCCGGGGTCGCAAAGGCCGGCGCGACCTACATCCACCTGTCCGGCCATGCCGGCGGGACCGGCGCCTCGCCGCTCAGTTCCATCAAGCACGTCGGGGTGCCGTGGGAGCTCGGCCTGGCCGAGGTCCACCAGACGCTCCTCCGGAACGGCCTCCGCGACCGCGTCGCGCTGCGAACCGACGGCGGCCTCCGGACCGGCCGGGACCTACTGGTGGCCGCGCTCCTCGGCGCCGAGGAGTTCGCGTTCGGGACCGCGATGCTCGTGGCGGTCGGCTGCGACATGGCCCGCCAGTGCCACCTCGACACCTGCCCGACCGGGATCGCCACCCAGCGGGAGGACCTCCGGGCGAAGTTCGCCGGAACGCCGGAGCAGGTCGAGCGGTTCGCGCTGGCGCTGGCTGAAGGACTCCGGGCCGAGCTCGCCGCCGTCGGGGCCCGCGAGGTCGGCGAGGTGGTCGGCGAATCGCGGCGCTACCTCGCCGCGGATCGGCGGGCCGCCACGCTCGACCTCGCGCCCGTTCTGGGCGCTTCCAGCTGGGCCGCCGACCTCGGACGACGCCGGGCGCCCGAGTCGGCCGGCCGGTCCGTGCGGCACGGCCTGGCGAGCCCGCTCGAGCATCGCCTGACGGCGGCCCTTGGCGGCCAGTCGGGCTTCCGCGCGGATGGGCTGGCCCTGTCGACGGCCGACCGATCCTTCGGCGCGAGCCTGACCGGGGCGATCGAACGCGGCGAGCTCTCCGGCCCGATCTCGCTCGGCCTGAGGGGCGCTGCGGGCCAGTCGTTCGGCGCGTTCGCCGGTCGGGCGGTCGAGCTGCGCCTTGTCGGCCAGGCGAACGACTACGTCGCAAAGGGCCTGTCCGGCGGCGTCGTCGTCGTCGCCCCCGAGCCGGATCTCGCCGCCGAGGCGCGGCGCCAGGCGATCGCCGGGAACACCTGCCTCTACGGCGCAACCGGCGGGCGGCTCCACGTCATCGGTCGCGCCGGGATGCGCTTCGCCGTCCGGAATTCAGGTGCGTCGGCGGTCGTCGAGGGCCTCGGCCCGCACGGCTGCGAGTACATGACCGGTGGCGCGGTCGTGGTCCTCGGTCCGGTCGGGGCGAACTTCGGGGCGGGGATGACCGGCGGGCGGGCGTTCCTCTACGACCCGGACGGACGGCATCTCGCGGCGCTGGATACGCGGAGCGTCCAGGCGACGAGGCTCGCCGCGGTCGCGGTCGAGCGCGACGACGGGGCCGCGCTCGTCGAGGAGCTCGTCGCGCTGCTGGAGGCCCATCGGGCCGCCGGATCGACCCGCGCGGCGGACCTCCTCCGCGACCTCGCCACGGCGTGCGCCGACACCTGGCTCGTCGAGCCGCTCGCTGCAGCGACCATTGCGCCGCCGCAACCAGTCGCCGCCGTCGCTGCTCAGCCGTCTGGCGTCGCGGTCGCCGGCTGAGGGACGACCCGGCCGGGCGTCTTTGCCCGCCTGAACGCGGGCTCCCCGGCGCGACCGACGCCTGGTGCATGGGACGTGCATATCGGACGCGTTTCCGCGGCTCAGCCCCCGAAAAGGCCCGATTCGTGCCGGTCTGGAACGTCCGGCGCACAAAGGCGGCACGAATCGCCGGAATCGTCGGCGAATCAGTCGCATGTGCACGTCGGGTGCACCAGATGTCGTCTGCCGATCGTGCGCGAGGCAGAGCGCGGACTTTGCCACGTGCAACCGGAACGCAACCGAGGGGCAACGCGTTCGGTGACGCTCGGCGAGCCGTCAGGCGCCGATCATGCGATGACGGCGCCGTCGGAAGCCGTCTCGTTGTCCGCGCAGAAAGGCCGCCGATGATCCATCCGTCCGATCCCGAGCTCCAGCGACCACTGGCGGTTCGTGACGGCCATGGCGCCCCGGTCACCTGTGCGACCTGCGGGTGTCGCCTCCGCGCCGGCATTGCCGACAACGACATCGCCTGGTTCCACTTCAACCCGCTCGGCGGGCGCGACGCGCGCGGGTGCCGGGTCGCCTGCGTCGACGAGGCCCATGACGTGGCGGGCTACCGGGCCACGAGCCTCGCCCTCGCCTGAGGGTTCGCGCGGGGATCGCCTAGGACCCCGCCTCGATTCGATAGCCGACGCCGCGGACGGCCAGGATCGCCGGTCCGCCCGCCCCCTCCACCTTGGCCCGCAGGCGGGCGAGATGCGGCTTCAGCCAGAGCAGGTCCGGGTCGGTCTCGGCCGGCCATCCGGCGCGTGCCAGCAGGTGATGGGGGACGATGTCGCCGTTCGCCCGAACGAGCGCCTCGAGGAGGCGGAACTCCGTCGGCGTGAGCGTCAGCGCGGTGCCCTCGACGCGGGCCTCGTGGCGGGCCGGCTCGAGGACGAGCGATCCGGCCGACACCGGGCCGGTCGACACACCTCCCGCCGATCGATCGACGCGGCGCATCACGGCCGCGATCCGGGCCAGCAGCTCCGCCTTGCCGAATGGCTTGACGAGATAGTCGTCGGCACCGATCCCGAGCGCCCGGACCTTTGCCTCTTCGGCACTTTCGCCCGATACCACCAGGATCGGCGCCTGGCCGGCCGCCCGAATCTGGCCGGCGACCGTGAACCCGTCGGGGCCCGGCATCGCGAGATCGAGGAGGACGATGTCCGGTGCCTCCTCGCGGAACCGCTTCACGGCGGTCAGCCCGTCGTACGCGGTGATCACCTGGTGGCCCTCGGTCCCGACGAGCGCGGTGATGGCACCGACCATCGCGGGGTCGTCATCGACGACGAGGATACGGAGCGGGCGGCTGGCGAGCATCAGGGCGTCACGTTACACGGCGGCAGCGGCTTACACGGCGGCCGCGGCCGGGAGCGCGACCACGAAGCGGGCTCCGGTGGGCTCGGCCGGCTCGACCCACAGCCTGGCGCCCATCGATTCGCCCAGCCGCTTCGCGGCGTACAACCCGATCCCGGAGCCGCGCGCGGTATGCGTCTCGCGTCGGGCGTAGGGCTCGAAGATCCGCTCCCGCCACTCCTCCGGCACGCCCGGCCCCTGGTCGCTGACGCCGATCCGGACGAAGCCCTCGACGAGGGCGTGATCGATCGCGATCGTCGTCTCCGGCGGCGCGTACTTGACGGCGTTCTCGATCAGGTGCTCCAGGATCTGGCGGAGCCGCGGCGCGTCGGCGAGGGCATGGAGGCCGAGGCCCGGCCGGACGTCGAGGTGGTGCTGGCGGACGATCGGCCGGATCGACTCGACGACCTCGGCGATGGCCGCCGCGACGTCCGTCGGGGTGACCGCTGCCGCCTCGGCGGGCACGATCCGGACCGACGCGAGGATCGAGTCGACCAGGCGGTCGAGGCGCTCGACCTGCTCCATCGCCGCGTCGTGCCAGCGCTGGCGCTGGGCCCGCCGGTCGGGGTCACGCGATTCGCGGCCCTCGAGCGGCGGGTCGTCGGCGAGCAGCTCGGTG
>Ga0066656_10001094_pt1 | contig 11558 bp, 16 predicted proteins | sample GraSoiAngelo_105_FD_71411 | JGI IMG/M metagenome (GOLD analysis project Ga0066656, IMG submission 71411) | Grasslands soil microbial communities from the Angelo Coastal Reserve, California, USA - 14_0903_05_40cm | ecosystem: Environmental > Terrestrial > Soil > Grasslands | place: USA... | reverse complement strand
AAACGAATCGGCCGTCCTCAGTGCCATGCAGAGCAATATCGGCGACCAAACCGGTCTTTATATTTTTCCTGGACGCGGCGTTGAGAAAAACGCAACTCGACAGGAAAAGAACGAAGCGATGAAACACATGGCCGAAAAAATGGCGACCAACCCTTCCGGCATTCTCATGTATCACACGCCGGGCCGTCCGTTCACGTTTGGCAAATGGCTCGGAATCGAATTCGGCACCGAACTGCTCGAAGCGATCCTGGTCGTGTTCCTCCTCGCCCAGACACGCATCGCGAGTTTCGCCGGCCGAGTCGGCTTCGTTTTGGCTGCCGGAATACTCGCCGCTATCGCTACGAACGTTTCTTATTGGAACTGGTATGGCTTCCCTTGTGTTTACACCACCGGCTACATGTTCATTCAAATCGTCGGCTTTTTGTGCGTTGGCGTTGTCGCCGCGTTGGTGCTGCGGAGGCGCAGTCCCGCAGCCTGAAGGTTTTAAGGCGCCAATTCGGCGTCTTAAAGTCTTGGACTTCTGTCCTCTGCCGCCGCCCCCCTTCTTAGTTCCTAATTCTTCCCTCTTCCTTAATCTCTCATCCTTCATCCTTTTATGAAACTCGCCTTGCTCACCATCTTCGCCACAACCCTCGCAACTGCCGCAGATGTATCCATCACTCAGGACGAACTTGTCCGTCGCACCCAGGAGCTTTACGACGCTATCGCGCCTGGGAATCAAACGCCTTGGAAAAAATATTTCGCTGACGATTGCATCTTCTCCGACGAAAAAGGGCGCACGCTCGACAAGACGAAACTCGTGGCCGACATCACGCCTTTGCCAACAGGATATTCCGGCACCATCAAGCTCGACAAAGTCCAAAGCCGGATCTTCACCGACACCGTCGTTCTTAGCTATGACGCGAATGAAACCGAAACGATCTTCGGCCAAAACCTGACGGCGCGTTATCACGTCACCGACACGTGGCTGCGGCGCAACGGCGATTGGCAGATCATCGCCAGCCAGGCCCATCGCTATTACGAAGACCCAGCAGTGGGAAAAGCCGACCCGAAAAAGTTCGCCGACTTCATCGGTACCTACGAGCTCGCGCCCGGTCAAACAAGATCGATTACGGCTGAGGACGGGAAACCGTTCATCGAACGAAAAGGCAAAAAGGAAGAGCTGTTGCCAGAAACATCCGATCTGTTCTTCCGCAAAGGCGTCGAAGGCCGGATTCTCTTCCATTACAACGCCAAGGGCAAGGTCGACGCTTTGATTGATAGGCGGAATAACGAGGATGTCGTTTGGGCTAAGAAACGATAGCAGACCGTCCTGGTCGCCGTAGCGACCGAAACAACGAAGACGTCAGTTTGCGAAAAACAAAGTAACCACTACGCCGATCAAAATTAGTGACTCCGCTCCTCGATCCCGCACTCGCGCACGAACCAGAGCGGTTTGAGTTTGGCTAATGGACCCTTCAGTTTATTCCGGGATTATCCACTTGACACAGGTTTGACATAGTGCTAATTTGGTCGCGTGATTGAAATTGTTTTGCGCGGTTTCCGATGTTTTTGGGCGATCTTTTTGATCTCCTTGACAACCTTTTTCGGAAACACCGAGTGGAGCAATTCCTTATCCGTCATCTTGTGGGCAGGCTTCTTTAACCTAGGCATAACTATGAACAAAAAACCGACCAAATCCTTCAAAGCAGAAATGAATCTTCCGGCGCTTATTGAGCAATTCGGAAGCGATGAAAAATGCCGTGCGCGGCTTACTAGTTTGCGCTGGCCCAAAGGCGTTACTTGTCCGCGCTGCAAATCGAAAAGTATCTCGAATGTAATCGAGCGCGACCAATACGACTGCAACGCATGTCGTTATCAGTTTTCGGTAACGAGCGGCACGATCTTTCACGATACGCACCTTCCATTGTCGAAGTGGTTCCTTGCTATTTACTTTATGACGGAATCGAAGAAAGGCATGTCGGCGCTGCAAATGAAGCGCACGCTTAATGTGTCCTACGAGACGGCATGGTATCTCTGCCACCGTATCCGCGCTGCCATGCGCGAGATTAACAGCGAACTTCTGCGCGGAGTCGTGGAAGTGGACGAAACTTATGTCGGCGGAAAGGTGCGCGGGAAAGGGCGCGGCTACAAAGGGAACAAGGCTATCGCTATTGGAGCAGTCCAACGCGAGGGCAAGATTCGACTGCAAGTTATTCCTAATGCTACCAAGGTCGTTCTCCATAAGTTCATTCACGACAACACGGCACCGGATACGGAAGCGATCTACACGGACGAAATGCCAGCTTATTGGGGAATTGACGATGCCGACACAAAGCATAAATGGGTTAATCATTCTGCCGAAGAATGGGTTGTCGGAGACGTTCATACCAACGGTATAGAGAGCGTCTGGAGCCTCTTGAAGCGATCTATCATCGGTTCTTATCATAAGGTGAGCATTAAGCATCTGGACGCCTATCTGGATGAATTGGAGCACCGGTTCAATAATCGTAAGAATGAGTACATATTCCGGGATACTCTCACGAAGCTAGTAAACGCGGTTAAGCTACCATATTCGGAGCTGACGAAGGCTGCATGATTTATGGCATCCTTATTCATTTACGAGTATAGGTAAGCTCCCACCGGCCATTGTTGAACTGCGCGGTAAGCGTTGCGCATAGTGGCCTAATATCCTCGGCGCTAAATGCGACATGAAACAAGTAGGTGTCGTTTTCATCGAGTCGTTTATGTTTCTCCGTGATAAAGTCAAAATCAGCCATAATTTCTGCTTGAAGGGTTCCGCCCGGAAGCCAAAGAACTTCTAAATACTCAGGCGTCCCGTAACGAATTGTCTTAACATCTGAATCTGGATCATGAGCAGGGCAGAACCTAAACTTGAGGTTGTTATATGGAATTACAGGATTGCCGCTTTTTTCAAGATAGGTTAACACCGCCCTGCATCCTATGATGTCCAGTTTTCTCTTAGATTCGACACACAAACGCGCAATCGTGCCTCTTATTACACTGCGATCTTGGTATCGAAATTCCGTGGGCCATATACAGCCAGGTTTTTTAGCATCGTATGATATTTGAAGTCGCCTCCGATCCTGATAATGCGAAGCACACCATCCGATAATCGCCAATGCGCATATTGACCACGCTGAAATCAAAATTTGTATACGCAATGTTTCTGGCAGCGCGACCAGTGCGGTAATTGTGAGGGAAATAGCAAACGTCGCACTCACAACAAGGCTCCAAATTGGCGTTCGCATTTGTCAAAATCAGACGATTTTAACCTTGTGTCAAGCCGACAATCCCCGTTTATTCAGTTCCTTCGCGGACCGTGTACTTCCCGTGTGAGGTCAGCGATCTTCAGCGCCTCTTTCAGCAGCGCATCGACATTCGCAAGGTGCGCAAGGAGCCCGTCAGCTTCGATGTAACCTTCGCGACAGAGAACGTCGTCGCCACTGACGGTGAAATCGTAAAAGAGATTCTTCCGTTCCGTTTTAGTTTTCTCGACGAAAGCAGGTAACCCGGCCTTGCAGGCATCGAGCTTACCAGGATGTACTTTGAAGTAAGGATGCAGACTGACAAAATTGGAAATGTAATTCATCGCTTGAGCGGAGACGATAATTCCTGACACAAGGGAGTAAAACCGCAAAGGCGCCTTCTCATCAGAGCAAATTCTGAATATCTGATCGTCGTCGGGAAATGGTTGACTGCAATCCTGCCGCTTTGCTATACTGACCATTATGAGTACCAAATTTTTTGCCCTCATTTCTTTAATCGCCTTTGGCAGCCTTTGCGTTGTACAAGGTCAATCACCCGCCCCGAGCGGATCGCCCGCCGAATCGCCCTCACCGGCTGAGAAAGCGGCATCGCCTTCAACTGGCGAGTCGCCAGCCGCTTCGCCCAAAGCGAAACCCGCTCGCAAAAAAGCAAAAACTGAGGCAAAAGCGCGTCCGGCCGCTGCAAGTCCAGCGCCTGCAGGGCGCACGACCGAGGAAGCAGCAAACCCGCCCGCATCGGGGGGGGGCCACGGTCTCGTCTGGGTTAATACGGAGACGCATGTTTACCACAGGGAGGGCTCGCGTTTTTATGGCACGACGAGACAGGGCAAATACATGACCGAACAGGACGCAATCCAAGCGGGAAACAAAGCCGCGCCGAAGGGACCATAGGAAGGCAACGGCTAAGGAAGAATCGCTATCGTTCGGTGTGAAGCGGCCGCACCGTCAGCGTGGGGCGGCCAGCCATGTTCGCGTAGGTTGCCTCAGCCTTGTGATCGCTGCGTTTGAATCGACGTTCTTTCGACGTGTCGTCCGGCGCCCACGTCGCGCCGCCAGCATTCGCCTTTAGGAATCTTGTGATCTCTTTTTCGGAAAGATCAGTCCCCTTGACGTGAGAATATCTTTCCAAAACGCTCCGGCGGTCGGCGAAAATTACAAAGTAAAAATATCGATCCTTATGGTAAAGAACGCTGACCGTTCCATCATCGAGTAAATGTCGCTCGACCAGGTTGCCATATAAATCGTCAATTCTGTCGTCGCTGTCGCCCAGGTTAGCCCAGACTGAGCCCAAGCCTGCGAAAATCGCCAAGAGAGCGACGATCAACTGCTTCATATCTGTTATTCCGATAGTTCGCAGAAATCCGCAACACGGCGCGCGGGGACGTCGCTGGTAGACTGCATTGGTCGCGTGGTGATGCGACCGAGATATCGGGGGATCGCGAGTCAATTCGCAATTCTCTCAAACGCTCGGGACTTGACACGTTCCCAGCGTGTGACACAGTGTGTCACATGAAGACGATCAGCATCCGCCAACTTCACCACGAAACAGGACGATGGGTCCGTAAAGCCGCGGCACTCGGCGAAATCCATGTAAGCGAGCGGGGCAAGACCATTGCAAAAATCGTCCCACAAACGGCGCCCCCTGAGGTGCCGTACTTCGCTCGTCGCAAAATGAGTCGCCGTTTTCGCAACATCATGGAAAAGCTCCAAGGCGGCACCGACAGCACAAAAATCATTTCCGCGGATCGCGATCGCCGGTTGGAATGATCTATCTGGACTCAAGCTATCTAGTACGCCTTTATTACAAGGACGCCGGCTTTGAAGCGGTTCGCGACCTGGCAGCCAGAGACGCTGTGGCTTGTGGGTACCATGGGCGAGCAGAAGTTATCGCGGCGCTCCATCGCAAAGTCCGCGAGGGCAACCTGCCAAACAAATTATATCGCATCGTTCTGCAGGAGTTCGCCAACGAAATCCGCGCCGGCGCTTTCACCTGGATCCCTTTGTCTCAAGCGGTTTTCGACCGCATCCAGCTCGTCTTTGCCAGCCTGCCGACGTCAATCTTCCTGCGCGCAGCCGACGCCATGCATCTCTCCGCCGCAGCCGAAAGCGGGCTCCGCGAAATCTATTCCAACGACGAGAACTTCCTGGCAGCGGCCCCTCATTTCGGGCTACACGGCGTTAACGTAATCTCATGATTACTGCGCTCTTCTCCTTCCATAGATTGGATGTTGGATGTTGGACATTGGATGTTTTCATCTCAGCGGCCGAGTCCCTGGCTCACCGTCGTGTCACCCAAAGTTGAACTTAGGCGGCTGACCCCGACGTCTGACCTCCGATCTTTGCGGCTTTTCTCGCTTACTTCCGCCCCAAATACTTCATTTGCTTCGTTCTATCTTTGCTACTGACATCCGGCCTCTCTTCAATCAATTCGTCAGCCACAACGGTATGAAACGAAACAACCGCCCAATCGGCGTCTCCGCCGACCACCGGGCGATGCCAGACACTCCGCGGGATGGAAATCCAGCGCCGCTCCAGCGGCACATCCGGACTGCTAACCAAAACATTCGATTGCCACTGGCCTGGCTCTCCAGTTTGCATGTCGCCGCTCCCTTCGTACGACATCATGCGCTGGTGACTGTTGGGATGGCGTTCCGCGCCCGTGTCTGCCGCCGCGCGCAGGACAAAAACCCAGGCAGACCGGATCTCAGATGGTAACGCACGACCGAAAACGGTTAACGGAATCGGTTCCCAAGCCATTAGCGCCTCTCTCTTTTGACCCAGCTCTGCGCGGACTCGGTCCACAATCGGGCGAATTTGTTCGCGGACATTCTCCGATCGTAAAACCGTCTCGATCGATGTAAGGCGCCAGCGTTCCTCCGTTCTCATCCCGCGAGTATGTCCTCATCATCCCTTCCCATCAAACATCCACGTGCCGCCATAGGAAAATCCTATTGCGACTAGACGCATAAAGTATTTCAACGGGCGTCCGGACTGTGGCCAGTTCACTATATGAACGGCTCAGGTTTAGGGATGGGAACGATCAAGGGCAACGACGGTCTTGGAACGTAATCGGCCGGGTCCCGCTCGGCCAAGTTCTGGGTCATCTACAACGTGTCGTTCTGAACTTCGACGTTCTCGGTCTCGCTAACGGGACCGTCGTGAACCTGGGCCCGTTGATTTCACTTTTTCATCAACCAACACATAACAACAATAATAGGAGGTACAATCATATGAAAACTACGATGCCGATGCGGTTGCGCATTTTACGGTTCCTTGAGGAGCGATACGTGCACAGGGCGCGACCCCATTATTTCCCTGAGCTCGCTCTCTTTGGAGTAATCCTGATCCTCGCCGTCTGGCCGATGTTATCCCTGGCGGCGGCGCTGGACCTGCTGAGATAGAAGCTTATTGCTTCGCGTTGCGAGCGATGGATGAATCTTGGGATGAAAGGGCGGTCGCAGCTTCCCGACGGAACGCTGCGGCCGCTTTGCTCTGAAATCGAAGCGGGTTGTAAAGAAGATTCAGTTCCCGCTCCGGAACCGGCGGAGCGAACGGCAGACTGACGCATCCGGGCGTGGCTTGGTGTTTCACCATCATTTGGGGCACAATTGAGACGCCGATCTCAGCCGCGACCATGTTAGCGATCGTTCCAAGCTGGCTGCCGGCCAGCGCTATCTCCGGCCGGAGACGACGGGCCGCGAGCAGGTGATTCACCTGTTGCGACAGGCAATGCATCTCGTGGAGGAGCAGGAACCTCTGCGATTTGAGATCGTCCAATGTTACCAGAGGCTTCTTTGCTAGAGGATGTCCTTTCGGCACTAGCGCAAGCAATGGTTCGTTGCCCAGAGGTTCGCGTCGCAGAGTTGGACTTTGCTGGCAAGTGGATGCCAATGCGACATCCAGCTCTCCAGCTTCCACCCGCCGAGTGATGCCGTCGGTCACGTCCTCCACGATTTCTAGCGTGACTGCTGGATAATGTTTTTGGAATTTCCCGATCAATTCCGGGAGGACATATGGCGCGATCGTGGGAATTGCGCCCACCGCCAGCCCGCCGGCAACCTCGCCTTTGAGCTCGTCGACGCATCGGCGGGCGTCGGCGATCGAGGCCAAAATTTGCCGTGCGTAATCGATCAAACAACGGCCCGCTTCGGTCAGGACGACTGAACGCGGCAAACGGTCGAATAACGGTTGCCCTACCTCCGCTTCCAGCTTTCGAATCTGTTGACTGAGCGAAGGTTGAGCGACGCGCACCTTGGCGGCCGCGCGGGAAAAGCTTCCCTCGTTGGCCACGGCCACGAAATAACGCAACTGGTGAATCTCCATAGATAAGTTTTCTATCGCAGCGAGACCCACAGTAGCCTCAGCCTTGCCACTTTGAAACTCGCTCGTTACCTCATTCGAGATTGGACGTTGGGCGTTCGCCGTCTGTGTATGCGTGGTATGCATTCAAATCATTAAATGTATATTTTTTGCCTTTTTTTATACATTTAGCTCGCCTAATGTTTAAACCGCATGCATTTCAGCCCAGATGCGGCATTTAACCAGCTTCCCGATTTGCCGCCCTTGGTCGAACTGGAGACTCCGCGCGTGCTCAAGGCGACTACTCGGGCCAGCCGAGCGCTGGCTGAACTAAAAGGTCGCACCCACACCATTCCGAATCCGAAGATCCTGCTCAACACTCTCGCGCTTCAAGAAGCGAAACTCAGCTCCGAAATCGAGAACATTTTCACGACCAACGACGAGCTGTATCGCGGCCTGGCAGCGAACGGCAATGGCGCCGACCTTTCTCCTCACGCGAAGGAAGTCCTCCATTATCGCGACGCGCTTTGGCACGGAATGAACGCACTCCGCGCCCGGCCTTTCCTCTCTACAAATCTCGCGATCGAGATTGTGAACATCATCAAGGAAAACAGCGCCGGTATCCGCAATCTGCCCGGAACCAAGTTTCAAAACCCCAACACGAAGGAAGTCATTTACACGCCACCGAATGGCGAACGTTTGATTCGCAAGAAAATGGCAAACCTTGAGCTTTTCTGCAACGACTTGTCGTCTGAGATCGACCCGCTTGTTCGTGTCGGCGTTGCACACTACCAGTTCGAAGCCATTCACCCCTTCTTCGACGGCAACGGCCGCGCCGGACGCATCCTGATCATTCTTCAGTTGATCATGAATGGCCTGCTGGAAGTTCCGATCCTGTTTTTGAGCCGCTTCATCATCGAGCAGAAAGCGCAATATTATCACAGCCTCCGCACCGTGACCGAGCGCGGCGAATGGGAAGCATGGCTCCTTTACATGCTCGAAGCCATGGAGAAGACCGCACACGGCACGACACAAAAAATCAACGCGATTCACGATCTTCTCGCCAAAACGATGGCGAAAGCGAAGCAAGTTCTGCCAAAGCGCACGTTTAGCAAAGAACTGATCGAGCTGATCTTTGAGCAACCTTACTGCAAAATTCGGTTCGTCGAGAAAGCCAGCATTGCCAAGCGGCTGACCGCGACCAAATATCTGCGCGCTCTAGAGAAGGCCGCCTTCGTAACGTCGGTCAAAAAAGGCACTGAGCTGATCTTCATCAATCGTGCGCTTTGGCATCTGCTTACCGACGAACCGCTGCCAAAAACCGAAACGACCGCACAGTCATGACAAGATCGACTGCTGCATCGCAAAAATTCGCCGTTAAGTCTGGCGTTTACTGCTGCGTTCTCACCAAAGCGGCACTTGAGTGCTCGTACAGTAGCCGGTTGACGCCAAAAAAAAGCGCTCCGCATTTCCAGCGGAGCGCTTTTGTGCCGCGCAGAGGATGCGCTACTCAACTTCAATAAACTCCGGATCGCCCGCGCAGATCACGCGCTCCGTATACACGAAGCCGTCCACGTCAACCGCGACCCAACAGCCATCCACGAACACGAAGTACGTGTTGCCGATCAATCGGAAATGGTTGGCCCCGAATCGTTGGACGAAGAACTCTTTCGGATGCCGCCCAAGACTGAACACTTCGCTGTGACGCGACTTGAACTCTTGCACGTTCACCTTCGTCGATTGATTCACGTTTGTCTGGCTCGTGCTCGAACGTGCGCCAGGTTCATTCCTGTTTACGTCCTGAGGGCGACCCTTAACGTTCGTCTTTCCACGGACCTCTGTGCCCGTCTCAGGTTTTGCCTCCGGTTTGCTCTGCTCCTGAGCGGCGTGCTTCTTCTTTCCTTTCGCCGGCGTTGTCGCCTGCGTTTCTTTCGTCTGCCCCTGCGTGGGCTGTTGTGGCTCCGTCTGGCCTAACGCCATGAGCGGTAACGCCATTATCGCTGTAATCATCAGGATCTTCATAGAATTCCTCCCTTCCCCTGTAATTCGTATCTCCCAAAAATTTTGGTCCCGTCGATCACTCAATTTCGTACCGCGGACGACGGCTCGTTATGTGGGCGGATCAATTATTCACCTCCGCTTTTTGGTCTTCCAACTTACCCAGCGGGAATTAAGACTTAAGAAGGTTGAATTAGGAGGGATGCAGCCGGAAGAAAAAGATCTTAGGCAACGCACGAAGGAATTCGCATTGCAGATTACTCGTGTGTTTTTCCGAGTTGCCGAAAACGACAGAAGAGTAAGTGCCGGGTAAACAGGTCCTGCGATATGGTACATCGGTCGGAGCGAATTACCGGGAAGCGTATCGCGCCCGCAATAAAGCCGAGTTCATCGCGAAGTGCGGCGATTCGCTGCGCGAGCTTGAAGAGACTGTCATCGCCATTTTTGTTACGATTCTAAAGCGCTCGAAAGAAGCACCATGATCCTTAAATCTTAATTCTTCCTTCTTAATTTTTTCTCCCTCACAGAGCTAAACTTATGCTATTTTCCGCGCTTTTCGCCAAGATTGCCGCTGATTTAAAGAAGTAGAAGAAAGCTCGCGGCGGCGCAGGTTTCATGTAGGTAACACATTGCTAGAAAGCGGAGATGATTCGTAAGACCACGCCGGAACGACTGAGTTTTTTCTCCGACGCGATATTCGCGGTCCTTATCACGGTGCTGGTCTTGGAACTGCGTCCACCTGAGCGACCCACCTTCGAAGCTCTCCTGGAGCGGTGGCCGACATGGTTAAGCTACGCAGTCAGTTACTTGTTCATCGCCATCGTGTGGGCCAATCATCATTATCTACTGCGCTACGCCACGGAAGCCACGCCTCGGCTGATGTGGTTCAATTTCGCCCATCTCTTTCCCGTTTCCCTGCTTCCCCTGTCGACCGCGTGGATGGCGGTGAGCAGGCTTTCGCTCAACCGGTCGCATTCTATGCGGCCGTCTTTTTCTTCGTCAATGTGACCTACATCTTGTTGATTTGGGAGCTAATCGAGCCTCGCGCCGACCTTGCTTCGAAAGTCCGCCGGAACATGCGATACTGCTCCATCGCGACTTTGTGCCTTTTCGGAATCGCATCGCTCGTCGCCTTGAAATATCCCTTCCTGGGTCTTGCAATTTGTTGTTGCTGCTTGGTGGGTTATTTGAGGCCAGGTGCGCCAGGCGCAAACTGATCGCTCTCGACATAAATTGCGGAGACTCCCGCTAAGCGCAGCATACTCGATGGCTAACCTCGACATCTTCTGGCTTAAAGACGAAAGCCTCGAAGACAGTGCCAACCTTCCCGATCCCGACATCATCGTCGCCGAAATTGTCGAAGATTTAGAAGCTGCGCTTCAGCAGTTCGCTGCAATTGCGAATGACTTGAAGAAGTAAATCCGTAGCGTTCCGCTGTGAAGCGCACTTTACAGGTGCTCAATGAGATGGAACGTGATGGCGTCTTCACCCGTTACGCCATCGCCGGCGCGATGGCTGCAACTTTCTATGTTGAACCGTTGTTGACCTTCGATCTCGATGTCTTTGTTGTTCTGCCGCAGACTCCGGGTGGTTTGCTCACGCTCGCTCCCCTGTATGATGCGTTGCGCGCCCGCGGCTATTCCGAGCAAGAGAACGAATGTATCAGGATCGAAGGCGTGCCGGTGCAGTTTCTCCCCGCCTACAATGCTTTGCTCGAGGAAGCTCTTAAAGAGGCGCAAGAGATTATGTATGAAGATGTGCCAGCTCGCGTGCTGCGAAGTGAACATCTCGTCGCCATTTGTCTGCAAACAGGACGCAACAAGGATCGCGAGCGAGTCCGAATTTTGCGCGAACAGGCGAAGCTCGATCAGAACTTTCTTGCCGACGTGCTTAGGCGGCATCAGCTTGAGGACAAATGGAAGCTATGGACGGAGTAAGCGCTGAGGTAACCAGGATATTTGCGGCGAAAGAACAACGCCGGCAGGATCTCGC
>Ga0066656_10001081_pt1 | contig 11617 bp, 8 predicted proteins | sample GraSoiAngelo_105_FD_71411 | JGI IMG/M metagenome (GOLD analysis project Ga0066656, IMG submission 71411) | Grasslands soil microbial communities from the Angelo Coastal Reserve, California, USA - 14_0903_05_40cm | ecosystem: Environmental > Terrestrial > Soil > Grasslands | place: USA... | reverse complement strand
CGAGGTATTCGCCGGTGGGATCGAACGCGTCGGTCCATCCGAACTCCGGAGACTCCTCGCGGATCGTCCCGCCGCGCACCGGCTGACCGCCGCCGCTGGACGACGCTCCACCTGTATTACTGCTGCTGCAGGCGACCGCAATCAGGGCGAACGTTACCCCCAGAGCGGCAGCCGCAAGTCGTTTGCGACCGATCACAGGCTTCACTCCCTTCTCTCCGTTGCCCCGAACCTCTTCCGCCCGTGTTATACGGGAATGGGCCACTCCGTGGTTTCGCCCCCAGTCCTCCCCTCCCTAGAGCGGTCAGCGCCCAGCGCGCGGGTCGAGGGCATCCCGGAGGCCGTCCCCCAGGAGGTTGAACGCGAGCGTCGTCATCACGAGGAACATGCCCGGGAAGAAGAGCATCCACCACGCGATCCGGTAGAGGGCGCCGTTCGTTGCGTCCGAGAGCATCCCTCCCCACGAGGGCGTGCCAGCCGGCACCCCGACGGCGAGGAACGACAGCGCCGCCTCGAACAGGATGTTCTGCGGGATCAACAGCGTCGCCACCACGATGATCGAGGCGACCATGTTCGGAAGGATCTCCCGGAACATGATGTGGATGTTGCCGTAGCCGGTGGCGCGAGCCGCCTCGACGAACTCCCGCTCCCGGAGCGACAGGGTCTGCCCTCGCACGATACGGGCGACGTACGGCCACCCGAACAGCGCGATGATCCCCGTCACCAGAGGGATCCCCGGTTTGACGAGGCCACCGAGACACCCCTGGACGGACGCGCCGCACGCGGCGCCGATGCCGATCGCCAAGAGCAGGAGCGGCAGGGACAGCACGATGTCGATGAGCCGCGAGATGAAGGTGTCCAGCTTGCCGCCGACGAACCCGGCCATCAGTCCCAGGGCGATCCCCACGACGATTGAGATCCCGGTCGCGAGGATCGCGATCAGGAGGGACGTCCGCGCACCGTAGAGCGTTCGGATGAAGATGTCGCGACCCAGTGCGTCGACCCCGAACCACGCGATCTTGCTCGGACCCAGGAGCGGCACGCTGATGTCGCTGGTGTAGCCCTGGTTGAGGTCGTTCGGTCCCCGATGCACGACGAACCTCGCGAACGCCGGAGCGAGGAGCGCGAGGGCGATCAGGAGCAGGACCACGCCGGCCGCGAAGAGCGCGATCCGGTCACGCTTGAACCGGGTGTAGAAGAGCTGCCACGGGGTGCGGCCCTGTACCGCCTCGACCCCGCTCTCGAGGGGTGCGAGGACCTCGAGGGTCGGCTCGGTCTGTTGGACCTGGCTCACACGCCGCTACCCCTGTTCACGACCGCCGAAGTGTAGGGCAGAACGTATGAGCGGACAACACAAGGCCGAGAGACCGAGCTCGAGAGATCCAGCGGCGCCGGTCATCTCATCCGGTCAGCTCCACCAGGCGAGGTAGGATCTGCACGCCGCGGAGCAAGCCGAGGGAACCTTCTGCGCACGCCCGCTCTCCGAAGGAAGACGAGCCGTCGGGATCGATGGGTCCACCCGAGATCAGGAGGGGAACCGGATCGGCCGTGTGCGCCCGCCTGATGCAAGAGGTGGCATGGTCCGCCGTGACGGCGACGATCACGCGAGCGGTGTCGATCCGCGGGAGCAGCTCCCCGAAGAACGCTCGGTCGATCGTCGTGATGACGGCGCGTTTGTCCTCGAAGCGTCCGTCGTGCGCCGGGACGTCCGGGCCTTTGATGTGCACGTAGAGGGCCTGGAACCCGTCGAGGGCCTCCGCGCCGAGCTCAGCCCACGCCGCGTACGCATCGCCGGCGGCGGGTCCGAACCCGGCCGGGTCCGAGCGAGGCGCGTCGACAGGCTCCATCCCGAGCGCCAGGGCGATGCCGCGCTCCACGGGCATCTCGACGAAGCATCCCCAGGTGAGACCGAAGCGCTGCCTGATCGGCTGGAGGCTGGGTCGTCGGTCGCCGCCGTCGCGGGTCAGGATGAGGTTGGCGGGGAGGTTCCCCTCGGCCCGGCGCCGGGCGTTCACGGCTGACGCGTCCAAGACTGCGGCCGATCCCTCGACGAACGCGTTCGTGAGCGCCGCGGCCCGACGAGCGGCTTCGCTGTCGGCGATCGCTTCGGATGTGACCACGCGCGGTTCGAACGTCTCGAGCGCCACCCCCAGATGCCCGTCGCGTCGGTAGGCGGGATCCGTGTTCGTGACCTCGGCCGAAAGCATCGCGCCGTCGTCGGACCGGATCACGAGCGCTCCCCGGTGCTCGATCGTTGCGCGAAGCTCGAACGAAGCACCGGGGAGCGCGAGTGTTCGGTTCACCTCGTCGGCGAGCTTCGCGGCCTCATCGGACGAGAGGTCACGTCCGACGCGCCGATCGATGATCTCCGATCCGTCTGCAGTGGCGAAGTTCACGCGATAGGCGAGATCGCCGTCGTGGAAGTCCATGCCGACGCCGAGCGCCTCGAGCACCCCCCTGCCCGGGTGTTCCTCGTGCGGGTCGTAGCCCAAGATCCCGAAGACGCCGATGTCGGATTCCGGCGCGATGCCGGGTCCCACCGTGAGGACCGTGCCGGTGCGACCGCGGGCTGCGAGCGCGTCGAGGTTCGGGGTCTCGGCAGCTTCCAGCGGGGTTCGCCCGTCGAATCCGGGGATGGGGTCATCGCCGAGCCCGTCCAGGCAGACGTAGAGCAAGGAGGTCGTCATCGGTACTTCACGATCAACGCGAACTCCTCTGGATCCAGGCTCGCGCCGCCGACGAGCGCCCCATCGATCTCGGGATGCGCCATGAACTCACGGATGTTGCCCGGCTTGACGCTCCCGCCGTACTGGACACGGATCCCCCGGGCAAGGACCTCGTCGTACTTGCTCGCGAGCGTTCCGCGGATCAGCTCCACGACCCGCCCCGCGTCGCCGGGCTCGGCCGTGCGGCCCGTCCCGATCGCCCAGACCGGCTCATACGCGATCACGACGGATCGCGCCGTCGCGGCGTCCACACCGTCGAACGCGCGCCGGACCTGCTGGGTCACGGTCGACTCGGTGCCCCCCGCATCGCGCTCCTCGAGCGTCTCCCCCACGCACAGGATCGGCGTCATGCCGTGGCCGAAGACCGACCGCACCTTCGCGTTTACGAGCACGTCGTCCTCACCGAAGAGCTGACGGCGTTCGGAGTGGCCGACGATCACGTAGGTGACCCTGAGCGCCTGCAGCATCAGCGGGGACACCGCACCGGTGAAGGCCCCTTGCTCCTCGGGATGTACATCTTGGGCGCCCAGCCCGTACGGGAGCTTGTCGGAGTCGATGAGCGTCTGGACGGACCGGAGAGCCGTGAACGGCGGGCAGATGACCACCTCCACCCGATCGGCGTCGCCCTGGTCGAGCAGGTAGCTGAGCTTCTGCACCGCCTGGATCGCCTCCAGGTGGGTCTTGTGCATCTTCCAGTTGGCCGCGATGATCGGCCGCCGTTCAGCCATCTAGTCCTCCAGGATCGTGATGCCAGGGAGGGGGCGTCCTTCGAGGAACTCGAGGGACGCCCCCCCGCCGGTCGAGAGGTGATCGAACGAGCCCTCCAGCCCAGCCTGCCGGACGGCGGCGATCGAATCGCCGCCTCCGACCACGCTGTAGGCGTTCGCGCGCGCGATCGCGAGCGCGATCCCGCGTGTGCCTGCGCTGAACGGCTCCACCTCGAAGACACCCATCGGGCCGTTCCACAGGACCGTTCTCGCGTCGGCGATGATGCGGCCGAACGCTTCGACGGTCGAGGGCCCGACGTCGAGCCCCATCAGGTCGTCCGGGATCGCGCGTGCGGGGACCGTGATCCTCGGGACGTCGAGTGCCGGCTCGGCCGCCGCCACGACGTCGGTCGGGAGCTCCATCCGGACGCCCTCGGCCTCCGCCGTCCGGCGGATGCCGCGGACGTCCTTCACCCGGTCGTGCTCGACCAGCGACCGGCCCACGGAGGACCCCTCGGCCGCGAGCAGCGTGAACGCCATCGCCCCGCCGATCAAGATGTGATCGACGCGATGGAGCAACGCGTCGATCACGCCCAGCTTGTCCGAGACCTTCGCCCCACCGAGAACGGCTACGTACGGTCGCTCCGGCCCGTGGAGCAACCTGCCGAGCACCTCCACCTCTTTCTGGAGGAGTCGACCCGCGACCGCCGGCCGTCCGCTCGCGAGCATCAGCTCGGGTAGGGCGGCGATCGATGCGTGCGCCCGGTGGGCGGCCCCGAACGCGTCATCCACGTACGCGTCGGCGAGCTCGGCGAGGCGGCCGGCGAAGCGTGGATCGTTCGCCTCCTCACCTGGATCGAACCGCAGGTTCTCGAGCATCGCGATGTCGCCCGGAGCGAGACGCCCGACCGCATCGATCGTCTCGTGCTCGTCCGGCATGCCGATCGCCTGGACCGCCGCGCGCCCGCCGAGCAGTCCCGTGAGCGCGTCCGCGACGACCCGCGTGCGAAGGTCATCCTTCGGGATGCCTTTCGGCCGGCCGAGGTGCGTCGCCACCACCAGTGCCGCTCCCCGTTCCCGCAGCTCGTCGATCGTCGGGATCGCGGCGACGATGCGGCTGTCGTCTGCGATCGAACCGTCGGAGAGCGGCACGTTGAGATCGACACGGAGGAACATCCGGGTTCCGCCGACGTCTCCGAGCTCGTCGAGCGTGCGGAGGCGACCGGCCGTCACCGCTTCGATGCGACGATCTCGACCAGATCGATGAGCCGGTTGGAGTAGCCCCACTCGTTGTCGTACCACCCCATCACCTTCACGAGGCTGCCCAGCGCCATCGTGAGCGGGGCGTCGAAGGTGCACGAAGCCGGCGATCCAACGATGTCCGACGACACGATCTGCTCCTCGGAATAGACCAGCAAGCCATCGGAGAGCGGGCCGGACTCCGACGCCGCGCGGAACGCTTCGTTGACCTCCGCGACCGTCACATCGTGTCCCAGGACGGCCGTGAAGTCCGTGATGGAGCCATCGGCCACGGGGACGCGGAACGACTGTCCATCGAGTCGTCCCTTCATCGCCTCCAGCACGAGACTGGTGGCACGAGCAGCGCCCGTGCTCGAGGGGATGATGTTCAGCGCCGCCGCACGCGCCTCGCGGAGGTCCTTGGACGGTCCATCCACCAGGGCTTGGGCCCCGGTGTACGCGTGAACGGTGGTCATCAATCCCTTCTCGACCCCGAACGCATCGTCCAGCACCTTCACCATCGGTACGAAGCAGTTCGTGGTGCACGACGCGTTCGAGATCACCGTGTGTCGCTCCGGATCGAAGGTGCCATCGTTCACCCCGACCACGAACGTGGCGTCCACGTCCTTCCCCGGCGCCGAGATGATCACGATCGGTGCGCCTGCCTCCAGGTGGAGCGCCGCCTTGTCCCTGCTGGTGAACAGGCCGGTGGACTCGACCACGACGTCGACACCGAGCTCCCCCCAGGGCAATGCGGTGGGATCGCGCTCCGCGAGGATCTTGAGCGTGCTGCCGTCGACCTTGATGCCGTCCCCGACCAGCTCCACGTCCCCGTCGTACGTCCCGAGGATCGTGTCGTACTTCAACAGATGCGCCATCAGCTCCACCGACAACAGGTCGTTGGCCGCGACGAAGTCGATGTCCGCGCCCCGTTCCTTGGCGGCGCGGAAGAAGTTGCGTCCGATCCGTCCGAACCCGTTGATGCCCACCTTTATCGTCATAGGGCCCCCTCGCGCGTTTTGGGTTTGAACCCATGCTAGCGATTCGCCCCCGGTTCCCGCGCTCAGCCGCGGTCCATGTCCCTATGCACGACGACGACGGGGAGTCCGCGCTCCCGGAAATACGCACCGAGAGACTCCGCGACCACCACCGAGCGATGGTGGCCACCCGTGCACCCTATCGAGACCGTCAGGTACGACTTCCCTTCCGCGATGAAGCCGGGCACGGTCACGTCGAGCAGAGCGGTGACGCGTTCGATGAAGGTGCCGTACGCGTCCTGTGACTCGACGTAGTCCTTGACGCGCTGGTCCGTCCCGGGGAGTGGGCGCAACTCCGGGACCCAATGCGGGTTCGGGAGGAACCGGACATCGAGCTGCATGTCGGCGTCCCGGGGAGCTCCGAACTTGAACCCGAACGAAACGACAGAGACCTGGATCCCTTCCTCCGGAGGCGCGTCGGCGAACGCCTCCCGGACCCGGTCCCGCAGCTCGTGCGGTGTGAGCCCCGAGGTGTCGATCACCAGGTCGGCGTGGCCCCGCAGCTCCCCCAGGATGTGCCGTTCCTTGCGGATCCCTTCGACCACCCGATCGGCCGGCGCCAGGGGGTGTCGCCTGCGCGTTGCCTCGTACCGGTTCACCAGATCGTCGTCGGAGGCTTCCAGGAAGACGATGCGGTAGTCCGTGTGGAGCTTCTTCAGTTCTTCCAGCGCTTTGGAGAGCTCGCTGAAGAACACCCCGCCGCGCGCGTCGACCACGATCGCGACCCGCGCCGGCCCGCCGGGCCGCGTGGTGAGCTCGGCCATCTTCGGCAGCAACGCCGGCGGGAGGTTGTCGACGACGAAGTACCCCAGGTCTTCCAGACAGTGCGCGGCCTCCGAGCGGCCCGCGCCCGACAGCCCGGTGATGATGGTGAACCCGCTCACGTGCACCACCTCGTCGAGGTCGCTCACGCGGTCGCCCGCCGATCCGACGTCGGTTGGGTGTGCAGGTGCTCGTGGATCGCGGCGGCAAGATCGGAACCGATCCCCGGCGTCTCGGCGATCTGTTCCGGATCGGCTTCCCGGACCCGGGCCAGCGATCCGAACCGCTTGAGCAACGCCTTCTTCCGGGCAGGTCCGATCCCCGCGATATCGTCGAGCGGCGAGTGGAAGGCGCGCTTCTCGCGGGTCTGACGATGGAACCGAACGGCCGTCCGGTGCGCCTCGTCCCGGATGTGTTGCAGCACGAACAGAGCCTCCGACCCGCGCGGGATCATCAACGGGTCCGGGCGATCCGGGAAGTAGATCTCCTCGAGCCGCTTCGCGAGACCGATGTGCGGGATCGACAGGCCGAGCTCCCCGAGCACGCGGGTCGCCTGCGCGAGTTGGCCCCGCCCCCCGTCGACGACAACCAGCGCCGGTGGGTACGAGAACCGACGGGCCCGTCCGTCCTTAGGCCGTTGTTCCTCGTCCAGCAGCCGCGTGAAGCGTCGGCGAAGCATCTCGTCCATCGACGCGAAATCATCCTGGCCCACGACGCCCTTGATCGTGAACTTCCGATAGTCCTGACGCTTGGGCAAGCCGTCTTCGAAGACGACCATCGACCCGACCGTGTCGGTCGGACCGAGGTTGGAGATGTCGTACGCCTCGATCCGCAGCGGCGCTTGCTGGAGCCCGAGCTGGTCCGCCAGTTCCGTGAGCGCGCGCGACCGTGCCCCGAAGTCGGAGGCGCGGCGGAGCTTGTGACGGTGGAACGCCTCCTCGGCGTTGCGCGTCACGACCTCCAGGAGCTTGCGCTTGGCGCCCCGTTCGGGCACCGCGATCCGGACGGGGCCGCCGCGCCGGCCGGCGAGCCACGTCTCCAGGAGGTCCTGGTCGGCCGGCGCGGCGGCCACCAACACGCGGGCCGGCACCTCCTTCCGCTCCATGTAGAGCTGCTCCAGGAACGAGGCGATCAGCTGCGACCGATCGAGCTCCTCCACGCGGTCGACCACCCAGCCCTTCCGACCGAGGACCCTCCCGCGCCGCACGAAGAACACCTGGAACGCCGCCTCGAGCTCGTCCTCGGCGAGCCCCACGACGTCCAGATCCTGAGGCGGCGAGAGCACCATCTCCTGCTTCTCGAGCGCCCGCCGCGCCGCGAACAACTGGTCACGGAACCTCGCGGCCTGCTCGAACTCCTCCTGTTCGGACGAGGCTCGCATCTGCGTCTCGAGCCGACGGAGCACCGGCCGCGTGGTTCCCGCGAGGAACTCGGCCATCGCGTCGACGTGCTCCCGATAGCTCTCCTCGGTCGCACCCGTCGTGGCCGGGACGCACGGGCCGGCACACCGGCCGATGTCGTAGTAGAGGCATGGGCGGCCGGCGCGGGCGCGCTGGTCGAAGAACGCGTTCGAGCACGTCCGGACGGGGAAGACCCGGGTGAGCGCATCCAGCGTGTCGCGGATCGCCCAGGCGTGACCGTACGGACCGAAGTACCGGACGCCTTTGCGTTTGGCCCCCCGGAGCACCTGCGCCCGGGGCCACTTCTCCCCCACCGTAAGGGCGAGATAGGGGTAGGACTTGTCGTCGCGGTACCGGATGTTGAAGCGAGGCCGGTGGCGCTGGATCAGGTTGTACTCCAGCATCAACGCGTCGACCTCGCCCGAGGCGACGATCCATTCGACGGACTCCGCCGCCTCGGTCATCGCGGCCGTGCGCGGGTGCAGCGGCTTACCCCAGTAGGAGGCGAGCCGCTTCCGCAGCGACCTGGCCTTGCCCGCGTAGACCACGCGCCCGTCGCCGTCCCGGAAGAGGTAGGCGCCGGGCGCGTCGGGGATGCTCGAAGGTGCCGGGCGCACGACGCTCACGACATCGATGCTAGCGCGGGCCCGCGACGGGACCGGGAGTTGGCTGCTAGGAGGCGCCTTTCACGACGGCCAGGGTCCCGAACATCAGCGTGGGATGGACGTCGCACTGGAAGTAATAGGTGCCGGCACCGAGCGGTTTCACAGGCAACGACTCCTGGGCTGGTCCCGTCGCAACCTGCGTACTCGCAAGCGATGTGCCGCCTTTCTTGTCGAAGACATCGATGTTGTGCTGGATCCCCGTCGCCTTGTTGTCGAAGCTGATCGTGAATCCCTTGGACGCTGGACTCACAAGACACGTCGTGTCGAAGGATGTTCCGGTGGCGGAGATATCGAGCAGGATCTTCTTGTCCTGCCCACAGCTCGCGCTGCTCGAGGCGCCGAAGCTCGGAACGATCGACGGCGGCGGGTTCGCGACCAGGATGTTCTGGACATCGCCCTGGATCCCGACCATCAGGTTCTGATTCACGCTGTCGTACCACGAGAGCACAACGCCGGTGTCGGACGCCGCGAGTGCCGGATGCATATCCCCGGTCGTGGACGGACCCACGTCGATCGGTGTGAACGTGTCGGTGCCCGAGGCGAACTGGAGCCCCTTCGTCTGGTCATCCCATGCCACGTAGATCGTGCCGTCCTTCGTCGCGGCGACCGCGGTCCGGGAAGCGGAGTTCCCGGTCTTGGAGGGGCTGGGGTTCGGCGCCTTCGCGACTTCCTTCGTGGTCGGGGCGTGGTCATTCAGCAAGGAGACGTCGACCGTCCCGTGGCCCGTGTAATACGACGCGTACGCCGTCGTGCCGGTGGTCGACACCGATAGGCCCAACCCCTGCGCGTGGGTCTGGGCGACGTTCACGACCCACTTTGACCCGTGCATGGTCGCGGTCTCCACGGCGTCCTTCGCCGCATCCCCGAACACCACCACAGGGTTCCCTCCGAGGATCGCGATCCCGGTCGGCCCCGGTTGCGCGCATCCGTTGCAGGATCCGGCCGTCGCGACCACCTGATCCGTCCACTTGGAGCCGTTCAGCGTCGCGGCGTGGACCTCCAACCCCTTGGATCCGAGCACGGAGAACGCCACCCACGGGTTCCCGTCGGCGTCGAGCGCGATCCCCGGTGCGGAGATCGGGCCCGCGAGCGAAAGGGCCGTCCCGTAGTTGAAGACCTGCTCCACCGTCGATGTGCCGCCCGCCTTCGTCGTCCCGTAGTACACACCGTCGCGCATCGTCCACGCGGCGTGCACGGTCCCGTCCGAGCCAACGGCGACGGCCGTGCCGTTCGAGTCGTCCGCGGTGAGCTGGAGGTTGTCGGTCGTCACCGGTCCGAACGGGATCGTGATGCCTGTCGGCAACCCGGCCTTCGGCTTGCTCTGCTCGATCGCCCCGTGTGTCCAGACGCCGTTCGCGTCGACGCTGCTCAGCAAGACCCCGGGCAGGAAGGGCGACCCGACCGGTCGCGGGACGGGGATCTCACCCTGCTTCACGACCGCCGGGAACCCCAGATAGGTCACGTACGGCAGACCGCTGGCGTCGAGCGCCACCGCGGAACCCAGTCCGACGTTATCGAGGGAGTCTGCGACGACCGGGAGGAAGCGCACGCCACTGCCGAAATCGATCGAGGTTGCGGTGGGATTGGCGGCACAGGCGGCGGCAAGCAGGGCCAGGCCCGCACCGAGGGCGAAGGATCGCTTCGACACGTCGGCGCGGATACTACCAACGCCGATCAACGCGTCGTCGATCCGCGCGCCGCTCCTGCAACGGTAAGGGGAAGGCTTCCCAGGACCTCGGCGAGGAACCGTCCGGTGTGCGAATCCGGGTCGGCCGCGACCTCCTCCGGTGTCCCGACCGCGACGACCTTCCCGCCCTGATCGCCGCCCTCTGGGCCCAGGTCGACGATCCAGTCAGCCGTCTTGACCACGTCGAGGTTGTGCTCGATCACGAGCACCGTGTTCCCCGCGGAGACCAGTCGCTGCAGCACCTGCAGCAGCTTGCGGATGTCTTCGAAGTGCAGTCCGGTGGTGGGCTCGTCCAACACGTACAGGGTGTTGCCGGTCGCCCGTTTGTGCAGCTCCGACGCCAGCTTGATGCGCTGCGCCTCGCCTCCGGAGAGCGTGGGCGCGGGCTGTCCGAGCTTGATGTAGCCGAGCCCCACGTCGGAGAGCGTCTCCATCTGTCGTTTGATCGGTGGGATGTTCTGGAAGAACTCGAGCGCCTCGTCCACGCTCATGGCGAGCACGTCGCTGATGCTGCGGCCCTTGTACTTGACCTCGAGCGTCTCGCGGTTGTAGCGGCGGCCCTTGCACACCTCGCACGTGACGTACACGTCGGGGAGGAAGTGCATCTCGATCTTGATCTGGCCGTCCCCGGCGCAGTTCTCGCACCGGCCGCCGCGGACGTTGAACGAGAACCGACCGGGCTGGAACCCGCGGATCCGCGCCTCGGGCACCTGCGCGTAGAGCTTCCGGACGTGGTCGAAGACCCCGGTGTACGTGGCGGGGTTGGACCGCGGCGTGCGGCCGATCGGCGACTGATCGATGTCGATCACCTTGTCGACCTGCTCCCAGCCGATGAGCTTCTTGTGCCTGCCGGGGAGCAGTCGCGACCGGTACACCTTCTGCATCAGCGCCCGGAGCAGGACGTCTTGGACCAACGTGGATTTCCCCGAGCCGCTGACCCCGGTCACACAGACGAGCAGACCGAGCGGGATCTGGACGTTGACGTTCTGCAGGTTGTGCTCCCGCACGCCTTCCATCCGGAGCACCCGTTCCCCGGGCTGGCGACGGACCTCGGGGACCGGGATCGTCCGCCGCCCGGACAGGTACGCGCCGGTCAGCGACGCGTCGGCCTCGAGCAACCCCTTCAGCTCGCCCGAGTAGACGATCTCGCCTCCGTGCTCGCCGGCGCCCGGGCCGATGTCCACGATGTGGTCCGCCGCGACGATCGTCGCCTCGTCGTGCTCGACCACGATCAGCGTGTTCCCAAGGTCGCGCAGCCTGATCAAGGTGTCGAGGAGTCGGCGGTTGTCGCGCTGATGGAGGCCGATCGAGGGCTCGTCGAGGATGTACAGGACGCCCACGAGCCCGCTGCCGATCTGCGTGGCCAGCCGGATGCGCTGGGCCTCGCCGCCGGCAAG
>Ga0066656_10001080_pt1 | contig 11625 bp, 12 predicted proteins | sample GraSoiAngelo_105_FD_71411 | JGI IMG/M metagenome (GOLD analysis project Ga0066656, IMG submission 71411) | Grasslands soil microbial communities from the Angelo Coastal Reserve, California, USA - 14_0903_05_40cm | ecosystem: Environmental > Terrestrial > Soil > Grasslands | place: USA... | reverse complement strand
GCATCGTTACCCCCTGAATGGGTCATGTTCGATTTTCGATCCGTGATGCATAACGGCGGCGCGCCCGGGCCGGCAGAATGCGCAATGCCTCCCGGTACTTGGCCACGGTCCTCCGGGCGATCCTGAGACCCTGCTCGTGCAACAGCTCCGCAATGCGCTGGTCGCTGAGCGGCTCGCGCTTGTCCTCGCCCTGGATCAGCTGTGAGATCTTCCCCTTCGCCACCTTGGCCGAAACATCGTCCCCGTCCTCCGTCTGCAACCCGCTCGAGAAGAAGTACTTCAGCTCGAAGACGCCGCGTGGCGTCTGCACGTACTTGTTCGTCGTAACGCGGCTCACGGTCGATTCGTGCATGCCGATCTGGTTTGCGATCTGTTGCAGCGTGAGCGGCCTTAAGCCCTCGACGCCCCTCTCGAAGAACTCCCGCTGCTCCTCCACGATTCGGCGCATCACCTTGATCATCGTCTTCCGGCGCTGCTCGATCGTTTGGATGAGCCATTTGGCCGAGTTGAGCTTCTCGGTGATGTACTTGCGGGTCGTGTCCTCCACGGAATTCTTGTTCCGGAGCATTTGCTGATAGGCGTGGCTGATCCTGAGCCTCGGGACGTTCCGGTCGTTGAGCGCGACCACAAAGTCCTCGCCAACCCGCTCCACGATGAGGTCGGGCACGACGTAGCGCGTTTCCTCGGCGGCGATCTCCTGGGCGGGCCGGGGATCCAGGGTCCCGATCGTGTCGCTGGCCGCCTGGACGTCCTCGACCGTGCACTTGAGATTTCGCGCGATCTCGGAGAATCGCTTGGCGAGGAGGTTGTCGAATTGCTCCTGAATGATCCGACCCGCGAGGGTCGTCTCCATCTTCTTCTGGACGATCTGGATCCAGAGGCACTCCTGGAGATTTCGGGCGCCGATTCCGGCGGGCTCGAAGGTCTGAATCACCGCGAGGACTTCTTCCACGCGCTCCGGGCTGACCTGGAACGTCTCGCCCACTTCTTCGACCCTGGTCTGCAGGTATCCGTTTTCATCGATGGAGCCGACCAGGAATTCCCCGATCGCCATCGACTGCTCATCCAGATTGCTCAGGCGCAGCTGTTCCAGGAGATGATCGCCGAGGGTCTTCACGGTGACCGGGACGCGCTCGTAGAACTCGGCGTCCCCATCGTTCGTGCGCGGGGCCGAGACCGTCTCGAACTGATCGGGCCACATCTCCCCCCAGTCGATTTCCTGCTCCGCCTTTGCTTCGGTCACCGCCGGCTGCTCGACCTCCTCCTGGCCGACCTCTTTCTTGACCTCTTCGATTTCCTCGACCTCTTCCACCTCGTCGACCTCTTCGAGGAGGGGGTTGCGCTCCAATTCCATCTTGAGCGCCTGCTGGAGCTCGAGCGTCGGCATCTGGAGCAGCTTGAGCGCATGCTGCAGACGCTGCGTCATGATCAGCGTCGGCTTCTGCTGCATGCTCAGGCTGTGTTTCATTTCCATGGCTCTACGCCCTCAATCCAGCCGGAACCGCTCGCCAAGATAGATCTGCCGGGCGATCGGATCTTCCGCCAGCTCCTGGCTGGTACCTTCCAGGAGGATCTTGCCTTCGTACATGATGTAAGCCCGGTCGGTGGTGCTCAGCGTTTCCCGAACGTTGTGGTCGGTGATCAGAATCCCGAGGCCCCGTTGCCTCAGCCTCCCCACGATGTCCTGAATCTCGGCGACCGCGATTGGATCGATCCCTACGAAGGGCTCGTCCAGCAACAGGAACTTGGGATGGGTCACGAGCGCCCTCGTGATTTCGACCCGGCGCCGCTCGCCGCCCGAAAGGTTGTAGCCTCTTCGATCCGCCAGGTGCGCGATGTTCAGTTCCTCCAGGAGCTGCCCGAGCCGCTCCGCCCGTTCCCGTTTGCTCATGGGCAGGGTTTCCAGGATGGCCAGGATGTTCTCTCGGACGGTCAGCTTTCGAAAAATCGAAGGCTCTTGGGCCAAGTAACCAATTCCGATGCGGGCCCGCTCGTGCATCGGCATCCGGGTGATGTCCTTGCCATCAACGAGAATCTGCCCCCCATCCACCCTCAAGAGACCCACGATGAGGTAGAACGTTGTCGTTTTCCCGGCTCCGTTCGGTCCCAAGAGCCCGACAACCTCACCTCGATTCACGTCAATCGAGACCTGGTTGACGACTTTCCAGTGCCCGTAGAACCGCTCCAGATTCCGCCCCTCCAGGCCGGTCATCGCGAGATCGGTTCTCCGCTCTCTCCTTCGTCGCGAACCTCCGCCCGGACCTCTCGCTTGAGGTGGAAATGGTCCAGGTTCGCGTCGCTTTCAAAACCATATCCCGTCACGACGTCCTGCTTTCGCGTCACCCGAACGAAGGCGTCCGACACGATCTTCTGCGCATTGTTGATCCAGCGCAGCGAGTCGGTCTCCATCCTCACCCCGGTTTCCGTCACGAGTCGCACCTTACCCACGGCTTCCAAGTTGTTCGTGCGCTGGTCCACGAGCCCCTGATTGGCAACCAGTGTCGAATATCGCATCCCCTTCGAGTCGAAGAACTCGATCCGAATGCTGCGTGCATCCACGAGATTTCGATCGTTGTACATGGCCGCGTACGACGCCCAGAGGGTCCAGTTCTTCTTACCCTCCGAGGTTTCCGTGAGCGTGAAGTCGCGCGCCTCTTGGTCCGGGAACCGGAGGTCCGCTCCGCTTGGCTTCGGGGCGGTCCGCGACTGGCAGCCCGCGATCGCGGCCACAGCGAATACGGCCAGGATGTGCAGGACGATGCATCGTATCACGCCCTCCCGGAGCCCGGCAAACTGGGGCCGCATCGCTTCACCGGATCCGCGCGCCCGCACCGAGGCAGTCGTGCAAGTGAATGACGCCCTGCGGCTCTCCGCGTCCGTCGACGATCACGAGGGAAGTGATGGCGCCACCCTCGTTCTCCTCCATGCGGCGCACCGCTTGTGCGATGAGCGCGTCCTCCTCGATCGTCCGCGGTGTCGTCGACATGACCCGCGAGACCGGCTGCCCCAGCTCCGCGGAGCCCTTGAGGAGGATCCGCTTAAGATCCCCGTCCGTGAGAACCCCGCGCAAGATTCCGTCGCCGTCCACGACCGTCGTCAGTCCAAGGCGCTTGTTCAAGATCTCGACGAGCGCCTCGTGCAGCGTCGCTTCACTGCGCACCATCGGAAGAGCGCTCCCGCGATGCATGAGATCCGAGACGCGAAGCAGGGCGGTCTGACCGAGCACGCCTCCGGGGTGGAGGAATACGAAATCCTCGCGAGAAAAGCCCTTCATGCGAAGGAGCACGATTGCGAGCGCATCCCCCAAGGCGAGCGCGGCCGTGGTCGTCGTCGTGGGTACGAGATCCTCGGGACAGGCCTCCCGCATCCTCCCGAGATCCAGGACGCAGTCCGAGCCGCGCGCGAGCGCGGAGCCGGGATTGCACGTGATCGTCACGATCGGAACCCCGCGGCGCCGGAAGGCCGGGAGGAGCCCCAGGAGCTCCGGCGTCTCGCCGCTCTTGGAAAGGAGGATGGCCGCGTCCCGGGTGGAGACAATGCCCAGGTCCCCATGGATCGCGTCGACCGGATGAACAAAACTCGCGGGGGTGCCGGTGCTGGTGAGCGTGGCGGCGATCTTCTTCGCGACGAGCCCGGACTTGCCGACACCTGAGGTGAGGACGTGACCCTGAACTTCGAGCAGGATCTGAACCGCTCGTTCGAAGTCCTTACCGATGCGATCCTTGAGACTGAGGATCGCTTCCCCTTCCGCCTCAAGAATCTCGCGTGCCCATGCAATGATATGCGTCGCGATTTCCTGCCTCGACGGCAGGAAATCGGTCGAGGTCTTCGGATTCACGCCGGTCGTGCTCCCACAAGTCTATCGTCGGCAAGTGATTGGCGAATCTTGACCCAGGACTGAAGCAGCCCGCGAAGATCCCCCAGCGGCCACTGGCTCTCCCGGTCGGACTTGGCGCGCGGAGGGTCCGGATGGGTCTCAATGAAGATGCCGTCCACACCGGCCGCCACGGCCGCCCGCCCGAGGAGCGGGATGAATTCGCGCTGCCCTCCGGTCTCGGCCCCCCCCGGCCTCTGGACCGAATGCGTTGCATCGAAGAAGACGGGACAGGCGCACCGCTTCATGATGTCGATTCCACGAAAGTCGACGACAAGATCCCCGTACCCGAACGTCGTCCCGCGCTCCGTCAGGATGACCCCTTGCGCGCCGGCCGCACGGGCCTTGTCCACCGCCCGCGCCATCGACCCGGGATCAAGAAACTGCCCCTTCTTGAGATGCACCGGCTTACCGCTTCGGGCCGCGGCTTCGATCAGCGCGGTCTGACGGCAGAGAAAGGCCGGAATCTGGATCAGGTCCAGCACCGCCGCCGCGTCGGCGACCTCCGAGATGTCGTGAACGTCGCTCGTCACCGGAACGCCGGCCGCCTCGCGGACCCGAGCCAGCTCTCGAAGGCCCTCCGCGGCGCCGGGTCCGCGGTAGCTTGCCCCCGTGGACCGATTCGCCTTCGCATAGGAGGCCTTGAACACAAACGGAAGGCTCAGCTCCGAGGCGATTCGCTTGACCTCATGAGCCACCTCCTCGGCCATTCCGGGATCTTCCAGGGCGCACGGACCCGCGATCAGCGAGAACCGACCGGGCTCGAATCGAATGCTTCCGACGGCGAACGGCTTCCACGTTTCCGCCACGATTACCTCTCCTACTGGATGGGCGCGCCTGTCGAGCTGGGGCTCGGGGCTCCTGCCCCCTCCCGCCGCCGCCGCTCTTCGATCGCCGCGCCCACGAATCCCTTGAAGAGTGGGTGCGGGTTGGCGGGACGGGAGCGGAGCTCCGGATGGAACTGAACTCCAACGAACCAGGGGTGATCCGGCAGCTCGACGATCTCGACTAAATCCATGTCCGAGTACACACCCGTGACTTTGAGCCCCCGCTCCTCCAGCTGCGCGCGGTAGCGGTTGTTGAACTCGTAGCGATGCCGGTGCCGCTCGGCCACGTGCGGGCTCGCGTATTCCTCCGCGGCGTGGCTCCCGGCGGCGACCTCACAATCGTAGGCACCGAGGCGCATGGTGCCCCCCTTCTTCGAGACACCCTGCTGCGACTCCAGGAGGTCGATGACCGGGTGGGGAGTGTCGGCGCGGAACTCCGAGGAGTCGGCACCGTCCAGTCCCGCGACGTCGCGCGCGAACTCGATGACCGCGCACTGCATCCCGAGGCATATTCCGAGGAACGGCGTCTTCCGCTCGCGCGCGTACCGGGCCGCCTGAATCATTCCCTCGGTGCCACGGTCTCCAAAACCGCCGGGGATCAGGATGCCATGCGTCTGCCCCAGCAACGCCACCGGCCCGTCCATCTCGACGCGCTCGGAGTCGACCCACTCGATCCGGACCGAGACGCCGTTGACGGCTGCCCCGTGCGCAATCGCCTCGTTGATACTCTTGTACGCGTCGCGGAGGTGCGTGTACTTCCCGACGACCGCGATCGTGACCTGTTCCTTCGCCGACCGCACGCGCTCCGAATACGTCTGCCAGGCCTGGAGGTCGGGCGGTCGTCCCTCCAGGTGCATGTACTCGACGATCAGATCGTCCAGCCCCCCGCGGTGGAACATGAGCGGAATATCGTAGATCGACGCCACATCGATCGCCTCAATGACCGCCTCCTTGGGGACGTTGCAGAAGAGCGCGATCTTTTCCTTCACGTCGTTCGGGAGCGGGACTTCGCAGCGGCAGAGAAGAATGTCGGGTTGGATACCGATCGCGCGCAGCTCTTTCACCGAGTGCTGGGTGGGCTTCGTCTTGATTTCGCGCGCGGCGCCGAGGTGCGGGACGAGCGTGACATGGACGAAGAGGGTGTTCTCGCGCTTGAGCTCGAGCCGCAGTTGCCTGATGGCCTCGAGGAATGGAAGGCTCTCGATATCCCCCACCGTGCCGCCGATCTCGACGATCGCGACGTCCACCTGCCCCTGCCGGGTAATGCCCAGCATCCGAGACTTGATCTCGTCGGTTACGTGCGGGATGACCTGTACGGTGCGGCCCAGGTAGTCCCCGCGGCGCTCCTTCTGGATGATCGAATCGTAGATCTGTCCCGCGGTCACGTTGTTCTCACGGTGCATCGAAACGCCGAGGAAACGCTCGTAGTGTCCGACATCGAGATCGGTCTCGGCTCCGTCGTCGGTGACGAAGACCTCGCCGTGCTGATACGGGCTCATCGTCCCGGGGTCCACGTTCAGGTAGGGATCGAATTTCTGAATGGTCACTTCCAGGCCACGGCTTTTGAGGAGCGTGCCAATGGAGGAGGCCGCGATCCCCTTGCCGAGCGAGGAGACGACCCCGCCTGTCACGAAGACGAACTTGGTCATGCCGTTTCCCTCCCAACCCCGAAATGACGGCGCGCGCGCTCCAGATCCTCCGGCGTGTCGATCCCCAGGGATCCATACTCTCCCACGGCCACGTGTATTTGGATGCCGTTCCATAAGGCGCGAAGCTGTTCGAGCCGCTCCGCGCGCTCCAGCGGGCAGGGACCAAGACGCGTCAATTCCAGCAGCGTGTCCCGCCTATATCCATATACCCCGACGTGAAGCAGGGGCGCACCATCTTTGCCATGGGGTATCGGGGATCGCGAGAAATAAAGTGCGCGTCCCTGGCGGTCCACGACGACTTTGACCCGATTGGGATCCGCGAGCTCTTCGTCGCTGGGGAAAGGCGCCGCGAGCGTGCCCATGCGAACGTGCGGATTCCGGAATAGCTCGACCAGGTGATCGAGCCCCGCGGCGCTTACGAACGGCTCGTCCCCTTGGATGTTCACGATGATGCCGTCATCCAGATCGCGCGCCGCCTCGGCCACACGGTCGAGCCCCGACGAAAGCTCCGCGCGGGTCAGGATGGCCTCCCCTCCCGCGGCGCGGACGGCGTCGGCGATTCTCGGGCTGTCCGTCGCGACCCATACGGCTCGAAACGCCGTTGCCTGACGCACCCTCTGAAGGACGCGCACGATGAGCGGAGCGCCACCAAGGTCTTGTAAGGGCTTCTCAGGGAGACGGGTCGACTGGAGCCGGGCCGGAATGATTCCGACGGCCGTAGGGGGCTTAAGCGCCGGTGCTTCGCGCTCCGCTGAAGGGGAGGACGAACGGTGCACGACCCATGCTAGCAACCACCGCGCCGGAGGTCAAGCGTTCGCATAAGTGGCGCACAGGTCTTGCGTTACGGGGCCGTGTGTCGGTCGGGCAGGGCCGGAGCCCTGATTGACCGGTTCATGGGGCGTGGGCTAGGTTCCCGCTCCAGGCGAACCCGACTTCCAGGGTATTCCCCGCGAGGGCGTTTCGGCCGTCCAGGACGTGCGAGACACCGCTCTCTAAGTGGAGGCCGGGAAAGATCGGAATTCCCAGCACGCCGTCCAGCGTCAGGAGGCGGGAGCTCGCGCGCTCAGGATCGAAAAGCGCTCCCCCGATCGGCATCCCCTTTTGCGCGGTCGACCGCACCCCACGAACCACGCTCCTCCATGAGAGCGAGAAGGGCAGCGTTCCGCCAACCTCGGCGGAGTAGACGTATTCGTTCGGGTAGCCCTTCGTTCGGCGCGTCCACCCCGCGTCGGCCGTCGTATACAGCCAGCCCCAGGAAGCGCCCACGAGGCCTCGGAGCGTGTGGGCAAGATCCCCGGCCCCCAGGGAGGGAGTGGACTCTCTGGAGTAGCCCGTCGGAATCTTGAGCTCTGAAGCCAGGCTGAGCGGCACCCTTCCGCGGAGCACGCGATAGCGGCCACCGAGGATGAGGTCGCCGAAGCCGGAATTCGTGCTCTTCACGACCGGCTCGTCCGTCACGACTCGTTTCCACGTGACCGATCCGTAGGTCGTGAATCGCTCGATCAGCCCGTATTCGACATAGACTCTCGCTTCTCGACCACGATATTCCGTGGCGCCGTCCGGGGCACCAAACGTGAACCGCGGCTCGAGACCCACGCGCTCTCCGACCGCGTCGAAGCGGGTTCCCGAGGTAATGCCGGCGTAGGTCAGACGCGCGTAGAGGCTCCCTGGGTCCTGCGTCCACGCGCCGGCATGGGCGCAGGTCGGCGCGGCGAGGGCCGCAAGGATAAGGGCAATCGGCGCCGCCGCGGGGCCGCAGGGAGAAATGGGTCGGGGTGCGCTCTTCACAGGCTGCGAAACATACGAAAGCGGGGGAAGTTCCGGGGCGCGCGACGCGGACGCGAAGCGCGGGCGCGCGTCAGCGCGTGGCGGGCTCTAGCTCCAGATCCGCGATCCCTTTCCGCACCTCGTCGGCCGACTTCTTGAGGGCCGCGGATTCCTCGCTGGTCAGCTCGAGCTCGACGATCTTCTCGAGGCCACGCGAGCCCAGGATCGCCGGGACGCCGAGGAAGAGGTCGCGGAAGCCGTACTCACCGTTCAGATGCGCGGCCACCGGAAGGAGCCGCTTCTTGTCCTTCAGGATCGACTCCGCCATCTGCACGGCGGAGGCAGCCGGCGCGTAGAACGCGCTGCCGGTCTGCAGGAGCTTCACGATCTCGGCGCCGCCGTCGCGCGTGCGCTGGACGATCTGCTCCAGACGCTCCTTCACGATGAACTTCTCGATCGGGATGCCGCCTACGGTCGAGTAGCGAACGAGGGGAACCATGGTATCGCCGTGGCCGCCGAGCACCATGGCCTGGATGTCCTCGATCGAAACGCCGATTTCGGCCGCCAGGAAGGAACGGAACCGCGTGGAGTCGAGCACGCCCGCCATGCCGACGACCCGCTCGCGCGGGAATCCGGTCACGCGATAAGTGAGGTAGGTCATCACGTCGAGCGGATTCGTGATCATGATCACGAACGCCTTGGAAGCGTGCTCTCGGATCGCCTGGGCGACGCCGCGGATGATATCCGCGTTCGCCTTCAAGAGGTCGAGCCTCGACATTCCCGGTTTCCGTGGCAGCCCGGCGGTCACCAACACGAGATCGCTGCCCGCGATCGCGCGGAGGTCGCCGGTCCCTTCGATCATGGTGTCGTAGCCGCGAACGGGGCCCGCCTCGAGCAGATCGAGCGCCTTGCCCTTGGCGACGCCTTCCACGATATCGACCAGCGTGATATCGCCCAGCTCGGCCTCGGCGAGATACAACGCGGCGGACGCGCCGACGTTGCCTGCGCCGATGACCGCGATCTTAGGCACGGGCCGCCTCGGTCTCCTTCTGCGCCGAATGAGGCTTGGGGTCGATGGAGACCTGCATCCCTCTCTTGCCGCGCCGTGCATACACGACGATGCCGTCCTTGAGCGCGAAGAGGGTGTCGTCCTTGCCCCGGCCGACGTGAAGACCCGGCGCGAACGAGGTGCCCCGCTGGCGCACCAGAATGTTCCCCGCGCGGACCCACTGTCCGCCGAACCGTTTCACGCCAAGCCGCTGCGAAGCTGAATCGCGGCCGTTTTTCGAGCTGGATACGCCTTTCTTATGCGCCATGCTTTCCTCGTTTTTCTCCTTCGGGCATGCTGATGTCCAGGATCTTAACCCGCGTCAGGGAATCCCGGTATCCAATCCTCCGGCGGTACTTCTTGCGACGCTTGTACGTGCCGACCCTGACCTTGTCCCCCTTCTCGTGGCCGACCACCTGAACCGTCACAAGGGCACCCTCGACTAGCGGCGTCCCCACGTGGACGTTGGCCCCCTCGGAAATCAGGAGGACGCGTTCGAACTTGAGCTCGGCCCCAGGCTCCTCGTCCAGGTGCGGAAGGATGTGCTCCTCCTGCGGCGCGACCCGGAGCTGAAGCCCCTGCGCCTGGATGACGGCGAAGCGTGGTTCCACCTTCCGCTCCGCCTTCGGCTCCCCTTTGGCCTCCGCTTTGGGCTTTGCCTTGGACTTGGCTTTGGCCGCGGCCTTGTCGGCTTTGGCTTCGGCCTTGGCATCGGATTTGGCCTTCGCTTTGGCCCTGGATTCAGCTTTGGATTCGGCTCTCGACTCTTTGGATTGAGCCTTGGGTTTCTCTTTGGCCATGACTTCCCTTTCCGCCCGGAATCTTCCGGGGCTCCTCGACTAGCGCTCGAACTGCTTGGTGATTTCTTCGAACGTTCGCCCGCGAAACAGGCGAATCTCGTCCCGCCTCAGCGAAGGATCGTCCCGGATCTCGACGCGGAAGCGGTAGCTGCGCTCGAGATCTCCGAGGAGATCCGAATTCTGCTCCACCAAATGCACCGCGAGGTCCGGATGCACTCGCAATAGGATGAGCTTCTCCTTCGCGCGTAGCCCGACCCGCCGGAGCATCCGCTCGATCCTAAGCGTCGCGGACGCGAGCGAGAGCACCCTCCCGGTTCCGCCGCATTCCGGGCAGTCCTGATTGAAATACGTGACCAGGCTCGGGCGCTGCCGCTGCCGGGTCATCTCTACGAGCCCCAGGTCGCTCACCGCGAACGTCTTCGTGCGCGAGCGGTCCCGCTTCAACCGATTACGAAGGGTGTCCAATACGGCCTTCTTGTTCGCCTCGATTTCCATGTCGATGAAATCGAGGACGATGATTCCACCCAGGTCGCGAAGCCTCAGCTGGCGGGCGATCTCCTCGGCCGCCTCCAGATTGGTCTTCAAGATCGTGTCTTCCTGATTCTTCTTCCCGGTGAATCGTCCCGTGTTGACGTCGATCGCCACCAGGGCCTCGGTCTGATCGATGGTGATGTAGCCCCCGCGCTTCAACCAGACCTTGCGCTCCATCGCCTTCTCGAGCTCCGCCTCGATGCCGAAATGGTCGAAAATCGGCTCCGCGCCGCGGTAGAGCTTGATGCGCGAGCTGAGCTCCGGGACGTAGTTCTTCAAGTAATCCAGGATCTCGCGATACTCCTCCTTCGAATCGATGACGAGCTGGGACACGTCCTCCGTAAAGATGTCCCGGATCAATCCGGTGGTCAGCTCCATCTCGCGATGGAGGATCGACGGGGCCCTGGCCCGCTGGGACTGCTTTTCGACTTTGGTCCAGAGCTGCTCCAAGTACTTGATGTCGCTCTGGAATTCCTTCTTTCCACGCTCCGCGCCCACGGTACGGACGATGAGTCCCGATCCCTTGGGGCGAATCTCTTTGATCAGCGTCTTGAGCCGCGTCCGCTCCTGGCGATCCTCGATCTTCCGGGACACGCCGATGTGATCGTGACCCGGCATCAGGACCAGGTATCGTCCCGGAAGCGAGATCTGCGTCGTAACGCGCGGGCCCTTGGTCCCGATCGGCTCCTTCGTGATCTGAACCAGGATCTCCTGGCCCTTCTGAAGCGCTTCCTCGATCCTCGGCACCGGCTCGTCGCGGCGCCATCGGCCGCGGCCCCCGCCCCCGCCGTTTTGCTTCTGCTCTTCCGATTCCTCGTCCTCGAACATGTCGTCGAGCTCAGAATCGGACGGGTGCAGATCGGACGCGTGAAGGAAAGCCGTCTTTTCGAGGCCCAGGTCGACGAATGCGGCCTGCATGCCCGGAAGCACTGCGTTGACGCGGCCTTTGTATATGTCGCCCACGCGGCGCCGGGCCTCGGGGCGTTCTACCATCACCTCGACGAGTTCCTTCTCTTCGAGGATCGCGATGCGTGTTTCGTGAAGACCGGCGTTAATTACGATTTCTCTGCGCATTCACCTCCGTAAGCAGGATCCGCCGCGTCCCCGTCGGCCGGATGGACCGGCACCG
>Ga0066656_10001060_pt1 | contig 11694 bp, 10 predicted proteins | sample GraSoiAngelo_105_FD_71411 | JGI IMG/M metagenome (GOLD analysis project Ga0066656, IMG submission 71411) | Grasslands soil microbial communities from the Angelo Coastal Reserve, California, USA - 14_0903_05_40cm | ecosystem: Environmental > Terrestrial > Soil > Grasslands | place: USA... | reverse complement strand
GCGACGGCCCGCCTGAAAACGCTCGGATCGATCCAGGCAACGATTTATACTGGAGATTCAACCGGCAGCGGCTGGACGCGGAGTCCATTCGTGACGCGATGCTCAAAGTAAGCGGGGACCTCGATCCGACCGTCGGCACCGCGCATCCGTTTCCGCCGCCGGCAACATGGAATTGGACGCAGCACAACCCCTTCGCGGCCGTGTATGACACCAACCGGCGAAGTGTCTACTTAATGGTGCAGCGCAGCCAGCGGCATCCTTACCTCTCGGTCTTCGACGGCGCAGACCCGAACGTGAGCACGGCGGAGCGCACCAGCAGCGTCACGCCGCTGCAAGCGCTGTTCGTGATGAACAGCGAGTTCATCCAGGAGCGCTCGGAGCGGTACGCCGCGCGGCTGATGGACGCCGAGCCCGATGACGCTCGGCGCCTGGACCTGGTTTTCGAGTCAGCGTTCGCCCGGCCCCCCGCGCCCGAGGAACAGCAGCGGGCGCTCGCCTATTTGAGCCAGAGCCGGAAGATGCTGGAGGCTGCGGACGTGAGTCCGGACCGCGTGACCCAGGAGTCCTGGGCAAGCTTCCTGAGGGCTGTCCTGGCGAGCAACGAATTTATTTATATCGATTGAGGAGAACCCATGGCCGACCATTCCAACTGTGGATGCACCCGCCGTGATAGTCTGCGATCGCTTCTCGGAGCCTCGCTGGTTTTTCCAGCGATCTTATCCGACCTTCTGGCCGCCGATGGGCCCGTCTCCAGCGACGCGAATCCGCTCGCGCCCAAGCCCCCGCACTTTCCGCCCAGAGCCAAGCGAGTGATCTTTTTGCACATGAGCGGCGGCGTCTCGCACGTCGATACGTTCGATCCCAAGCCGAAACTCATCGCGGATCACGGAAAAACGACGGCGGGAGGCAAGTATCTCTCGCGACCCAAGTGGAACTTCCGGCCGTACGGGAAGTCCGGCACCGAGATCAGCGATCTTTTGCCGCACATCGGTGAGTGCGTTGACGACTTGTGCGTCATCCGCACCATGAAGAACGACCACGGCGATCACTTCGAGGCCACGCTCGGCATTCATACGGGCTCGGTGACGTTCACCAGGCCCAGCATCGGCGCCTGGGTGAGCTATGGGTTGGGAACCTTTAACCAGAATCTGCCCTCGTTCATGGTTCTCGCTCCCCAACTGCCTTACGCCGGCAGCCAGGTGTGGGGATCGGATTTTCTGCCCGCAGTTCACCAGGGGACGCGAATCGTGCCCGGCCCCGAGCCGATACCGAACTTGCAGCCGCGCGCGCCGTCACCCGAGATCCAGGAGATGGAGCTGGGTCTCATCGATTTCTTTAACCGCCGGCACCTGGGCGAGCGCGAATCGGATGCCGCTCTGGCGGGACGGATCAAATCGTTCGAGACGGCTTTCCATATGCAGAAAGAGGCGCCGGAGGCCTTCGACCTCTCCAAAGAGTCGGACTCGACGCTGAAGCTCTACGGGCTCGAGCGCGGCACAACGAGCGGCTTCGGGTGGCAGTGCCTGGTGGCGCGGCGGCTGGCCGAGCGCGGGGTACGATTCGTTGAACTGATCGACTCGGGTTCCAACACCAACTGGGACGCGCACGGCGATATGCAGACTTGCGTGCCGCTGGCGAAGAATATCGACCAGCCCATCGCCGGGCTGCTGAAGGACTTGAAGTCGAGGGGGATGCTTCAGGATACGCTGGTGGTATGGACCACCGAGTTTGGCCGAACTCCATTCTGCGCCCAGCCCGATGCCAAGGGCCGCGAGCATCACGCCCGCGCCTACAGCTCATGGCTGGCGGGGGGCGGCGTGAAGGGCGGAATCACTCACGGACAAACCGACGATTACGGCATCGAGGTCGCATCCGATCTGATGCACATTCATGATTTCCACGCCACCATTTTGTATCTGCTCGGCATGGATCACACCCGGCTCACCTTCCGTCATGCCGGCCGAGACTTCCGGCTCACCGATGTCGCCGGAAGAGTTGTAAAAGAAATCATGGTTTGATTTAAGAGTCCGGCCTGCCGCAACTGAGGATTAGCAGTCGAGACCGCTGACCTTCAACGATTTCAACGCAGACGGACTTATTGGTGGACACGGCAGGTCAAAACGAAGAAGTTTATTCACTCATATTCGCTCGGGGCTTGAATACGAAGTCGAGAGTTTTAGTCTCACCCGCCGCAATCGTCACCTTTTGCGTTAGCGTGCCGAACTTTTCGTGCCAGGCTGCGATAGCGTAATTACCTGGCGGCAAGTTCTTCAGACTGAAGCTTCCGGTCGCGCCAGTTACCGAGAAATAGGGGTGCTTGAAGACGGCGATATAGCACCTCATCCAGGCATGGATATTGCACTTCACGGGGATCGCAATTTCCTCTCGCGCGAAGCTTTCTTCCAAAGGCGGCAATCCCGGAGGTTGCGACCGGTTCCATTCACGATTGTTACTCGGAAGCGGGTGAATGTTGTGGGAGGTCGGGTCGCTGTTTACGACTTGCAGCTTCTGGTTGGACTGCAGTGCGACTACATGCGGGTGAAATTGACAGCCCTTCTGTTCAATCACTACTGGGTCCGAGGGCGGGTCAAAGGTCGAGTTGGGGACCCCCTCGGAGATATACACGATGGCGTTCTGAAGAGTGCCGTTCGCACCCGCGACGACTTCTTCCGTCAGGGGAGGCGTTGGATGTGCCTTAACGCAGATAGGCTCCTTGGCCATATTGATAGGCTTGCCTTTCGGAGCAGGCCCATCGAGTTTGACCAAACCGGTGAGAGTCCCCGTGGCCTCTGCCCTCACGACAGGCACCAGGGTCTGTCCAGCCTCTTCCGAGACAGTTCCCCCTTTATGGAGGGGAGGGTTTGAAAGAATTGATGCTGCAATAGTTAAAACACACAAACGACTCCGTTTCATGGCTTATTTCCTATCTCCCCGGATTAACTTTTCGGTCATTTCGACCCAGAAACTGCCCGTAGAGCATTTCGAATCGAGCGTCCCGGCTGCCTGGCCGGGCTTGTCTTCACCGCTCCGTTGTTCGCTGAGTTCTCATAGTTCATTTGCAGCGTGCGCAGATAATGGACTAGATCCCAGGCCTGATCTGGTTTGAGATCCTTGAGATAAGAGGGCATGGGAGTCCCGTCCAGTCCGGTCATGAAAATGCGGTAGAGGTCCTGGTTGGTCTGGCCGCATTTGAAGCGCTCCCCGGTCGTGAAGTCATACGGCACGATCGGCCTGTCCTTGCTGTCGGTCAGGGTGGAGGCCGACGGGCCGTCTCCGCGTCCACTCAGGCCATGGCATTTTGCGCACTCCATCTTTTTGAATATTTCAAGTCCCCGATTGAGGCTCTCTGGACTCGCGGGGGGCTCTGGCGGTACTGGGACCACAGGTTCGGGCTTCTCTTCGTGGAACCGTGGAGAAAATGTTTTTACGTAAGCAATGAGATCTATGCGCTGTTGCCGCGTCAGAGGGAACCAGGAAGGCATAGCGCTGGCATGGAGACCCCGCCCTAAGGTTTCGTACAGGTCCATGTCCGTCGGAATGTGGCCCGTATCCGTGGATCGGCACTTGAAGACGCCAGCCGTGAAGTCTCGCGGTCTTGGATCGAGATAAGGGGCATTTTCGCCCTGCCCATTCCCTAAGACCCCGTGGCAACCCACGCAATAGCGCCGGTAGAGTTCCTTGCCCCGTTTCAGGCTTCCCGTTACGTTGCCGATGCGGGTTTGCTGAGCAAAACAGACCGCGCTGGGCAACGTGGCCGGCAAGAAAGGGGCGAGAATCGCCAACACGGGGAGCCTGAAAGCTTGAGGACGCAGGCGTCCAACCCGCGCTCGTGACGCCTTTTCATGCTCGATGCTTCGTTCGGTCCACATGTGAACCTCGTCTAAGCAATTTCTCTTGTCAAAAGGCAAAGTCGAAGCCCATCAGGAAACTGCCGGTGGTTTCGTCTTGCCCGGTAAGCGGCGCAGCGCCCCGGATGCGAACGCGGGCGAATTCCTGGTGCCAGGCCAGCCCAGCGCGGCTGGTCATGATGGGATACCAGCGATAACCCAGGACCGCTGCGTCGGTATTGCCGAAGTCTGGCGTCAGGGGCACGCCGTTAGGGAGCGGCGTTCCAATCGGGAACGCCTGGCGAGAGACCCTAATGGCCTCGTATCGGGCCACCAGAGTGAGCTGCGGCGACCACGTGTAGTGCGTCTCGACGAAACCGCCGTTCCACGTCGGGGCCTGCGCGCCCGGCGGCAGGGCCATTGGCTGGTTGGCCGGGGTGCCGGTGCCGAGAAATACGTTGTCCTTGCCGTGCATGTACAGCGTGCTGAAGTCCAGCTTGTGGATGTACCAGATGCCGTAGGCCCCGGCGCGGTAAAACGGGCGGTTGCCGCGTCCCGTGCCCGGAATCGGTGCGCCGCCCGAGGTCAGGAAGAACGTGGGCGATTCGCCACGGTAGACGTAGCCGCCGACCCTCTGCAGCCCGAGGTCGTGAAACTCAAAGGCCTGGTTCACGTTCGCGTAAAAGTCGTAGGTCTGATTCGTGGGTAGATCCACATCGCCGTTGTTACTGCTCAGGAGCGACACGGCGTAGCGCGTGTAGCTGTTGCGCGAGTGGCCCATCAGCTCGACCCCCAATTGGTTGTCGCCGATTCCGCCGAAGCTGTTGATGTCGCTGGTGGCGGTGAAGTGGTACAACTGGAAAAAGCCGCCGCTGGCCGTCAGGGTCAGAAAGCGCTTCTCGGAAATCGGCGTGTCGAGCTCATGTTTGCCGACCTTGAGATTGAGCCAGCGTGAGCCGAGAAGATTGTCGAACCGGACCCAGGCCGCTTCGAAGTGGAAATTCCCGCTCGCGTCTGCGGACGGAAGTACAAGGAAAGAAATGTTCTTGGACAGCGTTCCCGCTGTCCACAAGTCCAAGCCCGAAAGATCGAAGCCCGAAGCCGTAACGTTCGCTTCCGTGAGCCCGCTCGCGGCATCGCCGGGAGTATGGTCGACGGCCATGCGATTGTTGTTCTCCCGGTGCCACTGCGGCGTGATTCGAAAACTTACGGGCCAGTACGACGGCTGCTGATCAATAGGCGCATCGCGGTCGTTCCCTAATTGATAGCCATTATCCTTAAAGGCTTGCCCGAAATTGTTCAACTTCGGCCAGGCCTCGTGACACGCCGAACAGCGAAGCGCGTATTTCCGAGCAAAGGCCGGGATTGCAAACGCGCGAGGAGTTGGGCTGAAAAGCAGCCAGCAGAAACTTAATATGATGGCACCAACGAACGCGCTGACATTCGCCTTCCAATAAGACATTGGGAACCCCTCCTTGCCATCTTTGATGTGGACGACTGACGTCAACGCTGACCGAAACAAAGATCCAAAGGTCACCGGTTTACTTACGCTTCAAACTGGGCGCGAGGGAGGTAGCGCGGCCGTCTAGGTGGCTGTCTCGGGAGCGCACTACTTCCGCGCGGGTGTCGGGACGCATCCGGCAGCCCACGAGCCAGGAGGTCGAAAGGTGCGCTCCCCAAGACGCTGGTCGCTTCAGTGGTTCGCAACGCCGGCGGCTATGATCCTGCCGAAAAGTCCATGACTCTCGCCAAAGAGTCCCGCAGTAAAGAACAACTCGTTCGTCTGGCCCGCTACGTTGCCATTGCCGAACGTGAGTCCCCATAGCCCATCAATCGCAACGGGCTGACCAAGGTTGCCTCTAAGCTGTCCGACGAAAGAGTGCCCTTGCAGTTTGAACCCGTTGATCCGGCCGTCGCCGAAGTTCCCCACTAACAAATCACCTGAGAATTTTCCGAAATGGTCGGGGGCAAGAGCCAAGCCCCAAGGGGAGTTCAGCGTGCCGCCCGTGGCAAAGCGCTGAACAAAATTGCCGTTGAGGTCAAACACGTCAACGAAGCCACTCCCCAAGCCTGCCACGTCGTCGTGTCGCTCCGAATCTTGCATGGCGAAAGTTACATAGAGACTGCCGTTGATGTTGCGAATGCCGAAAGGCGCGAATCCGGGGTCAGCCGCGTCCGGCGTAATTCCAGGGTCCGTAAATGACTTCATGAAGGTGAAGGTTCCGTCGTACATCTCCACGACCCCGTCACGAAAATTGGTGGCGTAGATAAAATTCCCGGAGCCGTTATTCCCGTTAGCAAGGCCTTTGTAAACGGCGCCTAGGGTCGAGCCGTCTGCTCCACCTGGCGCTGAATTGTCGGCCGCCAGAATGGCATTGCAGAGATCGACGCCGGGGCTCCAACCGGCGAGCGTCCCATCCTCGGTGGCGAAGAGGAATCGAGCTGGCGCCGATGCGCTGTTTTCAGAAACAACAAAATCCGAGGTGCCGTTGAAGACGATACCCGTGGGTGTGCCGGAACCGCTTGCCCCTGAAGGGGGCGGGATCATTATCGCCGGCGAACATCCCAGAGAAATTGGATTGCCACTGCCGTCGTAGAGCGTGGTCGCGCCGGCATTGTTGTCCGAAATCCAGAAAGGACCGTGTGGGGGAAATACAACGCCCCAGGGGTTGATCAAATTAGGGTCGAACGTGGGAGCGAGACCATTTAGATCTGAAACAAGATTATGCTGTTGATAGAACTGCGCCCTGGCTGGGATGGAAGAAGTTGCCAGCGCACCGGCCACCAACATCATCAACCCCAATCCGCTTTTGCGACTGAATGCAAATAATGCTCTCATAATGCCTCCTCACCAGTTCAGAAAATCCGCGACACTGAAACCCCGGTGGCAGGCGGCAAAATTCGCGTGCCTGCTCGCGAAGGCTCTGACTGCCTTCGAGTCAATGAGCCTAACTTGACCTGGAGCTCGGAGTTGTCATGAGAATGCAAGAAACTTGTCAAATTCTTGTGATATGAGGATTGGAATTTTCAGGGTTGCTCGTAGAGTGGGGAGGGGTCGGTCTGTCGTAATCGCGGCCCGAGCCAGCTCGACAACAGCAGGGCCCACCGACTGACCGCGCTCCCCTCCTTGACGCCGCGCCTCCATCCCGATATCTTAAAAAGAGTGAGAGTGAAGGTAGCGGCTATTCCGAGGCCTTAGGGGGAAGGGGATGCGACCGGGCCACAAACGACTGTCAAAGCGGCACGAGGAGATTCTGGCGGCCATCATTCGCCGCTACGTCGAGCGCAGGGTGCCCGTGGGATCGAAGTCTGTGTCTCGAAGCCTCGGCGAGCTGCTCAGCCCGGCGACGGTGCGGAATTGCATGGTGGACCTTGAAGCGGCGGGCCTCCTCGAGCAGCCGCACGTGTCGGCGGGCCGAATCCCCACCGACCGCGCCTATCGCCTCTACGTGGACCGCTGGATGGGCTCCGGGCGCTTGAAGCCCTCGACCCAGCGCTACATCGCCGATAGCCTGCGCCCCCACTGCTCAGCGCTCGAGACCCTCATGGCGACGGCATCCCAGGTGCTGGCCGAAGTATCCCGAAACGTTGGTGTGGTGCTAGGCTCGCCGCTCGACGAAAAAATCCTGGAACACGTCAAGTTCATCAAGCTTCCGGATTGTCGAGTGCTCGCCGTCATCGTCTCGAAACCGGACCGCGTGGAAAACAAGGTCATCCGGGTGGAAGGGGAATTCTCTCAGGAGGACCTCGACCGCGGCGCCAATTACCTGAACGAGAAGTTTCAAGGCTGGTCTTTGCGCGCCGTGCGCCTGGAGGTTTTCCAGCGTTTGGAAGGGATGAAGGCGCTCACCGACGAGGTGATTTCGAACTTGGCCAAGCTTTTTACCTGGGGCGGGCTCGCCGAAGACGAACCGGCGCAGTTGTTCGTCGAGGGCGCGGCGAAGATGCTCGGGCGGCCGGACTTCAACGATCTTCGAAGGGCCCGTGCGCTGCTGGCGGCATTTGAAGAGAAGGCGAAGCTGGCTCGCATCCTCGACGCTTGCCTGCAAACGCCTTCGGCGGGCGTACGCGTCCTCATTGGGCGGGAGAACCCCGCTCGCGAAATGCGCCAGTGCGCGGTGGTCGCGGCTCCGTACCGCTACCGAAACCGCGTGGTGGGCGCTCTCGGCGTGGTCGGCCCGACCCGGATGGAATACGGCCGCGCCGTCTCCACGGTGGAATACGTCGCGAATTTCTGCTCACGCCTGCTGAGCGCGAACTGACGCGGCGAGCCTTGGCCCGACAAGCAAAATGGCAACGGATCGAGAGAAGAAAAACATGAGTGAGACGCCGCCAAGCCAGACCGAAGAAACCGCTGGCGGCTTCCCGGAGGAAGGGAAGGGCACCCCAGCGTCGCATGACGCGAGGCTGCCCGAAGATTTGCCTGCCGCCTATGAGAAGTTGCTCGCGGAGAAACACGAGCTTTTCGACCGCCTGCTGCGAAAGCAAGCCGAGCTCGAGAATTTCCGCAAACGACTGCAGCGGGAGAAGGAAGAATTCATTCAGCACGCGACAGGCGACCTGCTGAGGGCGCTGCTGCCGGTGCTCGACGGCTTCGAGCGCGCCCTCAAGCACCGCGACGAGTCCGTGCCCGAAGCCTATGTCCAGGGCGTGAAGCTCATTTACCAGGAATTGTTCGACGTGATGTCCCGCGCGGGCGTCACCGCCATTGAGACCACGGGCAAATTGTTCGACCCGCATCTGCATCAAGCGGTCGAAACTGTCGAGGCACCCGGCCATCGCGACCAGGAAATCGTGGAAGAGTTGCAGCGCGGATATAAGCTGCGCCACCGGCTGCTACGCCCGGCGGTAGTCAAAGTGGCGCTTAGCCGAAAGGCGGCTGGGGATAAACTGGACGGGCCGGGTGGATCCACAGCCGGTCCATCAGGAGTTACGCATTGAGTCCAAAACGGGATTACTACGCGGTGCTGGGCGTGGGGCGGGACGCCGGCTTGCCGGAAATCAAAAGCGCATACCGGAAACTGGCGCTCCAGTACCATCCCGACCGCAATCCGGAAAAGGCCGAAGAAGCCACGGAAAGGTTCAAGGAGATTACGGAAGCCTACTCCGTGCTCGCCGACGCGGAGAAGCGCGCCGTCTACGACCGTTTCGGGCACGCGGGGGTGGGTGCCTCCGCGCCGGACTTTTCCTCGACGATCTTCTCCGACTTCGAGGACATCTTCGGGGACTTCTTCGGTTTTGGCGACATCTTCGGACAGCGGCGCGGCCGCCGCAGCCGCGCCGAACGGGGCGCGGACCTGCGATACGACATGGAAATTTCTTTTGAGGAAGCGGCGACCGGGCTCGACACCAAAATCAAAATCCCGCGCTGGGAAAGCTGCGCGGAGTGTGGCGGGCGGGGAGCGCGGAAGGGGAGCGAGGCCGTCACCTGCGCGACTTGCGGCGGGCGCGGACAGATCCGACGCCAGCAAGGCTTTTTTACGGTGACGCGAACTTGCCCGAACTGTCAGGGCTTGGGCCAAGTCATCGTCGAACCCTGCCCGGCGTGCAAAGGCGAGGGCCGCGCGCTTAAAGAAAAGGTCCTCGGCATCAAGATTCCCGCGGGCGTGGACGACGGCACGCGCTTGCGGGTCAGCGGCGAAGGCGAGGCGGGTTATTTCGGAGGGCCGCCGGGCGATTTGTACGTGGTGCTTCGCGTTCACGAACACTCGTTCTTCGAACGCCGGGGGAACGACCTTTACTGCACAGTTCCAATTTCCGTGACTCAGGCCGTTCTAGGCACGGAAATCAATGCGCCGACGCTCAGCGGGCAGGAACGCCTACACATCCCTGAAGGGACTCAGCCAGGCTCTGTCTTCCGGATTCGCGGCAAGGGCTTCCCGAGCCTGGACAGGGGCGGCCAGGGCGACCTTTACGTGACGGTCGAGATCGTCATTCCCTCCCACTTGACGCGCGAGCAGCGGCGGCTATTCGAGATGCTTTCGGGCACCACCCACGTCGAGAACAAACCCCTCCACCGGCGTGTATCCGAAAAGGTAAAAAGCATCTTCGGCTAAGGCTGCGCCTGCCCGCCGCAGGCAGGGCCGGGGACCGACAGCCTTCGTGCTCCGGGGTGCGAGCCACGGCCGCCCATCCCCGGATTAAGGTTTGCTCGAGGCCGAGAGTAAGGAGCGGGTGTGGGACGCTCGAAAAGCGTTCCAGTGCGGCAGGCGCGGACGCAGCAGCCACTCGTATCCCACGCTGAGCATGCTGCCGTTCCACCCGTGGTTGGGTTCACGAATTCCCGCGTTCGACATGTGAAGGTAACGATACTCCAAAACCACAGCGCGGCGCGGCCGCACAAAATACTGGAAGCCCACTCCGGCTTGCGGGATAAATTGCAGGTTGCCGGAAAGTTCCGGCGCGCGCGTGGCCAGAGTGGTGTGGAGAAAACCCGCGCCCCAGTCGAAGTAGGGAACGGCTCGGTGCTTGGGTCGGCCGTCCAGCCGGAACAAGAGGTTCGAGCCGAGCAAGTGCCCTCCGGGATGCACGGCGTTGCCCAGAATTCCCTCGGTCACGATCGCGAAGCGGCTGGCGGGCACGCGGGGACTTGCAAAATTGAGAAGCGTCAAGCCGACGTGAGGCTGAGCGACCAGAAGCACGATGTGTGAGATGTTGCGGGGAATATTGTTTTCGAGCGCGAAGCCTAATTGGGCGCCGTAAGTCCATCGGCCCTCGGGCGTGCGATCGTCCCGTGAGATTTTGGCCGCCTGGACCGGCCCCGCTCGATTCGGCGCATTCATTGTCTGGGCCCGCGCCGCTCGACTACGCACTGCGAGCACGCAGAGCATCAAGGTCGAAGCCAGAGCGAACGGGCGCAAGCGCGCCCAAGCCGTCGAATTGAAAATGAGTGCCTCCGTAAAGGCGCCGGATCCCGATCCCCCCGCTTTTACTATCTCGCCTCGACGAAGTCAAGTTTGAATTCAATTCTTGCCTGCGTCCAAGGCGCGCGAGGCGTCCGCGCCGGAGCGAGTGCCGGTGGGCCCTCGCCACGAACGGTAGATTGTCCACAGAATTTTCCAACCTGCGCGGACGCTTCCGCCGAACGTTCCAGAGATCTTGGATTTCCCCACACGCCGACTTCGGTAACTCGCGGGAATCTCTTTCATCCGGAGTGCCAGTCTTGCGGCTTTGGCCTGCATCTCAACCGTCCAGCCGAAGTCCGGGTCGCGGAGTCCGAGTCGCCCGAGCGCCTCGCGCCGAATGAGGCGCAAGGGCCCGAGGTCCGTGAACCGCACGTCCCAAATCCAGCGAATCAACTGTGTGGCGAGTGCGTTTCCGAATCGCTGCAGCGGCAAGAGCGCGCCCGGCTCCGCATGGCCAAGCACGCGCGAGCCCATGACCAGATCCCATCCACCGGCTTCGTATTCGCAGACGAGCGCAGTGAGGTCGGCCGGGTCGTCGGAGAGGTCGGCGCCAATGAACGCTACGGCGTCGAATTTGTTGCCGAGAGCCCGGAGGCCCGCTTGGCAGGCTTGGCCGTAACCGCGGCGCCGCTCCCGAACGACGCGCGCGCCCGCTTGCTCGGCCACCTCCGCGGTCCGGTCGCGGCTGCCATTGTCCACCACCAGGACTTCGCTGAAAAGGCCCGCCGGAATCGCCTTGAGCACGTCGGCCACGCTGTCCTCTTCGTCCAAAGCCGGAATGATGAGCGCGTAATTTCGAGGCATGGATCGGCGAAGGTTGGCATTCTAGCAGACTACTTCGCCGGAGTGCCGGGGCGGCTGGAACGATGATGAGAAATGTGGTATAAATAAATCCTCGCAGGCTATGTCAGACATCGAGCAGTGGCCGACGACAAGCGCCGACGCGCTGCCGGTCCCCAGAA
>Ga0066656_10001058_pt1 | contig 11695 bp, 10 predicted proteins | sample GraSoiAngelo_105_FD_71411 | JGI IMG/M metagenome (GOLD analysis project Ga0066656, IMG submission 71411) | Grasslands soil microbial communities from the Angelo Coastal Reserve, California, USA - 14_0903_05_40cm | ecosystem: Environmental > Terrestrial > Soil > Grasslands | place: USA... | reverse complement strand
CCGACTGACGACCACCGGGCTCCCGCGCCGGGCGCCGAGCAGGGCGGCGGCGCTGCCGGCGTGTACCGCGATCTCCAAGCGGTCGTGCGAGCCCACGAGGGCTCCGGCCCGTCCCCGCGTCAGTTCCCCGTAGGTGCCCACCAGCCGCAGCGCTCGGCCGGCCACCCGCACGGAAACGGATGGCCCCAGCGACGCCAGCGCCTCGGCGCCGACCGAGGTGATCAGGTTGCCGAACCGATCGACGTGGACGACGGTGCCGCGGATCGTCCCCCGGGCTTCGTGGGCCTCCGGCCACGGGAGCCGCACGGGGTCCGCCACGGGCGGGCCGAGCCGCGCCGGCTCGAGGCCATGGGCAAGGTGGGCGGCCGCCGGCGCGAAGACGTCGCGCCCGTGGAACGTGCGACTCACGACCGCCCGACGGAACTGTCGCTCGCTGAGCTCGAAGGCGGTCCAGCGCGAGCCCTCCAGGAACGGAGTGAACAGCCCGTTGTCGGGGCCGATGAACACCCCCTCGCGCGCGGCGACGGCGAGGCCGCGCCGCGGGGTGCCGACGCCGGGGTCGACCACTGCCACGTGGATGGTGTCGGCCGGAAAGGCCGGCGCCGCCGCTTCGAGCGCGAGCGCGCCCTCGAGCACGTCGTGGGGCGCGATCTCGTGGGTGATGTCGACCAGGTGGACGTCACGCGTGATGGCGAGGATCGCGGCCTTCATCTCGGCCACGTAGGTGTCGCGGGTCCCGAAGTCGGTCGTGAGGGTGATGACCGCCACGTCACCGATCGCGGTCGACCACGAAGTCCGCGACCAGGGCGAGCGTCTCCCGCTCCTCCGACGGCGCGAACGCTTCGAGGTCGGCCTTGGCCGCGCGCGCGTACTCGTGGGCGCGGGCCAGCGCGTACTCGACGCCCTCGTGGTCGACCACGTAGCGTCGGATCTCCTCGACCTCCTCGGCATCGAGGCCGGGGCGCTTGAGCAGGCTCTTGACGCGCGCCGCCTCGGCCGGCGTCGCCCGCTCGAGCATGGCGATGAGCGGCAGCGTCCGCTTGCCCTCGCGGAGGTCGGCGCCGATGGCCTTGCCGAGCCGGTCCTGGTCGGCCACGAAATCGAGCGAGTCGTCCGAGATCTGAAAGGCCACGCCGATGTCGAGCCCGTAGCGCGTGAGCGCGTCGATCTGCGCGGCCGGCAGCCCGCCCAGGAGCGCGCCGATCCGGCAGCACGCGGACATGAAGGAGGCGGTCTTCTGGGTGATGATCCGCACGTAGTCCGCCTCGGTCATGATCCCGCTGCGCTTGAGCTCCAGCTGGAACACTTCCGCCTCGGTCATCGAGACCGTCGAGCGCGCGAGGGTCTCCATCACGGCGCGGTCGTTGTCCCGCACGAGCATCGCGAACGACTTCGAATAGAGGTGGTCGCCGACGAGCACGGACGCGTCGTCGCCCCACTGCGCGTTGGCCGACGGCCGCCCGCGGCGGAGCGGCGCCTGGTCGACGACATCGTCGTGGATCAGCGTCGCGGTGTGGAGCAGCTCGACGACGCAGCCCAGGCGCACGCTGCGCGGCCCCTGGTAGCCGGCCAGCCGCGCCGCCAGCAGCAGGAGGATGGGCCGGAGACGCTTGCCGCCCGCGCCCGCGATGTAACCGCCCATCTCCTGGATCAGCCCCACCGGGGAGTCGAGCTCGCGACGGATCTCCGCCTCGACGAGCTCGAGCTCGGCGCCGACGAGACCGGCGACGCGCTCCTTGAGGACTCGTTCGAGAGTGGGCGGGGGCACGCGGGGCTACTTCGGGACGACGCGATCCTTGATCTGGATCCGCGCGCCGGGCGCCACGGTTTGGACATCGCCGACCGAGAACTTCTCACGCACCTCGGTCAGGCGCACCGTCGCGACCTCCTGGTCGAGCTCGCCGAGCACTTCCCCGGTCACGGGATGGACGATCGGGATGGCGTCGCGACGCACGCTCACCAGCGTGCCGGCGCGCATGCCGTCGGCGGCCGTCAGGTCGACGACGATCCGCGGCGTGTCGACGTAGACGACCAGGCCCCGCTTCGGGCCCTCGTGCGCCCTCCCGTTCGTCGGCGGCGACACCGCGGCCGCGGCGCGGCGGGGCGGCGCCTCAGCGTCCGCTGCCGTCGACCCGGTCGCGGACGGTGTCGTCTGGGTCGGGACACCCTGCCGCGGGCTGATCTTGCCCCCGCCGGGCGGGGCGCCGTACTTGGCGACGATCTCCGGCGTCGCGATGATCGCGCCCTGGCCGCGCACGAGGGTCGTGAGGGTGATCGGCATCTTGTCCTCTTCGACCCACACGTACTCGGGCTCGCTGGCGACCTCGCCGAATCGCGGGTTCTTGATCAGCAGCCACCGAGTCTCAGCGGCCTTGATGGTGACGGAGGGATCGCCCGGGGACTGGACGCCCAGGATCTGTTTCGCGGTCGAGCAGCCGGAGGTCGCGAACGCCGCCACGACCGCGACTACCACAAGACATTGCCCCTTCATGACGCGGTCATACCATACCAGGGCTGACCGAGAAAGCCCTCAGTCTTCGCTGACCGGCTCCCACGAGAACCGCTGCTCCTCCGCCGCCGCCGGCGGCAAGAGGGGCTCGCGACGCGAGAACATCGCGGTCCCGGTCACCGCGGAGATCCACGTCACGTCGACGTAGACGACGCCGCGCCGCTCGATCAGGACCGGAACGACCCAGCCGGCCACGTCGAACCGCTTCGAGATCGACACCGCCCGCTCCGGAAGCGCGAGGACCGCCTTGACGTCCTCGCCGCCGCTGACGAAGAGGTCGTTGACCGTGAAGGGGTCGCTGACCTGGAAGCGCTTCGACTGCTCGAGCACCACCGCCATCAGATACGGAACGCGTCGCAAGTCGGGCTTCGTCTGCGCCTGGGTCAGATCGAGGACGGGCGTGACGCCGACCTTGATCCGTCCCCGGGTGATGCGCACCCCGTCATCCGAAGCCGGGAGCGGCTTGCCGTCAATCGGGACGAACACGGCCTCGGAGAAGCGCGGCTGGACGCGGCGGATCTGCGCGTGCCCCAGAATCTCCTCGAAGCGCCCGAGCACCTTGCGGGTGAGTGGGTGCCGGAACTCCTCGCCCTTGCGGAAGATCGTGTACTCTTGGCCGACCTGGGCGCCGTTGCCTTCGCCGAGATCCAGATAGAGAGTGCTGCCCTCCACCCCGACCACGAGCCCCTCGAGCGGGTTGAAGGCCTTGATGAACTGATCGGACATCATCACGAAGGTGGCGCCGATGCGGTCCGCCATCCCGGCGCCGGCGCTCGACGCCAACGCGAGGACTCCGGCAGCGACCAGACCGACGATGGGCCCGAGCCGCGTTCTCAAAACGTGACCGACGGCTGGTGGGCGCCGAAGACCCCGCGGAGGCGGTCGCAGATCTCGCCGAGCGTGACCCCGACCTCGACCGCGTTGACCATGAGCGGCAGGAGGTTGTCGCGGCCGCGCGCCGCGGTCTCGAGCGCGTCGAGGGCGCGCCGCGCGCCGTCGCGGTCCCGGCCGGCGCGCACACGCGCCACGCGCTCGGCGAGGGCCGCGCCGACCGCCGCATCGACCTGGAACAGGTTGCCGGGTGGAAGGTCGTCGGTGACGAACTCGTTGACGCCCACGACGATCCGTGTGCGCTCCTCGACCTCGCGCTGGTAGCGGTAGGCCGCGTCCTGGATCTCGCGCTGCATGAAGGGGATCGCGGCGACCGCGCCGCCCTGATCGTCGATCCGCTTGATGTAGACGCGCGCCGCCTCCTCGATATCGCTGGTGAGCCGCTCGACGGCGAACGCGCCGCCGAGCGCATCGACGATGTCGGCGACGCCCGACTCGTGGGCGAGGATCTGCTGAGTCCGGAGCGCGATGCGAACGGCGCGCTCGGTGGGGAGCGCGAGCGCCTCGTCCATCGAGTTCGTGTGCAGGGACTGACAGCCGCCGAGCACGGCGGCGAGCGCCTGCACCGCGACCCGGACGATGTTGTTCTCGGGCTGCTGCGCGGTGAGCATGCTGCCAGCCGTCTGGGCGTGGAACCGAAGCGCCAGGGAGCGCGGATCGCGAGCGCCGAACCGCTCGCGCATGATCCGGGCCCACAGACGGCGGGCCGCCCGGAACTTCGCGATCTCTTCGATGAGGTTGTTGTGCGCGTTGAAGAAGAACGAGAGCTGCGGCGCGAACTCGTCCACGGTGAGCCCCGCTTCCACCGCCGCTTGCACGTAGGCGATGCCGTTGGCCAGCGTGAACGCGACTTCCTGCACCGCGGTGCTGCCGGCCTCGCGCATGTGGTACCCGGAGATCGAGATCGTGTTCCAGCGCGGCACGCGGTCCTTGCAGTACGCGAAGGTGTCGGTGATCAGCCGCATCGACGGGCCGGGCGGGAAGATGTAGGTGCCGCGCGCGATGTACTCCTTGAGGATGTCGTTCTGCACGGTCCCGCTGAGCCGCTCGGTCGCGACGCCCTGGCGGCGCGCGGTCGCGACGTAGAGCGACAGCAAGATCGCCGCGGTGGCGTTGATGGTCATCGAGGTCGAGACCCGATCGAGCGGGATCCCCTCGAAGAGGTCGTGCATGTCCTCGATCGACGAGATCGACACGCCCACCTTGCCCACTTCGCCCTGCGCCATGGGCGCGTCCGGGTCGTACCCCATCTGGGTCGGGAGATCGAACGCCACGGACAGGCCGGTCTGGCCCTGATCCAGGAGGAAGCGGTAGCGCTTGTTCGTCTCGACGGCGGAGCCGAAGCCGGCGTACTGGCGCATCGTCCAGAGCCGCTTGCGATGCATCTCGGCATGGACGCCGCGGGTGAACGGGAACTCGCCCGGCGCACCGAGGTCCGCGGCGAGACGCTCGGCCGGCGCGTCCGCCGGCCCGTAGACCGGCTTGAGCGGAGCGCCCCACGAGCTCTTGAACTCGCGCTTTTCGTTTTTCACAGACTCGCCTCGCCTGCGGCTGCGGCTCGCGCACCCATCACAGACTCGCCTCGCCGACGGCTGCGGCTCGCCCCGCCATCATAGACTCGCTGCCATCATAGCGGAAGATTCCCGTGCTTCTTGGGCGGGTTCGTGTCGCGCTTGGTGCGCAGCAGCGCGAGCGCCGCGCAGAGCCGGGCGCGCGTGTCCCGAGGCTCGATCACCTCGTCGATGTAGCCGCGCTCCGCCGCCACGTAGGGCGTCGCCAGCATCTCGCGGTACTCCCGCGTCTTCTGCTCCTTGAACGCGGCCGGCTGGGGCGCCCGCTCCATCTCGCGCCGGTAGAGGATGTTGACGGCGCCCTCGGGGCCCATCACCGCGATCTCGGCCGTCGGGTATGCGAAGTTGGCGTCGCCCCGGATGTGCTTGGAGGACATGACGCAGTAGGCGCCGCCGTATGCCTTCCGCGTGATCACCGTCAGCTTCGGCACCGTGGCCTCGCAATAGGCGTAGAGCAGCTTGGCGCCGTGCTTGATGATGCCGCCGAACTCCTGGGTCGTGCCCGGCAGGAACCCCGGCACGTCCTCGAACGTCACGATCGGAATGTTGAAGCAGTCGCAGAACCGGACGAACCGGGCGCCCTTGAGCGAGGCACTGATGTCCAGGCAGCCGGCCAGGTGCATCGGCTGATTGGCGACGATGCCGACCGGGCGGCCGCCGAGCCGTCCGAATCCAATGATGAGGTTGGGGGCGAATCCGGCCTGGACCTCGAAGAAGTAGTGGTCGTCCAGCACCGTCCGGATGACGTCGAGCATGTTGTAGGCCTTGTTGGGCTGGTCCGGCACGATCGTTTGGAGGTTCTCGTCGCGCCGGTCGATCGGGTCCTTCGTGTGCCGCAGCGGTGGGTCTTCGAGGTTGTTCTGCGGCAAGAACGTCATCATCTCCCGGATCAGCGCGAGACACTCCTCCTCGCTGTCGGCCGCGAAATGGGCGACCCCGGAGGTTGTCGAGTGCGTCATGGCGCCGCCGAGATCGTCGGCCGAGACCGTCTCGTGGGTCACCGCGCGGATGACGTCCGGCCCGGTGACGAACATGTACGACGTGCTCTTCACCATGAAGATGAAATCGGTGAGCGCGGGCGAGTATACGGCGCCGCCGGCGCACGGCCCCATGATCGCCGAGATCTGGGGGACGACGCCGGAGGCGAGCGTATTGCGCAAGAAGACCTCGGCGTAGCCGGCCAGCGAGACGACGCCCTCCTGGATCCGGGCGCCGCCGGAGTCGTTGAGGCCGATGATCGGCACACCGGTCTTCATCGCCAGATCCATGATCTTGCAGATCTTGCGGGCATGCGCTTCCGAGAGCGAGCCGCCGAACACGGTGAAGTCCTGGGCGAAGACGAAGACCGGCCGGTCGTGGATGCGGCCCGAGCCCGTGACGACGCCGTCGCCGGGAAACTGCTGCTCGGCCATGTCGAAGTCGTGGCTCTGATGGACCACGAACTTGTCGATCTCGATGAAGGACCCGGCGTCGAGCAGAAGCTCGAGCCGCTCGCGGGCCGTTTTCTTCCCGGCCTTGTGCTGGCGGCGGACGCGTTCCTCACCGCTGGGCTGCATGGCGGCGGCGTGACGCCGTCGAAGCTCGTCGAAGCGATCCTGGCTCGACATCAAGGTCCTAGTTTCATTGACTTCCAGTTGATTATCCACCAATAATTCAGGCCCATGCCCTATTGGGCCCTGGTATCCCTCTCGGTCGCGACGCTGATCTTCGTGCTGGCGCTGGTGGCGACGGTCCTGGCGATGCGCCGGGTCGCCCTGCGCGCCGAGGCCGTCCTGGCGATCGTCGAGCAGGAGCTGCGGCCGCTGATCGGCCAGGCCCACGCCCTCACCGAGGACGTGCGCGCGCTCGCGCGCGAAGCCGGCCGTGAGCTCGAGCGGGTGGGCGCCGTCGCCGATCGTGTCGACAAGATCGCCGAGGGGCTCGGTCGATTCGTGGGGACGCTGAGCGGGCTGACGCGGGCCGGCCAGATCGTCGGCGTCGCGGCGGGTCTCAAGAAGGGTATCGACGTGTTCGTCAACCGCCTGTGGCATCGAGGAGACGACCATGAGTGACGAGCGAGGCGACGCCGCCGGATACATGGGCTGGTTTTTGTTCGGCGCGGCGCTCGGCGCCGCCGCCGCGCTGTTGCTGACCCCGAAGACCGGCGCCCAGGCGCGCGAGCTGCTGCTGGAGCGCGGCGGCGACGTCGCGAAGCGGGCGCAGGACTTCGCCAGCCACGCACAGGGCCACGCCGGCGAGTTGCTGGACAAGAGCCGTGAGCTCTTCGAGGAGCAGACCCAGCGGCTCATGAGCGCGTTCGAGGCGGGCCGGGACGCCATGCGAGAGGAGATCCGCAGGGGAACGGAGTCGCATGACTGAGGTCGAGCTGCCGAACCCGGAAGAGCTCCACGAGCACGCCGAGAAGAGCTTCAGCCGGCGCGTCGCCCTGACCACCGCGATCTACGCGGTCGCGCTCTCCATCGCGGCGCTCGGCGGCAACAACTCCGTCAAGGAGATGCTGCTCGCCCAGCAGCAGTCGTCCGACCAGTGGGCCTTCTATCAGGCGAAGGTGATCCGCGAGCACCAGTACCGCAGCCAGAAGATGCTGCTGGAGGCGAACCTGGCCGAGCCCTCGACCCTCAAGGGCGCAGAGCGGGCCAAGTTCGAGGCGCTCGTGGCGAAGTTCGGCGAGGAGGAGAAGCGCTACAACGCCGAGAAGAAGGATATCGAGAAGGACGCCAAGAAGCTCGAGGGGGTCAGGGACCGCCACCGCGACCGGCACCCGTACTTCGAGTTCGGCGAGGTGTTCCTTCAGGTCGCGATCGTGTCCGCGTCGGTCTCGATCCTCTCGACCTCGCGTCCGATGTTCTGGTTCTCGCTGATCCTGGCGCTGCTGGGGGCCGTGCTCGCCCTGAACGGGTTCGTCCCGCTCTTCACGCTACCGTTGTTGCATCACCACTGAGGAACTGCGCCGGCACTCGGCCGGCGCCGCGTGGGCGCTCAGCGCGCCGGGGCTCGTCCGGCGCGCGCCAGGGCCTGATCCAGGTTCGCCGACGCCAGCGGATAGTTCGGTCGGATGCGCAGGGCCTCGCGATACTTGTCGATCGCCTCGTCCCACCGGCCCAGCTGCGCGAGCGCGCGACCCCAGTTGTTGTAGGCCTCGGCCGCGTCGGGGGCGATTCGGGTCGCTTCGCGGTAATGGCTGATCGCCTCCTCGAGCTCGCCGGCCGCGAACAGCGCGTTGCCCCAGTTATAGTGCGGGACGCTGTGCGGCGCGATGCGCAACGCCTCGCGATACCGGGCGATCGCTTCGTCGCGCTTGCCTTGCTGGGCCAGGGCCCTGCCCCAGTTGCTGTAGACCTCGGCGGCGGCGGGGTCGATCCGCACCGCTTCGCGGTAGTGGCCGATCGCCTCCTCGAGGTCGCCGGCCGCGAACCGCGCGTTGCCCCAGTGGTAGTGAGCATCGGCGCTGCGTGGTGAGATGCGGAGCGCCTCGCGATAGCGATCGATCGCCTCGGCGAGCTTCCCCTGCTGGGCGAGCGCCGTCCCCCAATTCACATGAAGATGCGCGGCGTCAGGCCGCATCGCCGAGGCCAGACGATAGTGCTCGTTGGCTTCGGCCCAGCGCGCCTGCTGACGGCGTAGGTTGGCCAGGTGCGAGTGGGCCATCGACGACGGACCGAGTACCAGCGCGTGAGTCCAGAGTCGCTCCGAGTCGCGCCAGACGCTCACCTGCAGCCAGGTGAGCGCCGCGAGGACGATGATCACGAGCGCGGCGGCACCGGGCACGGCGAGCGCCGGGGAGCGCCCGCGCCGTTCGCGCCACGCGTTCCAGCCCGCGATCGCGCCGGCGCCGGCCAGCACGGCCCATGGAAGCGACGGGAGGTAGCTGTACCGGTCGGCGGCGATCTGCGGCCCGTTCTGGAAGACGCCGGACACCGGCAACACGGTGACGACGTACACGAGCCACGCGGCGCCCAGGGCGGGCCAGCGCCGGCGCAGCGCGATCGCCGCCGCCGTCACGCCGGCCACCGCGAGGCCGCTCACGACGTAGGGAGCGCTCAGCGGCACGAGCGGCGTTCTCAGCGCGTAGAACGGCGAGAGGTCCAGCGGAACGACCGTCTTCCATACATAGAAAGTCAGCCCGTAGACGCTGATCGCCAGGCGGTCGACGATCCCGAGCGCGGCGATCGTCACGAGGTTCGCGCCGGTCCGGGCGGCCACGAGAGCGATCGGGATCACGAGCGCGCCCCCGAGGAAAAAGGGGACCTTCTCGACCCATCGGCGGCGCGCCTCGGCATTCCACCAGCCCCGCGCGCCCCCGAGACGCCGCAGCGGATACACGTCGAGCACGACGAGGACGAGGGGGAGCGTCACGACGATCGCCTTGGCGAGCAGGCCCAGCGCGAAGCTTCCGAGCGCGACCCAGTACCACGCCCGCCGCCGGATCGATCGCCCCGACGGAGCCTCGGCGTCACGCAGGGACGCGCAGATCGCGAGCAGGTAGAAGAACCCGGACAGGACGTCGCGCCGCTCGGTGATCCACGCCACCGACTCCACCCGTAGCGGGTGCACGCCGAAGACGAGCGCCGCGAAGGCCGCGCCGAGCCGCCAGGCGAGAGGGTGACCCGCGGTCGCCGGCATCGCCGCGCCGAGCAGGCGCAGCGTGACGAAGTAGAGGAGCGCCACGTTCGCGCAGTGCAGGACGACGTTGGTGAGATGGTAGCCGGCCGGGTTCATCCCCCAGACGAGATAGTCGGCGCCCAGCGTCATCCACGTGAGGGGGACGTAGTGGCCGAGGAGCGTGGTCGTCCACATCCACTTGAGGTGGCTCCAGCCGAGCCCGCGGTAGAACGGGTTGACGGTGAAGTTCTCGAGGTCGTCCCAGTCGACGAACTGGCTCAGCAGCGACGGCGCGAAGGCGATGAAGGTCACGACCACCCCCGCGACCACGATCCAGCTGCGAGCGCGTCGCCACCTGGGCGGCGCGGCGGGCGGGCGCGTCAGATGTGGATCGCCTGCCCGAGGGCGGCGAGCGTGGCCTCCAGCGCCGCCTCGGACAAGGTCGGGTGAGCGTGGATCGTGTGGATGATCTCCTCGAGCGTGGCTTCCAGCGTTCGCCCGACGGCGAATTCGTGGATGATCTCGGTCGCCTCGGGGCCGACGATGTGCACGCCGAGGAGCTCGCCGGTCGCCTTGTCGGCCACGACCTTGATGAACCCCTCGGTCTCGCCCAGCGCGACCGCCTTGCCGCTGGCCGTGAACGGGAACTTGCCGACGGTGACGTCGCGGCCCTGCTCGCGCGCGCGCGCCTCGCTCGACCCGATCGACGCGATCTGGGGACGGCAGTAGGTGCACGACGGGATGTTGCCGTAGTCGAGCGGGCGCGGGGCGCGTCCGGCGATCGACTCGGCGGCCACGACGCCCTCGGCCATCGCCTTGTGGGCGAGCAGCGGCGCGCCGGCCATGTCGCCGATCGCGTAGAGCCCCTTCACCGACGTTTCCATGAGCGGCGAGACCTTGACGAACCCGCGCTCGAGCTGGACCCCGACGGCCTCCAGGCCCAGCCCGGTCACCTTCGCCGCGCGCCCGACGGCCATGAGCACCTGCTCGACCTCGAGCTTGCCGTCGTCGGTCTCGACCACGAGGCCGGGGCCGCCGGGTTTCGCCGAGGCCACCTTGACGCCGGTCTTGACCGTGATCCCGCGGCGCGTGAACGTTCGCGTCAGCTCCTTGGCGACCTCTTCGTCCTCGAGCGGCACGATCCGCGGCAGCGCCTCGAGCAGCGTGACCTGGACGCCGTACGCGGCGTAGACGTCGGCGAACTCGACGCCCACCGCACCCGCACCGATGATCGCGAGCGACTTCGGCGCGCGCTCGTTGCGCACGGCGCCGGTCGAGGAGATCACGGTCTTCTCGTCGATGGCGACGCCGGGCAGCGACTTCGGCTCCGACCCGGTGGCCAGGATGACGGCGCGGGCTTCGAGCGTCTCGACGCCGCTCGTCCCCTTCACCTCCACGACGCTCTTGGACGTGAGCGTCCCGCGCCCGGGGAACAGGGTGATCTTGTTCTTCCGGAAGAGGAACTCGACCCCCTTGGCCATGCGGTCGGCGACGCGGCGGCTGCGCTGGACCGCCTCGGCGTAGTTCACCTCGAAGCCGCTCAGGCGGATCCCGAACTCGGCGGCGCGGCCGAGGAGCGAGACGACCTCCGCGTTCCGCAGCAGCGCCTTGGTGGGGATGCAGCCCCAGTTCAGGCACACGCCGCCGGGCCGGTCGTCCTCCACGACGCCGACGGTGAGACCGAGCTGGGCGCAGCGGATCGCGGCGACGTAGCCGCCGGGGCCGGTCCCGACGATCGCGACGTCCACTTTATGATTCACCGTCGGGGCGCCTCTTTAGGATTCACCGTCGGGGCGCCTCCGCGCCCGACGTTCGGGCGGCAACCATGGAGGGTCATATCAGGAGCCGCAGCGGCTCCTCGAGCAGGCGCTTGACGTCCTGCAGGAACCGGGCGCCCATCGCGCCGTCCATCACCCGGTGATCGCACGAGATCGTCAGCGCCATGCGCCGGCCGACCCCCAGGCCCGCCTCGTCCACCACCGGCACCCGCCGGACCGAGCCGACCGCGAGGATCGCGCCCTCGGGCGGGTTGATGATGGCCGAGAACTCGGCGACGTCGAACATGCCGAGGTTCGAGATCGAGAAGGTCGCGCCGGACAGCTCCTGGGCGCGCAGCTTCCGC
>Ga0066656_10001047_pt1 | contig 11738 bp, 10 predicted proteins | sample GraSoiAngelo_105_FD_71411 | JGI IMG/M metagenome (GOLD analysis project Ga0066656, IMG submission 71411) | Grasslands soil microbial communities from the Angelo Coastal Reserve, California, USA - 14_0903_05_40cm | ecosystem: Environmental > Terrestrial > Soil > Grasslands | place: USA... | reverse complement strand
CGGACGTCGTCTCCTCCTAGCACTGGATGCGGCACTTGGAAATCGGCGACCCATGCGACTGGAGGTCAGAAGAAGCAACACCGAAGCAATTCAGTTCTACCTGAAAAATGGATTCACAAAAACTAGGACGGATGAAGGATACTACCAAGATGGCGAAGACGCACTCATAATGGAAAGAGCATAGCCGAATGTGGGCAGAGAGATGCCCAAGCCTTAGCTTGGCCTGACCACGCGGTTCGGCTACACGCACCGTTTTCGGAGTCTACATTCGGGACCAAGTTTTGAAGAGTCCTATGTAAGGAGAAGAGAAGGCTCGAGGTATCAGGAGGGGTGTACCTTGCGGGGATCGCGCATGGTCATGCCTGACTCGATCAACCTGAAAAATTTGCAACGAAGTTCCAACCTTGGATTGCGGACTAGCATTCCTACAAATATCCTGGCGGGCTGGATTCGAACCCGCGACTCCCCTTCAGAATAAGGCATTTGGCGGCGCATGTTGGAGAGGCTTCCATCCGATCTTAGGGTGCAATTCTTAGAGGGCTTTTGATAATAGGTCATAGAATGGTGAAAGTGTCAGGGCTTTGTTTCCAACCAGAGCACCACAAGAGTCACAAACACAGGAAGCCTTCATGATCGTCGCTTTTCTAGGCCTTGGAAAGGTTACCCATTCGTTGGCAGAATCCGCCAACAGAGGCAAGAACAGTGCAGGAATGCCCCGAAATGGAAGACCTGTGAAAAAGAGAACTAATGCAAATGGAGCGTACCCTGAGAATTGGATAAGACTGCCAATCAGGACATTGATTGGAAAAGGCCACATGGGCACTGATTGAAGACGGCAGAGGTTTGAGATGGGTGATTCCAATTGACAGGAAACAAATGCTCCCAATTGGTGTAGGATAGCACATGACTCTTCAGAACTTGGTGGCCAGGGAATGTGGCTTTGAAAGGTACTGGGACTAATGTCAAGGCAGAAGATGAAAATCCCCGGGACTTCCCTGCTATCAATGTACTATATAGTGACCCTGCTTGGCTTGGTGTTCCTGTTTGTGTAATGGCGGGCTGGGTGGGATTCGAACCCACGATTTGCGGCTCCGCAGGCCGCCGTCTTGGTCCTGGCTCGACTACCAGCCCGTAGGCACGAGCGGAGTTGGGAGGTCTTATTAGCGATTTCACCCCGAGATTGATTCGATATACATGTTCACCTGTGCGAAATGCAACAATCGAGACTTTCAGTTGACGCAACTTTCTGAGATGAGATTATTGGCCGAGTGTGCGTCATGTGGTTCATCATTTATCATGGATACTGTTAGTGAGAAAAAAGCGCGTGTCGAAGCTTCAGATCCCAACCAGCATTTGATCTGGAACTGGAAGGATGAAAAGTGGCTTCCAGCGTCCCGGTGATTGAGCACTCAGCTTCTCTGGCTAAGAGGAACATAGTGCTGTTCTTCAGGTCCCACGTACTCAGTCAAGGGACGCATCAATCGATTATCCGCGTATTGCTCGAAGATGTGAGCGATCCAGCCGACGATTCGGTTGCAGGCGAAAACCGAGGGCATCAGGTCTTTCGGGATCCCAAGCGCGTTCAACGTCACAGCAGCGTAGAACTCAATGTTAGGTCGTAGGTTCTTCTTCTCCCACACATAGTCCTCAATCTTCTCCGCCATGTCAAACCACTTCCTGCTCTTGGACTCCCGCGTCAGCCTGTCGGCTACCTCCTTGAGGATTAGGGCCCGCGGATCGAAGTTCTTGTAGATCCGGTGCCCGAAACCCATTATTCGTCTGCCAGCCGCCAGCTCATCATCGACAAACTTCTCAATCTTGTCGGCAGAGCCAATTTTCTCGAGCATCTCCATCACTCTCTGGTTCGACCCTCCGTGCAAAGGACCGGCCAGGGTCGCGATTGCGCTCGTAACACCTCCACCCAGGTCCGCTAGTGTCGACACCGTCACGCACCCTGCAAACGTGGACGCGTTCATCTCATGGTCAGCATACAGCATGCAGATAGTATCGTAGGCTCGCTCAAATTCCCGGCTCGGCTTCCTCCCAGTTCGAAGATAGAGAAAGTTGGCAGCATGCCCAAGCTTCGAGTCCGGCCTCAAGGGTCTCTGGCCCCTTCTGACCCTATCGTATGTACTGACGATCGTAGAGAGGGATGAGGCTAGCTGAACAGCTTTGCGATGGTTGGCTCGCTCGAAGGTCTCAGATTTCTTCCGGGGAAACGCAGCAACATATGAGACGGCCGTTCTGGCAACCTCCATCGGGTCCGAGTTCCGGGGCAGGCTCTTGAGAACCTGGACGACGGCTGGAGAGAGGCTTCGTTGGCGTGAAAGGTCCTTAGCGAACTTGGAGAGCTGGGTCTTTGTTGGAAGTCTCCCGTTCCAGAGAAGGTAGGAGACTTCCTCGTAGCTCGAGTTTTTCGCGAGCTCTTTGATATCTATTCCGCGATATCTTAGGATTCCGTGCAGGCCGTCGATGAAGGTGATTGCGCTCTTTCCGATTACGACACCTTCGAGACCCTTCTCAATCTCGGCCAAACCGAACCGGAGTCCTTGAGAGTGAGGTACCGAAACCTCAGCGTAATTAAGCCATAGGTCAGGACCCTAAGAAAGCCCAGCGCCAGACTCTCTCGATTTTCCTATGCGCTTTTTCTGCTGGCGATTGGTTGCTAATTATGCCTCGGTCTTCTGCAGTCCATGCAGGTCCAAGTCCGCCGGACCCTTGTATTCTGATTCGGGTCGGAACAGTCGATTATCTTTGCGTTGTTCAACGATGTGCGCAGTCCATCCGACACTTCTCGCACAAGCAAAAGTACACGTGAACAGCTCGGGCGGAATTCCAACTGCATCGAGGACAAGAGACGAATAGAATTCTACATTGGTATCAATCACACGGTTAGGATGGTCCTCCCTGAGTAGCTCCCGAGCTTCGCTTTCCACAGTGCTAGCCAAGTGGAATAGGTCTGGCTTAACCAGTTCCTTCGCGAGCCTCTTCAGAACCTTAGAGCGGGGGTCCTCGGTCCGGTAGACTCGGTGGCCGAACCCCATGATACGATCTCCCTTTGCAAGGCATTCCCGCAACCACTCCCTGGCGCTCTCGGGCCTCCCGATAGACTGGAGCATCTCCCAAACGTAGATTGGCGCCCCACCATGCAAGGGCCCCTTGAGAGCGGAAATCGCGGCTACAACCGCTGAATAAACATCGGTGAGCGTGGAGGCCGCCACGCGAGCGACAAACGTGGACGCCCCAAGTCCATGGTCAGCCAAGAGTGTGAAGTAGGAGTCAAGGGCCCGGACATGTTCGGGTCGGGGCTCCTTCCCTGTTAGCATGTACAGATAATTGGCTGCATGACTGAGGTCGGCGCGCGGCTGCAAGGGACTGGCATTATGCCGGAATCGATTGAAGGAGGCGACGATAGTCGGCATGCGGGCTGTCAGAGCTATGCTGGCGTTCACTGTCGACGCGGATTTTGTGCTATCGAGTCCTCCGAGGATTGAGACTGAAGTCTGCAGGACTGATAACGGTTCAGCGACTTTCGCCACACTGTGCAGGAAATCTTCGACGACAACCGGGAGAGCTCGACTTCTCCCGAGTTTCTCGCGTAGCTGTAGAAGCTCTGCTTCGGCTGGAAGACCTCCTAACCACAGAAGGTGGGCGACGGCTTCGTACGGAACATTCCCAGCTAGCTCTGTGGCATCGTATCCTCGGTAGATGAGACGGCCGGCTTGGCCATCAATCTTCGTCAGTTCAGTGGAAGCAACGATAACGCCTTCGAGACCTTTGGGGACCCACACGATGCGTCAACCGACATCGATGAGTCTCTACCCTAATTAAACAATACCGGGTAGCGAAAGAGTTCCCGAGTGGTCTGGAAACTCGTTGGTTCGGGAAAGCCTTTTTGAAGGCCAGACTGAACTGCGACCCCGATTCATCACACTTGTCGGTCAAGACTCACAAGATCGGAGTTCTGCCAGGCGAGGGTATCGGACCGGAAGTAGTGGACGCTTCTATGATGGTTCTGGATGCGATTCAGAAAGTCGAACTGGTCAAGCTGGAGTACTTGAAGGGCGACGCAGGAGCTTATTGTATCGAAAAGTTCGGGACGAACCTTCCTCCTCAGACAGTGGAGATGCTGAGGATGACCTCCGCCTGCCTCAAAGGTCCGATGACGACTCCGGAGGAGCCGGGTTCTCCGAGGAGCGTCGCGGTTACTTTACGGTCCATATTCGATTTGTACGCGAATGTCCGCCCGGCGAGGACCCTCCCAAACGTCGCAGCCCTCAAGCCGAACATCGATTTTATCGTCGTTCGAGAGAACACTGAGGGACTCTATTCGGGAAAGGAGTTCGAAGCTGCTCCAGGAGTAGGGGTGGCGATGCGAGTGATAACCAAGGCAGCTTCTGAAAGAGTAGCGAAGTTCTCCCTCGACCTGACTATGAAGCGTCGAAAGAGGCTGACATTCGTTCACAAGGGCAACATTCTCAAGATTACAGACGGTATTTTCAAACAAGCCGTCTTCGACATGGCGAAGAAATTTCCAGATGTAGAGCTGGAAGACCTGCACATCGACATAGCAACAGCCCAGCTCATAAAGCGGCCAGAGAGCTTCGACGTCATTGTGACAACCAACCTGTTCGGAGACATCTTGTCGGACGAGGCCGCTCAGCTAGTTGGAGGTCTCGGTGTAGCAGCCGGAGCCAACATAGGAGACCACTATGGCATGTTCGAACCGGTGCATGGTTCCGCTCCAAAGTACACGGGTCAGAACAAAGTGAACCCTATTGCAACCATTGAAGCCGTGAGGATGATGCTTGAGTACTTAGGCGAGAGGCGTGCCGCCGACCGGATAGGCAGGGCTATATACAGAGTGCTGGAAGAGGGGAAGGTCCTCACCTACGACCTAGGCGGCTTGGCCAAGACTAGTGATATGGGCAGAGCGATAGCTGACAAGGTTCTCAAATCCGCATAGAACCACTACATCCTCTCGGCAAGCCGCAGTCCCAGTAGGTCGGCAGCAGCCAGCAGGACCGTCCTAACCGCAACGACGAGACCTGCCCTCTGGCGCTTTAGCTCCTCATCGGACAGGTGCGAAATGTCAACCTTCTCGTAGAATTCATGGAATCGCTGGGCCAAGACATTCGCATAAAGACAGAGCTGCGTAGGGTCCAATGTATCGGCGGCGGTGGCAAAGGTCTCAGGGAACTTGGCCAGTTGCAACACCAGTTCTCTTTCGACCGGCTCTACCAGTCTCTCAAATCTTGTAGCGGGCTCTATCCTTCCAAGTTTCCTCAATATGCCAAGTCCCCGGGTGTAGGCGTAATTGATGAAAGGGGCACTGTTAGCTTCAAAGTTCAGCGCTCGGTCCCAGACGAAGTTTGTCGACTTTGCAGCCTCCACGGAGAGGACTGCGTATCTCACTGCGGAGATGGCGATGTTCTCAGCCACCCTCTTTCGAAGGTCAGGTGACAAATCCGCGGAACGCTTGTTGACCTCGGCCGCTGACCTTGCAACGGCCTCGTCGAGGACCTGGTCGAGGGTTACATATCGGCCCCGTCTGGCCGACATTTTCTGGCCCTCCAGCGATACGATTCCGATAGGAAAGTGGTAGTAATTCTGAGCCTCTTTCTTGTGTCCTAGGACCCAAAGGGCAACCCGCAGTTGGAATTGTGCGATAGACTGCTCAACTCCAATCACGGTAATCACGCGATCAGCTTTTTCGAACTTGTACATACTATAGGCAATGTCGCGGGCTGTGTAAAGGGTCGTTCCATCCGAGCGAGTCAGTGTGAGAGGTGGGACCTCGAAACTAGGACTGACGCCTAGTTTCTCTTTCAGGTTGAAGGTTTCGACCACCCTTGCAGCGTCGAACTCCCAAGACCGCCCCTTGTTGGTGGCAAAACCTGTTTCCTTCAGTCTATCGAGGACCTCGGCCACTCGTCCTGACCACAGAACATCTCCCTCCCAGTCCCATTCGTCAAAGTGGATGAATGCTCTCCGAAGCGTCTCCTCGTGTCCAATGAGCACCATCTGAGTCACCTTGCGAACTAGCTCTCGTGTTGCCGGCTCACCTTTCTCGTACTTTTGAGTGAGCTCTTGGACGGAAACATTCGGGTCCGCGTCGTTCGCAACTGCTTGGCTCAACCACTCAAATTCTGCGGGATACTTGGCCTGAAGGTCAGCAGCAACCCCAACCCATTCATCGAGCGCCTTGTTCGCAGCGATCATATCAAGATCCGACGCCTGCGTCTTCCTAAGTAGCTCAAGTCGCTTCTTCGCCTCCGCCACTTCGACGAGCGCGGCTGTTATGGAGTAGATTTTACCGACGAAATGGTCAGATTTCTCTTTAGGTCCAGGCTCGCCCAACAACCGGTACCCGTAGGCCATTATCGCAACTTGGCGGCCCGCGTCGTCGATGTAGAACCGAGCCTTGGTATCGTGACCTCTTGCCATCAGAAGCCGCGTCAGTGCGTCTCCGAAGAACGCGCCCTTGGCAGTTGCTATGTGAATAGGCCGAGCAGGATTGGCGCTGGTATGCTCAACGATTACTCTTTTCGGTTGGTCCGTTTTCAAGAGACCATAAGTTGATCCTTCCTGAAGGATTTTGCCTACCGTTAGGTCTGCGAGCTTTGCAATATTAACTCTGAAATTGACATAGCCGGGTTCAGCAGCTTCCACAGAGGCTACGAGGGGAAGTTGTTCCAGATGGGCGGAGGCAATTGCGATATCCTTGGCAATCGCCATTGGGTTGGTTTTCTGGGTCCGGGAGAGTTCGAATGAGATCGAGCTTGCCAGCTGGCCGAAGCTCGGATCAGGCGGGCTCTCCAACGTTGAATGAAGGTCGACTTCCGGTAGAGGCTTCCCCGACTTCTTCTGGAACGCAGCGTACCCTTTCTGGAGAGCCTCCTCACACTGTGCCCTGAACGCCCCGAAAGGGTCAGCGAGATTTCCAGTCCCAAGCCCAGAAGTGCGAGAGGCCATTTTCAACAGCGAATCGTCGTTTGGCTTTGCTCTGCTAAGGTTCTTATTAAGACGAAGATGGCTGCCCGTTAGCCTCGCTCCCAACAGTCCGGCTCACTCTCATGACCGTAGTCCCAATAATCGGGCCCACCGAAGTCGCCGCAGTCTTTCTCGTCTCTATCGCCGCTGGTCTCATTGGGGCCCTCTTCGGCTTGGGAGGCGGCATTCTGATCATTCCGTTCCTAACGCTTGTTGAGGGCATTCCTACTGAGTTCGCGGTTGCAGCAAGCATTGTTTCAGTGGTGGCAACATCAAGCGGGTCTGCAGCAACCTACGTCCAAGACCATCTGACAAACCTTCGACTCGGAATGTTTCTCGAGATCAGCACGGTCGCGGGAGCAATAACTGGAGCCTATGTATCATCGTATTTCGCGGGACCCCATGAGTGGGCGCTCTTCGTCACCTTCGGAGTACTACTGTTGTACGCTGCCGCTGTAATGATCATAGGAAGAAAAATTGACTATCCTTCAGATGTGAAGCCTGACCGGCTCGCTCGAGAACTCAAACTCGGCGGCGAGTACAAGGAACATGGAACAAACGTCACCAACCACTACGAGGTGACACGGACTCCCCACACGTTTGGAATTAGCTACGTCGCCGGCGTTGTCTCAGGGTTGCTCGGAGTGGGGGGAGGCGTGATAAAAGTCCCGACCATGAACCTTGTAAGCAGGGTTCCGGTCAAGGTCGCGTCAGCAACCAGCAATCTGATGATCGGTGTGACGGCGGCCGCAAGCGCTTCAATCTACTTCCTCAGAGGAGACGTTCTGCCTTCCCTGGTAGCCCCGCTGACCATCGGCGTCGTGGCTGGAGCGGCTGTTGGAACCCGCCTCTTGCGAAGGACCCCATCGACGAAGGTCAAGTTGCTGTTCGCGGTACTATTGGTCCTGGTTTCGTTTTACATGCTCCGACAGGGAGTAAGCCTCTACCGAGGTTGATTGGAAGCTTGGACATAAACCGGCTAGTCGCCCTCTCCCTAAGAACAGGAGTATCGATTGGAGCAATTCTCAGCCTCGTCGGGCTCGGGGCATGGGCAGCAGACGGCTTCAACGCGGCTAGTTTCGCGCCCACCTCCGATATCTATGGAGCGATAGTCTCAGGGCTGTCCGGCAGTCGCACTGGCATAGTCTACTTGGGGGTGGTGGTTCTGATCGCGACGCCGATCTTCCGGGTCGCCCTTTCAGTTGCTTACTTTGGCGTAGAGAGAGACAAGCGATACGTAGCAGTCACCTTGCTCGTCCTTGCAATGCTGATCTTCGCACTCGTCTCAGGCAAGGCCGGCTAGTTGGCCTCGAAACCCCTATAGCACAAGCGGTCGCGATTCGGCCCTCCACCGTTGCGCCTTTACGTCGTGGCTATAGGAGCAGTCGTCACACTAAGCGGAGTGTATTACATGCTGCAAGAGGGTGGTATCATGGGAAATCCCTCCGGACCGAATGGACTCACTGCAATGGGACTAGGGATCATCGACATCGTCTTGGGATTGATTATGGCAAGACCCTCCAAAGTTTCAGCTCAGACGGGACCCGGTTCGATAGCGAAAGTCCTCATAGATCGTGGAGTTTATGGAACTAGCGTCTACCAACTCGCCTTTTTTGACCACAAGCTCGTGCTGAAGAGGCTTGCCACCTCCAGAACCACCGTACTGCTTGGGTTGCTGCTGACTATTGCGGGCGCAGTTCTAGAGACTGGTAACCTGCTGGTGGGAGCAGCAGCGGGAGGCCTTACTGGATACGTGGTGCAGGAATTCGTCACCCAGAAGAGGCGTGAGAGAATTTTGAAAGATAATTCACTCGGGTCAACCGGATTGGGCGACGTCGAGTTCCTCTACGAGAACGTGGACGACTTCCAAGTCCGTGGAAACCGAATGATGGTTTCGGTCGCTGACCGGGTTTTTAGGATAAATCTCCCCCGAGGATACACTAGAACATTAGGACCCGTGCTGGCTAGAATGGTCCCGAGCTTCTATGAGAAATTGGTTACTCGGCTTGAGAAAGACCTCTGAAGAAGAGCAGGAGAAGAGCGATCATACCAGTCGATACGGTCGCCAGCTCCCCCGCGGCAATGAACTTGTTCGGCTCTATAAACAGGGCACCTCTCCCGGCTGTTTCTTGGTAGAACGCCCAAGCCATGAAAATCATGCTTGCGAGACTGGTGGCGACTGTGAATATCCATAGCCCGCTCCAGAAGAACTTGTCATGCGAAGCCATTTAGGAACAGGAAGTAGTGCCTCAATCCGAGCTATTAACGTCGCGATATGCGAACTTTCCACGCGACTCATCCCAGCAAGGTCTGCAGGGATGCCCCCAACTCATCGAGCTTTTATTCGGGTCGTAGACACGACCCCAAAGCAGGGACCGTAGTCTAGATCATCCGCGCATGAGGACGTGGTGAGGACAACCAGGACAGGACATCGGGCTCCGGCGTCACGGACGGGGAGACCCGAAGGTCGTGGGTTCAAATCCCACCGGTCCCGCCCAAACCCCCGCACCCGCTCCAGCGCGAACTCCAGGGTTCTCGCGAATCTCACATTGCTCTGAAACATTTAATGAATTGATATGCGCGAAGGTCTAGCGTAACATTCCAGCCGTGTTTTCTTTCGATTTATGGTAAAACCAACTTGTGTGTTGAACCGTCGGAGGTAGCTAGCCGGTACATCCATTTGATAACAGTCTTTCCGTCTCTCGTAAGTTCTTCCTGTATGAGGATCTTCGAGGCTCGTACCCGCCCGGCTGACTAGACGCGGTTCCTGTGTGGCGATTCCGAGTGAATTCAGCAGATGGTTTGCATGGTGGCCTCCTCACATAATCATTGAGAGCAAGGAGTGAAAGTGATGAAATTAGACTGAAGTGTAGAAGGCGACGTGTAGACCTTGTCCAAAGCCGGTTTTCCCCTAGCTCTACTACGGAAGGCTCGATTTCTGAGATTTCTGCGTTAAGACCCTAACGGGTTTCAAATAAGCTTCAAGGTTCGGACGGCTGAAATCTCCGCATTCAGCAAGAAGCTCAAGGAACAGCACGAAGCCGTCCTCTGCATAGAGCCGCTATAACCTGACAATAAGGACGGGCTCGAAACACTGCTAATACGCGGACGCTGGACGAGAAAGACAAGTCTGCACAGAAGGGACAAAGCGGCTAAGACTCTACGGTCGCTGTCTAGGTGCCAGGCCTACTTCTCCCGGTCTCCAGAAGTCGTGGGCGAGAAACTGCGAGTTTCAATAAGAGCTGAGCAATCCAAGTTTGAGTAGATCTTCGCAAAATTCGATGAGCTGAAAGTACCATACCCCGTCGCGAAACCTGCAAGCTTCGCCTCAAGCTTCGCCTCAAAAGCTGATTTGTGAGTGCTATCATTCGATATCCTAGAGCCTCCTGAGATGTTTCCGACCCCTATGCCTAAACCTGAGAAGACTAAGTCCGAGCTAGGTTTCTCAATGACCGGATGCTATTTCAAACCCCAATCCGCCGTCGTGCCGAGTTTGCCACTCGGTGGAAAGCCGCGTTTGAAGGGGTAGGCTTAAGCCAACCCGTCCTCTCGTTTTCATCGAGAAGATTCGGGTTGGATAGAGGTTCGAAGACTCGGGAAGTTACTGGTCTGATAATCTTGGTACTCGCGATCTTCCTGGTCTTGCAGTCATTCCCTACTTACCTGGCCGTGGCCGCTTCCCAAGTTTACGTCGCGTCTTGGGATGGACCAATCGATCCGGGAGCTCAAGACTTTGTTGCCTCGTCAATAAGCGACGCTCGCTCAATTGGAGCGACTACCTTCATCCTCGTCCTCAACACGTTCGGCGGCAGCGGCAACAACATGGATAACATCATCAGCACCATATCCAGCTACCAAACAGATGGGAACACCGTCATCACCCTCGTCGCGCCAACCGCAACCCATGCCTTTAGCGCCGGTACTTTCATCGCCGAGGCTTCGAACAAGATCTACATGGTAAGAGGAACCGTAATCGGCTCAGCCACACCAGTCCTTCCACCATTCTCCGACCCCTCCGAACTCCGCAAAGACATCGACGCGTTTTCCAAGTACATGCAGACGATAACCCGTTACTGGGGGAGAAACGACACCGCAACGGCTCTAATGGTTACCAACGGAACATCCTACACCGACGCTGACGCGGCCCGGCTCGGCGTCATCAACGGGACTCTCGCTGGCCCGTCAGTCCGAAATGCTCTCGCCCAACTTCCAGCTCCTTACACCATAACCGATCCGAACATCGAAATCCATTCTTCTGGAATCCGTTCCGCAGCCATCGAAATTCTCAGCGACCCCACACTCGCTGCCGTACTCTTTTTACTGGGCGTCGCAGCAATTCTCATAGACCTGTTCCATCCCACACTAGTTCTCACAGTCATTGGGGGAACAGCCCTAGTCCTTTCATTATTTGGTCTTGGCCTTTTCGGCGTCTCCTTGGTCTCACTTGTCCTGATGTTAGTAGGAGCACTCTTCATCTTCCTAGAAGTAAAAATCCATCATGGCGTGTCTGCACTCATCGGAGTTGCCATTTTCATCGTAGGATTCCTGCTAATCTTCCGTCTGCCTCCCTCACCGCCCATTCAGGGACAGCCGACAGGGCTCTTAGCCCCAATCGGCTTCATTACCTACGTACTTCTAGGCCTTCTGAGCGGCGGAGTCGTCCTCGGAAGCCTCTACCTTTACAAGGTAAGAGAGACTTTGATGCACCAGCCGCTGGCCATCAACCCCAAGTCTATAATAGGCAA
>Ga0066656_10001043_pt1 | contig 11771 bp, 8 predicted proteins | sample GraSoiAngelo_105_FD_71411 | JGI IMG/M metagenome (GOLD analysis project Ga0066656, IMG submission 71411) | Grasslands soil microbial communities from the Angelo Coastal Reserve, California, USA - 14_0903_05_40cm | ecosystem: Environmental > Terrestrial > Soil > Grasslands | place: USA... | reverse complement strand
GACCTCGTCGCGCAGCGCCTTCGTCGAGAACGGCTTCGCGAGGTAGCCACTCGCGCCGTGCGCCATGTAGCGCGCGATCTGATCCTTCTGCACGGACGCGGTGATGAACACGATGCGCGTCGCCGCGAGCTCGGGTCGAGCGCGGATCGCGTCGGCCAGTTGTATGCCGTCCATCTCAGGCATCGAGACGTCGGTGAACACGACGTCCGGCCGAACGCGCTGGATGAGCTCGAGCCCCTCGCGGCCGTTCGTCGCCACGTGCAGCTCGTGAGTGGTCGAACGCAGTGCGGCCTGCACGAGCTTGCGAATCGCGGGGTCGTCCTCGACGAACACGACCCTTCCCATCCCGCTCAAGCCTCTACTGGTCGGCCGTTCGCTGCAAGCGGCATCACGACGTGGAAGGTCGAACCGCGTCCGACGACGCTCTCCGCCCACACGCGGCCGCCGTGCATCGTCACGATCTGTCGCACGATCGCGAGGCCGAGGCCGGTGCCCTGGATGCCGCGCGTCTTGTCCGACTCGACGCGCGAGTAGCGCTCCCAGATCGTCTCGAGCATGTCGTCCGGGATACCGATGCCGTGGTCACGGACCGAGAGGTGCACGCCGTCGCCCTCGCGCGCGGTCGTGACGACGATCTCACCGCCGGTCGGCGAGTACTTCACCGCGTTCGAGAGCAGGTTCGCGACGATCTGCGTGATCCGGTCGCGGTCGGCGGAGATCGGCGGCATCGCCGGGTCGAGCACGAGCGTGATCGGATGCCCCGGCGCGTTCGGCCGAACACGCGCGGCAGCCTCGCTGACGATCGCGCCCAGGTCGAGCTGCTCGCGATTGAGCGTCATGCGCCCGGCCTCCATACGGTCGAGGTCGAGCATCTCGTTGATCATCCGGTTGAGGCGCAGCGCGTCCTTGTTGATGTCCGACGCGTACTCCTTCATCTCGGACATCGAGAGATCTTCGTCGCGCATCATCTCGCTGAATCCCTGGATGCCGGTGAGTGGCGTGCGGAACTCGTGGCTCACGATCGACACGAACTCGCTCTTCGCGCGGTTCACACGCTCGAGCTGTTCGACCGCTCGCCGTTGGCGCTCGAACGCCTCCGCGTTCAGAAGCGCGGCGGCGGCCTGGTCGCCGAACAGCGTCAAGAGGCGCGCGTCGTCGATCGTGAAGCGCGTGCGCTCGTCGTACGAGCGCATCACGATCGCGCCGATCAGCGATCCACCGCGCACGAGCGGCACGGCGATGACCGCGCGCAGTCCGTGCTGGAGGCCTCCTGGCGATGCGCCTGACCACGCCGGATAGTCGTTGACGACGACGGGCTCGAGTTTCATCAGCTGGTCTCCAAGCTTCCCATCACCCCGTCCGAGGAAGAGGCCGACGGCGCGGTCCGAGCGATCCGCGTTCTGCGCAAGGCGTAGACCGTTTTCCTGTTCGTCCCACAGGTACAGCGACGCGCTCGCCTCACCGAAGAGCGCCGAGGCGGTCCTCAGGATCTCGTCGATCACGTCGCGTGTCGTCGAGCGCGCGGCGACGACGGCCGACGCGCGTTGCAGCGCGAGGAGACGCTCGTTCTCGTGCTGCCGCGACTGCAGTAGTCGCGCCGCCTCCATCGCGGAGCGCAGCTCGCGCGCGACGGCCTCGACCAAACGAACGTCGTCGATGCTCCACTCGCGCGACGGCTCGTCGCTGATCGCAAGCACTCCGGCGAGCTCGCCACCGACGATGATCGGCGTCGCGAGCCGGCTCGCGGTCTCGTCGGTGACCTGCGTCGTGCGGCCCGTCGTGGCCGCTTGGCGGCTCGCGACGAGCGTGGCCGGGGGAGTCGCGGCGTCGCGCGTCCAGCTGTGCGCGATACGCAGCTCGTCCGGCGTCGAACCCACCGCGACGCCGACGCGACGAACGCCGAGCGCGCGTGCGAGCTCGTCGACCGTGGCCTTGAGCACGGCGTCTGGGTCGTGTGCAGCGCGCGCGCGCTGCGCGACGCGATTGGCGATCACCTCGCGGTTCGCGCGTGCCTCGGCCTCCTTCAGGGTGAGCGCCGTGCGGATCGCCGCCGACACGAACTGCGTCGCGAGCGCGACGACCTGCACCTTGTCGTGCGTGATCGCGCCGGCCCGCTCCGATGTCAGCAGCGCGAGGCCGACGAGCCGGTCGTGCGAGACGAGCGGCAGCGCAGCGAATGACGCGCCGTACGCGGTCATCGGCACGGTCGTCCCGAAGCGCGCCCATTCGTCGCTGACGGCGGTGTTCGGGATGACGAGCGGCTGACGATGGTCGACGACTCGCGTGCGGATAGGACCCGGCAGGTCGACCGCCGACGTGCGCCGCGGCCACGCGTGATCTCCCGACGGTGCCCGCGCGCCGGCAAGCCAGAACGTACCCGCGTCGGCCTGGTCCTGGACGTACACGTATGTCTTCATGCCGTCGCCCAGGGAGCCGACCGCCACGTCGATGAAGCGGTCGGCGATCGCGTCGAGCTCGAGCGATCCCGAGAGCGCCTGTCCGAGCGCGAATATCGACGCGACCTCGTCGTGTCTTTGCGCGCCTTCGCCACGGGCGCCCTCGAGGGCTCGGGCGAGTACCCACACGACGGTCGACGCGATCACCGAGAGCCCGATCCAGAACGCGAAGCTCACCGCATCGATCGAGGTGAGCAGCGCCTCAGGGTCCGGTAAGCGCACGGTGGCACGGCCGAGCTCGATGCCGTAAGTCGCGTGGACGGCGAGGAACACCAGCGCCGCGTACACACTCGACGCCGCGATGAAGACCACCAGCGACCGCGGCACTCGACCCAAAATTGATGCCTTTCCTCGGGCCGAATCGTACCCGCTGGTGGGTACACTGATTTGGCACTTCTTCGCGAGGAGGGCGACGTGCCGGCGACGAACTACGTACCGATGGTCATCGAGCAGTCCGGCCGAGGCGAGCGCGCCTACGACATCTTCTCGCGGCTGCTCAAGGAACGGATCATCTTCATCGGGGACACCATCGAGGACACGATGGCGAACCTCATCATCGCGCAGCTCCTCTTCCTCGAGTCCGAGGACCCCGAGCGCGACATCTACCTGTACATCAACTCGCCAGGCGGAGTCGTAACGGCCGGGCTGGCGATCTACGACACGATGCAGTACCTCAAGGCCCCGGTCTCGACGATCTGCGTCGGCCAGGCCGCGTCGATGGGCGCGGTGCTTCTCGCGGCCGGCGCGAAGGGCAAGCGCTACGCGCTGCCGAACTCGCGGATCATGATCCACCAGGGGTCCGGCGGGTTCCGCGGCAACACACCCGACGTGATGATCCAGGTGAAGGAGCTCGAGACGCTCGTCGACAAGCTCCTCAAGATCATCGCCCACCACAGCGGGCAGGAGGTCGAGAAGGTCAAGCGCGACGTCGACCGCGACCGCTTCATGAGCGCGGAAGAGGCGAAGACCTACGGCCTCATCGATGACATCTTCGTGGGCAAGGACTCGCTCATCTCGCTCGCCAAGGAAGACGCGAAGGTCCGCGAGCCCGTGGCGGTCCGCTGATGACGACGACAGCAAAGGGCGGCAAGCCGTACCGCTGTTCGTTCTGTGGCAAGAGCCAGGACCAGGTCCGCAAGCTGATCGCGGGGCAGGGCGTCTACATCTGCGACGAGTGCATCACGCTCTGCCGCGAGATCGTGGACGAGGAGTTCATGGAGGCGCCGAAGGCGCGCACCCTCGGGCAGAAGATCCCGAGCCCACGGCGCATCAACGAGATCCTCGACCAGTACGTCATCGGGCAGGATCAGGCGAAGAAGACGCTGTCGGTGGCGGTCTACAACCATTACAAGCGCGTCTCGGCCGGCCACCGCGTCGACGACGTCGAGCTCGGCAAGTCGAACGTCCTGCTCATCGGCCCGACCGGCTGCGGCAAGACGCTTCTCGCGCAGACGCTCGCGCGCATCCTCGACGTGCCGTTCTCGATCGCCGACGCGACCAGCCTCACCGAGGCCGGCTACGTCGGCGAGGACGTCGAGAACATCCTCCTCCGTCTCATCCAGGCCGCCGACTTCGACCTCAACCGGGCGCAGCGCGGGATCATCTACATCGACGAGATCGACAAGATCGCCCGCAAGGGCGACAACCCGTCGATCACGCGAGACGTCTCAGGCGAGGGTGTCCAGCAGGCCCTGCTGAAGATCCTCGAGGGCACGGTCGCGAACGTCCCGCCGCAGGGCGGCCGCAAGCACCCGCACCAGGACTTTATCCAGATCGACACGACGAACATCCTGTTCATCTGCGGCGGCGCGTTCGAGGGCCTCGAGAAGATCGTCGAGGCGCGCGTCGGCAAGAAGACGATGGGTTTCGGCGCGACGCTCCGCGACAACACCAAAGAGACGAGCGCCGTCCTCCAGCAGGTCATGCCCGACGACCTGCTCAAGTACGGCCTCATCCCGGAGTTCGTCGGCCGTCTTCCCGTGGTCGTGCCGCTCATGGCGCTCGACGAGACCGATCTGTTCCGCATCCTCACCGAGCCCAAGAACGCGATCGTGAAGCAGTACCAGAAGTTCCTGGCACTCGATAAGGTCGAGCTCCAGCTCACCGACGACGCGCTCCACGCCGCCGCGGCCGGCGCCGCGAAGCGCAAGACCGGCGCCCGCGGCTTGCGGACGATCATCGAAGAGGTGCTCCTCGACGTGATGTACGAGATCCCGTCGCGCACCGACGTGCGGAAGGTCGTCGTGACGCCCGAGGCGATCGAGGGGAAGGCCAAGCCCTTGCTGTTGAGCAAGAGCGAGCAGCTCGTGCTCGAAGGGGACGAGGCGACCGCCTAAGCCTCGTGCCGGCGGAACCGCTCCTCGCTCGTGCCTAAGCTCTATTACGCGTCCCCACGTGATTTGCCGACCATCACGCCCTACAGCGGCGCGAAGGGCCGCGTCCTTCAGACGGACAACGCGACGGTGGTCGTGTTCGACCTCGAGCCAAAGATGATCATCGAGACGCACAAGCACGAGGTCGAGCAGTTCGGCGTCGTCGTGAAGGGATCGCTGGCGATGATCATCGCCGGCGAGCAGCGCATCCTCACGCCCGGCGACACCTATCGGATCCCGCCGGGCTCCGCGCACGCGCTCCGCGTCTTCGAAGAGCCGACGCAGATCATCGACATCTACTCGCCAGCGCGAGGCGACCTCTTCCCCAGCAGCGCATAGATCGAGAGCGCGGCGCCGACGAGCACGAACGTCAGCGCGGGGACGGCGGTGCCGTTCGCATCGACCACCTGACACGAGCCGGTCGCGCTGTTCCGCGCGGCGCAGTCGGCGAGCATCTTGAAGTGCCAGTAGGTGAAGCAGGCCGTAGGGCAAGAACCACAGGAAGAACCACGTCCCGACCGCACCGATCGCCATGCCGAGCACCCACGCCCGAAGGGGTGGGAGCAGCCGCGACCGCGCGACTCCCGGCGCTTTCATCGCGGCTACATCGTCTCGCACGCGAAGATGCACGCGTTCTGATACGGCGCGAAGACGAGCGCTTCCTAGGCTTGCCTGTCTGGTGTGGCGGTTCCTTCCGCATGACGTTCTGCTCGTCGCGCGCCTGATCGCGGCGGCCGGCGCGCTCGCGTTCCTCGCGATGGGTGGGCCGACCGTCCTTCCGCTCGTCGCCGCTGCCCTCCTCTTCCTCTTCATCACTGCAGCGCTGATCTGGCGCGACGACCTGCGTCGCGGACGTCCCGCGCCACTATCTCTGGCGCCGCCGTTCGTCGTCATCGGCGATCTCGCGGCGGCCGGCGTCTGGATGGCCGCGAGCGCTCCCAACGAGCGCAGCATCGCGTTCGTCGTCGTGCTCGCCGTCGGCACGTTCGCGATGTTCCGCTTCGGAGCGCGTGGCGTCGCGGCGACCGGCGGCGTCTACCTCGTCGCGCGCCTCGCGCAGGAATTCATCCGCGTCTCGCTCGGCATCCCCACGCCGCAGCCGCAGATGATCGCCGAGGGGATCGTCGTCGGACTCGTCCTCATCATCCTCAGCGCGACGGTCGGTCACTACCGCGATGAGCAGGAGCGCGGCGAGCGAGCGCTCGCGCTCGCCCGTAGCCTCGAGCACTTCGGGAAGGAGCTCGCCGAGGTCACCGATCCGGAGCCACTCTTCAGGTCGATCGCGCAGAGTGCGCTCGCCCTCGTCAAGGCCGATCACGCGACGATCAAACGGCGCAAGGGCGACGAGTTCTGGGTCGTCGCTGGCGCCGGCACGGGCGAGCGGCTCGCAGGCACGCACTCGTCGAGCTCGCGCGGCCTCGTGGCGGCGGTGATCCGCAGCCGACGGACCGCCGCGCGCGACGACTATCAGAAGGAGCCGACCGGACTCGAGGAAGTGAAGGCCCTCGGCGTCCGCTCGATGGCCGGCGTCCCGATCGTCGTGCAGGGCGAGATCGTCGCGACGCTGATGATCGGGCGTCTCGCAGTGAGGCCATTCGATGCCGACGACCTGCGCGCGCTCGAGGGGCTCGCCGGCCACGCGGCCGTGGCGCTTCGCAACGCCCGACTGCTCGAGCTGTCCCGAAGGCTTGAGTCACTCTCGCGCGAGGTCGCGACCGAGACGCGCTCCCTTGAAGACGTGATGAGCCACGTCGCGAGTGACATCGCGACCGCCTATGACACCGAGATCGTGATGGTCTCGCGGGTGAAGGGCGACATGTCTCGCGTCCTCGCGCACGTCGGCTTCGAGATCGCCGAGCCCGCCAAGTTCATCAAGCCGGGACCACTCGCACGCGCTGTGATCGCGAGACGCGAGGCGATCGTCGTTCGCGATTACCTCTCGGACGCGAAGAATGAAGAGCATCCGGGGATCACGCTCGCCGAGAAGTCCGGCTTGCATGCGGCGATGGGCGCGCCGGTGATCGTCGCCGGCGACGTCGTCGGCGTCGTCATGGTCGGCACGACCGACCCGCACCGCTCCTTCGACGCGATCGATCGTCAGGGCCTCGCCGGCTTCGCGCAGATCGCGGCTGCTGCGCTGCGTTCGGCGCAGCTGCGCGAGGACCGCGATCGCCGGATCCGTCGGCTGTCGGCGCTCAACGTGCTCGCGTGGCAGCTCGCCGCGGTCCACGAGCCGTATGAGATCGCGCGCCTCGCATACAACGCGGCGGGGACGCTCGTCCCGCGCGAGGCTTTCTACGTCGCGCGGTTCGATCCCGACAAGCGCGAGTTCGACTTCGTGCTGCAGGCCGACGGTGAGGACGTCTGGCGCGGCGAGCGCCAACCGCTCGGGACCGGCGCGACGAGCCAGGTCGTCATGAGCGGCGAGACGCAGGTCGCGCATAACGGCACGCGCGCGACCGCGCACGTGCCGCTCAAGAGCCGCGGTCGTCTCGTGGGCGTCCTCGCGAGTCAGGCCGAGACGTTCGATGCGTTCGACGACGAGGACCTCATGGTCCTGCAATCGCTCGGCAACCTCGTCGCGACGGCGTTCGAGAACGCCGAGCACATGCAGCAGTCGCGCGAGCTCTACCTCGCGTCGGTGAAAGCGCTCGCGGCAGCGGTCGACGCGCGCGATCCGTACACCCGCAGCCACTCGGCGCGCGTCGCCGTCCTCGCGCGCACGGTCGCTGAGGAGATGCGCCTGGGCCCCGACGAGCTGCGCCGCGTGCAGCTCGGCGCGCTGCTGCACGACATCGGCAAGATCGGCATCCCCGACGCGATCCTCAACAAACCGGGCCCCCTCACCGATGACGAGTGGGTGCTCATGCGGACCCATCCTGCCGTCGGCGCGTCGATCCTCGGCGCTGTCGAGCCGCTGCGCGACCTCGTGCCGATCGTGCGCACGCACCACGAGCGCTACGACGGCAAGGGGTATCCCGACGGGCTGAACGCCGCACAGATCCCCATCGAATCGCAGATCGTCGCCGCGGCCGACGCATTCGAGGTCATCGTGAGCCGACGCGCGTACAAGCAGGCGCAGACGGTCGAATGGGCCTGCGCCGAGATGGAGCGCTGCAAAGGGACGCAGTTCGATCCCTCGGTCGTCGACGCGTTCATCCGCGTCATCGAGCGCGACCGTCAGCAGGGTCAGGGATACCTGCGCCGGGTCGCGGGCATCGAGCACGAGGAGATCGAGAACATCCCCGGCCCTGGCTCAGCGCTCGAGCAGTTCGCGGTCAGCGCGCACGCGCACGGACGGCAGCTGGCGATCCTCCAGCGACTCGCGTCGGAGATCAGCGCGGTCCTCGACATCGACGAGCTCGCAGGCCGGCTGCTGCGCATCGTCTGCGAGGCGATGGGTTACGAGAACGGTTTTCTCCTTACGCTCGCCGACAGAGGACAGGGACTGCTCGTGCGCGCAGCGGTCGGACCGTCGGAGCCCTACACCGGTCAGATCCTCCCGCCGGGCACGGGCATCAGCTGGTGGGTCGTCGAGCATGGTGTGCCACAGCACGTCGTCGACGCGAAGAAGGACCCGCGCTACTACGGTCCGCCGGACATCAACTGCGTCCTCGTCGTGCCGCTGCAGCTCGGCGACGAGCGCGTCGGCGTGCTCGGCATCGAGAGCCCCCGCACCCAGGCGTTCGGACGCGAGGACGAGGAGCTCCTCACCGCGGTGTCGCACCAGGTCGCGGCCGCGCTGCGCGTCGCGAAGCTTCACCAGGCGGCGAAGCACGCCGCCGCGACAGATCCGCTCACCGCCCTCCCGAACCGCCGCACGTTCTTCGATCGCCTCCGCGCCGAGCTCGCGAAGGACGGAGATGCTCCGGTGAGCGTTGCGGTGCTTGACGTGAACGGGCTGAAGCAGCGCAACGACGAGTTCGGCCACGCCGCCGGCGACGAGGCGCTCGTACGCATCGGCCAGCTGCTCACCGCGGGTGTGCGCGACGGCGATCTTGTCGCGCGCATCGGCGGCGACGAGTTCGCGATCCTCTTCCCAGGCGCGCCGCTCCTCGTGGCCGAGCGCGCGATGCGCCGCCTTGCCGAATCGATCGCGGACGGCCGCGTCGCCGACGGCAAGGGCCTGCCGACGATCGCGTGGGGCGTCGCCGATGCAGCAACGCGGACGTTCACGGTCGATGAGCTCGTCGACGCCGCCGATCGCGCGATGTACCGCCAAAAACAGAAAATGCGCGCCCGCTTACCCGCCTAGTCGTAGCGTTACCGCGTGCTTCTCAGAGTGACGGGTCTGCTGACCGTCGCGGTCATGATCGCGGCGTGCGCGCAGCCCGCCGCATCGCCGACGCCGACCGTGAAGCCACTGGCCGTCATCACGATCACCTCACCGAAGAACGGCGACACCGTTCCGGCGGGCAACGTGATCGTGAACTGGGAGGTGAGTGACGTCACGCTCGTGCCGGCCGCGAGCGCGCAGAAGCCCGAGGACTATCACGTCCACCTCGCGCTAGACGTCGACGCCACGCAGTGGGTGGGGAAGGACACGGTCGTGCCGGCGGGCGACGCGAATCCGAATCCGACTCGTCTCATCCACAGCGCCGCGAAGACGTTCACGTTTGCCAACGTCGCCACGGGAGAGCACACGCTGGTGATCTGGCTGAGCCTGGCAAGTCACGTGTCGGTGAAGCCGCCGGTCTCGGCGACGGTGAAGTTCACCGCCCGATAGGTCGGCGCGAGAGGTCCGCGAACAACGTTACATAGTTGCCGTCCGGATCAGCCACGCGCGCCATGCGTTCACCCCACGACTGATCAGCGGGCTCGATGAGCACCGGCGCGCCGGCCGTACGCAGCCGCGCCACGGTCTCGTCGACGTCCTTCGTGTAGGCGCAGAGCTGGAACCGTTCGCTCGCGACGCCGGGGGAATCGCTCTGACCCAGCCCGAGGCTCGAGCTCCCGAGTCGCAGCGTCACGTAGCGCGGCGTGCCCGTTTCTGGGAATTGGTAGCTCACCACGCCGCCGAGCAGGCCGACGTAAAAATCGAGGGCACGTCTTAGGTCGGGTGTCCCGAGGATGGGGAAGCTGCGCTCGACCACGCGCGCGAGGATGGCACGCTTCGGTACCATTGACGAACACCGGCGGCGACCGGGAAAAGACCTGACACCAAGCAGGAAAGTCGCCCGCGAGCCGGATCGCTGGCCCCGTTAAAGGCCCGAATGAGGCGCGTCGGCATGACGCGCGAAGCCTGGGTGGTACGACGGCGCTGTTCGTCCCGGGACGAACGGCGCTTTTTGTTTGTCCAAATTCATCGCAAGGAGGCGACCGATGGCGAAGCAGATCACTCCACCGCCGGCTGCTGTGCTCGACTTCAACGAAAAGAACTTCCGCCCGTCGGTCGTCGAGACCGAGCTCTACGACTGGTGGGAGCGCTCGGGCTTCTTCACGCCGCCCGAGCGTCCGTCACGCGACGAGAAGCGCTTCGTGATGATGCTGCCGCTGCCGAACGTGACCGGTGACTTGCACATGGGCCACGCCCTGGGGTTCGGTGGCTACGAGGACCTCATGGCGCGCTGGCATCGCATGAAGGGCGAAGCCACGCTCTACCTGCCCGGCACGGACCACGCCGGGATCATCGCGCAGATCGTCGTCGAGAAAGAGCTCGCGAAAGAGATGGACAAGAAGGGTCTGGGGCGCGAGCAGTTCCTCGCCGAGATGTGGAAGTGGATGCGCTACTACCAGCCGCGCATCTACCGGCAGCTCCGGATGCTCGGATGCAGCCTCGACTGGACGCGCGTGCACTTCACGATGGATCCGGACATGCAGCGGCGGGTGCGCGTCCACTTCATCCGCCTCTACAAGAAGGGTCATCTCTTCCGCGCGGACCGCATCGTCCACTGGTGCCTCACCTGCCAGACGACGTTCTCGGACTTGGAGCTGCTGCACGAGACGCGCACCGATCAGCTCTCGTTCGTGAAATACCCCTGGGCGGAGAAGATGCCCGCGGGCACGCCCGACGTCATCGTCGCGACGACACGGCCCGAGACGATCGTGGCCGATGTCGCGGTCGCGGTGCACCCGGACGATGAGCGCTGGAAGCCGTACGTCGGCAAAGAGGTGCTCGTGCCGATGGTCGAGCGTCGCGTGAAGATCATCACCGACGAAGCGGTCGATCCGCAGTTCGGCACCGGCGCGCTCAAAGTCACGCCGGGCCACGACGCCACCGACTTCGAGATCGGCCAGCGCCACAACCTCACGATCATCAGCGCGATCGACAAGGACGGCAGGATGAACGGCCAGGCCGGCATCCTCGCCGGCGCGCACCGCGATGCCGCGCGCAAGAAGGCGATCGAGGTGCTGAAGCAGAAGGGCCTCCTCGTGCGGCAAGAGCCGATCACGCACGCGGTCGGCATCCACGATCGCTGCGGCACGATCGAGGAGCCGCTCGTGATGCGCCAGTGGTTCATGGCGATGAAGGAGCTCGCGCGGCCGGCGATCGATGCGGTGCGCGGCGGGAAGATCGAGATGATCCCGAAGTACCAGGAAAAGATCTTCTTCGAGTGGATGGAGAACATCCGCGACTGGGCGATCGCCCGCCAGATCTGGTGGGGGCACTCCATTCCGGTGTGGTACTGCCAGGACTGCGGCGAGATGGTCGTGCCGGACGAAGACGCGCCCGATCCGACGGTGTGTGCGAAGTGCCGGAGCAACGACCTCAAGCAGGATCCCGACGTGCTCGACACGTGGTTCTCGTCAGCGCTGTGGCCACACAGCACCCTTGGATGGCCCGAGAAGACGCCCGATCTCGCACGCTTCTATCCCGGCTCGGTGCTCGAGACGGGCTACGACATCATCTTTTTCTGGGTCGCCCGCATGATCATGATGGGCATCGAGAACATGGGCGACGTGCCCTTCACGTCCGTGTATCTCCACGGCCTCGTGCGCGTTT
>Ga0066656_10001033_pt1 | contig 11799 bp, 13 predicted proteins | sample GraSoiAngelo_105_FD_71411 | JGI IMG/M metagenome (GOLD analysis project Ga0066656, IMG submission 71411) | Grasslands soil microbial communities from the Angelo Coastal Reserve, California, USA - 14_0903_05_40cm | ecosystem: Environmental > Terrestrial > Soil > Grasslands | place: USA... | reverse complement strand
GACCTCGGCCTTACCGCCACGCGCTACGGCTGCGGCGCCGCTCAATGTGGCGCGTGCTACGTGCTCGTGAACGGTCGCGCGGTCGCTTCGTGCCTGCTCCCCGTCGAGCAGGCGTCGGGGGTCGAGATCACCACCGTCGAGGGCCTTGCGCGCGACGGCGACCTCAGCCCGCTTCAACAGGCGTTCGTCGAGGAGGACGCGATGCAGTGCGGCTACTGCACGAGCGGGATGCTCATCTCCGCGACGGCGTTGCTGCACGCGGACCCGCGACCGACGGACGCGGCGATCCGCGATGCGCTCGCGCCCAACCTGTGCCGCTGCGGCGTGTACACGCGCGCGATACGCGCCATCAAGCGCGCGGCCGAGGCGGAGGCGGGGGGATCCGTTCAGGCGACAGAACGGAGCCGTACGTGACCTGGGGCGAGCGCGAGCCCGAGCGCGTTGAAGAGCGGATCCGCATCGAGCCGGACGGTACGGTCGTCGCGCTCTCCGGCAAGATCGAGTTCGGTCAGGGGATACGCACGGCGTTCGCGCAGCTCGTGGCCGACGAGCTCGACGTCCCCATCGAAAAGGTGCGCGTCGTTCTCGGCGACACGGACCACGTGCCTCATGACATGGGCACGTTCGGGAGCCGCTCGGTCGCGCAGGAAGCGCCTCTTCTCCGCCGCGCCGCGGCGTACGCGCGCGAGCTGCGGGCGCGGGGAAAGCCGATCGAGGGCGCGATCCCGACTGACGTCCGCCTGCGGCCGGACGCGGAGCGCCGCTACGTCGGAAAGCCGATGCCGCGGCTCGAGGCGCGGGACATCGTCACCGGCAAGGCGCGATTCGTCGCGGACGTCCGCGTCCCGGGTATGGCGTACGGCGCGATCGTTCGGTCGCCCGTGCGCAACGCGCCGGTGCGGCGCGTCGATGACACGACGGCGCGTGCGATGCCTGGGGTCGTCGCGATCGTGCGTGAGGGCGGGTTGGTCGGCGTCGTCGCCGAACGAGAGGATCAGGCTCGCGCGGCAGCGGATGCGGTCGAGGTCGAGTGGGGTGAGGCGCCGCCGCCGAACGAACAGCGTTGGGACGTCCCGATACGGGATGACAAGGGCGTCGACGAGGCGATCACGGCTGCGCCGACGCGGCTCGAGGCGGAGTACATCCTCCCGCCGATCTCGAACGCGCCGATCGGTCCGAGCGCCGCGGTCGCAGACGTGCGTGCGGACGGCGCGATGATCTACGCCGGCACGCAACGGCCGTTCGGGCTGCGCGAGGCGATCGCGGAAGCGCTCGGCTTTGACGAGGAGCGCGTGCGCATCCTGCCGCAGATGCCCAGCGGCACATATGGGCGCAACTCGAGCGGCGACGCGCCGTACGAGGCAGCGATCCTGTCGAAGCACGCGCGCCGGCCGGTGCTGCTGCAGTGGACGCGAGTCGAGGAGTTCGCGTTCGCGCCGACGCGCCCGGCCGCGTACCTCAAGGTCGCTGCTGGACTTGACGCGAACGGGCGCATCAGCGCGTGGCGCTACGACGAGCACACCAATGTGCATACCGGCGGCGGCTTCGATCCGCGTTGGGGGGCGGAGGCGTCGGGCCGCAACGCCGAGCCTCATTACCGGCTTCCCAAGGCGCGCGTCACGCTGCACGTCGAACCGACGCCGCTGCGCACCGCGTCCTTCCGCTCGCTCGCGGCTGCGGAGAACGTCTTCGCCATCGAGTCGTTCATCGACGAGCTCGCGCACGCCGCGCGGCAGGATCCGCTCGCCTTCCGTCTCGCGCACGTCGAGGATCCGCGGCTTCGGCGCGTCACCGAGCACGTCGCGAAGAGCGCGGGTTGGGGCCGCGCGCCTGGTGAGCGTCGCGGTCTGGGCATCGCGGCGACGATCTATCACGGCACGTACATCGCGGAGGTCGCTGAGATGCACGTGGCGCAGAACGGTCGAGCCCGCTTGGTAAAGGTGTGGGCGGCCGTCGATCCCGGCGCGACCCTGAATCCCGATGGTGTCCGCAATCAGACGGAGGGCGGCATCCAGCAGTCGGCATCGTGGACGCTCTTTGAGGAGATCCATCACCGCGACGGCCGTATCGCGAATAGCGGGTGGGACACCTATCCGATCGCGACCTTCCGCGACGCGCCCGAGTCGATCGAGGTCGACGTCATCGGCGACCCGACGAAGCCGTCTACTGGGGTCGGCGAGCCGGGCGCCGTGTGCATCTCCGCGGCGATGGGCAACGGCATCTTCGCGGCGACCGGCGTCCGGGTGCGACAGCTGCCGATGACGCCGGAGCGCGTGCGCGGCTAGCGTGATGACGCGCGTCCGCGTCGTGCAACAGGACATCGCGACGCTCGACGTAGACGCAGTCACCAACGCCGCCAACGATCACCTCTGGATGGGCGCGGGCGTGGCCGGCGCACTCCGGCGCGCGGGCGGCGACGAGATCGAGCGCGAGGCCATGGCGAAGGGACCGATCAGGGTCGGCGATGCGATCGTCACGGGCGGCGGCCGGCTCCGAGCGCGCTACGTGATCCACGCCGCGGTGATGGGGCAGGATCTGCGCACCTCAGCCGAAGCGATCGAGCGCGCGACGCGCAGCACGCTCGCCCGCGCGAACGACATCGGCGCACGCACCATCGCGCTTCCGGCGTTCGGCACGGGCGTCGGTGGCTTCCCGCTCGACGAGTGCGCGCGGATCATGGTCCGCGTCGCGAATGCATACGAGGGCCCGATCGAGGAGATCGACTTCGTGCTGCGCGGCGACGATGCGGTGAACGCGTTCGAGCGCGCTCTCTCCCAAGTGAAGTCCTCCTAGGCGAGCACCTCGCGCAGCTTCGCGCCCACTTCGTCGATGGCGCGGCGCGCGGTCGGGACCTTCGAGGACCAGCCCATGAAGCCGTGCACCATGCCGGCGTACTCCAGATACGTGACCGGGACACCTGCGGCACGCAGGCCATCCGCGTACGCGCGACCTTCGTCACGCAGCGGATCGCACTCCGCGGTCACGACGATGGCCGGCGGGAGCCGCGACAGGTCGCGCGCGCGGACCGGCGACGCGTCGGGCTCGTCACGCAGCGCGGCTTCGGGGAGGTAATGGCCCCAGAACCAGCGCATGCCCGCGAGGGTCAGGCCATGTCCCGACCCGTATGCGCGGTAGGACGCCCGCGTGAAGTCGTGGTCGGTCACGGGCACGTGCAGCAGTTGCGCGGCGATAGGCGGACCACCCCGCTGCCGCGCACGAAGCGCCGTGACCGCGGCGAGCCCGCCGCCCGCGCTTGAACCCCCGACCGCGATGCGCGTCGGATCGGCGTCGAGGACATCCGCATGCTCGAACGCCCATTCGGTCGCCGCGTACGCGTCGTCGACCGCGGCGGGATAGCGGTGCTCGGGTGCGAGGCGATAGTCGACCGACAGGACGACGCACCGCGACGCGTTCGCCAGCGCACGACAGAAGTTTTCGGAGATCGCAAGACTACCGACGACCCAGCCGCCGCCGTGGAAGTACACCAGGAGTGGCAACGTGCCGCGGACCGGTCGGTAGGCGCACGCGGTCACGTGCTCATTCACGCGGATCGCGCGGATCACTTGCGTGACCTCCTCGAACGGCACGATCGCGTTCACCGGCGCGCTGCCGCCGCGCTCGCGCGCCTCCTCCACGGTCAGCTCATCGATGCCGCGCGGATCGGCGGCGGTCGCTGCCGCGAGGAGCTTCGCGACGACGGGGTCCACTGGCATCAGCGCGTGCGCGCACCCGGTCCGCGGACGACGCGACCCGGCCGCGCATCGGTGTGCTCGCCGTCGAGCAGCACCGGAGTGCCGTTCACGACCACGTGCCGGACACCGGTCGCGTAACGATGCGGCTGCTCGTAGGTCGCGTGATCGGCGATTGTCCCGGGACCGAAGACGACGACATCGGCGAAGAAACCCGGTGCGAGTGAGCCGCGGCGATCGAGCTTCAGATTCCTCGCCGGGAACGACGTCATTCGCCGGATGGCGTCTTCGAGCGTTGCCGCGCGCTCGTCGCGAACGAAGTGACCGAGGACGCGCGCGAACGTTCCGTACGTGCGCGGATGTGGCTGCGACTTCAGGAAGACGCCTTCCGGTGCGATGGAGCCAGCGTCGGAACCGAACGACATCCACGGGAGGCCCGCTTCGCGCTCGAGGTTCTCCTTCGATCCGACGAAGACGATCATGCCGACGCGGCTCTCGTCCTCGGACACCAGGTCCATCGCGACATCGCGCGGATCGCCGCCGCGCTCGCGCGCGATGTCGGCGAGCGTGCGTCCGGTGAGGGGCTTGAGCGACTCCTTCTTGAACGACACGAGGAGGATGCCGTCGGCGCCGCCCGCGTCGTGATAGAGGTTCTCCCAGCCGCTTCCCGCGCGCGACATGTCTTCCTTGATCCGCGTGCGCGCAGACTCATCGGCGAGCCGTCGCCGCAGCGCCTCCGGCCCTCCGTCGTGCGCCCACGGCGGGAAGCACGCCGAGAGGCCGGTCGCGCCGGCCTCGTACGGATACATGTCAGCGCTGATCGCGAGGCCATCCTTGCGCGCACCCTCGACCCGCGCGATGGCGTCGCGCAGCTTGGGCCAGTTCGCTCGACCGGATTGCTTGAGGTGATAGATCTCCGCGCCGACACGCGCGCGCCGCGCGATCGAGATGAGCTCGTCGATCGCCTCGAGCAGCCCCTCGCCCTCGCTGCGCATGTGAGAGATGTACATGCCGCCGTACCGCGCCGTCGCCTCGCACAACGCGACGAGCTCATCGGTCGCTGCGTACGCGGCGGGTGCGTAGATGAGCGACGACCCGACACCGAGCGCGCCGTCGCGCATCGCGGCGTCGACGAGCGCGCGCATGCGCCTCAGCTCTTCGGGCGTGGGGGGCCGGTCGTCGTTGGCGAGCTCGTGCATGCGGACGGTCGTGGCGCCGACGAACGACGCGATGTTCGTCGAGATGCCGCGCCCGACGAGCGTCTCCAGCGCCTCATCGAGCGTCGTCCAGGTGATGTCGTACTTGATGTCGCCCTGCTGCTCGAGCCGCTCCTTCTTCATGCGCTCGTTCAGTGGACCGAGCGACCAGCCCTCGCCAAAGACCTCGAGCGTGACGCCCTGGCGTATGTCCGACTGCGATCGCCCATCCGCGAAGAGCGTGTCCGTCGCCCACGAGAGCATGTTGATGAAGCCCGGCGCGACGGCCATCCCGGAGGCGTCGAGCTCGCGAGCACCGCGGGCGCTCACGCTGCCGACCGCCGCGATGCGGTCGCCCTCGATGGCGATGTCGCCCGAGCGCGGGGACGCGCCCGTGCCGTCATAGAGCGTGCCGCCGCGGATGACGATGTCGTGGGCGGTCGGCACGAGCGCCGATGCTAGACGCGGTCGGCGTGGAGGGTCACACTGGTGCAGGCGTAGCCCGGGAACACGTATAGAGGAGGGGAGCGATGCTGCGAACGGTCGCGGCCGTCGAACAACGCCCGTGGCTCCTCCTCGGCATCGTCTTCATGGCCACGGTGTTCTTCGGCTTCCTCGTCCAAGCGCTGGGCAATCTGTACTTGCGCTACACCGACGATCCGATCGTCACGCACTACCGCACGACGCTGTCGTACACGTCGGCGGTCGTCGGCGACGGCCTCCTCATCCCGATGGTCAACGTGTTCATGACGAGCCAGCTCGCGTTTTGGCGGCGCCGGCCGGGGCTCAGTGAGATCGCGCTCTCGGTCCTCGGCGGCGCGCTCGTCACGGGTTTCGTGCACGTCTATCAGGCGGTGAACGACCTGCGCAACTGGACGATGACCGCGCCGTTCGAGTGGACGCCGCTCGGTTACTACCACGCCGCGTTCATGTGGACGGAGATCTCCCTCGTCCTCTTCTTCTGGGGTCAGGTCGGCCTGGCCGCGCGCGACAATCCACGCGCGATCTTCTCGCACCGCATCGCGATGGTCTGCCTCTGCGGACTCCTCTTCCTCCGGCTGCTTTTCGCCGACTACGGGTACGTTCGGTGATCTCTCCCGAGCTCGGCTTCATCCTCGTGTTCATCGGCATCGTCACGCTGCCGTTCATCGTCGTGACGCTCGTCGTGAGCGCGATCAGGCACACGCCGATCGAGAACGCAGTCCGGGCGATCGGCTGGCTCATCGTCGTCCTTATCGCTGCAGCGGCGGCCGGCTCCGCGGTGGAGCCGTCGCTCGCGGGATTCGCGACGTACGCGGCTGGGGCGGTCGTCACCTATGCGCTTGCGACGCGCGACGGGTACAAGTTCGATCGCTGGGCGTGGTTCCTGCTCGTGCTCTGGTTCGTCGGCTACTGGATCGTGCTGTGGCGTCGTGAGAACGCGCTGTGGCGCCGCCGCGCGGCCGCGGTCGCGCCGGCGCGCTAAAGAGGCTCGCCCCGACTCATTTCGCCGTAGAGCTTGCCGGGGTTCATGATCCCCTTCGGGTCGAGCGCCTTCTTGATGCGGATCATCAGATCGAGCGCGTCACCATGCTCCGCGCGCATGTAGCGCGAACGGACCGCGCCGGTGCCGTGTTCGCCGGTCACCGTGCCGCCCACCTCGATCGCGAGTTTGTGCAGCCGGTCCGCGAGCTCGTCCGCGCGTCGCACCTCGTCCGTGTCCTCGGGATCGATGAGGATCGCCGAGTGCACGTTCCCGTCTCCGAAGTGTCCATAGAAGATGACCGCGACACCGAGCTCGGCGCCGATCTCGCGCGCGCGCCGGATGGTGCGTGGGATCTCGGTGAGCGGGACGGCCATGTCCTCGCCGGCGAAGATCCGATGCTTGCCGGGATGCGCGAGCGCTGACGCGGCGGCCAGGCCACTCCGCGCCGCCCACAATCGCGCGACCGACGCCTCGTCTTCAGCAAAACGCGTAACGCTCGCGCGCTTGCGCACGATCTCGTCGACGTAGCGCACCTCGGACAGGACGTGGTCGGGCGTGCCTTCGACCTCGATGAACAGCACGGCCTCGCCGTCCGGGAGGCCGAGCGACGGCTGCCACTTCTGGATCGCGGTCACCGCGCTCGTGTCCAACAGCTCCGCGGTCGACGGCAGCATGCCCGCCGCGAAGAGGTCGTCGAGCGAGCGCACCGTGTCCTCGAGCCGCTCGTAGCCAGCAAGGACGACCGCGCGTGCCGGTGGCCGCGGCTGCACGCGCAGGCGAAGCGTCGTGATGATGCCAAGCGTTCCCTCCGATCCGACGAACAGCTTCGCGAGGTCGATGCCGCTCGAGCTCTTGAGCGCCTTCGAACGCGCGCCGCCCGTCCAGATGACCGATCCGTCGGCGAGGACGACCTCGCACCCGAGCACGTACGCCGATGTCGTTCCCCACCGCACGGCGTGCGGGCCGCTCGCGTTGTTCGCGGCCATCCCGCCGAGCGTGCATGCGCGGCCGCTGCCGGGATCGGGTGGGAAGAAGAGGCCGTGTGGCGCGAGTGCGGCCTGGAAGTCGTTGAACACGAGGCCGGGGCGCACGATCGCTTGCAAATTCGCGCGGTCGATCTCGATCACCTCGCGCATGCGCGCGAACGAGATGACGATCCCGCCCTGTGCGGCGACCGCGCCGCCTGTCTGCCCCGTGCCCGCGCCGCGCGCGATGACCGGCGTGTTCGTCTCATCCGCGAAGCGGACCACGCGCTGCACGTCTTCGGTCGTGCGCGGCACGACGACGACATCCGGTAGGCGTTGCTGACGGAGCGACCAGAACGAGGCGTCGTACGCGTAGGGGAGGAGCGTCGCGGGATCGTCGATGACCGCCTCGTGTGGGAGGAGCCTGCGCAGACGCTCGGCGAGCGTCGAGCGTGGCGCCCCGACGGTCGTCATCGAACCTATCCTAGTTACATCACCGCCACCTCCTATCGATCGACGTCGCTACATGTCCGCCCTGACGATCTCGCGACGTGCATCTCGTGCGGGTTGTGCCTCAACGACTGCCCGACCTACCGCGTGCTCGGCAACGAAGCGGACTCACCGCGCGGGCGCGTCCAGCTCATCCGCACGCTCGTCGCGACCGAGGCTGTTCCGAGCGAAGACCTCGCCGCGCATCTCGACGCGTGTCTCGTCTGCCGCGCGTGCGAGACCGTGTGCCCGCCGGGCGTGCCGTTCGGTCGCATCATGGAAGGCGCGCGCGAGGTGCTCGCGGAGCGGCGCAAGCCCGGCCGCGTGCGGGGCTTCCTCACGCGCCTCGGTCTCGGCACGATCGCGGACCACGGACGCCTCGCGCTCGCGGCGCGGGCCGCGGACTTCTATGCGCGCAGTCCGTTGCCGGCGATCTCACGCCGGATCGCACCGGTCGCATGGCTCTCCTCGCTCGCGCCAAAGCGCGAGGGCGCTCCGTACCGGCCGGCCGAAAAGGAGAACGCCGATGTGTGCTTCTTCGCCGGCTGCGTGATGCGCGAGAGCTTCGGTGAGAGCGAGCGCGCGACGGTGCGTGTCGTCGAGCGCGGCGGCCATCGCGTGTCCGCGCCGGTGGAGCAGGTGTGCTGCGGCGCGCTGCACGCGCACAGCGGCGACGGTGACGAGGCGCGGCGCCTCGCGCGCTACAACATCGATGCCTTCGCCGGCTCGGAAAACCCGATCGCGGTGAACGCCGCGGGCTGTGGTGCGCACATGAAGGCGTACGGCGACGTGCTCGCCGACGATCCCGCCTGGCGTGAGCGTGCGCGTGCGTTCGCCTCGCGCGTGCGTGATCTCACCGAACTCTTGAAGCCCACGCCATCACGGACGAAGCGGCCGCTGCGCGTCGTCTACCAGGACGCATGTCATCTCGTGCACGGGCAACGCATCCGTCAGCAGCCGCGCACGCTGCTGCGCGCGACCCTTGGCGTGACGCTCGTCGAGATCACCGATGCGGAACGTTGTTGTGGCAGCGCGGGCGTGTACAACCTCACGCATCCCGAGGTCTCGGCCGAGCTCCAAGGCCAAAAGGTCGCAAGCATCCTCGCGGCGCGGCCGGATGTCGTCGTGAGCGGTAACCCGGGGTGCATCCTCCAGATCGCGGCCGGCCTGCGCGCTGTAGGGTCGGCCGTGCCGGTCGTCCATCTGGCCCGATTCCTCGACGACCCGGCCGCTTTCTAGGGCGGTTTGTCAAGGCCGCGACAGCCAGCTCGCTCGCCCCCGTCGCGACCGTATTTGTGCGAAAATAAGTGCACCGATGAGTGTCAGCCGTTCCACCTACCGCCATCGCCTCGGCCCCGAAGACGTTCGCAAAGCCCGGATCCTGATCACCAAGGACGCGTGGAAGCTCTTCCCGAATCCCGGCGAGCGAGTCGCGCTGCGCATAGGCGCGCGCCGCTTCGACGCCGAGATCATCTCCGAGCGCTGCGTCTGCGTGCCGCCTGAGCACGAGCACTACCACCTCGTCTGCTCGGCCCTTAAGGGCCAGGCGGGCTTCAAGAAGGATGCGCTCGTCGTCATCGCGAAGGATTCCGACGGCGGCTATCGCTTCGTCGAGGAGCGCGGCTAGCACACAGCCTCGCGGCAAGCGCTAGCCGTAAACTTCCAAAGATGCCGGGACCGTCCTACATCTTGATCCACGTCTTCGGCACCGTTCGCGACGAGCTCGATCGCGAGGACAAGGGCAAGCGCACGTATTCCGCTTGGCTTCGCGAATACGTGTCCGAACAGCCGCAGCGTCTCACCGAGATCGCACGTCTCCTCGACCTTCTTTCGGAGAACGGCTGGCGCCAGATCGGCTCGCCGTATGACTGCGACGTGATGCTGCAGCGCGACGTCTCCCGCGCGACCGCCGAGGAAGAGCTCCGTCGCGCGGAGATCTGGGACCGTCTGGTGAAGGTCGTGTCACCCGACGACGATGGGCATAGCGTGTGGCGCGAACATCCCGAGGGACGACCCGCCCCGCCGCGGCGCCGACGGAGGGTACGCCGACCACCGACGCGCGAGCAAGGAAGCTAGTGCCGCGTCCGCGGCACTAACCCCTGCCGCACGTCTCGCGTTAGATGCCGCATCCGCTCGGCGACGAGCTGACCGAGCTGCACGTTCATCTCGGTGGCTCGGTCGATCCCGCGGCACTCTGGGGCATCGCGCACGAGCAGGGCATCCGTCTTCCGACGAAGGACTACTGGGAGTTCGTCGACCTCATCACCGTCGGTAAGCGCGAACGGAAATCGTTCGAAGACTTCCTTGCGCTGTACCGGTGGACCGAGCTCATCCAGTCGAGCCCGGTCGCCGTCGAGGAATCGGTGTACGAAGTCGTGAGCGGCGCGTACCGCAAGGCGAACATCACGACGCTCGAGCTCCGTTACAACCCGATGAAACGCAATCGCGGCGGCGAACGCGATCTTGACCGCATCATCGTCGCGTCGATCCGCGGGCTCGAGCGGGCGCTCCTCGAATACCCGGTGACGGCCGGGCTCATCTTCAGCTGCGACCGGACGTTCAGCTACGCGCAGAACGAGATCCTCATCGACAAGGCGATCGCCTACCGGGATCGCGGCGTCGTTGGCGTCGACATGGCCGGTCCGGCAAATCCCGACTTCCACTACAAGGACTACGCGCCGCTCTATCGGAAGGCGCGCAAGGCGGGGCTCGGCGTGACGATCCACGCGGGCGAGGACGAGGGCTGGCAATCGGTCGAGGAGGTCGTCGAATACCTGGAACCTGATCGGATCGGCCACGGTATTCATGCCGCGGAGAACGCATCGTTGTGCAAGCGACTCGCCGAACGCGGCATCCTGCTCGAGATCTGCCCGAGCTCGAACCTCCATACCCAGGTCGTGAAGGGGCCAGATGAGCTCGGCGAGTTCATCGCGGCGTTCAAGCGTCACAAGGTGCGCTTCTCGTTCAACACGGATGGCCCCGAGATGCTCCAGACGACACTTCGCGAGGAGCTCAAGCTCGCCGTCCGCTCCGATTGGGTGACGAAGGAGGAACTCGTGCAGCGCGGCGAATGGGCGAAGGCGGCGTCGTTCGTGCACGGGCGCCCGTCGTGACGAGGGATCAGGCGCAGCTGGTCCGGCTCCTTCTGATGTGCGTCGCATGGGCCGTCGGTCAGATGCTGACCATCGGCCTTCCGATCGATCTCGCGGGGTTCGTCGTCCCTGCCGCGCTCGCCGTCGGCGTGTATGTGGTCACCGACGATCTCGGACGGCCACGCGTCGGCGGTGGCGACGTGAAGTACTGGCGCGGCCGGCGGGCCGATGATGACGAGCAGCGCCGCCGAGGTCGCTGGAACTAGCACGGCGGCGCGCTAGCCTCGCCCGATGCCGCGGTTCACCTTCACGCCGCTGCGTGAGGACGACCTCGACCTCGCGCGTCGCTGGCTCCTCGAGCCGCACGTCCGCCGCTGGTGGAACGACGATCCGCGGGAGCGCGACTACCCGCAGGGCACGCTCGACGAATGGATGGCCGCGGTGCGTGGGGAGGACCCGACCGACATGTTCATCATCCAGATGGATTCGCGCCCGATCGGTGTCATCCAGTCGTATCGCGTCGCTTCCTATCCGGACTACGTGCAGGAGGTCGGTGAGCTGCGCGAGCCGGCCTTCTCCCTCGACCTCTTCATCGGCGAGCCCGATCTCATTGGTAAGGCCGTCGGACCCGCGCTCCTGCGCGACTTCCTCCGCATGGCCTTTGATAAGTACGAACTCGACTACGCCATCATCGGCCCGGCTAGGTCGAACGTAGCGGCGATCCGGTCGTACGAGAAGATCGGCTTTCGCTACTTGAAGGAGTACCGGGAGGAGGACACGACCGATCCTGATCACGTGCTCCTCGATCTACGCAGGTCAGATCTCGTCTAATTTCGCTGCACGGTCCGTGCACCATGGACGTGGACGGGTCGCGCAGACGACGCGATGATGACCGGCGTCCGG
>Ga0066656_10001011_pt1 | contig 11891 bp, 16 predicted proteins | sample GraSoiAngelo_105_FD_71411 | JGI IMG/M metagenome (GOLD analysis project Ga0066656, IMG submission 71411) | Grasslands soil microbial communities from the Angelo Coastal Reserve, California, USA - 14_0903_05_40cm | ecosystem: Environmental > Terrestrial > Soil > Grasslands | place: USA... | reverse complement strand
ATATCACAGGGGAAAATACTTCAGAATTGGTTCACCTATTGATTCGTTTAGACAAGAGGTGAAAATTAATTCGGATTTATTTGATTTATTCAGCAAGTGTGCTAATGGAAAATTTGTTTTCAAATGCGTGGGGGCTCTTATTAAATCCAAGAACACTCTTCTTGTTATACGTGATACAGAGCCTTCTCTTGAAATCATTCCATATTTTGAACCAACAAGAGGACATGATTATTATGATTCACTTAAACGCCATCTAAAAAAATCGGGCTTACTCTTAACCCTAAAGCCAAAGCCATTTCTGAAAAGACTCATTTTCAAAAATGATCAAAGAATACAAAGAGTTAATTTCATATTGTTTCATGGCGCAATAAAAAAAATACCTAGTAATTTTAAGTGGAAACTAATAAAACAAGACTCACTTTTGAGGGCTTTAATTTAGATTACTATGTAGTCTAATGCAACAGCGTCTGCTAAAAGTGAGGAATGCCTGGTGCTAAGTATGTATCCATTTTTGATATCGGTCGTTTGAACCCATCTATTTGTAGAACTATAATGTCGCTTTTCTTTCATTTCCTTTTCAATCTCCCTTAGATCAAATTCGCCTTCCTCTACTTGTTGAGTAGTGATGTGTTTTATTGTGATAAGAATTTTTTTTACTTTTACTCTAATTCCAAAACGCCATACATGATCAGAAGCATCGTCCTCCACTTCTAATAGTTTTATTTTAATTTCTTTTGTTCCCAAGGCATCATGACTTATAAGACTCCTCTCGTCTACGAAATCTTCAAAACTCATTTAATTTATCTTGCATGTGCAGATTAAAGAAGTATTCGTTTATGAAGAAAATGAGACTCCAATATGAAATGGCATCGTATAATCTTTAAGTTCTAACTCACGTCTTTGACCATTAAACACAGCGTATGTGTTGCCATCATATGTACAAACAAAATCTGTTATTGGGCTAGATTCATTCCATTCTTTGTAATATTCCCTAAGTTCACGATGCTCGTATTGCCCTGTGTCTATTCTTTTCTTTGAGAGAAATTTGAATGCTATAATCACTTTTCTTGTATTATAAAGTTCAAATGTATGTATCCATTTGAGGCAACGCATGATTTGATCATATGGTACTCGTAAAGTGGTAGTAGTGCCAGATTTGGCTTCAATAGTATAAATTGTGTTTTCTTTTGTGCTTACCGCAAGTATATCTGGCAGTCCTACGCTTGGGGAACCAAGCCTAAACGCTTTCCACGTGTCTAACGAATTGAACCGCTTAACTATTGTGTCTTCCCAATTGTAGCCACGCTGTCTTCTTGTTCTGGCAATGCGACGATTCGACGATTTGCTTCTTTTTCTGATTGTTTTTCCTTTCGGTTTATTAATTTCTGATCCCAAAATCGACATCATATTTCTATTTCTAAGCAGTTTTTGAGATATAGAATACTAGGTAATTATACTAATACCTACGAGGTTGTTTCATTAAAGCAATACCAGTTTTGTGAGGTCAGAATACTCAGGATTAATATTATTCCACGTAACAAGAATTAATATGTCAACTGAATCTTCTACAACTTACCTGAAATATGGCAATTATGACGATCTGTTGAAAGTCATTCTTTATTCATCTCAATCTGTGCTCGGCGTAGTACCACTGATTTATCACATAAATTACAATAATCAACACATAGTTTTTGCACAAACAGGCACAGTTGGAGGGGCAATAGTCCATTATTTAGTTGCCAAAGATAAACCATCCAAAAAATTCATAGAATTAAAACGTCTAAGTGGGGAATTTAATTTTGTGGATAAGATAGGCAGTGACAGCATGTCATTGTATATTCCCATACTTGAACTAGAAAAATCTACTCTCAAATTTCCTTAATATTTGTAAAATTAATGTTATTTAATTAAGTTCGATCCTAGTGTGTAAAATAAGATCGATTTCTTGTACCTGAAAAGTAGGTGTGGATTATAAGGTAATTTCCACCAAGAATTAGGAAAACCCATAAAAACGAAAATAATGTGATGTTTTCAGAAGTTTGTGTGTAACCATAACTTACATTCACCAACGCTTCTTTGCCACTAAGATTCTTAATCGATACCAGATAATCTCCAGAAATATCTGGCACAAATGTAACTGATGATTTAACCACGTTTGCATTATAGATTATTGTTCCCTGTGAGTTTTCGATCTTAATGTTAAATGCCACAAGGGAATTTTGGTGTGATATAAGTAATGTTATTGGTTTATTGACTTCATTTACATGCAATACATTGGACATAGACTCTTGTGCTGGTATTTGTGCCGATGTTAGAATTCCACTTTCCATGAAGCCGGGAGTTAAGAAATCATTCCATGAAGAGTTGAGTAGTATTCCAAATCCCAAGCCACATATTATTATTCCAGCCATCAAACCATAATTGGGTACTTTTGTTTCTTTTGCCAAGCAATTTGTTCAGAAATTTAATTCATAATAGCTGATGTATGTATTCATATAATACGCACACTTCAATGACCATGATCAAAATTTTCTATAGTATTTTTTTGTGCTTGTAAAGTGAATAGGCTGTTACCAAATACCCAGCATACCATAGAAGATTGACCGGATGTGTGAGCGTATACTGGTCGTAAATATCCAGGTAAGAGTACCAATTGTCGCCTACAGTTAGGATCACTATACCTACTGCCAGTATAAACCACGGGATCCCTAATAATCCCTGGCGAAAAACCATTGCACCAAGAATAGCTCCGGAGAGTATAACAGAAGAACCAACCACATACGCCAATCCCAAAAAGAATACGGTATCTGCAGCCTGTTCCTGGCCATATTCTAAAACGGCGTAAACACCAGTTATGCAAATAGGTAGCAAGATTACGAGACTTTTTACCATTTTACTAATTTTTGGTTTAAAGAATGCGATGTTTTTCACCAAGTGATAAAATGCCAATGGATAAAACGATAGCCACAACCAGTCTGCTATTGACGGGCTAGGGGTTTGACCTTGTTGTTCATATATGTAGTATATTATCTCTGCAAGCGCATTCATCAGCATACCGAGTGCCAATGCAAGATACGATTTTCCAAAAACTTCTGAATTCCAATATCGCTTAGAAACAAACAATGCAGCTATCCCAGCTACAAGTGGAGTTATGAAATCAGCAAGTGTTGCATTTAACTGTACCTGAGGATCGTCCGGATTTTTGTATGTGTATAAATAGAACTGAAATACAATTACAGCGGCAAAAATTAAGCCAAAAATTTTGTAGTTTATTTTTTCTTCTAGTTTTTCAGGAACTATTTCATGCTTATCATGCGATTTCGTTAAGCGAAACATTGCTAATCAATGTGAACATACTATCTGCATGATATGACTATTTTTTATGGATTCTTGTGTAGGTTGTACTTTGACAATCACTTTGTTTTTCTCTATTTCGATACTAATGTTTTCGAAAACTGATTTGTATTTTGTTACCTTCTTTCCATCATGGGTGGTGCTAAATCCTTGAGGAACTAACATGCCATTTTGGATCAAGGTGTTTATTTTTCTATAACCAGATGTTTGTGGTATTTTAGAAATTTCCAGCATGTCAGAAATTATTCTAGGTTCATCAATAACTGAATTTATAATATTTTTCTTATCCTCGTCTCCTAGTGATTCCAAAATAAGTCTGGCCAATGATTGATCTTCTATTGTTATCCATTTCTTGTCCATGCGTTTTGATTCTTCGAGGATGACAATCTTATCGATGATCTGTTTTTCTATGCCTTCCGCTCCACCTCCAAAAAATTCTCTTAGAACGGAATCTAATTTCCCGAAATCTTCAACTGCTTGTGTAAATCCTATGCCATGTCGTTCAAAAAGTCTTCTACCTAGCTTTTCATAAGTTTGTTCTCCTAAATTTTCCCTAATCGTTGATTCTAAGGATTTTGCAATGAGTCTGTCCAAGCCTGACATTCTACGTTGGTTTAATCACATGAGGGATAAAATGAGATGTATGTCACATATTATAACAACAAATAAAAGCGTTCTGCGTTATTTCCAAAAATGGGAATAACTTGTCCTTATTACAGTTAATCAACATAAAAACGAAGCTAAACTCGATTCGCTCTGGGTACGTATTCATACTTGTTGCAGCTGCCCTCACCGGATTAATTCACTCCTTGTCAAAACCGCTTCTATCGTATTCAACCCCTTCTGGGATAGAACTTAACCCATTAACTCTTGCGGCAATCATCTACTTGATTAATGGTGCGTTTTTTACTCCTATAAGAAAAGACTCTGAACCTATACGTAAGATAGGTAAAAAAAATCTGATCATAATAACCCTGATAGGATTAGCGGAAGTTTCAGGCTTGGTAGCATATTTCTTTGGATTGAAGGAATCCACAGCTGTAAATGCATCAATTCTAACTAATGGCGAAATAATATTCTCAGTCCTAATAGCCCTCATGGTTTTCAGAGAAAGACTTCATAGAAAAGAAGTCTTGCCCTTCCTAGCCATAATAATGGGAATCATATTCCTACCAATCGGATATGAACTAATACAATCAAAAATGACTATCACAGACTTACTCTTTGGAAATCTGCTAATCTTGCTTTCTGGAGTGTTTTGTGCCTTGGACATCACTTTATGCAAGTACGTATCTGGAACGGTAGACCCCAAAAGAATCACCCAATTAGTTTCCTTTGTTGGAGCGATTTTCGTTTTATGTATTATGGCAGTATTTCAAATTCCGTTTCAAGTAGACCCGGTACAACTTCCAAGCATAGCTATCCTCGGTATTTTCGGAACTGGAATAGCCACATTTCTATTCTTAACAGCCCTAAAGTTAATAGGCACTACCAGAACGGTCCTACTGTATTCTAGCAATTTTGCATTTGGGGTTATTTTTGCAGCACTCTTCTTACATGAGTCAGTTACCATAATAAATCTGACATCGATTCTTTTTGCATCTATCGGTATTTACCTACTAAGAAATAAGCTCGGATCTATTGAAAAATATATCAATCCTGTAGAAAAACAGACAGAGAAAGGTTCCTTCAAAACGTTGTGTCAGTCATGCACCCATCATGGTTGTTGCACTTCCTTTACATCGCCGCTTCTCTTTCCGTCGGATATTGAGAGAATTAAGGCCATAGGAAAAGATGATGAGAGATATGTAACAGAGATCGCCATTCGAGGCAGTAAAATAAAGACTCTTAGAAAACAGGAAAATTCCACCTATTGTATATTTTGGGACACGAATCAGAAAAAATGTTCAATCTATAAGAATAGGCCATTTGATTGCATGATTTATCCATTCGACATATTCAAGATAGATGGGAAATATCGCTGGATAGTCTATACTTGTAACCCTCAAAGCAATTGGGAATGGAGTGAAACATATTTACATATGTTTGAAAGTAATCCGCAATTTCACGAAATTTTAGAAAATATAGATGTCTTTTCAAATCTTGATGAGATTAATAAATTAAAAAAATTAGATAAAGTTCAGTATACGATATTAAGACAAGTTAACTTCGTTAACGTTCAACATTTGCAAAATTAAATTCCATCATAGAATTGTAATTGTATTGTTTTAATGTTACACCATTCAATATATTTCTCAATTATGTTTCCAAAAATGGGAGAGCAACCTTTTATGCAGTAGAAGGTTAGTTATGGCATGAATCGACAAACAACAGAACTAGAGAACTACACAAGACAGAATCGTAAAACAAGAGAATCTATGTCTGGTTTATTGGAAGTGGCTACATCAAACGACACTTCAAAAAATGGATTGGCGTTAGTTCCACTGGTGCGAGTATTACTTGAATCCATCCAGGCAAAATATACAGGTACATTGAAAAGAGAAGACAGACGAAGTTTTCTTGCTCTAACAGATGAACTCATTGTTCTAACTGATGACCTTAGGTAGTTTAAAAACGCAAGCACAATTTAACGTGTGTATTATCTAATTACACACAGAACCTAAAGAGTTTTTAATATTCAGTATGGTAATATGTCACCTGATGTAACACACTTCTCAATCCTAGACGCTGTACCAGAATCCAAGGCATATGATTATGAAATGCTTTTGGAAAAACTCAAAAATGAACTTTCGAAGTTTGGCCTTACCGCAAATCAATCAAAAGTATACCTATTTCTTGAAAAATATGGACCCAGTACAGCGACACAAGTAAGTAAAACTCTCAAAGTCCCAAGAACTGAAACCTATCATCTACTTACTAATCTGCAGAACAAGGGTATAGTATCAGCAACATTTCAACATCCTATTAGATTTTCAGCCTTGTCACTTGACAAAGCAATAGGTGTACTGATAAACGCAGAAAAGGAGAGAGTCAAAAATCTAGAATCTCAAGAAAAACACTTGGTAGAGTTATGGGGTACAATTCCTAACTTTAAAGTAAATCAAGAAGATATCAAAGATGGGAAATTTCAGATGTTACAAGGAGTAAATCAGATGACTGGAAAGATAAACGATATGGTCTCTAGTGCAAAAAAATCTATTCAGATCTTGGCTTCAGAGAAAGATTTCATGAAATTCTATCATTCTGGTTTTCTTGAAAAGATAAGCGAGTCTAATAATATAGAACCACAACTTATTTCATCGTCATCAAAAAAAACAGAATACATCTTTGAGGGAAGATTAAAAGAAGCAGTAAAAAGACTGCCTATGAAGATTAAAGAGGATTTATGTTTTATTATAAAAGATGATGATCAGCTACTTTTGTTTATGAAGAGCCCCAGTGAATCGCCTCAAAATATTATAGCAATGTGGACTGATTCATTTTCTATGGTTTACACATTGAAGCTATTGTTCACATACATTTGGTCAAATTCGAAATATTTGAGGTAACCACCTTGGTGGGAAACTAAATGTATGTCGATAAGAAACAAGTAATGAAAGCACTAACAAATTTTGCCATAGAAAAAGCACTTTTAGATATAGGCAAACCTGTTTTAGATAAAGTTACAAATAAGTTACAAAAAGAATATCACTGCTACTTACCAGATTGTTATGAGCATCCAGAATATTTAGATCACGTATTAAAAACAGTATTTGGAAGCTCTTCTAGTACAATAGTCAAGTCTATCAAAGAACAACTTATAGAAAATATGGATGATGATGGAATATGTCTATTAGTTCAGAAAATAGGGGCCTAGAAAGTGCAAGTAAATTCTACAAATGCGTATATGCAAAAATCATTGTTGCTCAGTATCATAGGAATAGGCCTTCTTATCGTAGTAGCAACATTTCTTGGCAAAGAAACCGCAAAGATAGTTACTGATTTTGTTTCTATCCCTATTGCAGGCACTCTTGTAATTCTATCATCCATACTTGTTCTGAGATTTAGGAAAACTGGAAGTCATGGGAAAGCATGGTTATTCTTTCTGGGAATATCAATTTCGTGGTTTATTGCTGAAACAATATGGGCTGTTCTCGAGCTTGTATATCACGCAGATCCATTTCCATCATTAGCTGATGTCTTTTACCTTGCAGGGTATCCATTTTTGATGTGTTTCTTAATTTACTACATAAAACCCGTGAAAGAGGCTGCTACTAAGAGAATGTTGATTGTAGCAACCATAGTTTCTGCTTCTATGATGTTTCCAAGCGTGTACATGGCTTATGATTCTGATCCTAAAGTTTCCATAATTGCAAACATCATAGCAACAAGTTATCCAATTATAGATTCTATAATTTTCATACCTGCCTTGATTGGGGTTATTTTATTTTTCAGAGGCGAGGTTAACTTTACTTGGTCCCTAGTTTGCATCGCAATCATTTTAAATGTTGCAGGCGATACTGCTTTTCAAATTTCCACTTTTACTGATACTTACTATACAGGCCACCCAGCAGATATTCTCTTACTGTGGTCATACGTTTTCTTTTCCTTTGGGGTATATGATCACATACGAATCTTCAAAAAAACGCAATATCATGGAACCAAATCGCATCTAGCTTAGCATTACAGTTTAGTCAGCAAGTTCGAAAACGAATATTTCTTTACCATCAAAACCACATTTTACTAAAGTCAAAGTTTGACCAACGTGTAAATTTAGAATATTTTCAACTTTACCCATAACTCTAATTTGATTTTCAAACTCAGCTATGCAGAAATATTCATCATTTTTGGAAGAAAATTCTACAAGTTTTGCAATCTTTGAGATAGGTCGCCATTTTACATTATTAAAACAATTATTACAAAGATCGCTTGGAGGCCATACTAGCTTATTACATTTGCTACATTCACCGCATACAAAATTACCATTTCTCAACTCTTGTTCAAATTTGTTCATGATTCTAATATTAAAACTGTGGACGATGTTGCAGCTGCAGACATATTATGAATCAAGCCAGTTTTTGCACCATCAATTTGTCTCTTTCCTGCTTTACCCTGAAGCTGTTGACATATCTCAATTGTCTGAGCTATACCAGTAGCACCTAATGGATGACCAGTCCCGATTAATCCACCTCGCGGATTTATCTTTCTGTCTTTAGTATCATATAATCTTCTGACATAAGATCCTCCTTCTCCTTTTGGGACTAATCCTAGATCTTCAAGCTCTATGATTTCACAAATACTAAAGGCATCATGCAGTTCCGCCGCGTCTATATCCTCAGCGGCTTTTTTTGACATTTTATACGCATCAGAAGCTGACAGTATTGTAGATTTCATAGATGTAAGGTCGTCATTCTTTGTAAAGCTGGCAGAAATTGCTTTTTGACCAATTCCCGTCATCCAAATAGGCTGTTCACAAAAATTCTTTATGACATTCTCTGAAGCAAGAAGTATAGCTGCTGAACCATTACAAGGCATAGAACAATCCAAAAGTCGAAGGTTTTCAGTAAGAGGTTTTGATTCCATAATCTCTTCGACTGAAAATGGTTTTTCAAAATATGCATATGGGGTATCTAGCGCATTTCTATGATTGTTGGCTCCAACATATGCTAGATCCTCTAACGTCGTACCAAATTTCCGCTTGTGTGCACTTGTAAACATTGATGACCAGTAAATTGGATGTTTGTACTGACCTCGAGATTTGTCCCAATCTAATACGAGTCCTGGACTGTCTGTCTTTTCAGCGCCTGCCACTAGAGCAACATCTGCAAGGCCTGATGATATGTAGGCATACGCGGAAACAATACAGTTTGTGCCTGAATTGCATAGGCTTTCCACAGAATGTGCAATTTTAGGAGCCATTCCTGAAAGTTCAGATGATATATTTGCAAGATACTTGTTATTTGCATTCGTAGATGTAAGAACCACATCCACGTCTTTCTGAGACAAGTTCGAAGAATTATCAAAAATTTGTTTGATTGCAGATACCAAAAGTGACTCTATGGAAATATCGGTTTTAGTAAATTTTGTAATTCCACCTGTAACAATACCAACTTTTTTCAATTCATATCACCTGCAATTGCAGAAATGAGAAGATTAAATGATTTTTTTACATCTCCGATTGGATTAAATTGCAAAATTGGTAGGTTTATTCCTGCTCTGATAAACTTTGATATCTGTTTTTTGATTTCATTAGTAGTTCCGCATATTGTCAAGTCATGCACCATGAAATCAGGAACCATTTTGTAATTTTCCACAAGCCCTGATTTTTTATACGCTTCATAGATAGCAGTTGTCTCTTTTTGAAATCCATTTCTTGCCAAAAATTCTCGGTAAATTTTTCCTACGGAGACATAAAATGCTATAGTCTTTTTTGCTCTATTCATTGCTTTTTCTTCATCGTCGGAAACTGATGTTATTAACTGGCATGCTACGTCTATCTTTCTTACTTGTTGCATTTTTTCCACAGTCTTTTGAAGTTCGTTTATAGGTCTCAGGTAGAAAATCACTCCATCTGCTATTTTCCATGTCAGTTCAATCATTTTCTGATTTACTGCGGCTAGATATATTGGAATTTGTTTTCTTGGTGATTCTATTAACAAACTAAAATTCTTTAATTGAAATAGATTTCCATTATAATTTGCCTTACCGCCTTGAATGATTAATCTTATTATCTTTACATATTCATGCATTCTTTCCAGTGGTTCGACAAATTTCATGCCATGCCAATCACCTATTATAGATTGACTACTAGTACCCAGTCCCAAAATGAATCTGCCTTGAGAAATTGTGTCCATGGTAACAGCTGCCATTGCAATAAGTGTCGGAGAACGAGAATAGATATTGACAATTGAAGTACCTAGTTTTGGCTTCTTTGCGATTTGCGATATTGTAGAGATCATAGAAAAACATTCCATCCCCCATGTCTCTGGAATCCAAATAGAATCAGGATTGTATTTGGATAAAATTCTGGAACATTCTATTATTTCATTAATTGAAAGTAGAGAACCAAAACTAAACGCAATTCGCAAAAAAATCACTTTACTGACAGGAAATGACTATATTTTACAGATCTCATATCATCAACACATTCTTCAATATCTTTATGTGAATCTATCGAATGCCAAAATACGTGAGTGTACTTTACTGCATTCAAATCTCCTTTTTTTGATAATGCCGGAAACGTGGTATTTTCTATATTTCCCACTCTTGGCAAATATCTCAATACATTACTTGATAAATGATAAACTCCTGCGTTCATCCAAATATGAGATATTTCTGGCTTTTCTTCGAACTTTTGAACCCTGCCATCATCAATATGAACTAACCCAAATGAAGTCCGTAGCGGGATAACTGCTATGGCATTTTGGTATTTTTTTAATTTCCTAAGATCAAGGTTGGTAATTACATCCCCATTTATCACAAAAAAACTATCTGAACCAATATGATGTTGAGCTTTTCTTATTGCACCCCCAGTTCCCAATGGTGTTTTTTCTATCGAATACATGATGTCTACCCCAAAATTCTTAGACTCTAAATAATGTACTATATGATCACTTCGATAACCAGCACAAATTACAAATTCCTTTATGCCAAATTTCTTAAAATATCTTATCTGCCATTCTATTATGGGTGTATTGTCTAGTGGGACTAGAGGTTTAGGAATATAATCTGTTATCGGCCTGAGTCTTTTTCCTAGGCCTCCAGAGAGAAGGACTGCTTTCACACACTGTCACCTCAACATTTGGCATTAAAAGATTTTGAAATGCACTAGAATCGATAATCATAGTTCGTGTTCGTATTGATTCCTATTTAATGCAAAAGTGTTATGTAAAATGGAGTTAATCATTCTTCACACGTTGGTTCTGTCAAGTAATAGTGTAATTCAGTGTAACATTCCACACAATATTCTTGAGCTTCAGTGTGTTCACAATTGTAGATTTTTTGTCTATCTTGCCCACATTTAACACATATTGTCATAGATGATTGGTATCAACCACGTAGCGATTTTTTGATCTTGATTCCACCCAAGATTGCTATGAAAATACCTATGCCAAGTACTGCTCCAAATTCCCGCATTCCTCTTTCTGTCATGGTACTCCCCTGAATTGCAAAAATTATTCCAATACCGACAATTATCAATATACCACCTGCCATAATCAAACCTCCAATTTTTTTATTGTGCTCCTTTCTTGTAATAAAGTATGATATGATTAGCATTGCCGATGGAATTATGCCAAATATTGATCCTCGTATACTTGGATCCATGTGCAAAAAACCGGTCTTCTCGTTTCCTGCCGAAATAACATCACCGCCATAAGTAACAAGCATGGCTATTGATATTACTGACATTATGATAGCCGCTTTTAGAGCCATGACGTGGCTCTGACTAATTACAACTAATAAACGTTCGATGTTTAAGGTAATTCATTCGATAAAATCATCAAATTAGAAATTTAGTGAGATCATGCACGTAAAAAGTTGAATATTATATCACCATAAAAAACCTGAATTAAAAATCCGCCTGTTATGTAAATCAG
>Ga0066656_10000996_pt1 | contig 11997 bp, 8 predicted proteins | sample GraSoiAngelo_105_FD_71411 | JGI IMG/M metagenome (GOLD analysis project Ga0066656, IMG submission 71411) | Grasslands soil microbial communities from the Angelo Coastal Reserve, California, USA - 14_0903_05_40cm | ecosystem: Environmental > Terrestrial > Soil > Grasslands | place: USA... | reverse complement strand
GGGCAAGGGTCAGAGCCTGTTCGATGCGTGCGTCCGGATGCAGCGTGTGCCACGTCGTCAGCAGGCGCAGCCCCATCGCGCGGCTCGAACGCCTGGCGCCCGACGAGGGGCGCAGCGCGTGCAGTTCCTCGTCGAGGGCCGCGATCGCAGCCCAGTCTGCGTCACGAAACGCCGGCCACGCTTGCCAGACCGCCGGTCCCTCGAGTCGTCCCATCGCTTCATCGAGGCACACGTCCATCCAGTCGCCAAGATCGTGGATGTCGAAGGTCGCGGGCTTCACATCGGTAGTGTCCGCCCTCAGCAGCCGGACCGTGGTCGCCGTCTCGAGCCCATCCGAGTACGCAAACCCGCCGATGGGGAACAGACTGTCGCAGAGATGGAGAAGATGGAGGAGACTCACGTCGAGATTTCAGGTTGCAGGCTCAAGAGTTCAAAGTTGAGTTCAGAGTTCAGAGTTGAGAGTTGTTCAGAGTTCTCAGTGCTGGTGCCCCGCGACCGCCGCCGCCGGCGTGAACGGGAGCGTCGAACGCACGTACGGCATGTGGTGCTGCTGGAGCAACTGCTCCACGCCCGGCACGTCGGGACACACGAGCGCGCGCTCGGTAATCATCACGGGCTGGTGCCGGTTGCCGATGTGATACGCGAAGAGCGCCCACTCCGTGGCGCTCCGAGGCTCGATGACGAACACGGGCTCCGCGCGTTCAATCACCGACACGACGAGGCGCTCACGTCCGAGCAGCAGGCAGTCGCCGGCGTGCAGCACCGTTGCGCGCGGCAGCGACGTGCCGAATTCCACACCCCCGTCGGTCCGCCGCCGGCCATGCGCGTGCGTGCGCTCCTCCCAGCCCAGGGTGATGGTATCCCGGTCGTAACTGCGAGCGCCTCCAGGCAGCTCGGGCTCTCGATAAATGCGCTCGACGACGGTCATCACAACGCTCAACGCTCAACGCTCGACGCCCAACTCAGACTGTGAAAGTTGAGACTCGAGTTTCGAGACTTGCTCAAAACAGAAAGTACCGTTGTGTCAGCGGGAGGACTTCGGCCGGCTCGCTGGTGAGCAGCTCGCCGTCCGCGCGGACTTCGTACGTTTCGGCGTTGACCTCGATTCTCGGCAGCGCGTCGTTCATCACGAGATCCTGCTTCCCGATCGTGCGGCACCCGCGCACGGCGACGGCGGGCCGCGCGAGGCCGGCGAGCGCGCCCGCGTCGAGACCGGACTGGCTGACGAAGTGGACGCTGCACGACGGGAGCGCGCCGCCATACGCCCCGAACATCGGCCGCGCGATCACCGGCTGCGGCGTGGGGATCGAGGCGTTGCCGTCGCCCATCATCGCGCCCGCGATGAAGCCGCCTTTGATCACGAGCTCCGGCTTCACGCCGAAGAACGCCGGCTTCCAGACGACCAGGTCGGCCATCTTCCCGACCTCCATCGATCCGACATGCCGCGCGATGCCGTGCGCGATCGCCGGGTTGATGGTGTACTTCGCGATGTAGCGGCGAACCCGCAGGTTGTCGTTGCCCGCCTGCTCGCCGGGCAGCGGTCCGCGCTGCCGCTTCATCTTGTCGGCGGTCTGCCACGTGCGGCAGATCACTTCGCCGATCCGACCCATCGCCTGCGAGTCGGAAGACATCATGCTGATCGCCCCGAGATCGTGGAGGACGTCCTCGGCGGCGATCGTCTCGGGCCGGATCCGCGAGTCGGCGAACGCGACGTCTTCCGGCACGCCCGGCGACAGGTGATGGCACACCATCAGCATGTCGAGATGCTCGTCCAGCGTATTCCTCGTAAACGGCATCGTCGGGTTCGTGGACGAAGGCAGGACGTTCGGCTCGCCGCACAGGCGGATGATGTCGGGCGCGTGCCCTCCGCCGGCGCCTTCGGTGTGGTATGTGTGAATCGTCCGCCCGCGGATCGCGGCAATCGTGTCCTCGACGAATCCGGTCTCGTTCAGCGTATCGGTGTGAATCGCCACCTGCACATCGAGCTCGTCGGCCACGGTGAGGCATTCGTTGATCGCCGCCGGCGTCGTGCCCCAGTCTTCGTGCAGCTTGAGGCCGAGCGCGCCCGCGCGAATCTGCTCCCGGAGCGCCTCGCGGCCCGATCCGTTGCCCTTGCCGAGAAACCCGAAGTTCAGCGGAAACGCCTCGACCGCTTCGTACATCCGGCGGATGTTCCAGCCGCCCGGCGTACAGGTGGTGGCCTTGGTCCCGGTCGCCGGCCCCGTGCCGCCGCCGATCATCGTCGTGATGCCCGAGTAGAACGCGTCGGGGATCTGATTCGGCGAAATGAAATGGACGTGCGAGTCGACGGCGCCGCAGGTGAGGATGTGCCCTTCGGCGGCGAGGATTTCGGTCGACGCGCTGATGACCAGCCCGGCCGTGACGCCGTCCATCACCCCGGGATTCCCGGCCTTGCCGATCGCCGCGATGCGGCCGTCGCGGATGCCGATGTCGGCCTTTCGTATCCCGGTGCTGTCGACGATGACGGCGTTGGTGATCACCAGATCAGGCGATCCGGAGTCGCGGCTCGCGGTTGTCGACTGGCCCATCCCGTCTCGAATGACCTTGCCGCCGCCGAACTTCGCTTCGTCGCCGTAGGTCGTCGCGTCGTGCTCGATCCGGATGATCAGATCGGTATCGGCCAGCCGGATCCGGTCGCCGGTCGTCGGACCGTAGTGATCGGCGTACGTGCGGCGATCGAGCTTCACGTCGTTGCTCCGCTGCCCGGCGCCGCCGTCGTGAACGCCTCCACGGCCTGCAGCGCCGCCTCGCGCACGCTCGCGTCGTCCAGCGGCCCCTCGACGAGTCGATTCAGCCCGAACACGTTGCGAGTGCCGCCGATCGCGACCAGTTCCACCTCGCGCGTGTCACCCGGCTCGAACCGCACAGCCGTGCCGGCGGCGACGTTGAGGCGCATGCCGTATGCCGCAGCGCGGTCGAACGCGAGCCAGCGGTTCACCTCGAAGAAATGGCAGTGCGATCCAACCTGCACGGGACGGTCGCCACGGTTGCTGACCTCGATCCGCCGCGTCGGCCGGCCGGCGTTCAGCTCGATCGGATCGGACGCGAGAAAATATTCGCCGGGAATCATCGTCAACCGCGCTTCTCGGTGGAGAACACCGAGGATACTGAGGACACAGAGGTTCTCGGCCACGGAGACACAGAGACACAGAGACATGTTGAACAGGAGACCAAGAGATCAGGAGTTGCGCCGTGCTTCAAGAGCGAACCTCCTGGCCTCCTGATCTCCTGTTCACGAAATCCCTCTGTGTCTCAGCGTCTCTGTGGCTGACCTCTCCGTGAGCTCCATGCACCTCCGTGACCTCCCGTGGTCGAATCGGCTGGTGAATCGTGACGAGCTTGGTGCCGTCGGGAAAGGTTCCCTCGATCTGGATCTCCGGAATCATCGCCGGCACGCCGTCCATCACGGCATCCGCGGCGAGGATGGTCGGCCCGAGGCTCATGATCTCGGCGACCGATTTGCCGTCGCGGACGAGCTCCAGGAGCTCCGACGTGATGAGCGCGACCGCTTCGGGGTGATTCAGCTTGAGCCCGCGGCTGCGTCGCTTGCGGGCAAGCTCGCCGGCGGAAAAGATGAGCAGCTTGTCGACTTCGCGCGGTGTCAGATGCACAAGAGGGTCTCGACCGGCTGAATCATACAGCACGGCACGCCAGCGTGCTTTACGCGAACGGCGCCCTACCGTGCTCTACGTGAAAGGCACCCTACCGTGCTTTCGCGTTAAGAGCACCCTACCGTGCTCGTCGAGAAAGTGCTGCGGTATCATCTCCTCCCATGACGGCATCTTGTTCGTTGCGCGCTGCAGCCGTTGGCGCGGCGCTGTTTCTCGCCGCGGGCTGCAACCAGGAAGCGGCAAAGCCCGCGCCGCCGGCCCAAGCGGCGCCCGCAGCTCCGGCCCCGGCGCCCCCACCGGGCATCCGCGTCTACGTGACGAACGAGACGTCGGGCGACCTGACCGTGATCGACGCTGTGTCGCAGACGGTCCTCGCGACGGCGCCGCTCGGCAAACGGCCGCGCGGCATCAGGGTGAGCCCAGACGGCCTGTCGCTGTACGTGGCGCTCAGCGGCTCCCCGCCCGCCCCGCCGGGCACCGACGAGAGCAAGCTCCCGCCGCCCGACCGCGCGGCTGACGGCATCGGCGAGGTCGACATCGCCACCAACAAGATCAAACGCATCATCCGCGCGGGCAACGACCCGGAGCAGCTCGCGATCAGCGCGGACGGCACGCGGCTCTACGTCGCCAACGAGGACGCCGCAACGGTCAGCGTCGTCGACGTCGCGTCGGGCGCCGTCGTTGCGGCGGTGAAAATCGGCGAGGAGCCCGAAGGGGTGACGATCCGGCCGGACGGCCGCGTCGTGTACGTGACGAGCGAGGGCGACGGCGCGGTGTTCGCCATTGACACGCAGACCAACAAGATGCTGCGCCGCATCCCCGTCGGCCCCAGGCCGCGGTCGATCGGATTTCTACCCGACGGCTCGAGGGCGTACGTGTCGCTCGAGAACGACGGCGCGATCGCCGTCATTGACGCGCGCCAGCACAGGTTTCTTCGGCGCATCGAGCTGGAAGGCAAAGGGAACACGCCGAAGCCGCGGCCGATGGGCATCGCCGTCCATCCCGATGGCTCGATGGTCTACGTGACGACCGGTTCGTTCAGTCATCTCTTCTTCCTCGATCCGGCGAAGAACGCGATCGTGACGTCGTTTGAAGTTGGTCAGCGTCCGTGGGGCGTGGCGCTGCTGCCCGACGGCAAGACCGCGTATACCGCGAACGGTCCGTCGAACGACGTGTCGGTGATCGATCTGGCGACGCGAACCGTCGTGAAGAAGATCGCGGCCGGTCAGAGACCCTGGGGCGTCGCTGTGGTGGGACGCTGATTTCCAGTCTCAATATAGAGGACACAGAGGAGACAAAAGGACACAGAGGATCGTCCGTGGTTCCGGGTGACCTTTGTGTCCTTGGTTTCCTTTGTGTCCTCGGTGCGCGGAGCCATCAACGGTGCGCGGAGCCATCAACGGTGCGCGGAGCCATCAACGCGAAAGATCCAGATGCAGCTCCGCGCCGAAGAGCATCGTGCGGTCGTTGTCGGCGGCGGCGAACTTCAGGAGCGTGCGCACGCTCTTCTCGACCTTCCCCTCGAAGACCGTCCGGCCGTTCGCGACGACCTTCACGGGCTTCCCGAAATCAAACTGATCCGGCGAGAGCAGCAGCGTGAACGCCGCCACGCCGCGCGTCGTCGCAGCAACGGTGTTGCCGGCGCGCACCAGGTCGACGCGGCCTGACGGCGCCGCGCGCGCGAACAGATGGCGCGGCGGGCCCGGCACGATCTGCGGCTGATAGATCCCGCTCAACTCCACCGGCAGGTTCTCGCGCGCGACGAGCAGGCCGATCTTCGATCCGGGCGGCGTGTCCTCGAGCGCGTCGGCGACGTCGAGAGCGGCGGGCAGGCTTTGATCGTTCAGCCGCACGAGGACATCGCCCGCCCGCAGCCCGATCCGATCGGCGTTCGAGCCCGGCACGACGCGGTTGATGCGCATGCCGATCGATCGCACGCCGAAATCGGCCGACGGCGGCTGTGGCATGTCGTTGAGCTCGGGGAGCGAGGTGGCATCGCCGGTCGCGAGCCGCTCGCCTGGGAGGCTCGCGCTCCTGGAAGTCGCGCGCCGATCGCCCGCCTGCGTCCCGGGCAGGCTGGCCGATTGCTCTCTCTGGAGCGGGAGCCTTTCAGGCGAGCGTGTACCAAGCCTGTCGATGACGAGCCAGTGGGCACGGTTGCGGGCGGAGGTGTCGCTGGTCTCCCACGTCAGCACGTCCGGGAGCGGACTCCTGGGATGCTCACGCACGAACGCTTCGAACGTCTCTTTCACGTCCGGCCACCACGCCGTGTTGTGCCCGGCAGTCGGCTGCGGATGATAGTCCACCGACACGCCGCCGCGTTTCATGTGCTCGATGTACGGATCGACGACGGCGGTCGGATACAGAGGATCGCGGCCGCCGTTGACCGCGAAGAGCGGCTTGTTGCGCAGGTTGTTCGGAAACAGGAAACCGTCGTCTATGTCCCGGCTCGCCAGCACCATCAAGTAGCCGTTGAGCGGCAGGAAGCTTGCGAACGGCGTCGTTTCGTGCATGGCGACGTAGTAGGCGCCGGTGCCGCCGTCCGACACGCCCGAGACGACCACGCGATTCTCGTCCACGTTGTAGAGCCGCTTCGCCGCGTCGACGATCGCGACGAGGTTCAGCACCTGATCCTGGCTCCACCACGGTCGGTCGGCCCACGCGTACGGGATGACGTAAATCTGCTCGGCGCCCGCCAGGGCCCCGATCGCGCCGGTTCCGACCGGCGCGTTGGTCCCTCGCCCTCCGACGCCGCCGTGCAGATGGATGCGCACCTGATAACGGCGGCCCGGATCGTAGGTGTCCGGCACGTTCAGGGTGTAGTGATGCTCGACGCCGTCCGGTGTGCGATTTTGGAACCGAACGATGCCGGTCCTCTGCGCGGTGTAGGTTCGGCCCCGCTGCAGGCGGCGATAGGCTTCGTCGAACCCGACGCCGGATCGAACAACGCGGTCCACGAGCGCGGCGGCTTCATCAGGCGATGCCGCGGCCCAGAACGTATCGAACGCGACGTCGACCGCCGATGTTTGCGCAGCCTGATGGCCGGCCGGCGACGCCACCAGCGCGCACGCGACGGCGATGACGATCGCGACGTGTCGGGCCATGCGTGGTGTATAACATAACAAAGACGCGTAGGGGCTAGTTGCCAGGGGCCAGGGGTTGGGGGCTAGAGGCTGGCAACCAGCGACCAGCAACTAGCAACCAGCAACCAGCGCCGGTACCAGGGGCAATGATGAAGGCACGCCGGACGTTCGCTGTTCTGCTATTCATCGTCTCGCTCGCTGCGAGTGCCGTGCGGCGCTCGAATGCAGATGGAGTTGCACCACGGGCTGCCAGACCCGTGCAGGGCGAAAGCCTGCCGCCGATTTCCTTCACCTGCCCGATGCACCCCGAGATTCTCGAGGACAAGAAGGGCTCGTGTCCGATCTGCAGGATGGATCTCGTCGGCATCCGGCTCGATTCTGTCTGGACGTGCGCGACCCGCCCTCTTGCGGTCGTGGAAACGAAACCGGGCCGGTGTCCGATCGACGGAAGCGCTCTTGTTCAGGTGACCGCCGCGGTGTCGTGGACGTGTCCCGGAACCAGCACCGAATCGGTGTCGCCGGGTTCCTGCGCCGACGGCTCACCGATGGTGAAGCGATTCGCGTCGCGCGCTCACGGCAACCACAACCCGCAGCACGGCGGTCTGTTCTTCATGGCGGCCGACAACTGGCATCACCTCGAAGGCGCCTACCTGCCGTCGGGTGTGTTCCGGCTGTACTTTTACGACGACTTCACGAAGCCGCTGGCGCTCGCCGAGCTGAGAGGCGTCACGGCGAGCGTGGTCGTGAAGGATTCGCGCACGGCGAAGGAAACGACGGTTCCGCTCGTGCGCAGCGGCCGTTACCTGCAGGCGTCGATCGGCAAGCTGCCGCTGCCGGCCGAGATGTATACGCACGTCGTGTTCAAGCCGGGCGCCCCGCACAACCGTTTTGACTTCGCCTTCGAGACGTACTCGAAAGAGCCGCACGCCGCGCCGGCGCCGACGATGACGCGCGCGACGCCGGCGCCGATTCCCGGCACGCCGCCGGCCGCGCCGACAGGCGTGCCGAGCGGCGCGGAGCTCTCGTCGGGCATCGATCCGGCGCTGGTGCAGCTGCCGATTCCGGACACGGTGCCGGAGATGCTTGCGCAGCTCCGCACGCGCACCGATCAGATTCGCGTGTTCATCGATCGCGGCTCGTTCGCCAGCATCTACGTGCCGGCGTTCCAGGCAAAGGACCTGGCGCTCGCGCTCGACGCGCACAAGAACGAGCTGGCGGCCGACCGGCGCAAGGCCGTCGAGCCGGCGATCGCCAAGCTCGTGCGCTCAGCCTATCTGCTCGACGCCTTCGGCGACCTTGGCAACAAGCAGCAGATCTCCGAGGTCTATACGAAGTTTGTCGAAGCGGAGACCGATATCCAATCCGCATTCCCCCAGCACCAGCCATGACGGTCATCACCACGAAGGTCCGATTCATTCTCATCACCGCCATCATCGTGATGGGCGTCGCGCTCGCCGTGCAGCGCGGCGAGGCGCACAAGGCAATCACGTCGAAGTACACGTACAACGACGATGTGTTTCCGATCCTTCGCGATCGATGCTCACGCTGCCACGTCACCGGCGGCGTCGCGCCGATGTCGTTGATGACCTATGACGAGGCGTTCCCGTGGGCCGAATCGATCCGCGCCGAGCTGGTCTCGGCGCACATGCCCCCCTGGAACGCTGACGATGGTTTCGGCGACCTCAAGCGGGCGCACACGCTGTCGCCGAACGAGATCGACATCATCCTGACGTGGGCGACCGGCGGCAACCCGCGCGGCGCGCTCGACCAGAAGCTGCCAGAGGTCGCGCTCAAGAACGAGTGGACGATGGGCGCGCCCGATCTGGCGCTGCGGATGCCGGCGGAATTCACCGTCGCGGCGGACAGGATGGAGGACACGCAGGAAGTGACGCTGGCGACCGGGACCACCGAGGCCCGGTGGGTGCGCGCCGTGGACCTGCTGCCGGGCACACCGTCCATCGTCCGGAGCGCGGTCATCTCCGTCAAAGCCGCACAGACGCCGCCCAGCTCGTCGCCCACACCGGAACATGTGCTCGTGCGCTGGGTCCCCGGCCACGATCCCGAACCGATCGACAGCGGGACGGCGTTCCGGCTGCCGGCCGGCGCCGAGCTGGTCGCGCGGATTCATTACAAGAAGACGTGGCAGTTCGAAGGCAAGCCGCTGACCGACCGCAGCACCGTCGGCGTCTACTTTGCCCAGACGAAGGACGCGCGCGAGCTGCTCACCGTGCCGATTGTCTCGCCGACGCTGCCGGCCGGCGACGCGAGAGATCGAACGGTCACCTTCAGCCGCACCATCGACGAGGACCTGCAGGCGCTGGCGCTCAGCCCGGAGCAGGTGCCGCCGAACATCACGCTGCAGGTCGAAGCCGTGCGGCCCGACGGTTCGCGCACGCCCATGATTCGCCTGAACACGCGGCCGGACTGGGACCGGCGCTACTGGTTCGAACATCCGCTGACGCTGCCCCGCGGATCGAAGGTCGAGGTGATCGCCAACCTCGACGATCCGGACATCCTGTCGTCCGCCTTCAGCGCGCCCTCCACCCCACGAGCCCCGGCGCCGGTCTCCATCGTCCGCCTCGCGCTGAACGTCGTCCCCGCGCAGGCCAGGCCGATCGCGCCGTGAAATCAACGGCGGCCATCGAGCGCACGCAGCCCCTCCGAGCGAGTCAAACAATCTCGGTCGTGCCCGCCTTACCTAGGAGGCTGCGCCTTTCTGTCCAGGTGCTCGCCATGAGACCGACGGCTTCTTCTGGGTGACGCGCAATCGCGGAGATACAGGTTGATGAAGACAAACCGCTCCTCGCAACCTGATCGGTCCGGGTCATCCTTCAAGAGCGCTCGATCGTCGAGAAACACCGACTGGCCTTCCTCGAACGACAGATTCGCGCCATCACGCCCCGCGAGAATCGCCCTTGCAACGGCTCGAACAGCGAGTCGATGGCGCCCGCGCAGTCCCTGGGCTGCGATCCATTTGGCTTTCGGGATCGGCTTCGACCTTCACCTCGATCCGAGAGAGATCCGAGTCGCTCACTAACGCGCGCCGGCGCCGGGCGCGATCTCGGATCGACCACCGAAGGTTTCGGCCGTAGGGTCCGGTCGCCCGGCAACCGCTTCGCGAAGACGCTGTAACGTCGGTCGCGCCTTTCCCAGATCAGACCGGGTACGCAGCTTGCCACCTGTAAGCCGAAACGCACCTGAGTTCCTGAGATCCGGCGAGAATTGCAACGATCCGGACTAGACACGTCGCAGATTCTGCAATGACTGGAGCGGGATATGATGCTGACGCCTGGGCCGTGGCGCGGTTCGGATCACGACGACTGCGAGATATGGACGAATGACGGAAGCGTGTTCATCGCGACGGTCCACACATCGCCATGGTAGACGTTCATTGAGCATCGAGACGAAATTCGATCCGGCGTTCGCGGCGGCTCTCGCACTGCGCGAGAAACAGATCCAGCAGAATTATCGCCCGCTGATCGGCATCCACAAGTGGTTCGCGCGCCGACCCGGAACACTGTTCCGCAATCTCTTGCTGTCGGAGTTCAACGGTGAGGAAGCCTTGGCGTCTGCGTACTGGCGGGCGCACGAATTGCGCGGCGTGATTGCCGATCCATTCATGGGCGGCGGCACGACCGTGTTTGAGGCGAACCGCCTTGGACTCAGCGTCATCGGCTCCGACATCAACCCGATGGCGCACTGGATCGTGAGGCAAGGGCTCGTCGGGATTGACCGCCAAACATTTCGCACAGCCGCCGAGGTTGTCGCCGCGAGCGTTGACGAATCAATCGGCAACCTCTATCGCACACAATGCAGGAGATGCCGCCGTCTCGCCCATGTGAAGTATTTCCTGTGGGTGAAGACCGAGTCCTGCCCCTTCTGCAGCGCTGAGAATGATCTCTTTCCTGGTTATCTCCTGGCCGAAGCAGTTCGGCACCCACAACACGTCGTCGTGTGCCAAACGTGCGGCCACTTGAACGAGTATGGACACGTCCCGAGCCTGAAGCGCCCGGCGGCCTGTGTCGAATGTCGGGGTGACGTGTACGTCGAGGGTCCGGCGCGCCGACAGCAGATCGAGTGCGGTCGCTGCAGGCGGGAGTTTACGTTTCCACAGCGCCATCTTCTTTCGCGGCCGCCGGAACATCGCATGTGGGCGATCGAATACCACTGCGAGCACTGCAAGCCCTCGCACACGGGCCGCTTCTTCAAGGCGCCAGACGGCCAGGATCTGGCCCGATTCATACAAGGGGCCAAGCTCCTGCACGAAACCAACGGCCTGCCGATTCCAAACGATGAGATACCGGATGGGGACGAAACGGCTCGCTTGCATCGATGGGGGTACCGGCGCTACAGAGAAATGTTCAACGACCGGCAGTTGCTCGGTTTGGGACTCCTGCTCCGGCAGATTCTCGCCGTGCCAGGACCGACGGAACGCGAGGCGCTGCTGACCGTCTTTTCTGATTTTCTCCGCTACCAGAACATGCTGTGTCGCTACGACACGTATGCACTCAAGTGCCAGGACATATTCAGCGTGCATGGCTTCCCGGTAGGGCTCGTCCAGTGCGAGAACAACCTGCTGGGGCTCCCCAAGGTGGGGGCGGGTGGCTTCCGACACTTCATCGAGAAGTATCTTCGCGCGAAGGATTACTGCACGCACCCGTTCGAGACCCGAGTGGATAATGGTGGCAACCGCAAGGTCTGCGTGTCTGGCGAACGAATCGAAGCTCGGTTTGCAAGCTCGGCCGCTGATACTCGCGAACAGCGGAGCGCCTGGCTGCAAGCTGGTCCCGCTGGCGATGTTGATCTTGCCGGCGTAAGGCTGGATGGCGTCTTTACCGATCCGCCATATTTTGACAACGTTCAGTACGCCGAACTGATGGACTTCTGCTTTGCCTGGCTGCGACTTGGTCTCGCGGCGGACCATTCTGAGTTTCGCGTGGCTTCGACCCGGCACGCTGACGAGTTGACGGGAAATATTTCCATGGCGCGCGGGCCCGAACACTTCGGCGAAGGGCTTTCACAAGTGTTCCAGCGTTATGCGGCGGCGCTCAAGCCTGGCGCTCCTTTTGTGTTCACGTACCACCACAACGATCCGTTCGTGTACCTGCCGATAGTGGTTGCCGTTCTTGACGCACAACTCGAGTGCCTGGCGACCTTGCCCGCTGCTGCCGAAATGGGCGCCTCGCTCCACATCGCCGGCACAGGATCGTCGGTTCTCGATTCAGTCTTTATCTGTCGACCCATGGGCGGGACGAGGCCGGTACAACTGCAGGATCTTCGGG